>ERZ1108167.20-NODE-20-length-315083-cov-27.603670_pt1 | contig 315083 bp, 304 predicted proteins | sample MGYA00403703_ERZ1108167 | MGnify/ENA primary metagenome ERZ1108167 (study PRJEB35170, sample SAMEA104062411) | human gut metagenome | biome: human gut; feature: human-associated habitat; material: faeces | place: Denmark | collected 2012-05-11 ...
AACATGGTCAGCTGGCGGCCGTCGCGCCGCTGCCGTCCGCGCACTTCACGAAGCCAAGCATCGTGATTAAACCTAACGCCAACAGCCGCCCGACAGGGGATACCACCGGCTACCTGGCAAACCCGAAAGAGGTGTGAGATGGGAAGTGGATGGCATGAATGGCCGCTGGTGATCTTCACCGTCTTCGGACAGTGCGTCGCCGGGGCATTGATCGTTATAGGGCTCGTCTGGCTTACTGAAAAAGACGACGCGGTGAAAACACGCCTTGTCCGCAGTATGTTCTTTCTGTGGCTGGTGATGGGCATCGGATTTTTGGCGTCCGTGCTGCACCTTGGCTCCCCGCTCCGGGCCTTTAACTCGCTCAACCGCGTGGGTGCTTCGGCGCTCAGTAACGAAATTGCCGCGGGATCCGTTTTCTTTGCCGTTGGCGGTTTCTGGTGGCTGGTATCCGTTATCGGTAAAATGCCCCTGGCACTGGGTAAAATCTGGCTGGTCGTTAGCCAGATCCTGGGCGTTGTCTTTGTCTGGGCGATGACCCGGGTTTATCAAATTGATACCGTACCGACCTGGTACACGGGTTACACCACGCTGGCCTTTTTCCTGACGCTGGCATTGGGAGGGCCGCTGTTTGCAGCCCTGTTGCTGCGCGTGGCAAACACGACATATAAAAGCACATTCGCGGCCTCTGTCAGCGTGCTGGCACTCCTGGCCTGCGTGGCGGTCATCGTGCTGCAGAGCAATGACCTGGCGACAATCCACAGTTCCGTTCAACAGGCGAGTGCCCTGCTGCCTGACTATGGCGCACTGCAAATCTGGCGTATCGTACTGCTTGCCGCCGGACTCGGCTGCTGGTTGTACCCGCTGATGCGTCGGCAGGAGCCTAAAGCCCTCGCTCTTTTTGCAGGCGTGATACTGGTCGTCGTGGGTGAACTGATTGGCCGTGGTCTTTTCTATGGTCTGCACATGACCGCAGGTATGGCGAAGTCGCGCGGGCTACTCCGCGCGAGCAAGGAAGGTAGTCATGAAAGAAGTCTCACAGCGTGATTCGTTCGCGTTCAGCGCCCGGGTACTGGGCGCGCTGTTTTATTTTGCTCCGGATAGCGAGCAGACTGCGCCACTGGTGCAGGCACTCACCGCAGGCGACTGGATTCAGGACTGGCCGCTGGCGCCGGAAACGCTGCAGCCTGTTGCAGATGCGTTCAAAACGCCATCAGATGAAGCGTTGAAAGATGCCTGGCAACGTCTGTTTATTGGCCCTTACGCCCTGCCGTCACCGCCATGGGGTTCCGTCTGGCTGGATCGGGAATCCGTGCTCTTCGGCGACTCCACCCTCGCGCTGCGCCAGTGGATGCGTGAAAACAACATTGCCTTCGAGATGAAGCAGAACGAACCGGAAGATCACATCGGTACCCTGCTGTTACTGGCCGCGTGGCTGGCAGAAAATGGCCGCGACGCTGAACGCGACCAGCTTCTGGCATGGCACCTGCTGCCGTGGAGTACCCGCTTCCTGTCCGTGTTTGTTGAAAACGCCGGGCATCCGTTCTACACCGCACTGGGCAAACTCGCACAGCTGACGCTCGCGGACTGGCAGGACACGTTAATTATTCCGGTCGCGGAAAAAACGCTCTACCGCTAACGCCAGCACCTGGCTTGCTCACCGTTTCCGGGCAAGCCAGGCTCTCCAGCCACCAAATTCCGTGATATCCCGTGCCCCCTCCAGGCCATACGCCTCGCAGATAAACCCGGTCAACCACCGTCCGTCCTGCAGCTCGATTTTTCCCAGCCCCAGAGGTGCGGGGATCCCGGCGAGAAACGACCCCACTTCGCTGTGCGGTAGCTCCCAGACTTCGACCGCAATCCCGGCCCCCTGGTCTGCCACCCGAACCATTCCGGGACGTTTACCATCCGCCAGCGCATACAGACGGTAATAAGGTGCGCTGGTGGTCGCGTCTACAAGGCGTGCTCCGCGCTCACGTAACTGAACATTGAGCGCCAGACCGTCCATATGCGCACCGCAGACCACTATCCGCAGGCGGTCATGGGTTGCGGTGCAGGTCGGCGCGTCGTCCAGCATGGCGCGGTTGCCCGGTAACGTTAATTTTGTGTGACGTTGTAACGCATCGGCCAGACTGAGCAGATACTGATCGGTAAACGCGCGGCCAAACAGCGTGACGCCGGATGGCAGCCCATTGTTCATTTCACCGACCGGAACCGCTACGGCGGCATAGTCGAGCAGGTTCATAAAGTTGGTATAGATGCCCAGCGCCGAGTTGCTTTTAACCGGTTCATCGGCCAGCTCAGCCAGACTCACCGGGCGGGGATACGTCGGGATTAATACGCAATCCAGGTCGGCCATCATGGCATCGCACTCGGCTTTATACCGCTGGAGTTTGTACTGCGCGTCAAACGCCGCCACCGCAGTGGCTGCAGGCGCGTTTTGCAGGACATCACGGATAACCGGTAACACCGCGTCGGGCTGGCGTTCAATCAGCGCACCCGCGAGGTGATAACGCTCGGCGAGCCACGGGCCGTCATAGAGCAGTTTCGCGGCCGCCAGAAACGGTGCAAAGTCGAGAGTCACGGGCACGCCACCCAGCGCGATAAGCCCCGTCTTTGCGCGGTGATACAGCGCCTCGCTTTCTGCACAGCCGAGAAACTCGAGCGTCTCCGGCACGCCAAAGCGAAAGCCCGCGGCAGGGACACCAAAAGCCTGCGGGCCGTTCCACGCCGGGTTGGACCGGCTGTATTCGTCACGCGGATCCTGTCGCGCCGTGAGTGCAAGCAGCTGGCTGGCCTCTGCTGCCGTCGCTGTGAAAAACGTGACGCAGTCCAGCGTGCGGCAGGCAGGCACAACCCCTGCCGTGGAGATGAGTCCTTTGGTTGCCTTGAGGCCGACCAGATTATTCAGCGAGGCCGGTACGCGCCCGCTACCGGCCGTGTCCGTTCCCAGCGCGAAGCTCGCCAGACCCAGGGCGACCGCCAGCGACGACCCCGCACTGGAGCCACCGGACGGGTAATCCGGATGAACGCTGTTACGACATGGGCCATACGGCGAGCGCGTACCGTTTAAGCCGGTTGCGAACTGATCGAGGTTAGTTTTCCCCAGCGGAATCGCCCCCAGCGCAATCAGCTGCGAAACTATCGTTGCATCCTGCTCTGCCCGATACGCAAATGCCGGACAGGCGGCGGTGGTGTCGATACCTGCCAGATCGATATTGTCTTTGATGGCAAAGGGCACGCCGAACAGCGGCAGCGTGTCCGGCGCTACGCCCTCCAGCGCGGCGAGGTACGGCTCCAGCTCTTCAGGGGTGAGCAGATAAATAAAAGCGTTAAATGACGGGTTCAGCGCCAGCGCGCGCTCGCGTAATGCCGTTATCACCTCACGCGGGGCGATCTGGCCTTCACGGTATGCCTCTGCCAGCACAGAGAGACGTAAATCATAAAGAGGTTTCATGCTGTTTTCTCCAGGACGACCACGCACTGGCCCGCCCGCACCGACGACCCCGGCTGGACACGGACCTGACTGACCACGCCGTCCTGAGTGGCAACTAACGGGATTTCCATTTTCATCGACTCCAGCACCACCAGCACATCGCCTTCGCGCACGGTGTTGCCGACCTCAACGTTCACCTGCCACAGGTTGCCGGCAACCGGGCTTTCAACACCGGATTCTCCCGACCGTAACGGCACGTCGTCACCGTCATCCGTCGTTTCGTCGCTGCTGTCAAAATGCGCCTGCCCGCCCGCTATCCAGCGCTCACGCTCGGCATTAAACGCCGCCTGCTGATGCGCACGGAATGCCTCAATCTCAGGTGCTTCGTCAGCCAGAAACTGCTGATACTCCGCCAGTTTCAGCGTGGTGTGTTCAATACGCAGCGGATAACGCCCCAGCGGGAAATCCCGGCGGATGGTTTGCAACTCCCCGGCTGAGACCGGATAAAAACGAATTTGATCGAAGAAACGCAGCAGCCAGGGCTTGCCGCCGAAATCCTCTATCGTGCGATAGCGATTCCACATCTGCAGGGTTCGCCCCACAAACTGATACCCGCCCGGCCCTTCCATACCGTAGATGCAGAGGTATGCCCCGCCAATACCCACCGAGTTCTCCGCCGTCCAGGTGCGCGCCGGATTGTATTTGGTGGTCACCAGACGGTGTCGCGGGTCGAGCGGCGTGGCCACCGGCGCGCCGAGGTAGACATCCCCCAGCCCCATCACCAGATAACGGGCGTCGAACACCGTTTTATACACTTCATCAATGTTAGCCAGATCGTTTATGCGACGGATAAACTCCAGGTTACTCGGGCACCACGGTGCATCGCGGCGCACGGTGGTCATGTATTTGTCGATGGCTTTCTGACACGCCGGATCGTCCCAGGAGAGCGGCAGCCAGACGATGCGCGATGGCACGTCCAGCGAGTCCTGGTCACAAACGCCCTGCCACAGCCCGGCGATCACCTCCAGCAGGCTATCCAGGCGCAGCGTTTCCGGCTGATAATGAATTTGCAGGGAGCGGATCCCCGGCGTGAGATCGATAACGCCTTTCAGCGCCCGGCCCTCCAGCGCCTGCATCAGCGCGTGGCCGCGAAAACGCAGCACCAGATCCAGCTCAGGCTCGCCAATCTCCAGCAGCAGATGGGTATCACCCGACACTCTCGCCACCAGACGTTTATCGGCCGTCCCCTGCGTCAGCACAATCGGTGAGTCCAGCCCGGCAGGTTGCCACGTGACAGGTTGCGGGGTCAGACTGGCGATTTGGCGCTCCTGCGCCTGCGCCAGCCGTCGCGCGGTGGCAATATCCACCGGCACAAAGCGAACGTAATCTCCCGCCTTCAGTTGCCCTACCGCGTGCAGATCGGCCTCGATGATGGTGACCGGACAGACAAACCCGCCCAGGCTTGGACCATCCGGGCCGAGGATCACCGGCATATCGCCGGTAAAATCCACCGCGCCGATGGCATACGGATTGTCATGAATGTTCGACGGATGCAGGCCCGCCTCGCCGCCGCTGTCGCGAACCCATTCCGGTTTCGGGCCAATCAGGCGTACCCCCGTCCGGCTGGAGTTGAAATGCACTTCCCATTCGGTGGCGAAAAACGTCGCAATGTAATCCGGCGTGAAATACTCCGGCGCACCGTGCGGGCCGTAAATCACCCGCAGTTCGCGCACCGCGTCCAGCCTCGTGTGCAGCGCCTGCGGCAGCGGCGCGTCCGCAACCGGCTCGATTAACGGCGCCAGGTGCAAAATGTCACCGGTACGGAGCGCCCGTCCGGCGTGCCCCCCGAACTGCCCCAGCGTGAAGGTGCTTTTACTGCCCAGATATTCCGGCACGTTAAACCCGCCGCGCAGGCAAAGATAGCTGCGCACGCCCGCACCGCGGATCTCTCCCATACGCAGCGTCATGCCCGCACGGACGCGAAAAACGTGATTATTGGCCAGCGGTTCACCGTCCAGCGTGAGCGCAATTTCAGCGCCCGTCACCACCAGCTGCGCATCGCAGTTGAATTTCAGCGTCGGGCCGCTGAGGGTGATCTCAAGCGCGGCGGCATCGTCTTTATTGCCCAGCAGACGGTTACCCAGACGCAGCGCCAGGCTGTCCATTGGCCCGGATGGCGGAACGCCAACCGCCCAGTAGCCTGTGCGTCCCGGGTAATCCTGTACCGTGGTCTGCGTACCGGCGCTGAGCACCTCCAGCGTGGACGCCTGGTACATCAGGTGCTCAAGACAGCGGGTCCAGGGCTCACCTGCGGCAAACGGTGCGAAGGTCAGGATCTGCTGCAGATAACTGCGGTTGGTTTCAACGCCATAAAGACGGGTCTCCCCCAGCGCGGTATGCAGCACGCGGATAGCGGCTTCGCGTGTCGGCTGCCAGGCGATCATTTTGGCTAACATGGGGTCAAAAAACGGCGGGACTTCGCATCCGGCCTCAACCCAGCTGTCGATGCGCAGCGTAACGCGGTCATCGGACGGGAAAGCCACGTCGGTGAGCAGTCCCGGTGAAGGCTGGAACTGGCGGCCCGGGTTCTCGGCATAGATCCTGGCCTGAATGGCATGCCCCTCCGGTTTCAGGGTGTCACGCAGTGTCGCCAGTGGCGGCAACGTTCCGGCGGCAAGTTCGATCATCCAGCGTACCAGATCCACGCCCCACACCTGTTCGGTCACGCCGTGCTCCACCTGCAAACGGGTATTCACCTCAAGGAAGTAAAAGCGGGCGGCGTCGCTGTCATAGACGAATTCAACGGTGCCCGCGCTGCGGTAGTTGACCGCTTTACCGAGCGTTATCGCCGCCTCGCACAGTGCCTGCGCCATGCCCGCCGGCAGGTTTGGCGCGGGCGTCTCCTCCAGCACTTTCTGGTTACGCCGCTGCACAGAGCAGTCGCGCACGCCGAGGGCAATCACCTCGCCCTTGCCGTCGCCAAACAGCTGTACTTCCAGATGACGCGCCCGCTCAATGTACTTTTCGATAAAGACACCCGCGTCGCTGAAGTTATTTTTCCCCAGACGTACTACCGCATCGAACGCGTCACGCAGATCTTCTGCATCATAGCAGACGCGCATACCGATACCGCCGCCTCCCGCCGTGCTTTTCAGCATCACCGGATATCCCACTTCGGCGGCAGCGTTGACGGCCTGGTTAACATCGGCCAGCAGGTCGGTGCCCTCCAGCATCGGAACCTCGTGCGTTTTCGCCAGCGCGCGAGCGGTATGCTTTAGCCCAAACAGACGCAGCTGTTCCGGCGTGGGGCCCACAAAGGCAATCCCCGCGGCGTCACACGCTTCGGCGAACGCGGCGTTTTCCGAGAGAAAACCGTAGCCCGGATGAATGGCCTGTGCGCCGCTGGCTTTCGCGGCGGCGATGATCTTCGTGCTATCCAGATAGGTGTTCGCCGCCGGGCCATCGCCCAGACTCAGCGCTTCATCGGCCTCGCGAATATGCAGGCTGCTGATATCCGCCTCGGAATAGACTGCCACACCACGGATTTTCATGGTGCGCAGGGTGCGTAAAATGCGGCAGGCTATCGCCCCGCGGTTCGCAATCAGGAGTGTCGTCAACATAGGTCAGACTCAATCGTGGCGGGTCGTCCCGCCGAAAATCGGCTCACCCATGGTCGTCCATGGGGGAAAAAGCGGTTACGGCAGAATGCGTCCGGCACGGACTTCAAACAGGCGGTACAGCGCCTGGCGCAGTCGCTGCCAGCGGGTGGGCGTCAGTTCCATACCAGCACCTCAGCGGGCGTTGGGTTCCAGCCGTTGCAGGGGTTATTCAGCTGTGGACAGTTGGAGATCAGTACAATGACGTTGCACTCGGCGCGCAGGTCGACGTATTTCCCCGGCGCGGAGATACCATCTTCAAACGTCAGCCCGCCCTCTGGCGTCACCGGCACGTTCATAAAGAAATTGATGTTGGCCGTGATGTCACGTTTTTGCAGACGTCCATCGTGCAGACAGGCGCAGAGGAAGTTATCGCGGCAGCTGTGCATATGGCGTTTATCGAGGGCGTATCGCACGGTGTTGCTCTCCTGGGCGCAGGCCCCGCCAAGGGTATCGTGACGCCCGCAGGTATCGTCGATAATGGTCAGCAGGGGGTTACCGAGGCTGGAGTACAGGACGCTGCCACGCGTGAGATAGGCGTTGTTCTGACGGCGCAATGTGCGCTGTGCATCGTAACGTTCACGCGGGTTATCGGCATTGTAGAACAGCGTGTCGACCGCCTGGTTACCTTCCAGGTCGAGCAGGCGCAACGTCTGCCCTTGTTTCACCTCGAACAGGTACGGTTCACCTGCCGGGATCACGTGGCGAAATACCGCGTCTTGCACATGCTTTTCAGAGATCATGGTCATTTTACTGCTCCTTACAGGGCGAAAAGCCGGGTATTGGTCATGGCGCGTTCGTTTTCCGGGCGCGTCAGAAGCGCGTTAACGGCCCCCTCTTCATCCTCAGCCTGTCGCCAGCTCAGCGCGACCGGTCGTGGGGCATATTCCCGGGACGGATCCATCGGATGCTGCAGCGCGGTCATCACCACAAGCGTGTCCATGGGCGCGTACAGCTCCACGTAACTGCCCGGCTGCGAATAGCCGCCGTGGAAGGTGAACTGACCGCGGTCATCGACGGTGACTTTGCTGAAGAAGTTGACCACCATCAGCAGATCTTCGAGATTGAGATCCCACTTACCCATCTCCACCAGCAGGTTGTCCGTTCCGTTTCGGTAAAACCCGTTGCGCAGTTCCTGATAGCGTCCCTGGCCATATTTTTCTATCACCTCGGCGGCGTTCAGTACGCCGCCAAACGGGTCATGCCAGCCGCAGGTATCTGCGGTGATGCCTGCCAGCACGCGTCCCATGTCGGAGTAAAAGCAGTGTCCGGCGGTCAGACGCGCGGTGTGCTGGCCTTTCAGGGTGTCGGGCAGGTTCAGACGTTCACTTTTCTCGTGCGGATTCAGCATCAGCAGGCTGACGTTTGCTCCACCTTCAATGTCGGTCATACGCAGGATCTGCCCGCGCTTAAGCACAAACGAGAGGTGACCGCCGCCGGGCAGGATCTCTTCGCGTAACATGGTCATGGTATTCACGGTGTTAACCCCTTAATGCATAAACGTTATCGGGAGCCGTTCCACTCAGCGCGGAGAGCCGCGTCTCGTTGAGCGGAATGTCGTAGGTAATACGGGCGCCAAAGGCGTTAGGCGCCTGCGGGTCGAGGCGCACTTTGTCGAACACCAGTAAGCGGGTGCCGAGGTTAAAGCCTTCCGAAAGATCGTGGGTGACCATAAAGACGGTCATGCGGGTCTCCCCCCACAGCTGAAGCAACAAGGCGTGCATATCTTTACGGATACCCGGGTCCAGGGCGCCAAACGGCTCATCCAGCAGCAACACGCGCGGCTGCATGATGAAGGCCTGCGCAATGGCTAAACGTTGCTGCATACCGCCGGAAAGCTGGGCCGGGTATTTGTGCATCGCATGCCCGAGACCGACTTTTTCAAGCATCCCGGTGGCCCGCTCACGCGCCGCGCGTTTCTTTGCCCCAAACAGTCGCCCGAACAGCGGCGCTTGCGGCAGTTCCAGACCTATGGTGACGTTATCCAGCACGCTGAGATGCGGGAAAACGGAGTAGCGCTGAAACACCACGCCCCGGCTGCTGTCCGGCTCGGCGCGCAGCGGTTTACCGTCGAGCGTAATGGACCCTCGGCTGGGCGCTTCCTGACCGAGCAGCAGGCGCAAAAACGTGGATTTTCCGCAGCCAGAGGCCCCCACCATTGAGCAGAACTCGCCCTCTTTCACCTGCAGATTGAGGCGCTCCAGCACCACGTGGTCGCCGTACTCCTGCCAGATATTGTTGATGGTGATAAAGCTCATGCCTTCCCTCCTTCCGCCCAGGGAAACCAGGTTTTATGTAACTGGCGCAGGGCCAGATCCATCAGCCAGGCCAGCAGCGTGATCCACATGACGTACGGAATGATCACATCCATCGCCATATAGCGGCGCACGAGGAAAATGCGATAGCCCAGCCCGGCGGTTGAGGAGATGGCCTCTGCCGAAATGAGAAACAACCATGCCGATCCCAGCAGCAGACGCAGCGAGGTCAGCAGCCGCGATAGCAGCTGCGGAAGTACCACGCGCAACACCAGCGTCCAGCTGTTGGCACCCAGCGTCTGGGCTTTGATCAGAATCTCCGGGGGGATTTCGCACGCGCGATGCTCCAGATCGCGCGCCAGCATCGGAGTGATGCCGATGACAATCAGCATCACTTTCGACAGTTCATCCAGCCCGAAAACGATAAATAGCACTGGCAGGATCGCCAGCGGCGGGATCATCGACAGCACCGTCATCAGCGGCGAGAGCGACGCGCGCCAAAGTGGGAAAACACCGGCGGTGACGCCAACACAGAGGCCGATGACTGAGGCGATGACCAGCCCCGTCAGAAGACGGGCAAGGCTCACCAGCGTGTCCACCCAGAACAGATAGTCACCACTGCGTTTATCCGGGGTCAACGCCATGCGTGATAGCGCGTCCAGCATCTGCTGCAGGCCAGGCAGCAGCTTATCCTGCGGGTTAGCCTCCAGCCTGACCGCGGAACCGAAAAAGTATGCGGCCAGCAGCAGGACGAAAGGCAGCATCACGAGCATCAGCCGCATGCCGGGCGTGGGATGGCGATTAATTTGTCGCATGGATGTTCCGTCCGTTATTACAGCGTGCCGGCAGCGGCCATTTTCACGAAGCTGTCGTCAAAGCGCAGCTTCACGTTGCTGGCATCGCCCTGGGTGACATTGCCCGGGAAGCGCATGCCGATGAAATCCGCGCTTTGCGCCCCATCGCCCAGCAGCCCTTTATCGAACGAAAACGTGGCCACGCGCTGCATGGTTTTCGCCAGTTCCGGCGACGTTAAAAAGGCAATATTGTCCTGCGGGGTATAGAACAGATGGGTTGTTTTCAGCTGCGCCTGATAACCGGCCAGATCGGTACCGGAGGCGGCGGCCATTGCGTTGAGCACGGTGGCATCCTGCGCTTTCATCAGCCCCATCATCTCGTACCATGCGCCGGTTAATGCTTTGCCAAGCGCCGGGTTGTCTTTCAGGGTTTCGCTGTTGACCACCATCATGTCGATAAGCTCACCCGGAACCTGAGAGGAGCTGAACACTTCTGTTGTTTTTGGCGTGCCTTTGATGACCGACAGCTGCGGGTTCCAGGCTACCGCCGCCTGCACATTTGCCGTGCCAAAGGCGGAGACGATATCCGCGTCAGACGTGTTTACCACGGTGACGTCTTTTTCGGCCAGGCCGGCTTTTTCCAGGCCGCGCACCAGCAGATAGTGGGAAACAGAGAGCTCAGGCAGGTAGACTTTCATCCCTTTCAGGTCGTTGAGCGTTTTGCCCTCGCCCTTCATCACCACGCCGTCGTTGCCTTCTGAATAGCTGCCGAGGATCAGCGCCGTGGTATCAACGCCGCCCGCGGCCGGTATGGTCAGCGCATCCATATTGGTCATGGTGCAGCCGTCAAACTGGCCCGCAGTGTACTGGTTGATGGATTCGATATAGTCGTTGAGCTGAACAACGTTGATTTTGATGCCGTATTTATCGGCCCATTTATCGATGATTTTGCTAGTGCTGAGGGTGCCCCAGGGCATCCAGCCGGCGTAGATGGTCCAGCAGACGTTGAACTCTTTCTTCACCGCAGCAAAGGTGGGGAGACTGACCAGCATCGCCAGGGAGAGTACCAGGGTGCGGAATAATGGCGTTTTCTTCATGCTTGACCTCTGAGTGGCACAAAATTAGGGGGCAGCGCGACACCTTCAGGTGCTGCTGTCTCCCGGGCTTTTGTCCCGCCGTGTAACCTCTCAGAGGTCGCCAGCTCTTGGACCAGCCATTCACCGCAGTGAACCGGAACCCTAGCCAGCTATTTTTCAAATTGTGGTGTGCTGCCCTTCAGTGTTAAGTGTTGCAAGGGATATGCCAGAATTTTTTATTTTAATTATTAATCTGTTAAGTCTGCCTGTGCAGGCTGTTTCACCGTTTTGGTGAGACAAGGCGAGTTGAGTGCACCGTGCTGGTGCTCTTTGGGATGACGCGTGGTGCTGACGGCGTTGCCCACAGAACGTGTCTGCGACAGCAGGAAAGGCTCAAAATGATGTGCTGGTTTTTGCCAGGTCTTTCATCATTGTCGTCGTCAGGCTGAGCTGCTCGCTTCCCATTTTACGTGACAATTCCTCTCTCGCGGACTGCCATACGGGGATTACGGATGTCAGAAGCGCCCACCCCTGCGCGGTCAGGCTAAGTTGTTTTCCACGGCGTCCGCGCCCCCCCGTTGATTCAATAACCCCACGGGACTCCATAATCCGTATGTTTCGGCTCAGTGTGGTTGCATCCACCCCGGCCTTTGATGCAAGCCCTGCCACCGTTTCATTTACGCCACCGCCGATCCCCACCAGCAGGCTGAACTGTTCTGCCGTCAATTCATAAGGTCTGAAGCAGGCGTTGTAATAACGCGTAATAGCCCGTGCGGTTGCACGTGCCTGATACGCCGGACAGGTTTCGGGGATGGTTTTTAGTAACGCCAGATCAACAGTGTTCATACTTTACGCTCGACAGATACGGTGAGATAAAATAGTGTATATACACTATTAACGCTATTCAAGGTATCATGATGCCCGCATTTATCCATATCAATTTACGTGTTATCGACCCTGCACGGCAGGCCAATCTTGCCCCTCGCTTCAGACTGGCACTTGAAGAGGCCGGCGGCAAAATTCTGCATTTTGGTCCTGTTGTTGAACTCCTTGAAGGCGATGAAGAACCGCTACCCTTTGCTGGCATTTTTGAGTTCCCTTCACTGCAGCAGGCGCTGGCGTTTTACCATTCGGAAAAATATGCCCCGATCAAAGCTGAACGCCAGCTGGCACAGCAGGCAAAAATGTTCGTTGTCACCACTGACTAAGCGTTTCGTTTCCTTGCCTGCGATATCGTTTCCAGATTTCTCCATCCGTTCGCCAGAACCGGTGTAGAGTTTTTAAACACTGCATCTCTAAAAGGACACCGGCATCATGTTAAGCATCCTGGGCAAGACAACCTCGATCAACGTACGTAAAGTGCTCTGGACCTGCGAAGAAGCGGGTATCGAGTATCACCAGGAAGACTACGGCAGCGGTTTTGCCTCCACGCAAACCGCTGCGTTCCGCGCCCTGAATCCCAACGCCATGGTTCCCGTGCTGCTCGATGACGAGTTCGTCCTCTGGGAATCTAACGCAATCTGCCGTTATCTGGCCCGTAAAGCCGGCCGTGAGGATCTCCTGCCAACGGAACCGCAGGCCTGCGCCAACGTCGAACGCTGGATGGACTGGCAGGCAAGCGAATTTAACAATGCCTGGCGGTATGTCTTTCCGGCACTGGGACGCAATAACCCGGACTATAACGACCCGGAGCGTATTGCCGCCGGAATTAAAGCGTGGAACCACTGCATCGCTATTCTGGAGGAGCAGTTGCAACGCACCGCAGCCTATACGGCGGGTGAGGTGTTTACCCTTGCAGACGTGGTACTTGGTCTTTCGGTGAACCGCTGGAAAATGACGCCATTTGATAAGCCTGATGTGCCGGCAATTAACGCCTGGTTCGAACGGCTTAATCAGCGACCGGCATTTTTACGTCACGGGAATAACGGTATGGTGTAAGTTTTTCAGCCCACACACATTCAGCAAGGATATTTTATTTAATTACAAAACCCTGAATGCCGTTATCAGGAATAATAATTAAGCAATATCCTGGACAGCCCCTTGCACCGCTTTGCTAGCCTGAATAGTCAGGCAAAGCTCAACCCGGAGGTATTCTTGCTGATTAAACTCAAAAAAGAACGAACGCATCAGGAGGATCGCCTGCTCGCACTCTGGCTGGCGACCTCTGCAGGCTTGCTCAACGCCATCGCCCTCGGGGCATTTGGCTTTTTTCCCTCCCATATGACCGGCAATACCTCCCAATTATCCAGCGAAGTTTCCTCTACCGATCTGAATGATATTTTGTTCTTTGGCGCCATTATTCTGTCTTTTGTTGCCGGCGCAATCATGGCCCGTATCATCGTGTTATGGGGGATTATCCATAATATCAGGCTGGTTTTTTGCCAGATACTGTTGGTCGAGGGATTATTACTGACCGGCGTTTCCTGTTACGAGATGTATTTCCATGCCCTCACGACTAACCGTGAAATTATTATCTTTCTTTGTGGTCTGATGGGGATTCATAATTCAACATCGACCCAGCTTTCCGGCGGCCGTGTAAGATCAACCCATATTACCGGCACGCTGACAGACGCGGGAATATCTCTGGCCTCGGTCCTGGTGGCGATGCTCCGCCGGGATTATTCCAAAGATACGGCAGCGCAAAAAAGTCAGCTCAAAACCCACTTAACCACCATTTTCTCGTTTATTACCGGCGGTATCGCCGGGCTGCTCCTGTTCAGGTGGATTGGGTTTAACGCCATGCTGGCGCTTGGGGTAATGCTCGTCGTTGTCGCCGCCTTTTCCATCATCAGCACCTCAGTGCGCGTTCGCCGGGTGCGCGCCGCCTTCAGCCGATAATGAGGGTCGCAGGCGTGAGGATATGCTCACGCTCTGTGACAATGTCACATTTTTAATTACGCTTTAGGACAATTCTGTCTGCCCCATAGCCAGCCCTTGCTCCATAAGGCTTAACCTAAGGTTGTCACTAATTTCATAGGGTTACTGATTTTCCCCCTTCGCTGGAACCCATCCCAAACGCTTGCTATAGGTCATCTACCCCTGCCGAAACATGGCATAACAACAGGCAACCCGTGGTTGCTATAACGCATGCGCACAGGGAGACACATCGCAATGCACCCATTACTCAAACGTTCGCTGCTTTTTGTCGGCGCCATTATTGTGGTCGTTGCCCTCCTCACCTGGGGAATTGGGCTGGACACGATTAAGGCGCGTCAGGTTGACCTGATTTACCTCGGGCAACAGCATTTAATCCTGGTATTCTCATCCATGTTCTTTGCCCTGCTGATGGGTATTCCCAGCGGCATTTTGTTGAGCCGCCCGTCAGCACGCGGTATCGCTGAATACGTGATGCAGATCTTTAACGTTGGTAATACCCTGCCGCCGCTGGCCGTTCTGGCGCTGGCAATGGTGGTGATTGGTATCGGTGATACGCCTGCGATTATCGCCCTGTTCCTCGCCTCGCTGCTGCCGATAGTGCGAAACACCTATGCCGGACTGTGCTCGGTTCCGGCGTCGTTACTGGAAGCGGCTAATGGCATTGGGATGACGAAATGGCAGCGTCTGCGCCAGGTCGAACTTCCCAACGCCTGGCCGGTAATGCTCTCCGGGATCCGCATTGCCACCGCCATCAACGTGGGTACCGCCCCGCTGGCCTTCCTGATTGGTGCCAGCAGCTACGGCGAACTGATTTTTCCCGGTATCTACCTCAACGACTTCCCGACGCTGATCCTCGGCGCGGCGGCCACCGCCCTGTTTGCTCTGATCCTCGACACCCTGCTGGCTGCGCTGGGTCGCGTGATGAGTCCGCATCTCGCTCGATAACAATAACAAGGAGCTTTTATGAGACTGATATCCAGCCTGACGGCGCTGTGTGCCGCGGCACTGTTCACCAGCCAGGCGATAGCGGCCCCGCTGATCCTGGCGACCAAGAGCTTTACCGAGCAGCACATTCTCTCGGCCATGACCGTCCAGTATCTGCAAAAGAAGGGGTTTCAGGTCCAGCCACAGACCAATATTGCTACGGTCATTTCCCGCAACGCGATGATCAACAAACAAATTGATATGACCTGGGAGTACACCGGCACGTCGTTAATCATTTTTAACCACATCAACAAACGCATGTCGCCACAGGAGTCTTACGAGACGGTGAAACGCCTGGACGCGAAGCACGGTCTGGTATGGCTCAACCCCGCCGATATGAACAATACCTACGCCTTCGCCATGCAGCGTAAACGCGCCGAAGCGGAACACATCAACACCATGTCTGAAATGGTCGCAAAGATTGAGCAGATCCGTAAAACCGATCCGGATAAAAACTGGCTGCTGGGTCTGGACCTCGAATTTGCCGGACGCAGCGACGGGATGAAACCGCTGCAGGCGGCATACAACATGGAACTGGATCGCCCGCAGATCCGCCAGATGGACCCGGGCCTGGTCTATAACGCGGTGCGGGACGGTTTCGTCGATGCCGGGCTTATCTATACCACCGACGGGCGGGTAAAAGGCTTCGACCTGAAGGTGCTGGAAGATGATAAAGGCTTCTTCCCGAGCTATGCGGTCACTCCCGTGGTGCGTAAAGACACCCTAGACGCCAATCCGGGTCTGAAAGAGGCGCTGAATACTCTCTCCGCCCAGCTCAATAACGACGTTATCACCGAATTGAATAAGAAGGTGGATATCGACCATCAGTCACCGCAGCAGGTCGCCCGTGATTTCCTGCGTAGCAAACAGTTGCTGTAGGAGGCGCTATGGAGACGATTCACTACATTCTGGATAACTGGGACTATCTGCTAACCCTGACGCTGCAACACCTGTGGCTGGTGGCGCTGGCGGTTGGGCTAGCCATACTCATCGGCGTCCCTCTGGGGATTTTGATTGTCCGCCACAAATGGCTGGCGACGCCGGTGCTGGGGATTGCCACCATCGTGCTGACGATACCGTCCATTGCGCTGTTTGGCCTGATGATCCCGCTCTTTTCGTTGATCGGTCAGGGCATTGGTGCCCTGCCCGCTATCACGGCGGTGTTTCTCTACTCGTTGCTGCCAATTGTGCGTAACACCCATACCGCGCTGGACAGCCTGCCGCCGGGCCTGCGTGAAGCCGGACGCGGTATCGGGATGACCTTCTGGCAGCGTTTGCGCTGGGTTGAAATCCCGATGGCGCTGCCGGTGATTTTTGGCGGTATCCGCACCGCCGTCGTGATGAACATCGGCGTGATGGCCATTGCCGCAGTGATTGGCGCTGGCGGCCTTGGCCTGCTGCTGCTTAACGGCATCGGCGGTAGCGATATTCGTATGTTAATTGCGGGTGCGCTGATGATCTGTCTTTTAGCGATTGTGCTCGACTGGCTGCTGCATCGTCTGCAGGTCGTTCTGACTCCAAAGGGGATACGATAATGATAAAACTGGAAAACCTCACCAAACAATTTTCACAGAAACACGGCCAGAGCGTTAAGGCCGTCGACAACGTCAACCTCAACGTGCCTGAAGGGGAAATGTGCGTCCTCCTCGGCCCGTCAGGCTGTGGGAAAACCACCACCCTGAAGATGATTAACCGTCTGATCGCGCCAAGCAGCGGCACGATCCTGATTAACGGTGAAGACACCAGCGGGATGGATACCGTGACCCTGCGCCGCAATATTGGCTACGTTATTCAGCAGATTGGTCTGTTCCCGAACATGACCATTGAGGAGAACATCACCGTGGTGCCGCGCATGCTGGGCTGGGATAAAGCCCGATGTAAAACCCGCGCTGAAGAGCTGATGGATATGGTGGCCATGGACCCGCATAAATTTCTCAACCGCTATCCGCGTGAAATGTCCGGCGGTCAGCAGCAGCGTATCGGCGTGATCCGCGCCCTGGCGGCGGATCCTCCGGTACTGCTGATGGATGAACCGTTCGGTGCGGTGGACCCGATAAACCGCGAGGTGATCCAGAACCAGTTCCTGGAGATGCAGCGTAAACTGAAAAAGACCGTGATGCTGGTCAGCCATGACATCGACGAGGCCCTGAAGCTTGGGGATCGTATCGCCGTCTTCCGCCAGGGGCGTATTGTCCAGTGCGCCAGCCCGGACGAACTGCTGGCAAAACCGGCGAATGAGTTCGTCGGCTCGTTTGTCGGCCAGGACCGTACGCTCAAGCGTCTGCTGCTGGTATCGGCAGGTGATGTCACCGACCAGCAACCGACCCTCACCGTGCGCGGCTCTACCCTGCTTTCTGACGCATTTGCGATCATGGATGACAACGATATTCGCGCCATTACCGTCGTGGACGATCGGGGTAAACCGCTGGGCTTTGTGAAGCGTCGGGAAGCGCGTAATGCCAGCGGCACCTGTGCCGATATCCTGCATCCGTTCCGTATGACCGGCAAAGCGGAGGATAACCTGCGCGTGGTGCTTTCACGGTTGTATGAGAGCAACACCAGCTGGATGCCGATTGTCGACGAAGAGGGCCGCTATAACGGCGAGATCTCACAGGATTATATTGCCGAGTATCTCAGCTCCGGCCGTACGCGCCGGGCGCTGAATATTCACAGCGAGAGTTAAGCGAAAACACTCCGCCGGGCGGGCCAGACGTATGGCGCTGACCTGCCCGGCAGCACGCTCCCCCACAGCGCATTTGCTCAGGCCAACACGGTTCATCGCACGCATACCTTTTGCTAACCCCGCGATTTCCCCTCACAATATTGTATCTCCCACGTTTAATTGCGGCCCATGCAACGTCTTCACGCTTATCCCGACATCCGCGCGATGTTTCGCAGACTTCTGATTGCCACCCTTACCGGCATACTGGCCGCGCTGGCCGTCGCGGTGTTCCGCCACAGCATGTATCTGCTGGAGTGGCTGTTTCTCAGTAACAACAGCGGCAGTCTGGTGAATGCCGCGGCTGCGTTATCCCCGTGGCGTCGCGCGCTCACGCCCGCGCTGGGAGGGCTGGCGGCGGGGTTATTGTTGTGGGGATGGCAGCGGCTTACGGCGCAACGTCCTCATGCGCCGACAGATTATATGGAAGCACTGGAGACGGGCGACGGCCAGTTTGATTATGGCTCGAGCCTCGTAAAATCCCTTGCGTCACTGCTGGTTGTCTCCAGCGGGAGCGCCATCGGCCGCGAAGGTGCCATGATCCTGCTTGCGGCACTGGCCGCCTCCTTTTTCGCCCAACGCTTTACGCCGAAATCCGAATGGAAATTATGGATTGCCTGCGGAGCCGCGGCCGGGATGGCCAGCGCCTATCACGCGCCCCTGGCCGGCAGCCTGTTTATTGCCGAAATTCTGTTTGGCACGCTGATGCTGGCCTCGCTCGGGCCGGTGGTGATTGCGGCGGTGGTAGCCCTGCTTACCACGCGACTCTTAGCGCCCGGTGCCGGTACGCTCTATGACGTCCATCTGAGTGGCCTACTCAGTGCGGCAGATTATGGCCTGCTTGTCGTGACAGGCCTGCTGGCGGGACTGTGCGGACCGCTGCTGATGTGGCTTATGGCGTTCTGCCATTCGTTATTTCTGCGTCTCAGGCTCTCACCGCCCTGGCAACTGGCGCTCGGCGGAGCGATCGTCGGGCTGCTGTCGCTCCTGACGCCTGACGTGTGGGGGAATGGCTACAGCGTGGTTCAGGCTTTTCTGCTCGCCCCACCGCTGCTGTCCGTGATAGCAGGTGTATTTATCTGTAAATTGCTGGCGGTACTGGCAAGCAGCGGTTCTGGCGCGCCGGGCGGGGTTTTCACACCGACGTTGTTTGTCGGCATGGCCACAGGAATGCTGTTTGCACAACTCTTCGGGCTGTGGTTTCCGGGGTCTGAAACGGTGATTTTGCTGGGGCTGGCAGGCATGGCGACGTTACTCGCCGCGACGACCCATGCGCCCATTATGTCTGCGTTGATGGTCTGTGAAATGACCGGGCAGTATTTTTTGCTGCCCGGTTTGCTGATTGCCTGCGTGATCGCGTCCGTCTTGTCGCGGACGTTACGCCACGACTCGATCTACGGACAACATGCGACCGAGGGAAGAGAGATCGATGTACTGCGCTAATTCACGCTGTTCGGCACGCGGCAGATAAGGCAGCTCGCCCACCAACGGTCCCGGCAGTTTTTTGCTGAGCACGTCGATGATTTCCGCGTAGTGCGCCAGGCCCGGGTTGATACGGTTTGCGACCCAGCCAATCAACGGCAATCCGTCATTGGCAATCGCCTGCGCCGTCAGAAGCGCATGGTTGATGCACCCTTCCTGAATACCGACCACCATGATCACCGGCAGTTGCTCCTGCACCACCCACTCAGAAAGCGGGCGCAGATCGTTCATCAGGCTGCGCCATCCGCCGGTACCTTCCACCACGACATGGTCGGCCATCTCGCTCAGGTTCGCCAGACCGTCGGACAACAGGGTGTAATTAATCAGACCGCTGTGCGCCACGCTGCTTTCATCTTCGCTTAAGGCAATGGGATTGATCGCGTGATATGGCAGTTCCAGTGACGAGACGCTTTGTAACACCAGGGCGTCTTTATTCCGCAATCCTTCGGGCGTCTCTTTACTGCCTTTTGCGACCGGTTTGTACCCTGCAACGCGTTTACCGCTTGCTGCCAGAGCCTGTAGCAACGCGCGGGATACAACGGTCTTGCCGACAGAGGTATCTGTACCCGTAACAAAGAAACGCTTAAGCATGACTCATTCCACCTCTTGGGTATGCTTCGAAAATATAAACCAGAGAAATAATTCAGTGGGGGAAGTCTACGGGATGCGTGCGCTACCCAGCTTGAGATAGCGCAATTTTTCGTACATCTGCGGAAAAGAGTTAACCCTGTAACAGGCGGATCAGCAGCGAGCCGTTATACATGGCGTCCTTGACCAGGGCTGCACCAGCCATGGTGCCCTGATTGGTAAACTGGGTGCTTTCCACGGCAATATTTTTGCTGTAGGCCGGGAGCGCCTGTTGATGAATACAGGCCGAGATAGCCGGGAAGAGAATTTCCGCCGCCTGACTCAGCGGTGAGCCAATCAGGATTTTTTGCGGGTTGAAGAGATTCACCATAATGGCCAGAATGCGGCCAACGTTATTCCCCACTCCGGTAATAATATCCTTTGCCAGCAGATCCCCCTGACGCGCTGCGGCGCAGAGTGAATCGACGGTCAACGGTTGTCCGTGCAGCGAAGAGCTCATGGACTGGCTGAGCCTGACCTGCGCCAGCTCCAGCACGCTTTCCACGCTGGCGATGGTTTCCAGACAGCCATGGTTTCCGCAGTAACAGCGCTTGCCGTAGGGATCGACCTGCGTGTGGCCGATTTCGACCAGGCTACTGCTTCCGGCATGCAGAAGGCGTCCGTCGGTGATGACGCCCGCCCCGACGTTATGGTCAATCACCACCTGAATCACGTCCCTTGCGCCGCGGGATGCGCCAAACAGCGCCTCCGCCATCGTCCAGGCGCTGATGTCATGCTGAATATAGACCGGCACGCCGGTGTGATTTTTCAGCACCTCGCCCAGCGGCATCTCTTTGACATCGTCGTAGAACGGCATGCGGTGCACGATTCCATTTTCGGTATCAATAATACCCGGCATGGTGATCGCAATGGCCGTTAAGCGTTCAAGGCGTTGCTGATGGCGAATAAAGAAGTGATCGATATGGGTGACAATGGCATCGAGGAGCGATTGTTCAGCCTTGAGCGGCAGTTCCAGCCGGTCTTCTACCACCAGCTTGCTGCTTAAATCGCGCAGGGCAAGGAAGATCTCTCCTCGGCTAATGCGCAGTGACAGGTAGTGCCACGCTTCGGTCTCCACCACCAGGCCGACCGCCGGACGGCCGCGGCTGCCCGGCTCCTGAATTTCCGTCTCCTGGACCAGGTGGGCTTCCAGCATTTCACGAACAATCTTGGTAATACTGGCAGGTGCCAGTTGTGCCAGGCGCGAAAGATCGATACGCGAAACCGGGCCAAGCTGATCAATCAGGCGATAAACCGCGCCAGCGTTGGTCTGCTTAATCTGATCAATGTGCCCTGGCTGACTATCAGCAACCACCTCGTACTCCCTTATTTTCGAGCATCGAAATAAACTGTGGGCTATGGTGAAGCACTTCAATGGCCGTCGTCAAATATTTACTTAGCCATGTGATTTACTGCACATTTTTACCCACTTTTCCCTCTAAATATCGTCCTGCAGAGGCGCTCAACAGCTGTGCTTTAAACCGCTGCGCTGCATGGCTCTGCTCATGATGTTTCGACCATACCAGCCACATTTCCGAAACAGCATCGTCTTCGGCGATAGCAACCCAGCGCATTTCACGCAATTGTACCCGTTTAAACGAGGCCGGAAGAATAGAGACGCCCAGCCCCGCCGCGACCAGCCCAATGATGGTCATCGCTTCCCCGACTTCCTGCGTAATGATCGGGGCAAGATCGTAGCGTCGTAACAGGCCCAGAATATCGTCGTACAGACCGGTACCTACCTGCGGGTCGAAAAAAACAAACGGCTCTTTTGCCAGCTCTGCCAGCGTGACCGCCGAACGCGAGGCGAGCGGATGATCGTGCGGGATCATTGCCATTAACGGTTCGCGCAGAATAACCTGCCACGCCAGCGTATCCGGGAGTTGGGTGTTACGCATCAGACCTAAATCAAGAGAACCTTCATTCAGCGGAGCGATTTGCTCGCGGGTATTAATTTCGCGCGTCTGAATGTGCACATCCGGAAAATGCCGGCGAAACGACGACAGGGTCTGCGAAACAGCGCTGATAAACGGTGCAGACGAGGTAAACCCAATCCGCAACTCTCCGGTTTCCCCGAGATAAAGCCGCTCTGCCCGGGCTGCCGCCTCATCCACCATACTGAGGATTTGTCGGCTGTCGGCCAGAAATTGCTTCCCGGCCGCCGTCAGGCTCACGCTGCGGTTGGTCCGTGCCAGAAGGCGCGCCCCGACCTGTTGCTCAAGGATCTGGATCTGCTGGCTTAGCGGGGGTTGTGAGATATTCAGTCTTGCCGCCGCGCGGCCAAAATGAAGCTCTTCAGCGACGGCGACAAAGTAGCGCAGATGACGCAGTTCGATATTCATATTTTTAAAGTATCATTTGAGATTATTAATATATTAGACAGAATATTTACATTTTCCTACTCTGATCGTGTGGTCATACCCGTCACCCGAAACCACGGGGATGTTTAAGCAAGGACATTGTGTGAGTCGTACATCTACCATTGATATCGATCCGGCCAGAGATATTGATGATTTACCCGCAGCATCGCAGCCGGTTCAGTTCATTAAACGTGGTACCCCCCAGTTCATGCGCGTCACGCTGGCGCTTTTCTCAGCGGGTCTGGCAACCTTCGCCCTGCTCTATTGCGTTCAGCCGATCCTGCCCGTTCTTTCCCATGAATTTGGCGTATCGCCTGCCAGCAGCAGTATTTCGCTCTCCATCTCTACCGGCATGCTGGCGATTGGTCTGCTTTTCACCGGGCCACTTTCCGACGCCATTGGCCGTAAACAGGTGATGGTTACCGCCCTGATGCTGGCTTCGATTTGTACGTTACTCTCCACGATGATGACCAGCTGGCACGGTATCCTGGTGATGCGCGCGTTAATTGGGTTATCCCTGAGTGGCGTGGCGGCGGTCGGGATGACCTATCTCAGCGAAGAGATCCACCCGAGCTTTGTCGCCTTCTCTATGGGGCTGTACATCAGCGGGAACTCGATTGGCGGAATGAGTGGACGTCTGCTGAGCGGGGTGTTTACGGACTTCTTTAACTGGCGTATTGCGCTGGCGGTGATCGGCTGCTTTGCCCTTGCGTCTGCGCTGATGTTCTGGAAAATCCTTCCGGAATCACGTCATTTTCGTTCTACCTCCCTGCGCCCGAAAACGCTGTTTATCAACTTCCGTCTGCACTGGCGTGACAAAGGGTTGCCGCTGCTGTTCCTGACCGGCTTTCTGCTGATGGGCTCATTCGTTACGTTGTTTAACTATATCGGCTATCGCCTGATGCTCTCCCCGTGGCACCTGAGCCAGGCGGTGGTGGGTCTGCTCTCTGTGGCGTATCTCACCGGCACGTGGAGTTCACCTAAAGCCGGAGCGATGACGGCCCGCTTTGGACGCGGTCCGGTTATGCTGGTCTCTACGGCCGTCATGCTGCTCGGCCTGTTGATGACCCTTTTCGCCTCCCTGTGGCTTATCTTCGCCGGGATGCTGCTTTTCTCTGCCGGTTTCTTCGCCGCTCACTCGGTGGCCAGCAGCTGGATTGGGCCACGCGCTCGCCGGGCCAAAGGCCAGGCGTCGTCTTTGTATCTGTTCAGCTATTACCTCGGTTCCAGCTTTGCGGGGACGCTGGGTGGGGTGTTCTGGCATAACTATGGCTGGAACGGCGTGGGCGGTTTTATTGCGCTGATGCTCTGCGGGGCGCTGTTGGTAGGGACCCGTTTACACCAGCGGCTGCACTGATTCAGGGTTTGAAATCGAGCGTATAGTTTTCCCCGATACGCTCATCAGGTACCACTGGGAGCACATGATCGTCACTGGCAGACTGTAAGGCCGCAATGGCGGCCTTACACAGCTCAGGATCGCTGCCTTTTACCACTTGAATGTCGGTCACATAGGCCGCGCCTTTGGGCTGGTGAATCTTTAACGAACAGAGCTTCCCTTCATACTGCTCTGTGGTCGTCATCCTTTGTTTCACTGTTTCCACATACGCAAACGCCCATGCGTGCGCAGAGTCTTCTTCGGTGTTGAACGGAATCACCTCATGATGATGTGTCTGGCACCCCGTCAGCAACACTGCAATCCCTACACTCACAACCTTGTTCATTTTCCATCCGGCAGTCGTTTTTTTTAGGGTTATAACACAGCGTTACTGAACGAAATAGCACCAAACTCTAAGGGGTAATGGCTTGGATTCAGGCGGGAATTTTGATACTACTCACTCTTCATGCCTGAAACATCGCCTTGCAAAGAGAAAACGAAATGAGCGAAAACAGCCACTACCAACAACTCACCCGCACCTTCCAGCGCCTCTCCCGTTTCTCCCACCTCTCCTCCATCGCCAGCTGGGATATGTTTACCATGATGCCGCCGGGTGGCAGTGCCGCGCGCGGTGAAGCGCTGGCCGAAATGAGCGTTCTGCAACACCAGATCCTGACCGATAAAAAGGTGGGTGAATGGCTGTCCGCCGCGGCCGGTGAGGATCTGAATGATATTGAACAAGCCAATCTGCGTGAAATGACGCGTCATTACCAGCAGGCGTCGCTGTTGCCGGAAGCGCTGGTGGAAGCCAAATCGCTGGCAGGCAGCAAATGTGAGCACGCCTGGCGTACTCAGCGCCCGGCCAATGACTGGCAGGGGTTTGCCGCCAACCTGAAAGAGGTCGTCAAACTGAGCCGCGAGGAGGCTCGTCTGCGTGCTGAAGCCAAAGGCTGCAGCCCTTACGACGCGCTGCTGGATATTTTCGAGCCGGACATGACCAGTGCGCGTCTGGACGTACTGTTCGCGGATATGAAATCCTGGCTGCCGGACCTGCTGGCAAACGTTGTGGAAAAACAGGCTCAACAGTCGTTCGTTCCGCCGCAGGGCCCCTTCCCGACGGCAACGCAGCGTGAACTTGGGCTTGAAGCCATGAAGATGCTCGGCTTTGATTTTAACGGTGGTCGCCTGGACGTCAGTGCACACCCGTTCTGCGGTGGCGTGCCGGAAGATGTGCGCATCACCACGCGTTATGATGAGGACGAACTGCTCAGCGCGCTGTTTGGCGTGATCCACGAAACCGGACACGCGCGCTACGAGCAAAACCTGCCGCGAACGTGGGCCGGTCAACCTGTCTATCTCGCCCGTTCAACGGCGATCCACGAATCCCAGAGCCTGTTCTTTGAAATGCAGCTGGGGCGCAGCGACGCTTTTCTTAAACATCTCCTCCCTGCGGTTCACGCCCGTTTTGGCAGTCAGGCGGCGTTCAGTGAAGAGAACTTTATTGCCTGGAACCAGCGCGTGAAACCGGGCTATATCCGCGTCGATGCCGACGAAGTCAGCTACCCGGCACATGTGGTGCTGCGCTATGAAATTGAACGTGCGCTGATCAATGGCGATATCGAGGTGGATGACATTCCGGCGCTGTGGGATGAGAAAATGCAGGCCTGGCTCGGGTTATCAACCAAAGATAACTACCGCAACGGCTGTATGCAGGACATTCACTGGACCGACGGCGGTTTTGGCTACTTCCCGTCCTACACGCTCGGCGCGATGTACGCCGCGCAATTGTTCCATGCGGCCAAAACGGCGCTGCCGGGTCTGCAGTCCTCCATCGCTGAGGGCGATTTCTCCGCCCTGTTTGACTGGCTGCGTCAGAACATCTGGCAGCACGGTAGCCGCTTCACCACTTCGCAACTGATTACCCAGGCGACGGGTGAAGACCTGAATATCCGTTACTTCCGCGAGCATTTGACGTCCCGTTATCTGTAATCCAGCGGCCGGAGTACGCTCCGGCCGTTTTCCTTTTGCGCACCCTTTACCGCCCTTTGTACATTCCGTTACACGCCGATACCAATCACTCACGGAAACCCCGAATTTACAGGGATATAGTTCTTTCAACGGCCCCGCAGTGGGGTTAAATGAAAAACCAAATTCGAGGGTATGAACATGAAAAAAGTATTAGCTCTGGTTGTTGCCGCTGCTATGGGTCTGTCTTCTGCTGCGTTTGCTGCTGAAACCACTGCTGCACCGGCTGCTGCTGCGCCAGCTGCAACGACGACTGCTGCTCCGGCAAAAACCGTACACCACAAGAAACACCATAAAGCCGCTAAACCTGCTGCAGAGCAAAAAGCCCAGGCTGCTAAAAAACACCACAAAAAAGCCGTTAAACAAGATGCCGCTAAACCGGCTGTAGAGCAGAAAGCGCAGGCCGCTAAAAAGCACCACAAAAAAGCGACCAAACCTGCTGTAGAACAGAAAGCCCAGGCGGCTAAAAAGCATCACAAAAAAGCAGTAAAACACGAAGCTGCTAAACCAGCTGCACAGCCAGCTGCGTAAGAGTACAAGCTTAACCGTGCCTTTCGGGGCACGTTGGTAAACCGGCGCTGAACCGGAAAGGTCCAGCGCCGTTTTTTTTATCCGGAGGGCGTATGCTGCGGCGCTATCGGTTTGAGCTGATTCTTATCCTGCTTATTGTATGCGCGCTCATCGCAAGCCATTTTTATCTTTCCTGATCGTAGCACGCTGATTTTACTCCCACTTTAGCGCTGTCCCGTCTATAGTATTTTCATAGGGTTCACTTTTAATAATCATAATTGCCCCCACCAGAGTGTGATATGCGTAAATCTGTTGTGTTGTTACTGGGAACGTTTGGTCTTTTTTCTGGATTCTCACATGCGGATGATGGCGGTGATGAAACCATTAGCGCGAAAGAGCTTAAAACGCTGTTTTTCGGTCATGACGATCGTACGCGCGTCGCCGATCCTACCCAGGCACCCTGGGACGCTATCGGGCAACTGGAAACCGCCAGCGGTAATTTATGTACCGCTACGCTGATTACCCCGCAACTTGCCCTGACGGCAGGCCACTGCCTGCTGACACCGCCAGACGGCAAGCCAGACAAAGCCGTTGCCCTGCGGTTTGTGTCGCAAAAAGGGATGTGGCGTTATGAAATTCACGGTATTGAAGGACGGGTTGATGCTTCTCTCGGCAAACGTCTGAAGCCCGACGGTGACGGCTGGATAGTGCCTCCGTCAGCGGCATCCTGGGATTTTGGCCTGATCATTTTGCGCTACCCGCCTTCTGGCATTACCCCGCTTCCGTTATTTGACGGAGACAAAGCCGCGCTCACTGCCGCACTGAAAGCCGCCGACCGTAAGGTGACGCAATCAGGCTACCCTGTCGATCATCTGGACGCGCTTTACACCCACACGGACTGTATTGTCACAGGATGGGCGCAAAACAGCGTGCTCTCACATCAGTGCGATACGTTACCCGGTGACAGCGGCTCGCCGCTGATGTTAAAAACGGATAACGGCTGGCAGCTGATTGGTGTTCAAAGCTCTGCGCCAGCGGCAAAAGACAGATGGCGTGCAGATAACCGGGCCTTAGCCGTGACCGGTTTTCGTGACAAGCTGGAAGCACTGGCGCAGCAGTAGCTCAGCACTGTCTGACCTGACGTAACGCCCTGATTGATTCAATCGGCATCGGCTGGCTGAACCAGAATCCCTGCAGCTGATCGCAGCCAGCCAGCCGTAACAATTTCATCTGCTTTTCGTTTTCCACCCCTTCAGCGACCACCGCCATGCCCAGGGCATTGGCGATCCTCACCGTGCCGCTCACCAGCGCCGCCGCCTGCTCATCGTTGTCCACCAGCCCGGCCAGTGATTTATCGATCTTAATGGTGTCGAAATTAAAACGCCGCAAATAGCCAATACTCGAATAGCCCGTGCCAAAATCATCCAGCGCCACCGCGGTGCCCAGTGCTTTAAGGTTGGCAATCGCCGTGCGGGCACGCTCGGGGTTTTCCAGCACATAGGTCTCCGTGACTTCGAGCTGGAGTCGCCTGGCCGGGAAACGGGTGCTTTCCAGAACCCAGGCCACTTTTTCTTCGAATTCAGGGTCGCGAAACTGCGCCGGGGAGATATTAACGGAGAGCTTCAATTCGCTGTACGGCTCCAGATCCTGGCAGGCACGCTGCAAAACAAACTGGCCCAGTTTGTAAATCAGCCCACTCGTTTCCGCAATGGAAATGAAGGTATCCGGACCGAGTTCACCTTCCGGACGACGCGTCCAGCGAACCAGCGCTTCCACACTGCTCATTTTCTGACTGCGGGCGTCAATAATCGGCTGGTACCAGACCTCAAACTCGTCTCGCTCCAGTCCGTTACGGATCTGGTTTTCAATCGCAAGCTTGCGTTCCCGGGCGTTATTCAGCGCCGCGTCATAGTGGGTGACACGCCCTTTCCCGCTAATTTTGGAATGGTACATGGCGATATCGGCGCGGCGAAACAGCTCGGAACTGGTGCATTCAATCAGGGTTCCGCTGGCAATCCCGATGCTGGCGCCGATATGAATGGTGCGCTCCCCCAGACGAATAGGGGTATTGAGAAAATCCAGTACGGATTCAGCAAAGGTGGTCGCCAGCGCTTCTGCCCCTTCACCGCCGATGGTCATGGCAAACTCATCGCCTCCCATGCGCGCCAGCATCCCGCCCGGTGGAACGCATTCATTCAGCGTTTTGGCAATGGTCACAATGAGATCGTCACCGACGCTGTGGCCGTAGATATCGTTGACGTCCTTGAAGCCATCCAGATCGATAAACACCACGCTTTTGACGTCAATATCGCCACGCAAACTCACGCGGTCCAGCGCTTCAATGAGTGCGCGGCGGTTCGGCAGATGGCTTAGCCAGTCCGTTCTGGCGACCAGACGCGCCTGGCTTTCTCCGCGGGCCAGTTTGTACAGGCCCACGCAGCTCACCATAATGAACAGCAGGATCAGCACCGATGCCAGCACCACTATCTGCGTAATATCGGATGATGCGGCCCGGGCCGCCTGCGCGCCAGGAAGGCGAGCCTGCCAGTTGAGGTATCCCAGTAACTCCCTGCAGAGCTGCGCAGCGGCATACTCAGACTGTTGATTTTATCCGGGGTAAAGTTGAGGTTATCAATCTGAAAGGTCTGCCCCAGATCGGATAATATGCCGCCATTCAAATGGCGGGTAATCACCAGATAGCGGCGTGTACCGTCGTTAACCTGCAATCGCCCGATCATCGGTCGGATCAGCCCTATTCCGACAAACGCGACGCCGTGACGCGTTCGGGTGATCCCGGCATAAATATTCTTCTGGCTGGGTAATTCACGTCCGTGCTGCTGAATAAGCGCTTGCAGGCCTTTGCCAAAAAAGTCGAGATTCGTTTCCGCAAAAGGCTGGCTTTGAAACGATCCCCAGATGACGTTGAAATGCTCATCCAGCACGAAAGTGCCGTCATAGAGGTTATTGACTTTAAAGCCCGCTCCCCAGGTGTTGTATAACCATTCGGTATCGAGCTTTGGGCGGTAGACCTCGCGTACCGCATCGTCCCAGACGGCATTATCAATCACCAGGGTCGAGACACGGTTAACCGACGTTTGTATCGCACCCTGCACGGAAAGCGTGGTGCGGTGCTCGTCAATTTCATTGGTTTTGGTGCTGATCAGGTGCAGAGATAAATAGAGCAGCGCGACAATGGAGATGATTAAGCCGATCCCCGCCATGAAGATCATGGCAAACAATGTTCTCGCGGTGGGAATATTGCGCCAGCTTAATGTGCGATACATTAGCCATCCTCTTCAATGTTTTGCTTTTTTTAAGAGTAATACAGGCAGCGAATTTCGCTGCCTGTAAATAATGGCTTAACGTGTATCAGGCGAGTTTTATCATGATCATGCCGGCAAGCAGCAATATCAGTCCAATCCAACCTTTGTTATTTAAACGCTGACCGAACAGCACCCAGCCGGCTGCCAGGGTGGCGGCAATACCAAACCCGCCCCACAGCGCATAGGCCACGGACAGATCGATACCCTTCACCGCCTGTGACAGGGCGCTGAACGCCCCCAGTACGGCGGCAATCGACAACAGTCCGTAAATTTTACGACGAAAACCGTCAGAGAATTTTAGCAGGACGTTCGCTAAAATCTCCAGCACGATGGCAAACCCCAACCAGGCCGCGTGGATCCATTCAAACTGCTGCATGGGTCTGCTCCTTCGGTTGCTTAGTCGGTTTGCGTGTACCCGATTTAATCAGCACGATACCTGCTACCAGCGTCGTTAACCCGGCAATCTTCATTGTTGATAATGTTTCGTCAAATAATAAGACGCTGAACAGGGTGATCAACAAAATACCGATCCCTTCCCACAGCGCATAGGCCACACCCAGCGCAATTTTCTTCACTGCAAACGACAGGAAAATATAGGAAAGTGAAATCATCACCAGCATTAAAATAAAGCCGGTATTGCCATCGCTGACGCTTGCCCATTTCATCGACAGCGTGCCGGTAATTTCAGCGATAATAGCAAGGGCTAATAAAATCCAGTAAAACATGTTTTTCTCCTGCTTGAGAATATAATCCATCGTGGCCTGCTGCGTGCAGCAAACCCAAAAATATGAAATTAAATCAGACAGCTAAGCGCGTAGCGCCAGCTCAGGCAGAAGATGTGACTATAGCGCGTTGCGCCAGTGTTGCTCACCAGAAAGAAGGCAGAAGGAAGTGAAAAATACAGCGGTGTTGTTTGAAGAATACGTCCTGAACAAATTGTCCATAAAATTACAATTATCCGCGTTGTTGCTTCTCGTCTTTGCGGATGAAAATTGTCCTCGGTAGTTGAACACGCCAAATTTGTACCATAAGTAAGGCTTTTACTCAAAGTCTTTTCAATTCTTTACCCATCCCGTTTGATTTTGGTTAGTTTATTGAAACGGCTTTCGCCTTTATTATAAATAAAAATATTATTCAGGAACCCCCATGGCTAAACCCATCATTACCCTGAACGGGCTAAAAATTGTCATCATGCTGGGCATGCTGGTGATCATACTGACGGGCGTTCGTTTTGCCGCCGACATCATCGTGCCGTTTATTCTGGCCCTGTTTATTGCGGTGATCCTTAACCCGCTCATACAGCGCATGACGCGGTTCCGCATCCCGCGCGTGCTGGCAATCACGATGCTTATCAGCATCATTATTATTGCCATGGTGCTGCTGGTCGCTTATCTCGGCACCTCCCTGAATGAACTGACGCGAACGTTACCGAAATACCGCTCGTCGCTGGCGATACCGCTGTTGCAGCTTGAACCCTGGCTGCAGCGTGCGGGAATCGAAGTGTCCGTTGAGGAGTTGCTGAAGTACATTGATCCGAATGCCGCCATGACCCTCGTCACCGGCCTGCTGGCGCAGCTCTCTAACGCCATGACCTCGATTTTCCTGCTGTTTTTAACGGTGGTGTTCATGCTGCTGGAAGTGCCGCAACTGCCCGCAAAACTGCAGCAAATAATGGTCCGTCCGGTTGAAGGCATGGGGGCGATTCAACGCGCGCTGGATAGCGTCTCCCGCTATCTGGTCCTGAAAACCGCCATTAGCCTGGTCACCGGGGCCGTGGTCTGGGGAATGCTGATGGCGCTGGATGTCCGGTTTGCGTTCGTCTGGGGATTACTGGCCTTTGCGCTCAACTATATCCCCAACATCGGTTCGGTACTGGCCGCTATTCCCCCTATTCTGCAGGTGCTGGTGTTCAGTGGGTTCTATGATGCGCTGATTCTGCTGGCCGGGTATCTGGTGATTAACCTGGTGTTCGGGAATATTCTTGAGCCACGCATGATGGGGCGTGGTCTGGGATTGTCCACGCTGGTGGTATTTCTGTCCCTTATATTTTGGGGATGGCTGCTCGGCCCGGTCGGCATGTTGCTCTCCGTTCCGCTGACCATCATTGTGAAGATTGGCCTAGAACAGACGGCGGGCGGGCAAAGTATCGCCGTGCTGCTAAGCGATATGAGCCATAAGCCAGTGGAATAACCTCCGCAGATGCCTGTCTCGTCTCCCTTACCGGGGGGGACGAGACAGGCAGGCGTTACGGCCTTCGCGCGCGGCGCCCGGCGCACAACAAAATGGCTACTCGCGCCATCCCATTGCCGGTGCAACATGCTTCAGAATGGATTCGATAACATGCGCGTTGTAATCCACTCCGAGCTGGTTCGGCACGGTGAGCAATAAGGTGTCCGCTTCGGCAATCGCTTCGTCTTGTTTCAACTGCTCAATCAGCTTTTCAGGCTCAGCGGCATAGCTGCGTCCGAAAATTGCGCGCGTTTTCTCATCAAGGTAACCCACGCTATCGCTGTCATTCCGGCTTGCGCCGAAGTACATACGGTCACGATCGTCCATCAGCGCGAAAATACTGCGGCTGACCGAGACGCGCGGCTGACGAGTATGCCCGGCTTCCGCCCAGGCCTGTCGGTAAGCGCGGATCTGTTTTGCCTGCTGAATATGGAATGGCTCACCGGTTTCATCATCTTTCAAGGTTGAGCTTTGCAGGTTCATCCCCAGTTTTGCAGCCCATACCGCTGTCGCGTTCGACCCTGCGCCCCACCAGATGCGCTCACGTAAACCTTCGGAATGTGGCTCCAGGCGCAGCAGTCCCGGTGGATTTGGGAACATGGGTTGTGGGTTCGGTTTTGCAAACCCTTCTCCGCGCAGCACCTCGAGCAGTACCTCGGTGTGTCGGCGTGCCATATCTGATTCATTTTCCCCTTCCTGCGGGACATAACCAAAATGACGCCAGCCATCAATGACCTGCTCCGGAGAGCCCCGGCTGATCCCCAGCTGCAAACGTCCGCCGGAGATTAAATCCGCCGCGCCCGCATCTTCCGCCATGTACATCGGATTTTCATAGCGCATATCGATCACGCCAGTACCGATTTCGATGCTTTTCGTTTTCGCACCGATCGCCGCCAGTAAGGGGAACGGAGAGCTGAGTTGACGGGCAAAATGATGCACACGGAAATAGGCACCATCTGCGCCCAGCTCTTCAGCGGCGACGGCCAGGTCGATGGATTGCAACAGGGTGTCCGCCGCGGAACGCGTGCCGGACTGGGGTGACGGTGTCCAGTGACCAAATGACAAAAAGCCGATCTTTTTCATAACGAGATATCCTGATGATGCTTTGCGTTATCTCTACTTTACGCATTACCCGGGGAGAATAAATGCCCTTTATTTAACGGAATAATTCAAATAAATTGACAGAATTGAGCGGATCGCAATGACGCCCCATATTGAGATATAGTGCGTCTTTCTTTTTCCCTGGCAGGTAAAACCGGCAATGGCTCTGATCCCTAAAAACTACGCGCGACTGGAAAGTGGCTACCGTGAAAAGGCATTAAAAATCTATCCCTGGGTCTGTGGACGCTGCTCACGCGAGTTCGTCTATTCAAACCTGCGCGAGCTCACGGTTCACCATATCGATCACGATCATACTAATAACCCGGAAGATGGCAGCAACTGGGAGCTGTTGTGCCTGTTTTGCCACGACCATGAACACTCGAAATACACCGAAGCAGATCAGTACGGCACCACCGTTGTGGCGGGTGAAGACGCGCAAAAAGACATGGGCGTGGCCACTTTCAACCCGTTTGCCGATCTAAAAGCGATGATGAATAAGAAAAAATAATTCCCTAATATTGCCCCTCTTCGTCATATGGGCCTCACAGTTACAGGTAAAAGGATATGGATACACTCCGTTGCTACTGGGACGTTTTTTTCAATGCTTATGGCTCACTGCTCACGAAAACCGTGCTGGTATTACTGCTGGTGTGGTGGTGTCATCAAACCCTGCAGCGCTTCAGAAAAGAAGCCCCTGACGCTACCGGCCCCATTGCCGAGGCCAATGCCAGAGAACGCTACCAGTGGCGCTACTTGCGGTGGGCTTTAAGTAGCATCCAGGGCATCCTTTCCCTGTATATTATAGGGTTGATTATTACGACGCTTTTTACGTAGCGGATACGGTTTCTGCCCTGAAGACGTCTCAGGTAGCCTCTGTATTTAACAGTCCGCATTGTCGATGATAAGCCGGGGACGCATGCGCAGACTCGATACAGTCCAGCGCCCCCTGTGGATCACTCAACCGTCAGCGCGAAACAATTTTTCAGTACAGAGGCAATGTCATCTTCTGCCAGCTGCTGCGTTTCCACGCCCTGCGCGGTGATCGTTTTCAGCACGTTACCCAGCAAAATCTGGCGTCCTTCAGGGCGATGCTGTACGACGAGCAGCTTCTGCACAAAAATGGCGTCCGGGTGCGTGGAGTTAAGGTAGTTGGCAGGCACGAAATCAATCCACTCCTGAGGAGAGAGGTCAAAGCCGTACTGACTGGCCCATTTGCCCTCCACCCATGCCTGAAGCAGATACTCACCCTCAGCGTTACGGGTCAGCCGGAACGTGTCGAAATCCTGCCGGATATCCGTATCAAGCATGTCTAACGCCATCGGCGCACGGATACCGTAGCTACCGAACCCGAGGTCACAAAGCCACTGACGACCGTCAATCTCAGCAATGAGTGCCATATGGGTTTTAGGCCGACGCACCGGGTAGAACATCGGGCGCGCCGCGACAAAACGCCAGCGAATGCCCAATGCCTCCAGCGCCATCGCAAATAGCCCATTCACCTCATAGCAATAGCCGCCGCGCTTCTGCCTCAACAGCTTATCGGCAATGTCTTCGGGTACCAGCGAGACAACTTTACCCGCCTGTACATCCCCATTTTCAAAGGGTATCGAAAAGAGCTGATGGCGCATAAGCGCATGCAGGGTTGCAGTATCGGCAGCCGCAGGGCCGGTATAGTTTATGCGCCTGAAATAGGCAGAAATATCGAAATTGTCGCTGTGCATAGTGCCTCCTTGTCTGGAACATGCCGGACACTATAGATGGGGCACTTCATTGGCTGTATAGTCAGTTTTATCGAAAATTTGACTGCACAGATCCCCATGGCCGCCCCGTCCCCCCATTACCGTCGGATTGCTGAGATGCTGCGTCTTACGCTGGCTTCAGGCGCGTTGCAAATCGGCGACCGGATGATCTCTGCACGTAAACTGGCCGAGCGCGAACAGGTCAGTCTCCCGACGGCACTGGAAGCACTCCGCTGCCTTGAGGCCGAAGGCCTGATCGTTGCGCGTCCGCGTTCGGGCTACTACGTCCGTCAGACCCGCCTGTCCCGATGCGTGCAGCCCACCCGTTCCCTGCCCGGCCCCGTGCCTGTGACAATGTCAGCCGTCGCGCGATCGTTATTCAGTAGTGCAGAAGCCCGGCTGATACCGCTGGGGGCTGCCTTGCCCGACCCCGCGTGGCTGCCAGGCGATACCCTGCAACGTGCGCTGCAGTCTGCAGGTCGACGTCTGGAAGCGCGTGGGCAAAGCTATAGCCTTCCTCCGGGACGGGTTGATTTGCGCAGTAAGATTGCCGCCCGGGCAGCGCAGTGGGGCGGCCGTTTTGGTGCAGAGGATCTCATCATTACCGCTGGCGCGACACAGGCGCTGCGTCTGGCGTTGCGGGCTGTGTGCCAGCCTGGCGACGTGGTAGCGATAGAACAACCCGCCTATTTCGGTACGCTGTTGTTGCTGGAAGATTTGGGCCTGAAGGCGCTGGAGATCCCAACCGATCCTGAGGAAGGGTTGTTGCTGGCGCCGCTCGCCGATGCTATTCGGTGCCATCATCCAGCGGCCGTTCTGGCCTCGCCCACCGTGCAAAATCCGCTGGGCGCCAGTATGTCCGTCACCCGCAAGCAGGAACTTGTTGCCCTGCTGGAAGATGCAGACATCCCGTTAATTGAGGACGATGTTTATGGCGATCTGGTCGGCGAAGGGCAACGTCCTCCCGCCTGTAAAGCGTTCGACCAGAGCGGGAATGTCATTTACTGCAGTTCATTGTCTAAAACGCTTGCGCCCGGATGGCGCATCGGCTGGATTGCGGCCGGACGTTACCACGCCCAGGTCCTGCAGGCGCGTATGGCCGGAGACTGGGCAGGCGCGCCGCTGTTTGAGGCCGCAACGAGCGAAATCCTGGCCAGTGGCGACTACGATCGTCATCTGCGGCGGCTAAAGCGGCGCATCGCAGAAGGGATTGGTGCCGTCATTGCGCGCGTCAAGGCAAGCTTCCCTCCCGGCACACGCGTTAACGTGCCGGCTGCCGGTTTCCTGTTGTGGGTTGAACTTCCACACCAGGTGAATGCACTGGAGGTGCACCGCCGCGCGCTGACACTGAACATCGGCGTTAGCCCCGGGCCGCTGTTCTCCCCCCGCGCACACTTAACGAATTACCTGCGATTAAATTGTGCCAACGAACCCACGCCCCTCCTGCTGAATGCGGTGGATCGGATTGGCGCACTTTGTCATGAACTGGCCGGCTCCTCTGGCCCTATTCCAGAAAGGGAACATTGAGCGCTCTTTACTCCCTGCATCCGGGTTCGCGTTTTTTACTGCCGTCAGAAACGCACTCCCCTTTTTTTACGGAATAATACGTGCCGCTCTTAGCTGCGAGAACAGGCTGAAAAACATCTCATCGGTTGCCTGCATTCGCGTGAACCCTGACCGGCGGAGCTTACTGCCGTCGCCAAACATGTCGTAATTCCAGCTAAAGACAAAATCGGCAAAATGCCCGTCGTTCAGCTGCAAAATATCCGCCTCCACCAACCGATCCCCGGCAATGTCGCGCCATAACGCACGATAGTCCTTAAACAGCTGATGGAATGACAATCTGACCGGCGGCGCAGAGTCCAGTTCAAACCAGCGTGCGATGCGCGGCCACAGCTCGCTCCAGCGCCAAATGTCCCCATTATTCACGTTGAAAGCCTGGTTGTTAGCCCTACGTGATGTGGCTGCCCACAGCGTTGCCTCCGCCAGCAATCCGGCGTCAGTATGATCAACAATGCTGTGCCAGGTCTGTTCCGAACCGGGAAAACGCAGAGGTAAACCCAGAGCCTTACACAGGGACGCATACAGTGCGATGCTCAGCGCAAGGTTCATGGTATTGCCTGGCACCGAACTGCCCACCACGCCTGGCCTGATGGCATTCCAGTGCCAGCGTTTTCCCCGCTGAAAATCACGGAGCCACGCGAGCTGAGCGGCGTTAAATTCTGCCCCGGGTACGCCCGGATCGCTTTCGCGTGCCGGGGTTTTGAACGGTCCCAGGTGCGCGCCATACACTTTGTATCCCTGCATCAGGCTTACCGTCTGCAAAGGTGCCGTTTTTTCAATATTGCTGACCAGGTTACGCAACATCGTGACGTTCGGTTCAACCATTTCCGTCCAGCTCCCGGCATTCATCCAGGCGCTGTAAAAAATATGGGTGATCTCGCCAGCGGCTTGCAAAGCCCTGGCGCTATCCTCTGCATCCAGTAAATCAACGTTGATCAGCGAAATAGCATCAGGATGGGATAAGGCATGGCGGCTCAGGCCAATCACCTGCCATTTATTGTCCAGGAGCGTTTTGACGAGCTGTCTGCCTACGATCCCGCTGGCGCCAGCGACCAGCGCGACGTTTTGTGGCTGCATCTTATTCACGGTGTTTCTCCAGTTAGGGTGACAGACACAGTGTGATATATTATTTTTTCCCTACATATCCCCTGAATTCGATGGCACTTATAAGAAAAAACATTAAATGAACAATAAGCTCAACGCCATTTCCACCTTTCTGCGCGTCGCAGAAGCGGGTTCCTTTTCGGCAGCCGCTCGCCAGAGCGGAATGAAGCAGTCTGCCGTCAGCCAGCAGATTGCCGCCCTGGAACAGGAGCTCGGGGTGGTATTACTGCATCGGACAACGCGAATGATGAAGCTCACCGAGCAGGGTGAACGTTATCGCCGTGATATGCAGCTTTTGCTGGATGCCATGCAGGAAGCGGAGAGACGGTTGAACCCTGCCGATCATCAGTTTCAGGGCAGCGTCCATGTTCAGTTGCCAAGCGGTCTGGGGCAGATCGTTTTGCCCCCTCTGCTGGCGCTTCAGCGCCAGCATCCGGCGTTGCACCTGACGCTGTCCCTCGATGACCGCATCGCCGACCTGGTGAGCGAAGGGGTGGATGTCGCGCTACGCCTTAGCGCTGAGCCTCCGCAATCGCATGCGGCACGTCTGCTGATGCGGATTGAAACCGCGCTGTTCGCTGCTCCCGGCTTTCAGGCGGTACACTCCGTCAGCGAACTGGCTGCACATCCCCATGTGCGATTTAGCGGCATCCCGCGGGATGCGCCTCTACGGTTGATCGCCGGTGAGGAAACAATTGACGTGAAAGTGCATACCGTTTTTCGTGCCAACACCAGTGACGCCCTGTTACAGGCGCTGGAGTCAGGCATCGGGATTGGCGGCATGCAGTTGCCGCTTGCGGCAAAGGCGTTGCAAGCCGGCACGCTGGTGCCGGTATTACCGGCCTGGCGGTTACCTGACCGGTATCTCTATGCCGTCTACCCCGACGCCCGCTTTATCCCACAACGCGTCAGAAGCGTGATACAGGTGATCGAACAAATCCTGCCGACGCTTGCCAAATAACCGGCGTCTACTTCGCTACCGGCAAATCCGCGTACCGCGTCGTATAAGCCGGTGACAACATCTCGCGCTTCATCGCCCAGGATTTCTCAATCCCCTGCCCGGCAAACCATATCTTCCCTTTCCCGGAATGATTCACGCTGTCGATCAGCGCCATCAGCGCCGCGCTGTTGGCGCGCAAACGGTTATCGTCAAATAAATTCAGCTGGGCGACGCCGCTACTGAAAAAGTCCGCCAGCATCACCCCCGCTTTCATGTAGCGATAGCCGTCAAGCCATATGCGCCCCAGCGCATCGGTGGCGGCACGGATGATATCGCGCGAGTCATTGGTGGGCGTCATCAGGGTGACAGACGCCTGATTGCCGTAATAAACCTCGTTGTCCGCATGCGGGCTGGTACGCAAAAACACGCTGATAAAGCGACAATATTGATGCTCGCTGCGCAGCTTTTCCGCAGCCCGTTCAGCGTAGGCGCAAATGGCCTGGTGCATCTCCTCGTATTGCGTAATACGGTGTCCAAACGAGCGGCTACAGATAATCTGCTGCTTCGTGGGCGTAAACTCTTCCAGATCAAGACAGGGCTCGCCGCGCAGCTCGCGCGCCGTGCGCTCCAGGACAACGTTAAAATGTTTGCGAATGACCCACGAGGAAGCTTGTGCCAGATCCAGCGCCGTGGTGACGCCCATCGCATTAAGTTTTTTGGTAATGCGCCGCCCGACGCCCCACACCTCCTCTACCGGTACGCGCGCCAGCAGTTTACGCTGCCGCTCGCGATCCGATAAATCCACTACGCCTCCCGTGCTGCTCCACCGCTTTGCCGCATAGTTGGCCAGCTTCGCCAGCGTTTTCGTGGGGGCAATGCCTACGCCAACGGTTAATCCCGTATTTTTAAACACCTGCGTGCGCATATGATGACCAAACGCCTCCAGCGCCATGCAGTTGCTGACGCCAGCAACGTTCACAAACGCCTCATCAATGGAGTAAATCTCTATGGCCGGGGCGAAATCGGTCAGCGTCTGCATCACCCGGCTGCTGAGATCGGCGTAAAGCGCATAGTTCGAGCTAAAGACGTAAACCCGCGCGGGAAAGCGCTTCTCTTTGAATTTGAAATACGGCTCGCCCATTTTTATATCGAACTGCTTTGCCTCCCGCGACAGCGAAATAATGCAGCCGTCGTTATTGGAGACCACCACCACGGGTTTGCCCCGCAGATCGGGCCGAAACACCGTCTCGCAGGAGGCATAAAAGCTGTTCACATCAACCAGCGCGAACATGTTTATGCGTTTTGAGTGTGTGGGTGACAACACCGAAGATCTGCAGTTCCTCTTCGGACTGAAACGTGATCGGCTGATAGCGAACGTTATGCGGCACTAACCTCAGGATCGGACGGGTCTGCAGCTCTTTGACCGTAAACTCACCCGCGACGGATGCCACCACAATATCCCCGTGCACGGCGTTTAACGAACGATCGACGACCAGCAGATCGCCATCGCCGATCCCAACGCCGATCATCGAGTCTCCGCTCACCTTCACAAAGTAGGTCGCGCTGGGATGCCTGACGGCCAGGCGGTTAAGATCGAGACGATCCTCCACATAATCCTGCGCCGGGCTTGGAAAACCACACGCTACGCGTTCTACAAATAACGGTAATTCAAGGGGTTGCTTTGGATAATAAGAAAAGAGAGTGTCCATAAATGCCTTTCTCGCCAGATACTGTATATAAATACAGTATTACGGATTATGGACAAGGATCAAGGTCCTTTACGGGGGTTACCCCAAACGCATTGAAGTGTGAGCGGATTTAATTCAGCCGTATCCTGCGCATCGGCGAAAGAATAGCCAGATAACGCCTGCGGCAGCGACATTCAGGTTTCAAGAGGGACAAAAAAGCCCAAAGCACTGCTTTGGGCTTATGCCTGTCTGGCTTAATCCACCAGCGAATCGAGCGTTTCCAGCGCGTCAGCCGGGAGCACCAGCTCCGCCGCCGCAAGATTTTGTCGCAGATGCGCCACGGAGGAGGTGCCGGGGATCAGCAGGATGTTCGGCGAACGTTGCAGCAACCACGCCAGCGCGACCTGCATTGCCGTTACGCCCAGCGAATCAGCGACCGCCTGCAGCCCGGATGATTGCAGGGGTGTAAAACCGCCCAGCGGGAAGAACGGCACATACGCAATCCCCTGCTGCGCCAGCGAATCCACCAGCGCATCATCGCCACGGTTCACGATGTTGTACATGTTCTGCACACACACCACCTGCACCATCTTCTGCGCTTCCGCAACCTGGGTGGCCGTGACGTTGCTCAGGCCAATATGGCGCACCAAACCTTGCTGTTGTAACTCGGCCAGCGTGGCGAGAGGTTCAGCAATCGAGCCTTCTGCTGGCCCGTGTGCGCTGAACATGATGCGCAGATTAACCACGTCCAGCACATCCAGCTGCAGATTACGCAGATTGTCATGTACCGCCTGCGTCAGTTCCTGCGCGGAGAAGGCAGGCAGCCAGGAGGCATCACTGCCGCGACGGGCACCGATCTTGGTGACGAGCGTCAGATCGTCGCGGTACGGATGAAGCGCCTCGCGGATCAGCTGGTTGGTGATATGCGGCCCGTAAAAATCGCTGGTATCAATGTGATTCATCCCAGCAGCCACCGCTTCGCGGAGCACATCCAGCGCGGCATTTTTGTCCTTTGGAGGACCAAACACGCCCGGCCCGGCAAGCTGCATCGCGCCATAGCCAAGCCGTTTAACCGTCCGCGACCCCAGTGCGTACGTCCCGCTTTTATCAATGCTGCTCATGTCGACCTTCCTCATAAAAATGATCCGGATTTACAACGAGTTCCTTAACAGACCCCGTAGTTAAGCGCGAGTTAAATTAAAGTTTAATTTCTCTACGACGATAGTATTTGTGTAACCCTGCATCTTCTCTAACGGACGACCGCTATGCTGAAAAATCTGCACGTGATTACCGGTATTATCTTTGCTCTCACCATATTCTGTCTGTTGCAAGTTGTCACGGGAGGGTTGTTCTACTCTGCCGTCAGCAACGACCGCCATAACTTCCAGAACTCCGGGGTGCTCAATGCCCAGCAGGAGAGCCTGAGCGACAGCGTGAACACGCTGATCAAAACGCGCGTCACCGTCACCCGCGTGGCGATCCGCTACCTGAAAAACCAGCGCGACCCGGCGTCCCTTGCGGCGATCAACAAACTGCTTGGCACCGCGGCTGATTCTCTGGCTAAAGCGGAAGCCTATAACAAAGAGTGGCAGAAAATGCCGCAGGTTAACGGCCAGAACGCGGCATTAACCGACGAAATGCAGAAATCATGGAGCCAGATGCATGAAGTGATGCGTCTCTCCATTGCGTATCTGCGTGCCGACAACTACCAGGCCTATGGCGATCTGGATGCCCAACAGGCCCAGGACGATATGGAAGGGGTTTATAACCGCTGGCGCGCCGAAAACAACACCCTGCTGAAAGCCGCAACCGAAGAGAACCAGAGCAGCTTTACCCAGATGCAATGGACGCTGGCAGCGATCTTCCTGGCCGTGATCGCGGTACTGGTGGTGATCTGGCAGGGTTTACAACACCTGCTGTTAAAACCGCTCCACATGATTATGAACCATATTCGCGCCATTGCGGGCGGCGATCTGACGCAGGATATCGCCCTGTCTGGCCGCAATGAGATGGGTCAGCTGGCGGCGGGTCTGCATGAGATGCAGCAGTCGCTGGTGACCACCGTCAGCGCCGTGCGTGGTAGCACCGACTCCATTTACACAGGCGCAGGTGAAATTGCCGCCGGAAGCAACGATCTGTCTGCCCGCACCGAGCAACAGGCGGCTTCGCTGGAGGAGACGGCTGCCAGCATGGAAGAGCTGACCGCAACGGTTAAACAGAACTCCGACAACGCCCGTCAGGCTACGCTACTGGCGAAGAATGCTTCAGAAACGGCGGCCCGTGGCGGTCACGTGGTGGATAACGTTGTCCGTACCATGACCGAAATCGCCGACAGCTCGCAGCAAATTGCGCACATTACCGGCGTGATTGACAGCATTGCCTTCCAGACAAACATTCTGGCGCTTAACGCGGCGGTGGAAGCCGCGCGTGCCGGGGAGCAAGGTCGTGGCTTTGCGGTCGTCGCAGGTGAAGTCCGCACGCTGGCCAGCCGCAGTGCGCAGGCGGCGAAAGAGATCAAAGGGCTGATTGAGAACTCCGTCAGCCGGGTGAATACCGGTTCAGAGCAGGTCAGCGAAGCGGGCGCAACCATGAAGGAGATTGTCGCTGCCGTCACCCGCGTGACCGATATCATGGGCGAGATTTCGTCGGCGTCCGATGAACAGAGCCGCGGCATTGAACAGGTGAGCCTGGCCGTTTCGCAGATGGACAGCGTCACACAGCAAAACGCCGCGCTGGTACAGCAATCCGCCACGGCGGCGGCGGCCCTGGAAGATCAGTCGGAACAACTGCGCCAGGCTGTGGCAGCGTTTCGCCTGAACGGAAAGGAAAAAGCCACCGCGCCCCGCCCGGCCACGGAGAAAACCCCACAGCTGTTACGCCCGGCAACGGCCAACACCGCCACCGACAGCAACTGGGAAACCTTCTGAGTGACAGGCGGGCGAACGTCTCGCCCGCCAGAAGCGCTTAACGGCTGCGCTTAGCGTGTCGTTCCCAGTTCTCCTGTTTCGCTTCGTCAGACTTTCGTAGCGAAACATAGCATGCTCCGCTGCCGCCGTGATGCGGCAGCGCCACGCAAAAGGCCTGCACTTCCTCGAACTCGGTTAACCAGCGCGCCAGATAGCTGCGTACCACGTTGGGATGGGCGTTCTGCTCCCGCCCTTTTCCATGAATGATCACCAGGTTACGTAATCCATCGCGTCCAGCCTGGCGGATAAAGGAAAACAGCATCTGCCGGCAACGCTCGGCGGGCTGGCGTAACAGATTTAAGCTGGCCTGGCGGGAATATTTACCCGAGCGGAGCTTATCAATAACGCCCTGTTGCACCCCTTCCCGTCTGAACGCCAGCGGCTCCTCCAGGGGCAGAAGTTCCAAAAAGCCCAGGGTCAGGAAGTTATCCAGTTGCTCGGTATCAATCTCCTGACGCGTCCGCGTGTTGCGGCTCGGCTGCCAGTGAATATCCGTGCAGCGCTTCAGGGGCTGGATACCCTCCATGGCGTCAAGAAAAAGTGATTTGTCGTCAGGGTTCATGGACATCCTCCCGCTACATCTGAGCCTGTACTATACCTGCGCCAGGCATGGGCCTCAATAACCGCTACCCCAGGATGAGGGCATAAATATTAACCTGATGAATATAAAAATTATTTCTTCGCAAAAGTTAAACGCGACTTAACTTAAATTTCAGCACACATAAAACAGAAAGTTTAGGTTAAAAAAACGTGGAATCAATCATGCTAAAACATATCTTTTTGAGGGTGGGCTGTTATAATTAAATAAACCTGCTTCACGGATATAACATTCAGGATCTGCGAAGGGAAGCACTGCTGTGTGTTGTAGGGTCTGTCTGATGTCGGACAGGCTCTGTTTTTTTATTTTACTTCCCGCTTCACTCCGATACTATTTTCCGCGCCTCTCTTCTGAATTGCGTAATTAACGATTCGGTCAGTGGTGTCTGACGAGAATCACGGCGCTGAATTAAATAATAGGCCGCTTTAGGTAGCGATTCGACAACGGGCAGCATAACCAGACGGTGCGCCAGCAGCGGGTCACAGCCCAGTTCCTTTGGCAGGATACTTAAAAAATCACTTTGTGCAACAAGACTAATGCAGGAAGAAAACGTTTCGCAAACAACGTCAATGCGCGGTATTTGCGAGCGATGAGTAAACACATCTTCTAATTGCTTATAATAACTCCCGCGTGGCGTCGGCATTGTCCAGTTATAATTCAGCAATTCGGTAATGGATGTCGCGCCCGTCGCCGGATGCCCTTCCCGACAAAATACGGCGAAAGGCTTTTCGAACAATTTTTCAAACGTAAACTCATGATCGTACGGCCCCTGATAATAGGTATTGATGGTGAAATCCAGCTCGCCCTGGCGTAATTCATTGATCATCGACACCAGTTGCCCTTCCATAATCCGGACTTTTACCTGCGGATGTTGTGCATGAAAACGGGTGATCACCGCGGGCATAAGGCTTCGCGAAATACTGGCTCCCATTCCAATATTAATCTGCCCGGCCAGTTCCCCCTGGCGCTGGCGGATATCATCCTGCGCCGCGCGTAACTCTTCCAGAATCAGCCTGGCGCGCGAGTAAAACCCTTCCCCACACTCGGTCAATGCGACGCCTTTACTCCTGCGCACAAAAAGCTGCGCCGCCATCCCCTCTTCCAGCTCTTTGATCGATTTAGTCAGCGCCGGTTGCGAAAGATTAAGCGTCCTGCTGGCACCGCGGATACTGCCCTGACGCGCGACTTCAACAAACGCCCGGATTTGATGAAATTTAATCTGAAATGACATAGCCCGACCGATAACCGTTGTTTATCAGAGTAAAGAAACTGTCATCTACTTTAATGGAAATGGATGTGCGAGGGTAATTCCTGAACGGTTAAAACTGTGAAAAAACGGTTAGTGATAAGTAAAAACTATCACAGCGTGAAGCAGTTCACATATTTTAATGATGACAGGAACAGATATGGAATCACTGGCGCAGTACATCCAGACATTAGCCCCACAACTGAGCGCATGGCGTCGCGATTTTCACCATTTCGCGGAGTCCGGATGGCTCGAATTTCGCACGGCGGCGAAAGTCGCGGAAATCTTAGACCAGTTGGGTTATTCGCTGGCGATGGGCCGCGACGTGGTAGACGCCGAAAGCCGTATGGGATTACCCGATGACGCCACGCTGGCGCGAGAGTTTGCCCGCGCCCGGGCGCAAGGCGCACCAGAGAAATGGCTGGCCCCGTTTGAAGGGGGATTTACCGGCATTGTGGCGACCCTGAATACCGGCCGCCCAGGACCGACGCTGGCGTTTCGCGTGGATATGGACGCGCTGGATTTAAGCGAAGCACTCGATGACAGCCATCGCCCGTTCCGCGACGGATTTGCCTCCTGCAACCCGGGGATGATGCACGCCTGCGGTCACGATGGCCACACCACCATTGGTCTGGGGCTGGCGCACGTGCTTAAGCAGAATGAATCGCAACTCAATGGCACCATCAAACTGATCTTCCAGCCTGCCGAGGAAGGCACCCGAGGCGCTCGCGCCATGGTGGCCGCCGGGGCGCTCGACGATGTGGACTACTTCACCGCGATTCACATTGGCACCGGTGTGCCCGCCGGTGTGGTGATCTGCGGCAGCGATAACTTTATGGCCACCACCAAGTTCGATGTGCATTTTACCGGGGTTGCCGCACACGCCGGCGGTAAACCGGAGGACGGCCGGAATGCCCTGCTCGCCGCGGCTCAGGCCGCTATCGCGCTTCACAGCATTGCCCCACACAGCGAAGGTGCATCGCGGGTGAATGTCGGCGTGATGCAGGCCGGCAGCGGACGCAACGTCGTGCCAGCTAACGCCCTGCTCAAGGTTGAAACCCGCGGCGTAAGCGAAGCCATTAACCAGTACGTCTTTGAACGCGCGCAGGCCGTGATTACCGGGGCGGCGGCGCTCTACGGCGTGAGCGTCGAGATGCGTCTGATGGGCGCCGCCACCGCCAGTGCCCCTACACCGGCCTGGGTAGATTATCTGCGCCAGCAGGCAAGCCAGGTTACCGGCGTGGTGCAGGCCATTGACAGAGTCAACGCCCCCGCAGGTTCCGAAGACGCGACGCTGATGATGGCCCGCGTGCAGCAGAACGGCGGAATGGCGTCGTATATGGTGTTCGGTACCGAGTTAAGCGCAGGTCATCACAATGAAAAATTTGATTTTGATGAGCAGGTCATGAACCTCGCTATCGAAACGCTGGCGCGCACTGCGCTTAATTTCCCGTGGACGCGAGGTGTGTAATGCAGGAGAACTACGCTTTTATTGCCGATGCCATCGACACGCGATGTCAGCTGTTAACCGGCATTGCCGACGACATCTGGGATCACCCTGAAACGCGTTTTGAAGAGTTCTGGTCCGCGGAACGGATTGCCGGCGCGCTGGAAGCGGAAGGTTTCACCCTGACCCGTGAAGCCGGCGGGATTCCGAATGCCTTTATCGCCAGCTTCGGCAGCGGTAAACCCGTTATCGCCCTGCTGGGGGAATATGATGCTCTGGCCGGATTGAGCCAGCAGGCACACTGCGCGACGGCACAGTCCGCCACGCCGGGTGCCAACGGCCACGGCTGTGGCCACAATTTGCTGGGAACGGCAGCGCTGGCGGGTGCCATTGCGGTGAAAAGCTGGCTGGAGCAGCACGGGGGGAGCGGCACCGTGCGTTTCTACGGCTGTCCTGGTGAAGAAGGCGGTTCGGGGAAAACCTTTATGGTGCGCGAAGGTTTGTTTGATGACGTTGATGCCGCCGTCACCTGGCACCCTGAAGCATTTGCCGGCATGTTTAACGTCAGCACGCTGGCCAATATTCAGGCCGCCTGGCGGTTTCACGGCGTGGCGGCACATGCTGCTAACTCGCCACATCTGGGGCGTAGCGCGCTGGATGCCGTAACGCTGATGACCACCGGCACCAATTTCCTCAACGAACACATCATTGAGAAAGCGCGCGTTCATTACGCTATCACCGATACCGGTGGAATCTCACCCAACGTGGTGCAGGCGCAGGCTGAAGTTCTGTACCTGATCCGCGCGCCGGAAATGGCCGATGCGCAGCAGATCTACGAACGTATCGAGAAAATCGCTCAGGGCGCGGCAATGATGACCGAAACCACCGTTGCGTGTCGCTTTGATAAAGCCTGCTCCAGCTACCTGCCCAACCGCACGCTCGAAGCGGCGATGTATCGCGCCCTGCAGCATTACGGCACGCCAGAGTGGACGGAAGAGGAGCGCCAGTTTGCGCAGGATATTCGTGCCACGCTAACGCCAAATGACCTGCAAAACAGCCTGAAGAACATTGCCGCGACGGGGGGAGAAGCCGGTAACGCTTTTGCGCGCCGTCAGCAGGAGATGTTACTGACAGATGAGGTCGCACCTTACGCCATTACCGATAACGTACTGGCCGGGTCAACCGATGTGGGCGATGTCAGCTGGAAAATGCCGGTGGCACAGTGTTTCAGCCCCTGCTTTACCATCGGAACGCCTTTGCATACCTGGCAACTCGTGGCTCAGGGGCGAACCTCCATTGCTCATAAAGGCATGCTGCTGGCCGGAAAAGTGATGGGCGCAACCGCGCTAAATCTGCTCCAGGATGCAACGCTGCTGCACCAATGCCGGGAAGAGTTCGAACAACAAATCACCGAAAAACCGTACGTGTGTCCGATTCCGACAGGCGTGACACCGTCACCTTTAAAATAATAAAACACAACACAACAACACAACAACACAACAACAGTCCCGAGGAACGCCCATGAGTATGTCTTCCATACCTTCGCATTCCCCATCCGGTAAGCTCTATGGCTGGGTTGAAAGGATCGGCAATAAAGTGCCGCACCCTTTCCTGCTTTTTATCTGGTTGATCGTGGTTTTGATGGTGGCGACAGCGGTGCTGTCCGCCTTTGATGTCAGCGTGCGCAGTCCGGCCGATGGCAGTCTGGTGGCGGTCAAGAACCTGTTGAGTGTCGAAGGGTTGCACTGGTTCTTACCGAATGTGGTTAAAAACTTCAGCGGCTTCGCCCCGCTGGGGGCCATTCTGGCGCTGGTACTGGGCGCCGGGCTTGCCGAGCGTGTCGGTCTGTTACCGGCGCTGATGGTGAAAATGGCCTCCCACGTCAGCGCACGTTACGCCAGCTACATGGTGCTGTTTATCGCCTTCTTTAGCCACATCTCCTCAGATGCCGCGCTGGTGATCATGCCGCCCATGGGCGCTCTGATTTTCCTCGCCGTCGGACGCCATCCCGTGGCGGGTCTGCTGTCGGCGATTGCGGGCGTAGGCTGCGGCTTTACCGCCAACCTGCTGATCGTGACCACCGATGTTCTGCTCTCAGGCATCAGCACGGAGGCGGCCAAAACCATCGACACCGCGATGCACGTCAGCGTCATCGACAACTGGTACTTTATGGCCAGCTCGGTGGTCCTGCTGACCCTGGTGGGCGGACTGATTACCGATAAGCTCATTGAGCCGCGTTTAGGGAAATGGGAAGGTCGAAGCGATGAGAAGCTGGAGACGCTGAGTAAAGAGCAACGCGTTGGCCTGCGCGTGGCAGGCGTGGTCTCGCTGGCGTTTATTGCCGCGGTCGCGCTGATGGTGGTACCGGAAAACGGCATCCTGCGCGATCCGGTTAAACATACCGTTCTCCCCTCGCCGTTTATTCAGGGCATTGTGCCGCTGATTATTCTGTTTTTCTTTGTCGTTTCGCTCGCCTATGGGATCGCCACCGGCAAAATTCGCCGTCAGGGCGATCTGCCGCAGCTGATGATCGAACCCATGAAAGAGATGGCGGGCTTTATTGTGATGGTGTTCCCGCTGGCGCAGTTCGTGGCGATGTTTAACTGGAGCAACATGGGCAAATTTATGGCCGTGGGGCTGACCGATGCGCTGGAAGCGGCGGGGTTAAGCGGCGTCCCGGCATTTGTCGGCCTTGCGCTGCTGTCGTCACTGCTGTGCATGTTTATCGCCAGCGGCTCGGCAATCTGGTCGATTCTGGCTCCCATCTTTGTGCCGATGTTTATGATGCTGGGGTTCCACCCGGCGTTTGCCCAGATCCTGTTCCGTATCGCAGACTCCTCCGTCATCCCGCTGGCACCGGTCTCACCGTTTGTTCCGCTGTTTTTAGGCTTCCTGCAGCGCTATAAACCAGAGGCAAAACTGGGTACCTACTATTCGCTGGTTTTACCCTATCCGCTTATCTTTTTAGGGGTATGGCTGGTGATGCTGGTGGCATGGTATCTTGTCGGTCTGCCGATTGGGCCGGGGATTTACCCAAGGCTGCACTAAAGGATTAACGATGCTGAGATTACTCGAAGATAAAATTGCCACGCCGCTTGGTCCACTGTGGGTGATTGCAGACGAGCAGTTCTGTCTGCGCGCCGTTGAGTGGGAAGAACACAGCGACAGGATGGACACGTTGCTCAACGTGCACTATCGCGCGCAGGGTTATGAACGTATCAGCGCCACCAACCCAGGCGGCCTGAGCGACAAACTGACGGCGTACTTCGAGGGCGATCTCAGCATCATTGACACCCTGCCGACCGCCACGGCAGGCACACCTTTCCAGCGCGAAGTCTGGCAGGCGCTGCGCAGTATTCCGTGCGGACAGGTCATGCATTACGGCCAGCTCGCCGGGCAGCTCGGCCGTGCCGGCGCGGCCCGCGCGGTCGGCGCGGCAAATGGCGCTAACCCCGTCAGTATTGTGGTCCCCTGCCACCGCGTGATTGGCCGCAACGGCACCCTGACCGGCTATGCCGGTGGCGTGCAGCGCAAGGAGTGGTTACTGCGTCACGAGGGGTATCTCCTGCTCTAGTTTCCAGGCTTTTAGTGCTTAATTTTCTTCCGGTTAGGCTAAAAATCCATAATCAAGCTGTGGAATTTCAAGAAGATGACAACAGGTTGCCGTCTCTTGTCCTTATTGATGGTTTGGCAGGCTTACGTACTTACCAAAAAGATGTTAAAATTGACCAATATCAATTAAGGCTTGAGCAAACCTATGATCCCGGAAAAGCGAATTATACGACGCATTCAGTCTGGCGGTTGTGCTATCCATTGCCAGGATTGCAGCATCAGCCAGCTCTGTATCCCGTTTACTCTGAATGAGCATGAACTCGATCAGCTTGATAATATCATCGAGCGCAAAAAGCCTATTCAGAAAGGGCAGACGCTGTTTAAAGCGGGAGACGAACTGAAATCGCTCTATGCTATCCGTTCTGGCACCATCAAAAGCTACACCATCACTGAACAGGGTGATGAGCAGATCACCGGCTTCCATCTGGCGGGTGACCTGGTTGGCTTTGATGCCATCGGTACTGGCCATCACCCGAGCTTTGCTCAGGCGCTGGAAACCTCAATGGTTTGCGAAATTCCGTTTGAAACGCTGGACGATCTCTCAGGCAAAATGCCCAATCTGCGTCAGCAGATGATGCGTCTGATGAGCGGTGAGATCAAAGGCGATCAGGACATGATTCTGCTGCTTTCCAAAAAGAATGCAGAAGAACGCCTGGCCGCGTTTATCTATAACCTCTCACGCCGCTTCGCGGAGCGCGGTTTCTCCCCGCGTGAATTCCGTCTGACCATGACACGTGGCGATATCGGTAACTACCTGGGCCTGACCGTGGAAACCATCAGCCGCCTGCTGGGTCGTTTCCAGAAAAGCGGAATGCTGGCCGTTAAGGGTAAATACATTACCATCGAAAACGGTGAAGCTCTGGCCGTTCTTGCCGGTCACTCCCGCAACGTGGCATAACGCCCCCCGCATGATTGATGCCAGACCGATAAATTTTTATGATTTATTGGTCTGGTACGTCACCACTTCCGTTTCACCACGTTTCCCTGGCACCGCCCCACTCAGTCCCTGAAAGGTTCTTGTTGAGGTTATGAATTGAGAGAAAGTTTATTTTTCGTTTCAGTCGTTATCGCCTCAGTGACCTTCATATTCATCTGGATCATGCTTGTCGGGCCAATGAAGGGTGAAGAAAAAACCTACGTACAGGATTCAACGACGTTTGCGATTGCGGTGATGGTACTGCTGTTGATTGCCTTTATCGCGGTAACGACAACGGTTCTTTTTCTGTGACAGATTTTCATGATTTATTGATCTGACAAAAACTTCCCCCCTGTTTCATTCAAGATATATAGGTTACTCTTTTAATTACAGACTGTGGTGACAGTAGTAAGGAGACCTGTATGGCAAAGTATCAAAACATGCTGGTGGCTATCGATCCTAACCAGGACGATCAGCCGGCATTACGACGTGCTGTGTATCTACATCAACGGATTGGTGGCAAAATCAAAGCGTTTTTGCCGATCTATGACTTCTCATATGAGATGACCACCCTTCTGTCGCCTGACGAACGCACCGCAATGCGTCAGGGAGTGATCAGCCAGCGTACCGCGTGGATCCGTGAACAGGCCAAATATTACCTGGAAGCGGGTGTTCCTATCGATATTAAAGTGGTCTGGCATAACCGACCTTTCGAAGCCATTATCCAGGAAGTGGTCGCCGGTGGGCACGACCTGTTGCTGAAAATGACGCACCAGCACGACAAGCTGGAATCCGTGATCTTTACCCCTACCGACTGGCACCTGCTGCGTAAATGCCCTTGCCCGGTGTGGATGGTAAAAGACCAGCCGTGGCCAGAAGGCGGCAAGGCCGTCGTGGCAGTCAACCTGGCGAGCGAGGAGGATTATCACAATTCGCTCAATGAAAAGCTGGTCAAGGAGACGATCCAGCTTGCCGAGCAGGTTAACCACACTGAAGTCCATCTGGTGGGCGCTTACCCGGTAACACCGATTAATATTGCCATCGAGCTGCCTGAATTTGACCCGAGCGTGTATAACGATGCGATCCGGGGGCAGCACCTGCTGGCCATGAAGGCGTTACGCCAGAAATTCAGCATCGATGAGAAAATGACACATGTGGAAAAAGGGTTGCCTGAAGAGGTGATCCCGGATTTAGCAGAACATCTGCAGGCGGGGATTGTGGTACTGGGTACCATTGGCCGGACCGGTATTTCTGCCGCGTTCCTGGGCAATACCGCCGAACAGGTGATCGACCATCTGCGCTGTGACCTGCTGGTCATCAAGCCGGATGAGTATCAGACACCGGTTGAACTGGACGACCCGGAAGACGACTAAGTTCAGACATAAAAAAACCGCCGGAAACGGCGGTTTTTTTTGTCGCTGATTTACAGCGATTTCAGAATCGCATCGACACTGGCTTTTGCATCGCCAAACAGCATGTGCGTGTTCTCTTTGAAGAACAGCGGGTTCTGAACCCCTGCATAACCGGTGTTCATGGAACGTTTGAAGACAATTACGTTCTGCGCCTTCCACACTTCCAGAACCGGCATACCGGCGATTGGGCTACGCGGATCGTCCTGCGCCGCCGGGTTAACGGTGTCGTTGGCACCAATAACCAGGACGGTGTCGGTATCGGTGAAATCATCGTTGATCTCATCCATCTCCAGCACGATGTCGTAAGGCACTTTCGCTTCCGCCAGCAGCACGTTCATGTGGCCTGGCAGACGCCCCGCTACCGGGTGAATGCCAAAGCGAACCTTGATACCACGCGCACGCAGCTTCTCGGTGATCTCCGCAACCGGATACTGAGCCTGTGCCACCGCCATGCCGTAGCCTGGGGTAATGATGACCGAGTGTGAGTTTTTCAGCATCTCTGCGGTATCTTCCGCGGTGATCTCACGGTGCTCACCCACTTCTTCGTCAGAACCGGTTGAGGAGCCGTCCGAACCAAAGCCACCCGCGATAACGCTGATAAACGAACGGTTCATCGCCTTACACATGATGTAAGACAGGATCGCACCAGAAGAACCGACCAGCGCACCGGTGACGATCAACAGATCGTTGCTCAGCATGAAGCCTGCTGCCGCCGCGGCCCAACCGGAGTAGGAGTTCAGCATGGAGACAACCACTGGCATATCGGCACCCCCAATGGAGGCCACCAGGTGCCAGCCAAAGGCCAGAGCAATCAGGGTCATCACCAGTAACGCCAGCACCTGCAGGCCCACGCTTTCAGTGCGCACGAAGACCACCAGCAGCACAAAGGACACGACCAGCGCCGCCAGGTTCAGCTTGTGACGGTTTGGCAGCATCAGCGGTTTAGAAGAGATCTTACCGCGCAGTTTGCCGAACGCGACAATTGAGCCGGTGAAGGTCACCGCACCAATGAAGATGCCGAGGAACACTTCCGTCAGATGGATATTGACCAGAATCGGTTCCAGACCGGGTGTGTGGTACAGGTAGCTGTTGAAGCCCACCAGCACCGCCGCCAGCCCCACGAAGCTGTGCAGAATGGCCACCAGCTCCGGCATCTCGGTCATTTCAACGCGTTTCGCCAGGCGAATACCAATCGCGCCACCGATGATCATCGCCACCAGGATCCATGCAACGTTGCCGGTGTCCGGCCCGAAGATGGTGGCAATCAGCGCAATCGCCATCCCGGCGATACCAAAGTTATTTCCCTGCTGAGACGTTTCGTGTTTGGAAAGTCCCGCCAGACTGAAAATAAACAGGATTGCAGCAACAATGTATGCGGCTGTGACTAATCCTCCAGACATATGCTACCCCTTAGCCTTTACGAAACATTTTCAGCATGCGATGAGTCACGGTGAACCCACCGAAAATATTGATACTGGCGATTAGCACCGCGATAAAGCTCAGGAAGCTTACCCAGCCGCCGTGGCCAATCTGCAGCAGCGCCCCGACCACGATAATCCCGGAGATGGCGTTAGTGACCGACATCAGTGGCGTATGCAGCGCATGAGAGACATTCCACACGACGTAGTACCCCACCACACACGAGAGCGCGAAGACGGTAAAGTGGCCGAGGAATTCTTTCGGCGCGACATCTGCCAGCCAGCCAAACAGAATAATGACCAGCGCCATGATCGCGTACTTGCGCCACGGAGAAGCCGGTTTAGCAGGCTCTTTAGGCTCAGGTGCCGCTTTCGGTGCCGCCTGAGGCTGCGCGGACACCTGAATCGGTGGCGCAGGCCAGGTGATTTCGCCTTCACGCACCACCGTTACGCCACGCACAACAACATCGTCAAAATCAACGGTGATGTTGCCGTCTTTCTCTTTGCAGAGCAGTTTCAGCAGGTTAACAAGGTTGGTACCGTACAGCTGAGAAGACTGGGTTGGCAGACGGCCCGGCAAATCGGTATACCCGATCACCTTCACGCCGTTAGCGGTTGTGGTCACCTGATTTGGCACGGTGTATTCACAGTTGCCACCGTTCTGCGACGCCAGGTCGACGATCACACTGCCCGACTTCATTGAGTCAACCATCTCACGGGTAATCAGCTTCGGCGCGGGTTTACCGGGGATAAGCGCGGTAGTGACAATGATGTCGACATCTTTTGCCTGCGCGGCGAAGAGTTCCATTTCCGCTTTGATAAAGGCTTCGGACATGACCTTCGCGTAACCGTCACCGCTGCCCGCTTCTTCCTTGAAGTCCAGCTCAAGGAATTCGGCCCCCATACTTTGGACTTGTTCTTTTACTTCAGGACGGGTGTCAAAAGCGCGTACGATAGCGCCCAGGCTGTTTGCCGCGCCGATAGCCGCAAGACCCGCCACGCCCGCGCCAATCACCATCACTTTCGCCGGAGGCACTTTCCCTGCCGCGGTGATCTGACCGGTAAAGAAGCGACCAAACTCATGCGCCGCCTCAACAATCGCGCGGTAACCGGCGATATTCGCCATGGAACTTAAGGCATCCAGCGACTGCGCGCGCGAAATACGCGGTACGGAGTCCATGGCCATCACGGTCACGCCACGTGCTGCCAGCTTCTCCATCAACTCAGGATTCTGTGCAGGCCAGATGAAGCTCACCAGCGTCGTGCCGGGATTCAGCAGTTCAATCTCGCTCTCTTCCGGCGCATTAACCTTGAGAATAACGGGCGACTGCCAGACTTCAGCACCGTCCACCACTTCCGCGCCAGCCTGAATAAAGGCCTCGTCATCGAAACTCGCCAGTTTGCCCGCGCCGCGTTCAACTGCGACGGTAAAACCCAGTTTAAGCAGTTGCTCCACCGTTTTCGGTGTTGCCGCTACGCGGGTTTCATTGGCTAACCGTTCTTTTGGTACCCCAATACGCATAGTTTTCCCTTCCATCGGTTTTTGATGATGGTTTGTCGATAAATGCCCGCGGTTTGTATCAACTTTCGCCAGCAGGACAGCGACGACATATGATTAACCCCAGAAAATAAAACAGTAACAAACTTTCTATAACCTACTGAAAATAACGCCCGTGATCTACCGCCAGAAAACACTATTTCTTACTTTATCTGTGAAAAATAAGTGATCTGCGTCGCTGACAGTGATATTTACCTTAAATTCATCGCTGAGACCGATAAATAGCGCAAGCGAAGCGGTAAAAACATGATATAGCGCCATTAGAGAACAACTTATTAACATTAAATTAACTTGTAAAAGTCATAAGCTTTATCAGTTTTGCTTGTCAGACGCCTGTTTTTTCAACATATCACTAAATGTTATCAAATCAGATGATTCAGTGAGCACAGGCTGTGAAAAATGGCGCAGACAGCGACGGGTTTTAAATGCCATAATCGGGACCGTCTCAAATTAACAACAATACCAGTACATGGTTTGCGCAAGGCGAAGGATTATTTTTATGAAGCTTAAGAACACACTCCTGGCGTCCGCACTTCTCTCCGCGACCGCCCTGTCTGCGAATGCCGCGACAGAGTTAACGCCGGAGCAAGCGGCAGCGTTAAAACCTTTTGACCATACGGTCATTGTGGGTCGTTATAATTCTATTGGCGATGCCGTCGCCGCCGCATCAAAAGCCGCCGATAAAAACGGTGCGGCCTCGTTTTACGTTGTTGATCAGTCTGACTCCGGCAACAGCGGTAACCAGCGCGTGACCATTGCGCTGTATAAAGACAATGCGCCGAAAGCTGACGCACCGAAAAACCGCGTGATTAACGGCGTCGTTGAATTACCGAAAGATCAGGCGATTGAGCTGGAACCTTATGACACCGTCACCGTGCAGGGCTTCTATCGCAGCCAGCCTGAAGTGAACGATGCCATCACCAAAGCCGCAAAAGAAAAAGGCGCGTACTCTTTCTTTATCGTGCGTCAGGTCGATGCTAACCAGGGTGGCAACCAACGCATTACTGCGTTCATCTATAAAGAAGATGCGAAAAAACGCGTTCTGCAAAGCCCGGACGCCATCCCTGCGGATTCCGAAGCGGGTCGTGCGGCGATAGCGAAAGGCGGCGAAGAAGCGAAGAAAGTGGAAATTCCAGGCGTAGCCACCTCTGCCGCACCAAGCGCTGAAGTGGGCCGTTTCTTCGAAACGCAATCCACCAAAGGTGGCCGTTACTCCGTTACCCTGCCAGATGGAACCAAAATTGAAGAGCTGAACAAAGCCACTGCAGCGCAGATGGTGCCGTTCGACAGCATTAAATTTACCGGCAACTACGGCAACATGACGGAAGTCTCTTATCAGGTCGCGAAACGTGCAGCGAAGAAAGGGGCGAAGTATTACCACATCACCCGCCAGTGGCAGGAACGTGGTAACAACGTGACCATCAGCGCCGACCTGTACAAGTAACAGAACGGTTGACCCGAGGCGGCGCAATGCCGCCTTTTTTGTTACTTTTTTTTGAAATTCGGCCCCACGTCATTGCATGCTTTCGTGACACTCCGTAAAATCCCGCGCCTTAGTGTGATCCACCATTTTTATGCGCCTGTGCGAAATAATTATTCTGGATTTGGACCTTTCATAACAGGAAGCCAATGGAAAAGAAACTAGGCCTGAGTGCTTTGACTGCACTCGTTTTGAGCTCAATGCTGGGTGCGGGCGTGTTCAGCTTACCGCAAAATATGGCGGCGGTCGCCAGCCCTGCCGCACTGCTTATAGGGTGGGGCATCACGGGTGCCGGGATTTTGTTGCTGGCGTTCGCAATGCTGCTTCTGACCCGCATCCGCCCGGATCTGGATGGGGGGATTTTCACTTACGCCCGAGAAGGTTTCGGCGAACTGATTGGCTTCTGTTCCGCATGGGGCTACTGGCTGTGTGCGGTCATCGCAAACGTCTCCTACCTGGTGATCGTCTTCTCGGCGCTCAGTTTCTTTACCGATACCCCTGAACTGCGGTTCTTTGGTGACGGCAATACCTGGCAGTCCATTGTGGGCGCCTCGGTACTGCTGTGGGTTGTTCACTGGCTGATTCTACGTGGCGTACAGACGGCGGCCAGCATTAACCTGGTGGCAACCCTGGCCAAACTGGTTCCGCTCGGCCTGTTTATCGTGCTGGCCTTTATGGCGTTCCGTCTCGATGTGTTCAGTCTCGATTTCAGCGGTGTCGCGCTGGGCGTACCGGTCTGGGAGCAGGTCAAAAACACCATGCTGATCACCTTGTGGGTCTTCATCGGTGTTGAAGGGGCCGTCGTGGTCTCTGCCCGGGCGCGGAATAAGCGCGATGTGGGTCGCGCCACGCTGCTGGCGGTACTGGCGGCGCTGGGCGTGTATCTGATGGTGACGCTGCTGTCGCTGGGTGTGGTCGCGCGTCCTGAACTGGCCGAAATGCGTAACCCGTCGATGGCGGGCCTGATGGTGAAAATGTTCGGACCGTGGGGTGACGTGGTGATTGCCGCGGGGCTGATTATCTCCGTGTGCGGCGCGTACCTGAGCTGGACCATCATGGCGGCAGAAGTGCCGTTTCTGGCCGCAACGCACAAAGCATTTCCACGCCTGTTTGCTCGTCAAAACAAAAACAGCGCGCCGTCGGCCTCACTCTGGCTGACCAACATCAGCGTTCAGGTCTGTCTGGTGCTGATCTGGCTCACAGGTTCAGACTATAACACTCTGCTGACCATCGCCTCGGAGATGATTCTGGTACCCTATTTCTTAGTGGGTGCATATCTGTTAAAAATCGCCACACGTCCGGCGCACTATGTGGTGGGTGTCGGAGCCTGTATTTACGGCCTGTGGTTGTTGTATGCTTCCGGGCCTATGCATCTGCTGCTGTCGGTGGTGTTGTATGCACCGGGCCTGCTGGTGTTTATCTACGCCCGCCGCACGCATCAGTTAGAGAACGCGCTTAGACGCCGTGAGATGGCCTTAATCGGGCTGTTACTGGTTGCTGCCGTACCGGCAACCTGGATGTTAATGGGATAGAATCGCCTTTCCCATTGTTGAACTGAAAAGGAGAACACGATGGGAAACGCGCAGCAACGCCCAATACTGATTACTGGTGGAGGCCGTCGTATCGGCCTCGCCCTTGCCCATCACTTTCTCAATCTTCGCCATCCGGTCATCATCAGTTACCGCAGCGAATATCCCTCGATTGAGGGGCTACGCAAAGCCGGTGCGATCTGCATTCAGGCCGATTTCTCAACCGATGACGGTATTCTGGCCTTCGCTGAAAAAGTAAAATCTACCACCCCCGGGCTGCGCGCCATTATCCATAATGCCAGCGCCTGGCTTCCCGAAAAATCCGGTACGCCACTCAGCGAAACGCTCTCCTGCATGCTGCAGATCCACGTCAATGCGCCCTATCTGCTGAACCATGCCCTGCTCGACCTGTTGCGCGGTCACGGACATGCGGCGGGTGATATTATTCATTTCACCGATTACGTCGTGGAGCGCGGCAGCGACAAGCACATCGCCTATGCGGCCAGTAAAGCCGCACTCGATAACATGACGCGCTCGTTCGCGCGTAAACTTGCCCCTGAAGTTAAGGTGAACGCCATCGCCCCGGCGATGATTTTATTCAACGAAGACGATGATGCGGAGTATCGCCAGCAGGCGCTAAATAAATCGCTGATGAAAATTGCGCCAGGTGAAAAAGAGGTTATCGATCTTATCGATTATCTGCTCACCAGTTGCTACGTCACTGGCAGAACCTTTGCCGTGGACGGCGGTCGACCGTTGCGCTAGTGAAAGCGGCTCCAGAAGAAGATAAGCACCCAGGCGCTGAGTCCCCAGCAGACAACAGCCCCGCTCAGCGCCAGGGGAAGTCGCATAAAACCGGTGAAGTACCAGAGCGAAAACAGATAGAGAAAATAAGGGATGATCGACCACATCCCGAACACGATGGTCGTACGCAATGCTTCCGTGCCTCGTTCTGAGGCGACAATATAGTGCGCTATTAACGCAAAGGTCGGGAAGAGTGGGATCAGCCCGGCAATATAATAATTCCTGGTTTTAGCCAGAACACCAATCAGTAACACCACCAGCGCACCCAACGCGGCTTTTATCACCAGCCCCATCTTTTTCCCTATAACAATCAAATAACACTATGAGCCAGAATAACGGAACTGGCGTTAATTATGAAAGATTAATGGAACGTTAAGGTTGTGCGGTGTATGTTGGCTTTTTTCACGATAACAGACGTTGTATGAATAAGATTGTTTATGTTGAAGACGAGCCCGAAGTGGGGCAATTGATCGCCGCCTATCTGGGTAAACATGATATGGACGTCATTGTTGAGCCTCGTGGCGATCGTGCCGAAGAGGTGGTCTTACGTGAAAACCCGGACCTGGTGCTGCTGGACATTATGCTGCCCGGCAAAGATGGCATGACGGTCTGCCGCGATCTGCGCGCCCGGTGGGAGGGCCCTATCGTGCTGCTGACCTCGCTGGACAGCGACATGAACCATATTTTGTCACTCGAAATGGGTGCCAATGACTACATTCTGAAAACCACGCCCCCTGCCGTCCTCCTTGCTCGTCTGCGCCTTCATTTACGCCAGCGTGCCAGCGTTGAACGAGAAGCGCCTGCTCAGTCGCTGACCCCGCACAAAGCGATGCGTTTTGGTACCTTGTCTATTGATCCGATTAACCGTCAGGTTCTGCTTTCTGGCGAGCTTATCGCCCTTTCCACGGCAGATTTTGACCTGCTCTGGGAACTGGCAACTCACGCCGGGCAGATCATGGACCGCGATGCATTACTGAAAAACCTGCGCGGCGTCAGCTATGACGGAATGGATCGCAGCGTTGACGTGGCTATTTCGCGCCTGCGTAAAAAACTGCAGGATAATGCCACTGAACCGTACCGCATTAAAACCGTGCGTAACAAGGGCTATCTGTTCGCGCCTCACGCCTGGGAAACCTGATGCCGGTTCCCCGAACGACACTGTTTAAAACATTACGCAGACGAGGTCTGACAGTTGCATAAAATAAGAACACTCAGCCTGATCTGCTGTTTTGAGTTAACCGGGTGCGTTGTCGCAGATATGGATTCAAGTAATTATGACTATGTTCCGTATATTCAGACTATCCAGAATCCCAGGACCCCGGGCCATACCAATGTGCAACAACGCCGTGAGGATTTGTACGCCTGCGGCGTTGATCGAAAGTATTCGCTCAATTCATGGGACGAAAGCTTCAGTCGCAACCGCCTGCTGCCGGGCGAAACGATAGAACAGCAAGATTCCAGGATCAAAAAAATAGAAGACTGTATGAAATCAAAAGGGTACGTTCTGTGGGATTACTCACAATGGGGGCCCCGTAAAAAACCGAGCGGTATGTGTAACTAGTTTGGGTTTGCGTGTTTGTCTCCGACGCAGGTTGTTAACGTATTGATTTTCGGTGAGATTGAATGAAAAAGCTGTTTGTACAGTTTTATCTCCTGCTGTTTGTCTGCTTCCTGGTGATGACCATGCTGGTTGGACTGGTCTATAAATTCACCGCTGAACGTGCGGGCAGGCAGTCACTGGATGATTTAATGAAAAGCTCGCTCTACCTGATGCGCAGCGAGCTGCGAGAGATCCCGCCACACGACTGGGCCAAGACCTTAAAAGAGCTGGATCTGAACCTGTCGTTTGATCTGCGCATCGAGCCGATGAAGGATTTCGATTTAGAGCCACCCGCCATGCAGCGACTGCGTGACGGGGACATTGTGGCGCTGGATGAGAAATATACCTTTATCCAGCGCATTCCACGGAGCCATTACGTTCTGGCCGTGGGGCCGGTACCTTATCTCTATTATCTGCACCAGATGCGCCTGCTGGACCTTGCCCTGCTGGCTTTCATTGCCATTTCGCTCGCGTTCCCGGTCTTTATCTGGATGAGGCCACACTGGCAGGACATGCTGAAACTGGAATCAGCTGCGCAACGTTTTGGTGACGGGCATTTTACCGAGCGCATTCACTTCGACAGCGGTTCCAGCTTCGAACGTCTTGGCGTGGCGTTTAACCAGATGGCCGATAACATCAATGCGCTGATTATCAGTAAAAAACAACTCATTGACGGAATTGCTCACGAGCTGCGTACGCCGCTGGTGCGCCTGCGCTATCGGCTGGAGATGAGCGAAAACCTGACGGAGGCCGAGTCTCAGGCGCTGAACCGCGACATTGGTCAGCTTGAGGGCCTCATTGAGGAGCTCCTGACCTACGCGCGCCTCGATCGCCCGCAAAACGAACTGAACCTCAGTACGCCGGACCTGCCCGGCTGGTTACAAACCCATATCGATGATGTCCAGAGCGTAAACCCGCAACGTACCCTGTTGACACACGTCACGCCCGGCGATTATGGCGCACTGGATATGCGTCTGATGGAACGCGTGCTGGATAATCTGATGAACAACGCCATGCGCTATAGCGAGAGCACGCTGCAGATTGGCTTAGATTTACAGGGTAGTCAGGCCTGTCTGACGGTTGAGGATGACGGACCGGGCATCGCCCCGGAAGCGCGTGAAACGGTGTTTGAGCCGTTTGTACGCCTCGACCCCAGCCGCGATCGTGCCACGGGGGGATGTGGCCTCGGGCTGGCAATTGTTTACTCCATTGCGCAGGCGATGGGCGGCACGGTGCATTGTGAAGAGAGCGCACTCGGCGGCGCGCGCTTCTGCTTTAGCTGGCCGGTATATCACAACATCACCCTTCCCGTCCCTGCCTGACCTTTATCGCACGCTGGCCTGACCCGGCGTGCTGTGCTATATGATAAGTATGTTGTAACTAATGAAGAGTTATCATGGCGACGTACGATCTCATCGAAAGGCTGAACAGCACGTTCCGCGACATTGAACACGAGTTACTGACTCTGACCGAACGTTTGCAGACCTGCCGTCTGTTAGCCGCGCGGGTCTTTACCCTGCCGGATGTGGTGAAAGGCGCTGAACACGACCCGCTGGAAACCATAGAGGTACAGCAGCATATCGGCAAAGCGGCGCTGGAACTGACGCTGCGGCACTACCGTCGCCTGTTTATCCAGCAGCAGTCAGAAAACCGCAGCAGTAAGGCGGCCGTTCGTCTGCCGGGCGTAATCTGCCTGCAAACTGATGCAACAACGCGAGAAGCACTGGAAAACCAGATTGCGCATATCAACACGCTTAAGGCGACGTTTGAAAAGATCATCACTGAAGAGTCAGGTCTGGCCCCTGCCGCCCGCTTTGAATGGGTACACCGACAGCTACCGGGATTAATCACCCTGAATGCCTACCGTACGCTGACGGTACTGCGTCATCCCGCTACGCTTCGCTTCGGCTGGGCCAACAAGCACATCATTAAAAACTTCACCCGTGATGACATTCTGGCGCAGCTGGAAAAGAGTCTGAAGGCACCGCGGACTGTCGCACCGTGGTCACGCGAGCAGTGGATTGAACGGCTTGAGCAGGAGTACCACAGCATCGCCTCACTGCCGGCGGATACCCGGCTTAAGATTAAGCGCCCGGTGAAGGTGCAGCCTATCGCACGCGTCTGGTATTCCGGCCAGCAAAAGCAGGTACAGTATGCCTGCCCGACGCCGCTGATCGCACTTTATGATGCCGATCAGGGGGCCATTGTGCCGGATATTGGCGAACTGCTGAATTACGATGCTGAAAATGTCCAGCATCGTTACAGACCTCAGGCGCAACCGCTGCAGCTGATTATTCCGCGGCTGCACCTGTATGTGGCGCAGTGATTATTTCAGGCTGTCGACCATCGATTCCGGGCGTACCCATGCATCAAACTCAGCCTCCGTCAGGTAACCCAATGCCAGTGCGGAGGCTTTCAGCGTCAGCCCCTCTTTATGCGCTTTTTTCGCAATCTCGGCGGCTTTGTCGTAGCCGATATGGGTATTCAGCGCGGTCACCAGCATCAACGACTCATTGAGCAACTGGCTGATGCGCTCGCGGTTTGGCTCAATGCCTGACGCACAGTGCTCGTTGAAACTCTCCATACCGTCCGCCAGCAGGCGTATGGACTGAAGCACGTTGTGAATCACCATCGGCCGATAGACGTTGAGCTCAAAGTTACCGGATGCGCCGCCCATGTTAACGGCAACGTCGTTACCCATTACCTGACAGCAGAGCATGGTCATGGCTTCACACTGGGTCGGGTTTACTTTGCCCGGCATGATAGAGCTACCCGGCTCGTTCTCCGGAATGCTAATTTCACCGATACCGCAACGGGGACCCGAGGCCAGCCAGCGCACATCATTGGCGATTTTCATCAACGACGCTGCCAGACCCTTGAGGGCACCGTGGGTATGAACCAGCGCATCACAGGTGGCCAGCGCTTCAAACTTATTCGGCGCCGTGATAAACGGCTGCCCGGTGATGGCCGCCAGCTCGTCGGCAACGCGCACCGCATATTCCGGATGGGTATTTAACCCCGTACCGACCGCCGTTCCGCCCAGCGCCAGCTCTGCAAGATGCGGCAGGCTGTACTCGATGTGCTTGAGGTTATGTTCTAGCATTGCCACCCAGCCGGAAATCTCCTGGCCGAGCGTCAGCGGCGTGGCATCCTGCAGATGAGTACGTCCTATTTTGACGATATCGCTGAAAGCCTGCGCTTTCTCGCCAAGGGTGGTTTTAAGCACGTTGAGCTGCGGGATCAGCTGTTCACGAAGCGCAATCACCGCCGCCACGTGCATCGCCGTCGGGAAGACGTCGTTCGAACTTTGGCTTTTGTTTACGTCATCGTTCGGGTGAACCTTACGCTCCATACCGCGCACGCCGCCCAGCAGTTCGCTTGCCCGGTTCGCCAGCACTTCGTTCATATTCATGTTGCTCTGGGTGCCAGAACCGGTCTGCCAGATGGCGAGGGGGAATTCATCAGGATGCTTGCCGGCCAGCACTTCATCGGCAGCAGTGATAATCGCGGTGGCCTTATCTGCCGCCAGCAGGCCTAAATCCTGATTCACTTTGGCGGCCGCACGTTTAGTGAGCGCCAGCGCCTGAATCAGCGAGACGGGCATTTTCTCGGTCGAAATACGGAAATGTTCCAGCGAACGCTGGGTTTGCGCGCCCCATAGCTTGTCAGCCGGGACATCGATCGCACCCATAGAGTCTTTCTCACGGCGTACCGTAGTCATTACTTTCTCCTTGATAACACTGTCGGGATTGCTCACATGCTTCAGAGATAAGTATTGATTGCTTTACAGAAAAGATATGGCGCTTTGTGCGCTCTTTGATGTGCCGGGTGACGTGAACGCCACCCGGCTATAGTAGATTACTTCACACACGCCGAACATTGAGAGGACTGGATCTGCCTGAAGAAGTCGTTACCTTTGTCATCCACAAGGATAAACGCCGGGAAATCTTCCACTTCAATTTTCCAGATAGCTTCCATACCCAGTTCCGGGTATTCAATGCACTCCAGGCTCTTGATGCTGCCCTGCGCGAGTACGGCAGCCGGACCGCCGATGCTGCCCAGGTAGAAGCCACCGTGTTTATGGCAGGCATCCGTCACCTGCTGGCTACGGTTTCCTTTTGCCAGCATGATCATGCTGCCGCCGTTGGCCTGCAACTGGTCAACATACGAGTCCATACGGCCTGCGGTGGTCGGGCCTAACGAGCCAGAGGCGTAGCCTTCTGGCGTTTTGGCCGGGCCTGCGTAGTAAATCGGGTGATCTTTGATGTACTGCGGCAGCCCTTCACCGTTGTCCAGACGCTCTTTCAGTTTCGCGTGAGCGATGTCACGACCAACGATGATGGTTCCGTTAAGAGAGAGACGGGTCGACACCGGATACTGAGACAGCTGCGCCAGAATCTCTTTCATCGGACGGTTCAGGTCAACGTGAACGGCTTCACCCTCGCCCGCTTTGCGCAACGCTTCAGGAATGTACTTCCCTGGGTTGTTCTCCAGTTTTTCGATCCAGACGCCTTCGCGGTTGATCTTCGCCTTGATGTTACGATCCGCAGAACAGGAGACCCCCATCCCGACCGGGCAGGAGGCACCGTGGCGCGGCAGACGGATCACACGCACATCATGGGCAAAATATTTGCCGCCGAACTGCGCCCCCAGGCCAAGGTTACGCGCTTCTTCCAGCAGTTCCTGTTCAAGCTGAACATCGCGGAACGCCTGGCCGTGCTCGTTCCCTTCGGTAGGCAGGCCGTCGTAGTATTTGGTCGACGCCAGCTTCACCGTTTTCAGGGTGCTCTCTGCTGACGTACCGCCAATCACAAAGGCAATATGGTACGGCGGGCAGGCAGCGGTACCGAGCGTGCGCATTTTCTCAACCAGATAATTCTTCAGCTTGCCCGGCGTGAGCAGCGCTTTGGTTTCCTGGTAGAGATAGGTTTTGTTCGCTGAACCGCCACCTTTGGCGATGCAGAGGAATTTGTATTCATCACCGTCCACGCTATACAGGTCAATCTGCGCAGGCAGGTTTGTGCCCGTGTTGACCTCTTTGTACATATCCAGCGCCGCGTTTTGCGAGTAGCGCAGGTTGTCTTCGGTGTAGGTGTTGTACACGCCGTGCGCCAGCGCCGCTTCGTCGCCGCCGCCGGTCCAGACGCGCTGGCCTTTTTTACCCACAATGATGGCCGTGCCGGTGTCCTGGCAGGTAGGTAAAATACCTTTCGCCGCGATATCCGAGTTACGCAGGAACTGCAGGGCGACGTATTTGTCGTTTTCGCTGGCCTGCGGGTCGCTCAGAATATCGGCCACCTGCTGCTGGTGCGTAGGGCGGAGCATAAACGAGGCGTCGTGGAAAGCCTGCTGCGCCAGTAACGTCAGCGCCTGCGGATCGACCTTGAGGATCTCCTGCCCTTCGAATTCAGAGACGGAGACGTGATCGCGGGTTAACAGGTAATATTCGGTTTGATCCTTACTGAGGGGGAAAGGATCCTGGTAATGAAAGGGTTTGTTCGACATTGTTCTCTCACTTACTGCTTCAGTCTGATTATTTGGGCAGATGTTCCGCTGCCCGCTTAAAAGCGAGTCAGCTTATCCTACACAATTTTTTAACAAAAACTGAGACTAGTACGACTTTTTACATCCGCAGGTTACTTCCATGTGGTTTATTGCTTTAATACCCGGAGTTAATTCCACCATTGAATCAGGGCTTGATAATGCAAAAACTCATTAACTCAGTGCAAAACTACGCCTGGGGAAGTAAAACTGCGTTAACGGATCTCTACGGTATCGCGAACCCAAACAACCTGCCAATGGCAGAGCTGTGGATGGGTGCGCACCCGAAGAGCAGCTCAAAAATTGAAGACGCAAGCGGCCAGGTTCGCTCTCTGCGCGACGTGATTGATGCCGACAAAGCCACCCTGTTGGGTGACAAGGTTGCCAGCCGTTTTGGTGAGCTGCCGTTCCTGTTTAAAGTGCTGTGCGCCGACCAGCCACTCTCGATTCAGGTTCACCCGAATAAAAAAGCCTCTGAGATGGGCTTTGCGAAAGAGAACGCGGCCGGTATTCCGTTAGATGCCGCCGAGCGTAACTACAAAGATCCTAACCACAAGCCGGAGCTGGTCTTTGCGCTGACCCCCTTCCTGGCGATGAACGCGTTTCGCGAGTTCTCAGAAATTATCTCCCTGCTGCAGCCGGTGGCGGGTGCTAACAACGCTATCGCTCACTTCCTGGAAAACCCGAATGCAGAAGGCCTGAGCCAGCTTTTCGCCAGCCTTCTGAACATGCAGGGTGAAGAGAAATCTCACGCCCTGGCGGTGCTGAAAGCGGCGCTGGACAGCCAGCACGGTGAGACGTGGGATACCATCCGCCTGATTTCTGAATTCTACCCGGACGACAGCGGCCTGTTCTCCCCTCTGCTGCTGAACGTGGTGAAGCTGAACCCGGGCGAGGCGATGTTCCTGTTTGCTGAAACCCCGCACGCCTACCTGCAGGGCGTGGCGCTGGAGGTGATGGCCAACTCAGACAACGTACTGCGTGCAGGCCTGACGCCGAAATACATTGATATCCCTGAGCTGGTTGCCAACGTGAAGTTTGAGGCAAAGCCTGCGGATCACCTGCTGACTCAGCCTGTTAAACAGGGTGCGGAGCTGGACTTCCCGATCCCGGTGGATGATTTTGCCTTCTCACTGCATGACCTGAGTCCGGCAGAAACCGCCATCGCGCAGGAGAGCGCAGCAATCCTGTTCTGCGTTGAGGGTGAAGCAACGCTGCATAAAGGTGGCGAGCGTCTGGTGCTCAAGCCAGGCGAATCGGCATTTGTAGCGGCAAACGAGTCGCCGGTGAGCGTGAGCGGTACCGGTCGTCTGGCGCGTGTTTTTAATAAGCTATAAGCACTTACTGAATTTTTTAACAACTCTTGCTAAGCTAGTTGAAGACTTTACATCACCGGGCGGTTTCTACCGCCTGGTTTCATTTTAGGGATAGTCGCAATGAAAAAATCGGTCGTAGCGGTAGGAGTGATTGTAGCGTTAGGCGTGGTCTGGACAGGTGCCTCCTGGTTTACCGGGAAACAGCTGGAAAGCCGTCTGGCTGAGATGGTGGCACAGGCTAACGGAGAGCTTAAGCGTGGCGCGCCGGAAGCAGGCGTGGAGCTTGCCTACCAGAATTATCAGCGTGGTATCTTTACCAGCCATATGCAGGTGGTTGTCAAGCCTGTTGCCGGTAATGAAAATGGCTGGCTGAAACCGGGCCAAAGCGTGGTGCTGGATGAAGTGGTCAGCCACGGTCCGTTCCCGCTGGCACAGTTAACGTCTTTTAACCTGATCCCGTCGATGGCGTCTGTTCACACTGTACTGGTGAATAACGACTTAACCAAACCTCTGTTTGATCTGGCAAAGAACGAGTCACCTTTCGAGGTTAACACCCGCATCAGCTACGCCGGTGACACACGTTCCAGTATCGATCTGAAAGCACTGAACTACGAGAAAGATAACGAGAAAGTGACCTTTAGCGGGGGGAATTTCAAGGTTGATGCTGACCGCGATGGAAATGTCTTCTCCCTGACCGGTGAAGCAGAGAGCGGCCTGATCAATGCCGTCAATGAATACGGTCAAAAGGTTCAGCTGACGTTCAATAACCTGAAAGCCGACGGCGACAGCAAGATGACCGATTTTAAAGAGCGTATCGGTAATCAGAAACTCTCTTTTGACAAGATTGCTATCGCGGTTGAAGGGAAAGAGATGGCCGTGCTGGAAGGCATGGAGGTGGACGGCAAATCCGACGTGTCTAAAGACGGTAAGAGCATCAATACCCAACTGGATTACGCCCTGAAGAGCCTGAAAGTGCAGAACCAGGATCTCGGGACCGGCAAACTGTCGCTGAAGATTGGCAATATCGACGGTCAGGCGTGGCATGAATTTAGCCAGAAATACAGCAAAGAGAGCCAGGCACTGCTGAGCAATGCCGCGCTGCAGCAGAATCCGGAAGTTTACCAGCAGCAGGCCATGGCGGTGCTGATGAACAACCTGCCAATCCTGCTGAAAGGCGAGCCGGTTATCACTGTGGCCCCGCTGAGCTGGAAAAACAGCAAAGGCGAAACCAACTTTAACCTGTCCCTGTTCCTGAAAGACCCGGCAACCGCAACGGGTGAACCTCAGACGCTGGCGCAGGAAGTGGATCGCAGCGTGAAGTCACTCGACAGCAAGCTGACCATCCCTGTGGATATGGCGACCGAGTTTATGACCCAGATTGCGAAGCTTGAAGGGTATGGCGATGAAGATGCCGGCAAGCTGGCGAGCCAGCAGGTGAAAGGCCTGGCGGCAATGGGCCAGATGTTCCGCATCACGAAGATGGAAGACAACACCATTTCCACCAGCCTGCAGTATGCCAACGGTCAGGTCACGCTAAACGGCGATAAAATGCCGCTGGAAGATTTTGTCGGGATGTTTGGTATGCCTGCCCTGGGGATGCCGGAACCGGCTGAACCTGCAGCGCCGGCCGTGCCTGAAGCACCTGCTGCACCCGCTGCACCCGCTGCACCACAGCAGTAATCATCAAAACCCCTCTCTGAGGGGTTTTTTATTATCGGTTGCAGGTACTCAGACTGGTGCCACGAAATACTATTTCACCGTCACTAACCTTGCCGACACAATCTGGTGCCCGGCCTGCACGTCTGCTTTTTCGATGCGCTGCATAATCCTGTCCGCCAGCGTGTAACCCATCTCCCGGGCAGGTGTGGTGGCCCAGACAATGGGCAGATCGTCCAGCGCGTTTTCACCAACATCGGCAAATGCCCCTAACGCCACCTGGTGGCCGAAGAAGGTTTCAACCCCACCCTCGCCGCTCTGACGCCCGGCACGGATCAGGCCAAACCAGGCCCCCATCGCAATCACCTCGTTATAGCAAATCACGGCGCTTATCGTCGGGCTACTCCGTAATAACGCGTTTATCGCTTCCGCGGCTTTCTTCTGGCTGGATTCGCATTCCACCACCCATTCGCTGTGGAACGGGAGGCCGTATTTAATCAGCGTCGCGCAGTAACCGCCTACCCGCTCGGCTCGCGTCAGGGACGAGCTTTTTCCGCCAAGCCAGGCAATGCGCTGATGCCCACGATGAATGAGATGCTCCGTCAACATTTGTGCGGCCTGCATGTTGTCCGGTCGCAGGGTATCGGCTTCGTCCAGATAACTGGCGCGCGAGGCAAACACCAGCGGCACGCCTTTTTCGGCGGCGCGCTCGCACAAGTCATTACTCACCCCCGACGCGCCGGCGACGATCACCCCGTCGACGCCCTGCGTAAGGAGCATATCCAGACGGGAAAGGAGCTGATCGGCCTCGCGACCGCCGTGAAGCAAAAAGACCATCCGTCCCTGCGCTTCAAGCGCTTCGGTCAGGCCCGCGGTCAGTTCGGCATAAAAGGGAGAGGTCAGGTCACGCACAATCAAACCGATCACACCGCTTTGGCCGCCGCGCAGCGCTGATGCCTGGCGGTTACGTACAAAGCCCAGTTGCTCAACCGCCTCGTTAACCCGTTGCCCGGTCGCGGGAGAAATGCGTCCTTTCCCGCTGAGCACCAGTGAAACGGTGCTGACGGAAACCCCCGCCGCCAGCGCGACATCGTTGATGGTGATTTTTTTCGCTACAGCCATGTGTCGGCGTGACTCCCTGAAATGAGATCGGTAAAACGTTTTATCAATATGTAATCTTTATACTACCAGTCAAAGCCTGAGAATGTGATTCAGAGCGCACTAAACTTTGATAAAACGTTTTATCTTCTCGCAGCATTGAAGCAGATAAATTGATTTTAACAATAAAGGAGTCGTTTTATGACGGCGAAAGCAGCACAAAAAATATCGCTGTGGGAATTTTTCCAGCAACTGGGTAAAACCTTTATGCTGCCCGTGGCACTCCTCTCGTTCTGCGGGATCATGCTCGGGATCGGCAGTTCGTTGAGCAGTAAGGACGTCATCACGCTGATCCCGTTCCTCGGGACACCTGTGCTGCAGGCGATCTTTATCTGGATGAGTAAAGTCGGCTCCTTCGCCTTTAGCTTCCTGCCGGTGATGTTCTGTATTGCTATCCCGCTGGGTTTGGCACGCGAGAACAAAGGCGTGGCCGCCTTTGCCGGGTTTGTCGGTTATGCGGTAATGAACCTTGCGGTGAACTTCTGGCTGACGGCTAAAGGCATTCTGCCCACCACCGATGCCGCCGTGCTTAAAGCGAACAACATTCAGAGCGTTATCGGGATTCAGTCCATTGATACCGGGATCCTCGGCGCGGTGATCGCCGGGGTGATTATCTGGATGCTGCATGAACGCTTCCACAATATCCGCCTGCCTGATGCGCTGGCGTTCTTCGGGGGCACCCGCTTTGTACCCATTGTAACCCTTGTGGTCATGGGTCTGTTTGGCCTTATTATTCCGCTGATCTGGCCAGTCTTTGCGCTGGGGATTAACGGGATTGGCCGCATCATCAACGGTGCGGGCGATTTTGGTCCGATGATCTTTGGAACCGGCGAACGTCTGCTGCTGCCGTTTGGTCTGCAACATATTCTGGTGGCGCTGATCCGCTTTACCGAAGCGGGCGGCACAATGGAGGTGTGCGGACACGATGTGAGCGGTGCGCTGACCATCTTCCAGGCACAGCTGAGCTGCCCGACCACGCACGGCTTCTCTGAAAGTGCGACCCGCTTCCTGTCACAGGGTAAAATGCCGGCCTTCCTCGGCGGCTTGCCGGGTGCGGCGCTGGCCATGTATCACTGTGCTCGTCCGGAAAACCGCCATAAAATTAAAGGGCTGCTGATTTCCGGGGTCATCGCCTGCGTCGTGGGCGGTACAACGGAGCCAATCGAATTCCTGTTCCTGTTTGTCGCGCCAGTGCTATATCTCATCCACGCGGTACTGACCGGTCTGGGCTTCACCGTGATGGCGGTGCTGGGCGTCACCATCGGGAATACCGACGGCAACGTCATCGACTTTGTGGTGTTCGGGATCCTGCACGGGTTGTCGACCAAGTGGTACCTGGTACCGGTGGTCGCCGCTATCTGGTTCGCGGTGTACTACGGCATTTTCCGCTTCGCCATCACCCGCTTTAACCTCAAAACGCCTGGACGGGATACCGATACCGCCAGCAGCGTTGAGCAGGCTGTTGCAGGTACCGTGGGTAAGTCCGGCTATAACACCCCTGCTATTCTGGCGGCGCTGGGCGGTGCGGATAACATTACCTCTCTGGATAACTGCATCACCCGACTGCGCCTGTCGGTGGCGGATATGTCGAAAGTGGACACCAACGCCCTGAAAGCCAACCGGGCCATCGGCGTGGTACAGTTAAATCAACATAATTTGCAGGTGGTTATCGGCCCGCAGGTTCAGTCAGTGAAAGATGAGCTGGCAACCCTGATGCGTACAGTGGAAGCCTGATGCCTCACCCCCTCGCGCTGAGGGGGTTTTTCTTTAAGGACTTGAGTCATGTTCGATTTTTCAACCGTCGTGGATCGACACGGCACCTGGTGCACGCAGTGGGACTATGTCGCCGACCGCTTTGGCGCGGCCGATCTGCTGCCCTTCACCATTTCCGATATGGATTTCGCGACCGCGCCCTGCATCACCGAAGCGCTGCACCAGCGTATTCATCACGGGGTGTTTGGCTACAGCCGCTGGAAAAATGAAGAGTTTCTCGCCGCTGTGGCGCACTGGTTCCGGCAACGCTTTAACAGCCACATTGATACCGACTCGCTCGTGTACGGGCCTTCCGTTATTTATATGGTATCCGAACTGATTCGCCTCTGGTCAACTCCCGGCGACGGCGTGGTGGTCCATACCCCCGCTTACGATGCGTTCTATAAGGCCATCGAGGGGAATGCCCGCCAGGTGGTCGGCGTGGCGATGGAAAAACATGCCACGGGCTGGCAGGGAAATAGGGCCGCGCTTGAGGCGGCGCTGGCAAAACCGGAAAACAAAATTTTGCTGCTGTGCAGCCCGCAAAATCCCACGGGTAAAGTCTGGACCCGTGAAGAGCTGAGTCACATGGCAGAACTGTGCGCCCGTTATGACGTGGCGGTGATCAGCGATGAAATTCATATGGACATGGTGTGGGGAGGCCGTCGCCATACGCCGTGGAATGAAGTGGCACGCGGTAAATGGGCACTTCTGAGCTCTGGTTCAAAAAGTTTTAACATACCGGCGCTCACCGGTGCCTGGGGGCTGATTGGCGATGAAGAGAGCCATAACGGTTACCTCAGCGCATTAAAAGGTCGTGACGGGCTCTCTTCCCCTTCCGTACTGGCGCTGACGGCCCACATTGCTGCCTATCAGCAGGGAGAGCCATGGCTGGATGCATTGCGGGCGTATCTGGAGGAAAATCTGGCGTACATTGCACGCGAATTACACCACGCGTTTCCGACGCTCAACTGGCAGCCACCCGAAGCCACGTATCTGGCCTGGATCGATTTACGCCCACTCAACCTTGACGATAAAATGCTACAAAAAGTCCTGATTGAGCAGCAAAAGGTCGCCATCATGCCGGGATACACCTACGGCGAAGAGGGTAACGGTTTTGTCCGTCTGAACGCGGGATGCCCGCGTAGCAAGCTTGAGCAAGGGGTTCAGCGGCTGATCGCCGGCATAACGACGCTCCTGTAATCAGATTGCGCAACGGAATATTCCCTTGCGCAAATAGCTTTTTACCTCGTTTTGTTTTTATAATATGACGCACTTTAACCAGAAAAGAGTGCGACCATGATTGATACACGCCTGCCACTAACTGATATTCACCGCCATCTTGACGGTAACATTCGTGCCCAAACCATCCTCGATCTTGGCCGCCAGTACAATCTCACGCTCCCTGCTCAAACGATTGAGACCTTAATCCCCCACGTTCAGGTCACCTCAAATGAACCGGATCTGGTCAGTTTCCTGAGCAAACTCGACTGGGGCGTGAAGATGCTGGCCTCGCTGGATGCCTGCCGCCGTGTTGCTTTCGAAAATATTGAAGATGCCGCCCGTAATGGCCTGCACTACGTTGAACTGCGCTTTTCGCCAGGCTATATGGCGATGACCCACAACCTGCCCGTTGCAGGCGTGGTTGAAGCGGTAATTGACGGCGTGCGCGAAGGGTGTAAAACCTTCGACGTTCAGGCTCGCCTGATTGGCATTATGAGCCGTACCTTCGGTGAAGCGGCCTGTCTGCAGGAGCTGGAAGGGTTACTGGCGCATCGTGATGCGATCGCTGCCGTTGACCTGGCGGGTGATGAACTCGGCTTCCCGGGCAGTCTGTTCCTTTCTCATTTCAACCGCGCGCGTGACGCCGGCTGGCACATTACCGTACATGCCGGTGAAGCGGCAGGCCCTGAAAGCATCTGGCAGGCCATCCGTGAGCTGGGTGCAGAGCGTATCGGTCATGGTGTCAAAGCCGTTGAAGATCGTGCCCTGATGGATTTCCTTGCCGAGCAGCGTATTGGTATTGAATCGTGTCTGACGTCCAATATTCAGACCAGCACAGTGGCATCACTGGCGCATCACCCGCTGAAAACCTTCCTGGAGCACGGTGTTCTGGCCTCACTGAACACGGACGATCCGGCGGTACAGGGCGTGGATATTATTCATGAGTACACCGTCGCCGCCCCGCAGGCTGGCCTGAGTCAGGATCAGATCCGCCAGGCGCAGATTAACGGCCTGGACATCGCCTTCCTGACGCCAGCAGAGAAACAGGCGCTGCGGGATAAGGTCGCCCGCGGCTAAGCCCGTTGCCGGGTGGGGTCGTCCCCTTACCCGGCTTTGCCAGAATCACGCCAGACAGAGCGTTGCGCGGTGTTTGGCTGATTCAATCCCCAGTTCAATCAATTCCATAATCTGAATCGCCTGGCTGGCCGGAACCGGGTTATCCCCCGTCCCGTTTAGCGCATCACGGATAGCGGCATAATACGCCGGATAGTTACCCGGGATCGTCAGTAACGTTTCTTCAACCCTCTCCTCGCCTTCCACCCGCGTCACAACCCCGTCCCGCATGTCATAGCCCCAGTCTTCCTGCGGCAAACGCTCGCCGTTTTTCAGGCGTTCTTCCTGAGGATCGAGACCAAACTTCACAAAGCTCCCGCGGGTACCGTGGAGGATATAACGCGCTGATTCGGCGGCTGCCACCATTGTCCCGTGCAGTACAATACGCCGCTGCGGGTAACTCAAGACGGCATGAAAGTAGTCAGTGGTTTGCGCTCCGGGTCTGAGCTGGGCCAGATCGACCGTCATGCTGACCGGCAGGCCAAACAAATTTACGGCCTGATCGAGAAGATGCGGCGCTAAATCGTACCAGATGCCGCTGCCCGGCCCGGCTTGCTCACGCCAGCGGTTTCGGACCTGAGGGCGGAACCGGTCAAAGTGCGATTCAAAAAAGAGGATTTCGCCCAGCGTACCTTCATTAAGGAGCGCTTTTACCGTCAGGAAATCACTGTCCCAGCGGCGGTTATGAAATACCGAAAGCACTCTTCCAAAACTTTTTGCCAGCGCATCCAGTTCGCGCGCCTGTGACAACGTCACCGTGAAAGGTTTATCGACAATAACGTGCTTACCGGCTTCCAGTGCGGCCTTTGCCAGCGGAAAATGCGTGTCATTGGGGGTGGGAATGACGATCAGATCAATATTAGGGTCGTTAAAAAGATGCTTAGGTTCAGAAACAACCGGCACGGAGGGCCAGTCGGCATGCACTTTCGTGGCATCGCTACTGGAAACTGCCGCCAGCGCCATGCCCGGCGTCCCGGCAATCAGAGGCGCATGAAAAGTCTTGCTCGCGTAACCGTAACCAATAAGCCCGACGCGGATGCTATCACTCATCATGTTGCCCTCTTTTATGACTATCTTATTTCACACTGGCTACTCTGACGTTCTTACAGATTAATCATGTGCCATATGACGTAAAATAGCAGGCTATGCCGGTTGTTTTTGTTACATAGATTTAACGTTCTGATTTTGTTTAGGGGAACCGTTCCCAAAGCACTTGCCGCGGGGGAAACGGCGCTGTAACATTTGCAACCTGTATTTATGGATAAATTACACGTACCAGTCATGACGTCAATTATTAATCGAATCATTGAATTAGCGGGATGGATTGTCCTTGGGGTATCGGTCATTTTGCTTGGTGTTGCCAGCCATATCGATAACTACCAGCCGCCGGAGCCTGTCACCGTCGCCCAACCTAAGTAACCGGTTACCGCAATAAAGAGTGACATAATATGTCAGTTACTTATTGCCAGCCCTGGTGAACACGGTTAACCTTCTCTTCCAGGCATCGTCTGATGCCTGTACTTTCAGCAAAGAAAACTCCTAATTTAGTCGCGTTATCTGAGTGGGCTGTTTACGTCTTTATTAATCCGTTTATTATTCGGACGAATTACCTTAACTGGTATTACTCACTTTTATATGGAAACTTATTAATATGACAGTTCAGGACTATTTATTAAAATTTCGCAAGATCAATTCGCTTGAGAGCCTGGAAAAACTGTTTGACCATCTGAACTACACGCTGTCGGATAATCAGGAAATCATCAATATGTATCGCGCCGCTGACCACCGCCGTGCGGAGCTGGTCTCCGGTGGCCGTTTGTTCAACGTCGGTGAAGTGCCTAAGTCTGTATGGCGCTACGTTTTATAAGAAAGTAGCCATCCGCGCGAAATGTTATATACTCTCCGCCCTGCAAACTGGCTGTACAACATTTCGCGCAGATTATGGGAGAGTTCATGACCGCAACGCCTGGAGAACGAATTGGAGGCTGGTTAATCGCCCCACTGGCATGGCTGCTGGTTGCCTTATTAAGCGCATCACTTGCGCTGCTGCTTTATACCACCGCACTGATTACACCTCATGCAATCCAGACCCTGATGTCGCAAAGTGTGCTTAATATTACGATGTGGTTTGTGTCGTTCGTTTTTGCGATCGGGATGTGGTACTACACGCTATGGCTGACCATTGCCTTCTTTAAGCGCCGTAAGGGTGTCCCTAAACACTACATTATCTGGCTGCTGATTTCGGTCCTGCTGGCGGTGAAAGCCTTTGCTTTTTCGCCAGTTTCTGATGCCCTGGCCGTTCGCCAGCTGCTTTTTCCGTTACTGGCCGCGGCGCTGCTGGTGCCCTATTTCAAGCGTTCGACGCGGGTGAAGAACACCTTTGTGAACCCGTAATAACCTTACAGATAACCTGTTGTCGCCTGCGGTGGTTTGTCCGATAATAGGCGGCTTTTTTATTTCAGGCTAAATAATGACCGATTACTTACTGCTCTTTGTCGGCACTGTGCTGGTTAACAACTTCGTCCTGGTGAAGTTCCTTGGCCTGTGTCCATTTATGGGGGTTTCCAAAAAGCTGGAAACTGCAATGGGCATGGGGTTGGCCACCACCTTCGTGATGACGATGGCGTCTATCTGCGCGTGGTTGATTGATAACTGGATCCTCATCCCGCTGGATTTAATCTATCTGCGTACGCTGTCCTTTATTCTGGTCATCGCGGTGGTAGTGCAATTCACAGAAATGGTGGTGCGTAAAACCAGCCCGGCTCTCTATCGCCTGCTGGGTATCTTCCTGCCGCTGATTACCACCAACTGTGCAGTACTTGGCGTGGCGCTGCTGAACATCAACCTTGGGCATAACTTCATGCAATCGGCGCTGTACGGTTTTTCTGCCGCCGTCGGTTTCTCTCTGGTGATGGTGCTGTTCGCCTCGATTCGCGAGCGCCTGGCAGCAGCGGATATCCCTGCGCCATTCCGCGGTAACGCGATCGCCCTGGTGACAGCAGGTTTAATGTCTCTGGCCTTTATGGGCTTTAGTGGTCTGGTGAAGTTGTAATGAGTACTGTCTGGATAGCCATCACCTCTATCAGCGTGCTGGGGTTGGTGTTTGGCCTTATTCTGGGTTACGCCTCCCGCCGTTTCGCGGTAGAGGACGATCCTGTTGTAGAAAAAATCGATGAGCTTCTGCCGCAAAGCCAGTGCGGGCAGTGTGGCTATCCTGGCTGCCGCCCCTATGCCGAAGCGGTAGGCGTGCAGGGTGAAAAAATTAACCGCTGCGCACCCGGCGGTGAAGCGGTAATGCTGAAAATAGCCGCCCTGCTTAACGTTGACCCGCAACCTGTTGACGGCGATGAAGATGTGCAGGAGCCGGTTCGCGCCCTCGCCGTGATTGACGAAGCGAACTGCATCGGCTGCACAAAATGCATTCAGGCATGCCCTGTCGACGCCATCGTTGGCGCAACGCGCGCCATGCACACCGTCGTGGCGGATCTGTGCACCGGCTGTAACCTCTGCGTGGCGCCCTGCCCGACGCAATGTATCGCGTTGCGCCCGGTTGAACCGACTACCGAAAGCTGGAAGTGGGATCTTCAAACCATTCCGGTTCGCATCATTCCTGTGGAACAACATGCTTAAGTTATTTTCTGCTTTCAGAAAAGAGAAGATTTGGGACTTTGACGGTGGTATCCATCCACCTGAAATGAAAACCCAGTCCAACGGCACGCCGCTGCGCCAAATTCCGCTGGCGTCCCGTTACGTCATGCCGCTGAAACAGCATATCGGTGCTGAGGGTGAACTGTGCGTGAAAGAAGGCGATACCGTCCTTCGCGGCCAGCCGTTAACGTTCGGTCGCGGACGTATGCTGCCGGTCCACGCTCCGACGTCCGGTACAGTGGTGGCGATCGCCCCCCATACCGTTGCACACCCCTCTGCGCTCTCCGAGCTGAGCGTCATTATTGAAGCCGACGGAGAAGACCGCTGGATAGAACGTGACGGCTGGAGCGACTACCGCAACCGGAGCCGCGAAGCGCTTATCGAGCGTATTCATCAATTCGGCGTTGCCGGCCTGGGCGGCGCAGGGTTCCCTACCGGCGTCAAACTGCACGGCGGCGGCGATAAAATTCAGACCCTGATCATCAATGCAGCAGAATGTGAACCCTACATCACCGCCGACGATCGTCTGATGCAAGACTGCGCCGCGCAGGTCGTGGAAGGGATCCGCATTCTTGCCCATATTCTGCAGCCGCGCGAAGTGCTGATTGGCATTGAAGATAACAAGCCACAGGCTATTTCGATGCTGCGCGCCGTCCTCAACGGCAGCCACGATATCGGCCTGCGCGTTATCCCAACCAAGTACCCCTCTGGCGGCGCCAAACAGCTGACGCAAATTCTGACCGGCAAGCAGGTTCCGCATGGCGGACGCTCTTCGGACATCGGGGTGCTGATGCAAAACGTCGGGACAGCCTACGCCGTGAAACGTGCGGTGGTGGACGGTGAACCGCTGACCGAGCGCGTGGTTACGCTGACCGGTGAATCTGTCGCACGTCCGGGCAACGTCTGGGCGCGTCTGGGTACGCCGGTTCGTCATCTGCTGGAACAGGCTGATTTTTGCCCGGGCAGCGACCAGATGGTGATCATGGGTGGCCCGCTGATGGGCTTTACCCTGCCGTGGCTCGATGTCCCGGTAGTAAAAATCACAAACTGCCTGCTTGCCCCCTCCCCGACCGAAATGGGTGAAGAGCAGGAGGAGAAAGGCTGTATCCGCTGCAGCGCCTGTGCCGATGCCTGTCCGGCGGATTTACTTCCGCAACAGTTGTACTGGTACAGCAAAGGTCAGCTGCACGATAAAGCGCAGGCCCATAACCTGGCCGACTGCATCGAATGCGGCGCCTGCGCCTGGGTCTGCCCAAGTAACATTCCTCTGGTGCAGTACTTCCGCCAGGAGAAGGCCGAGATTTATGCCATCTCCATGGAAGAGAAACGCGCAGCCGAAGCGAAAGCACGTTTTGAAGCGCGTCAGGCGCGTCTGGAGCGTGAAAAACTGGCCCGTCAGGCGCGTCACAAACAGGCAGCAGTTCAGCCCGGCGAAAAAGACCAGGATGCGATTAATGCCGCACTGGCACGCGTGCGGGAGAAAAAAGCGACGGCAGCCCAGACCGTGGTGATCCCGGCCTGTGAAAAACCGGATAACAGCGAAGCGATTGCCGCCCGCGAAGCGCGTAAAGCGGCTGCGCGCGCCCGTCAGGCAGAAAAAGCACAGTCAGCCTCCTCTGACACTGAGATCGATCCGCGTAAAGCCGCCGTTGAAGCCGCCATTGCCCGCGCCAAAGCCCGTAAGGCCGGCGAGCAAAACGAGGTAGTTGAACAAGACGCGGAGGCCGTAGATCCCCGTAAAGCGGCTGTTGAAGCGGCGATCGCTCGCGCCAAAGCGCGCAAAGTCGGCGAGCAAAACGTGGTGGTTGAGCAAGAAGTGGAGGCCGTAGATCCCCGTAATGCGGCTGTTGAAGCGGCGATCGCGCGCGCTAAAGCGCGCAAAGCAGCGGCGCAGACTGAAACCGCTACGCCTGAAGCCCCCGTCGACCCGCGTAAAGCGGCTGTCGAAGCCGCCATTGCCCGTGCCAAAGCGCGTAAAGCGGCGGCGCAGCCTGAAGCCGCTGAACCTGAAGCACCTGTCGACCCGCGTAAGGCGGCTGTTGAAGCCGCCATTGCCCGCGCCAAGGCCCGTAAAGCAGCGCAGCAGGAAGAACAGCAGCCGGCCGCAAACGACGACCCACGTAAAGCCGCAGTCGCCGCCGCCATTGCGCGCGTTCAGGCGAAGAAAGCCGCACAGCAAGCAGTTAACGAGGATTAAATGGTTTTCAGAATCGCAAGTTCCCCTTACACCCATAATCAGCGCCAGACATCACGCATCATGATGCTGGTGTGCCTGGCGGCGCTGCCGGGCATTGCCGTTCAGTGCTGGTTTTTCGGCTGGGGAACGCTGTTCCAGATAGTGCTGGGTTGTGCCAGCGCCTTAGGGGCAGAAGCCCTGGTGCTTAAACTGCGTAAGCTGGCGGTTTCCCGCATCCTTGCCGATAACTCAGCACTGCTGACTGGCCTGTTGCTGGCAATCAGTATTCCACCGTTTGCTCCGTGGTGGATGGTGGTGCTCGGTACGGTGTTTGCAGTCATTATTGCCAAACAACTTTATGGTGGGCTGGGCCATAACCCGTTCAACCCGGCGATGATTGGCTACGTCGTACTGCTCATCTCCTTCCCGGTTCAGATGACCAGCTGGTTGCCGCCGCATGACATTGCCGCGACAGTACCCGGCTTTATGGATGCCCTGCACGTTATCTTTACCGGCCATACCGCGCTCGGTGCGGATATGAACGCGCTGCGCATGGGCGTGGATGGCATCAGCCAGGCCACACCACTCGATACGTTTAAAACCTCCCTGCATGCCGGGCACTCCGTCGATCAGATTATGAAATCTGCCATCTTCAGCGGCATGCTGGCGGGCGCGGGCTGGCAGTGGGTGAACCTTGCTTATTTGCTGGGCGGGCTGTTCCTGCTGCAGCAGAAAGCGATCCGCTGGCATATTCCGGTCAGCTTCCTCGTGACGCTGGCGGTCTGCGCCACACTGGGATGGGTGTTCTCGCCAGAATCGCTCGCCAGCCCACAGATGCATCTGCTCTCGGGGGCAACCATGCTGGGTGCGTTCTTTATCCTGACCGATCCGGTAACGGCATCTACCACGAACCGTGGCCGCCTAATCTTCGGTGCACTGGCCGGCTTGCTGGTGTGGCTCATCCGCAGCTTTGGCGGTTACCCGGACGGTGTGGCATTCGCGGTTCTGCTTGCAAACATCACCGTTCCGCTCATCGACTACTACACGCGTCCGCGCGTGTACGGCCACCGTTAAGGGTTTCGCGATGCTGAAAACAATGCAAAAACACGGCGTCACGCTGGCCATTTTCGCCGCGGTCCTCACCGGACTGACGGCCCTGGTGAACAACCTGACCAAATCGACCATCGACGAACAGGCGGTGAAGCAGCAAAAAGCCCTGTTCGATCAGGTGATCCCCCCTGATTTCTACGATAATGACCTGCAGAAAAGTTGCTTCGTGGTCCAGGCACCTCAGTTAGGCAAAGGCCCGCACCGCGTCTTTATTGCCCGTAAGGGGGATAACGCTGTAGGCGCGGTAATGGAAGCGACGGCGCCCGATGGCTACTCCGGGGCGATTCAACTGCTGATCGGCAGCGATTTCTCCGGTACCGTGTTGGGTACGCGCGTGACGGAACATCATGAGACGCCAGGCCTGGGGGATAAAATTGAAACCCGTCTGAGCGACTGGATTTTGCATTTTGCCGGAAAAGTGATCCACGGCGAAGCGGATCCTGCGTTTGCTGTGAAAAAGGATGGCGGCGAGTTTGACCAGTTCACGGGGGCAACCATTACCCCACGGGCCGTGGTCAATGCCGTAAAACGAGCCGGGCTGTATGCGGAAACGCTGCCCGCGCAGATGAACAATCTTCCGGCCTGTGAGGAGTAATCATGAGCCAGGTTAAAGAGGTTATCGTCCAGGGATTGTGGAAGAACAACTCCGCGCTGGTACAGCTGTTGGGGATGTGTCCGCTGCTGGCAGTGACATCCACCGCCACCAACGCGCTGGGTCTGGGGCTGGCAACCACGCTGGTTCTCACCCTGACCAACCTGTCCATCTCTGCCCTGCGCCGCTGGACGCCATCGGAAATCCGTATTCCGATTTACGTCATGATCATCGCGTCGGTGGTGAGTATCGTCCAGATGCTGATTAACGCTTATGCGTTCGGTCTGTATCAGTCGCTCGGGATCTTTATTCCCCTCATCGTAACCAACTGTATTGTGGTCGGGCGCGCGGAAGCTTTTGCCGTGAAAAACAGCCCGGCGATGTCGGCTCTGGATGGCTTCTCTATTGGTATGGGGGCAACCGGTGCCATGTTCGTGCTCGGCTCAATGCGTGAGATCCTGGGTAACGGAACGCTGTTTGATGGCGCAGATGCGCTGCTCGGCGGCTGGGCTAAAGCGCTGCGCATCGAAGTCTTCCACACCGATACGCCGTTCCTGCTGGCCATGCTGCCGCCAGGCGCGTTTATTGGCCTCGGCATGATGCTGGCGATAAAATACCTGATTGATGAAAAACGTAAGCGCCGCGCGGCTGAGCGCAGCGTACAGGAAGGGATACCCGAGAAGGCCTCATGAATAAAGAAAAGCGCATTGCGATCCTGACCCGTCTGCGGGATGAGAACCCACACCCGACGACGGAGCTGAATTTTAACTCCCCGTTCGAGCTGTTGATCGCCGTGCTGCTCTCTGCGCAGGCTACCGACGTGAGCGTTAATAAGGCGACCGCCCTGCTTTATCCGGTCGCCAACACGCCAAAAGCGATGCTGGAACTGGGCGTGGACGGGGTGAAGTCCTATATCAAAACCATTGGACTCTTTAACAGCAAGGCTGAGAACGTGATCAAAACCTGCCGGATCCTGCTGGAACAGCATGGGGGTGAAGTGCCGGAAGATCGCGCCGCGCTGGAAGCATTACCCGGCGTGGGACGTAAGACTGCGAATGTGGTACTTAACACCGCGTTTGGCTGGCCGACTATCGCCGTTGATACCCATATTTTCCGCGTCTCTAACCGCACGAACTTCGCACCGGGCAAGAATGTCGAGCAGGTTGAAGAGAAACTGCTAAAAGTGGTTCCCGCCGAATTTAAGGTGGATTGCCATCACTGGCTCATTCTCCATGGCCGTTATACCTGTATTGCCCGTAAGCCTCGCTGTGGCTCCTGTATTATCGAAGATCTCTGCGAGTACAAAGAGAAAGTGTATCCCTGATATCTTCCGCTTTTCGTTTTCTGACGCAACGGCAATTCCTTACCAAGAGAGGGTCTACCAGAAGACCTTCTTTTGACCATAATTTATCCGCCTTCATTACCGCTTCCCTTATCACTTGTTCGAGCCTTTAACGCTCAAACAGGTTAATACTTTTTTCATAGCCAAAAATTTCTATACATATGTGATCAAGATCACCCTGATAACTTCGTGTTGAATTTTTGTTGTTAAAAGCGGCGTAAACCCTTTGCCAGACAAGATCAAACTCATCACGAGCAACACATAAGACCAGCTATTTTTCAGAATATGGGCTATATCACTGCAATAAACCTCAAATAGCAGAACATATCGCCATTGAGGGCAAATTATGGGTGAATGCCAGTCAAAAAAACTCCCTTTACAGATCGTATGAAATTTAACGCTGAATAACATTTGTATGAACCGCCGATTATAGCGGCCCAGTTATATGTAACAGATTATTACAAACGTATTGCCAGACGGTGCAGGATAGTGAACATTACCCGCCGTTTCTCCTCCCAATATAACTATAAGGCGGATGGACTACGGCCATCACGCGATGAACACCCCCGTTAATATGGGATGTAAAAAAAGAGGTATATGTGTCGACTGCAAACAATAAACCAACAGATGAAAGCGTAAGTCTTAACGCTTTTAAACAACCTAAAGCGTTCTATCTCATCTTCTCTATCGAGTTATGGGAGCGTTTTGGTTATTACGGCCTGCAAGGGATCATGGCGGTTTACCTGGTAAAACAGCTGGGTATGTCCGAAGCAGATTCCATTACGCTGTTCTCCTCTTTCAGTGCCCTGGTGTACGGTCTGGTCGCTATCGGCGGCTGGCTGGGCGATAAAGTCCTCGGGACTAAACGTGTCATTATGCTGGGTGCGATTGTCCTGGCCGTTGGCTATGCGCTGGTTGCATGGTCTGGTCACGATGCCGCTGTGGTGTATATGGGTATGGCGACTATCGCCGTCGGTAACGGTCTGTTCAAAGCGAACCCGTCTTCCCTGCTCTCTACCTGTTACAACAAAGATGACCCGCGTCTGGACGGTGCATTCACCATGTACTACATGTCCGTGAACATCGGCTCCTTCTTCTCCATGCTGGCAACCCCGTGGCTGGCCGCTAAATTCGGCTGGAGCGTTGCGTTCTCCCTGTCCGTTGTCGGTATGCTGATAACCGTGGTTAACTTTGCCTTCTGCAAACGCTGGGTGAAAGACTACGGCTCCAAACCAGACTTCGAACCGGTTCACATTGGCAAACTGCTGGCGACCATTGTCGGCGTGGTGATCCTCGCGGCAATCGCAACCTGGCTGCTGCATAACCAGGGCATCGCGCGTGCGGTTCTGGGTGTCGTTGCGCTGGGTATCGTGATCATCTTCGCGAAAGAAGCCTTCGCCATGCAGGGTGCCGCTCGTCGTAAGATGATTGTGGCCTTCATTCTGATGCTGGAAGCGATTATCTTCTTCGTTCTGTACAGCCAGATGCCAACGTCTCTGAACTTCTTCGCTATCCGTAACGTTGAACACTCAATCCTGGGTATCGCGTTCGAGCCGGAGCAGTATCAGGCCCTGAACCCGTTCTGGATCATGATTGGTAGCCCGATTCTGGCTGCTATCTATAACAAGATGGGCGACCGTCTGCCGATGCCGCACAAATTTGCTATCGGTATGCTGCTGTGTTCTGGCGCATTCCTGGTACTGCCGCTGGGTACGAAATTTGCGACTGACGCCGGTATCGTCTCCGTTAACTGGCTGATCCTGAGCTACGCGCTGCAGTCTATCGGTGAACTGATGATCTCCGGTCTGGGCCTGGCGATGGTTGCACAACTGGTTCCTCAGCGTCTGATGGGCTTCATCATGGGTAGCTGGTTCCTGACCACTGCGGGTGCCGCCATCATCGCAGGTAAAATTGCAAACCTGATGGCCGTGCCGGATAACGTGACTGACCCACTGGTCTCTCTGAACGTCTACGGTACCGTGTTCATGCAGATTGGTATTGCTACTGCGGTTATCGCGGTTCTGATGATGCTGACTGCGCCGAAGCTGAATCGCATGACTCAGGACGACGACAAGACGGCGAAAGCGACCGAAACCGCTACCGCATAATGTCACTGAGAAACGACTGAACAGAAGCCGCTAATGTATTAGCGGCTTTTTTTTTACCCGTTCGCGCACTAACATAGCTGAAACCTCAGCAAAAAGGAGTTACCGATGAAACTGTTCTACAAACCGGGCGCGTGCTCTCTTGCTTCCCACATTACCCTGCGCGAGAGCGGCAAAGATTTCACGCTGGATGGCGTTGACCTGATGAAAAAACGCCTGGAAAACGGCGATGATTTTTTTGCTATTAACCCGAAGGGACAAGTTCCGGCTCTGCTGCTGGATGACGGTACCCTGCTGACCGAAGGCGTGGCGATTATGCAATTCCTCGCCGATAGCGTGCCCGACCGGCAATTGCTGGCACCGGTAAGTACGGTTTCTCGCTACAAAACGCTGGAGTGGATGAACTACATTGCGACCGAGCTGCACAAAGGCTTTACGCCGCTGTTCCGTCCGGAGACGCCGGAAGAGTACAAACCGACCGTACGTGCTCAGCTGGAGAAAAAACTGCAGTACGTTAACGCATCGCTGAAAGACGATCAGTGGATTGGGGGCGCGCGTTTTACAATTGCCGATGCCTATCTGTTCACCGTGCTGCGCTGGGCGCGGGCCATTAAGCTCAACATGGACGGGCTGGACCACATTGCATCGTACATGGATCGCGTAGCCGCGCGTCCTGCGGTGGCTGCAGCGCTTAAAGCAGAAGGGTTGAACTGACCGGCGCACTGTATTGCCGGGTGGCGCTGTCGCTACCCGGCTGACAGGAACGTGAACCGTTATAACCGGGTCGCGCTGAAGTAATGCTCCGGTTTCGCGATACGATCCTGTGCCGCGACCACCTGCAGTTCATACTCCTGCATCTCTTTTGTCGCCTTCATGATTTCGTACACCGCAGCAGTCACATGCTCAAGTGCATCCCGCAGCGTGGCCCCCTGAAGTAATTTCACCAGCAGCAAACCGCTTGTCACATCACCGACACCCACCGGCTGACGCATGCCGAAGTCCACCAGCGGACGGCTGATATGCCAGGCTTCGTCTTTCGTCACCAGCAGCATCTCAAAACGGTCCCTGCTCAGCCCTGCGCGCGCGAGATGTTTCACCAGGACAATCTCCGGCCCCTGGGCTATTAGCTCGCGAGAGGCGCTTACCGCCTCTTCTACGCTATTCACCGGATGCTCGCAGAGAATTTCCAGCTCAATGAGGTTCGGCGCAATAATATCGCTGGCCGGCAGCGCGTGACGCACATGGAATTCAGCCACGCCGGGGGCCACGATACAGCCTTTCTCCGGATGCCCCATAACAGGATCACAAAAGTATTTCGCCGCCGGGTTTGCCGCTTTCACCTGGCGGACAATGCCCAGGATATGCTCTCCCTGCTCTGCCGAACCGAGATATCCGCTCAGTATCGCATCACAGCGTTTTAGCTGATCGATATTGGCAATGCCCTGCACAATGTCGGTGAGGTGCGAGGGCGGCATCACGCAGCCGGTCCATTGACCGTATTGTGTATGGTTTGAGAACTGCACGGTATTGAGGGGCCAGACGTTGGCACCGAGGCGGCGCATCGGAAATTCCGCGGCGCTGTTGCCAGCATGCCCAAAGACAACGTGGGACTGAATGGCGAGGATGTTCTTCATTTTTACTTACCAAACCCTGAAAAAACAAAAGGGGCGTGGTTTCCCACGCCCCTGGATACTTTTAATTATTTCCAGCAGACCAGACAGTAGTTTTTCTTACCGCGACGCAGAAGCGTGTAGCGGCCATACAGACGATCGCTGTCAGCGAAGGTGTATTCCGGGTCGGCCTGTTTTTCACCGTTAATGGTGATAGCGTTCGAGGCGATGGTTTTACGCGCCTGACCGCGGGATGGCTGCAGCTCGGAGTCCACCAGCGCCTGCATCAGGTCGGCACCTTTTTCCATCTCAACCATCGGCACGCCATCCTGCGCCAGCTGTTCGAAGTCCGCTTCGCTCAGATCGCTCAGCGTCCCGTTGAACAGGCTTGCAGTAATACGTTTTGCCGCGGCCAGACCTTCTTCACCGTGAACCAGTTTGGTCACTTCATCAGCCAGTACGTACTGAGCACGTGGCGCTTTACCGCTGGTTTTGTCTTCGTCTTCCAGAGCATTGATCGCCTCAATGTCCATAAAGGTGAAGAACTTCAGGAAGCGATAAACATCGGCATCCGCCGTGTTAATCCAGAACTGGTAGAATTTGTACGGGCTGGTTTTCTTCGGATCAAGCCATACCGCGCCGCCTTCGGTTTTACCAAATTTGGTGCCGTCGGCTTTGGTGATCAGTGGAACGGTCAGACCGAAGACCTGGTTCTGGTGCAGACGACGCGTCAGATCGATACCCGACGTGATGTTGCCCCACTGGTCAGAGCCGCCAATCTGCAGGCAGACGCCGTGCAGTTTATTCAGGCAGGCAAAGTCATAACCCTGCAGCAGGTTGTAGGAGAACTCGGTAAAGGAGATGCCCTGGTCGTCACGGTTCAGACGCTGCTTCACCGCTTCTTTGTTAATCATCTGGTTAACAGAGAAGTGTTTGCCAATGTCGCGCAGGAAGGTCAGCACGTTCATGCCGCCAAACCAGTCATAGTTGTTGGCCGCAATCGCAGAGTTGTCACCGCAGTTAAAGTCGAGGAAAGGCGCAACCTGTTTGCGGATCTTATCCACCCACTCCTGCACGGTGTCTTCGGTGTTCAGTTTACGCTCGGCAGCTTTAAAGCTTGGGTCGCCAATCAGACCGGTCGCGCCGCCAACCAGTGCGACAGGCTTGTGGCCCGCCATCTGGAAGCGTTTCAGGCATAACAATGGAACAAGATGCCCCAAATGCAAGCTGTCAGCGGTAGGATCGAAGCCGCAATAGAGCGCGATCGGGCCTTGCGCCAGTCGCTCTGCTAACGCTTCCTCGTCCGTCACCTGAGCCACAAGGCCCCGCTCTTGCAATTGTTTAATCAAGTTACTGCTTGCCATCAAATTCTCCATGTATAAACGACTGCACCTTTGCCGGTACACGACTTTTCGCCTGATGCGAAAGGTACATAGAATAAAGCGCAAGCGCGGCCTGCGCTAGCGCTTAAATCAACAAATTTCGGCGATTACGGTGCCAGCCTGTCGATTTTCCAGCCGCCATTTTCACGCTGGTATAAAAAGCGGTCATGCAGACGGTGTTCGCCGCCCTGCCAGAATTCCATCTGCTCGATCGGAATGCGGAAGCCCCCCCAGAAACTGGGCAACGGAACTTCGCCCTGCTGGAATTTCTGCTTCAGTTCGAGGAATTTGCTTTCAAGCACGCCACGCGCCGAAATGCGGCTGGACTGTTTTGAGACCCAGGCACCAATCTGGCTGTCACGCGGACGGCTGTGGAAATACTTCACCACTTCCAGCGTGGAGAGACGCTCTGCTTTGCCGGTGACCATTACCTGACGCTCCAGCATATGCCACGGGAACAGCAGGCTGATACGAGGATTGTTTTCCAGGTGGTGTGCCTTACGACTGCCCAGGTTGGTGTAAAACACCAGGCCTTTCTCGTCATAATGTTTGAGCAGGACGATACGCTGATACGGTTGACCGTTTTCATCTACCGTTGCGACAACCATTGCCGTTGGGTCGGCGAGTTTCGCTTCGCAGGCCTGTTTCAGCCAGCGTTCAAAAAGCACGAGGGGTTCGGCGGGAAGATCCTGGCGACGCAGGCCGCCTTTGGTGTATTCACGGCGCAGATGCGCAATTTGCTGCAGTTCGTCGTTATCTGACATGGCGTTAGCTGACATTGACATTGGGTGGCGCTATTGTGCGCCGCCCCTGTAAAAATCTCAACGCTTCGGATTTTCGAGCTGGCAATTGTTCAGCACAATACGGTCGCGTTTGTAGACGGTGGCACTGTCGCCTTTCGACCAGAAGACATAAATTCCGTCCGTGTAGCGTGCGCCGGAGGCAGAAATGCCCTGCTTGAGGGTGAGCAATTTGTTGTCGTAGACAAAACTGGCTTCCTGACGCGGATTGTTCAGCTTAACGGTCAGCGGTTTTTCATCACAGCGATACTCCAGGGTATCGGTCTGCATGCGATCAAGGAACTGGTTGTAGACGCTGCATCCTGACAGCAATAAAGGCGCGGCAATAAGAAGAAGTTTTTTCATGGGCGTATTCCGAAGACTTTCCTGGTCCTGGAGGGCATGGCTGCCCTCCTGTTTCATTCCATTCTAACGACCACACGCCGCGCTGAATTTCAGTTAACTCTGATTATGACGTGGATTCGCCGGGAAAATGGCCCCGAGGACGCTGGCCTCACGTGCGCCAGTCACCGACGGCAAATTGCCCGGAAGCCCGGCAATGGTGCGCCAGGCAAGCCAGGCAAAAGCCAGCGCTTCCATATCATCGCCGCTGATGCCGGCTTCATCGGTGGTCGTCACCTCGGTACCCGGCAATAACCCGGCAAGACGTGCCATCACTAACGGGTTACGGCTGCCACCGCCGCACACCAGCAGGCGTTCGCATCCACCGCTGAGAAGAACCTGTTCCGATATCGAAACCGCCGTTAACTCGGCGAGCGTCGCCTGGACATCCTGCGGTGCAAGCGCCGGGAACTGCGCCAGCTGACGTTCGAGCCAGCCATAGTTGAAATATTCGCGCCCCGTGCTTTTGGGCGCCGGTAAAGCGAAGTACGGATCGCTTAGCATGGACTGCAACAGCGGGATGATCACTTTGCCTTCGCTCGCCCACTGCGCGTCTTTATCATACGCCTGACCACGCTGACGCCAGATCCAGGCATCCATCAGCATGTTACCCGGGCCGGTGTCATAGCCGCGTACGGGTTGATCCGGGATAAGCAGAGACAGGTTGGCAATACCGCCCATGTTCAGCACCATTCGTCGCTCTGTCGGATGGGTCAACAATGCCTGATGAAAAGCGGGCACCAGTGGCGCGCCCTGCCCGCCAAGCGCAATATCGCGACGCCGAAAATCACCGACTACGGTTACGCCCGTCTTCGCCACAATCTGGTTATTGTCGCCGATTTGCAGGGTATGCGGTGCGTCGCCGACCGGCTCATGCCAGACCGTTTGTCCGTGACAGCCGATGGCGACGACATCCTGCGGGCGAAGCTTTTCTTTATGCATCAGGGCCAGTACCGCATCGGCAAACAGCGCCCCCAGCCGCACATCAAGCTGACCAAGCTGAGAAAGCGTCAGTTGCTGCCCCTGACAGACACTGAGAATGTCCTCTTTCAGCGCCAGGGGGATAGGCCAGGTCAGGCTCGCCTGCTGTGCCACCATGTTTTCATCAATAGCGGCCAGAACGACGTCTACGCCATCCAGACTGGTACCCGACATCACACCAATGTAGCGACCCGATTTCATGCGCTTTCCTTACGTTGCGTGGGCTAATGCTCTCCACTCAACCATAAACAGCGCCGCTTTGCTATCCGGCGATAATATTTTTTAACAATCTCAGACAGGTAACCTGCCGGGTGCCCGTTTATGTCTCGTTAAGTTAAATTCAAGTACAATTTTCTTATTGTTAGTGCAAAGATATGAACTATGGCCCCTTATGCCATATAATTTAGCCATAACGGATGCCCGCCATCGGGCGTTTTTGGTGAACAGGAGATTCAAATGATTTTACGTGTACTGGGCGTTTCGCTGATCGGTTTAACCCTTGCAGGCTGTGTGAATGACAGTTCACTTTCTGGCGACGTGTACAGCGCTTCTGAAGCCAAACAGGTTCAGAGCGTCACTTACGGTACCGTTGTTAACGCACGCCCTGTACAAATTCAGGGTGGCGATGACAGCAACGTGATGGGTGCCATCGGCGGTGCTGTGCTGGGTGGCTTCCTTGGTAATACCGTGGGCGGTGGCACGGGTCGTTCGCTGGCCACGGCAGCAGGTGCCGTTGCAGGTGGTGTTGCAGGCCAGGGCGTTCAGGGTGCAATGAACAAAAGCCAGGGCGTAGAACTGGAAATCCGTAAAGATGACGGCAGCACCATCATGGTAGTACAGAAACAAGGTAATACCCGTTTCTCTGCCGGCCAGCGCGTTGTTCTGGCGAGCAACGGAAGCCAGGTCACCGTTTCTCCACGCTAATTCAAACTGGATGTGGTCATCAGACCACATCCATTTAACAAATCCATTTAACAAATCCGTTTAGCGAAGCCAGTAAACAAATCTATTTACATATAATATAATTATCAGCAATATATTTACAAAAAACATTCCCACCATGAATCATTAAGCGCGGTATATCTTGTTCCTGCGCAAAGTATTTACTCTCCACGCCTGTTACTCTCTTTCTTACTTTACATTTTTTAATTTTATTATTCCGTCAAATCCCTATGCTTGCACTACAACGATATTTTAAGAACCCTTATATTACATTCTGTTTTGGATGCATCGTCGTCGTTGGAATATTACAAGGTCTCTTTGTAAAACTGGTCGAATTAGTCCCTTCATTCTCACCGCTGCTATTCCCGACACTTACCATATTTTTGCTGGTATTCCACCTGTTTATTGCCTGCTTCATGGTCATGAAATACTGGTGTGACAGACGGCGGTTGTACCTTATCGCCCTCGCCTCGGCCTTCGCCGGGTCGACGATGCTGATGGCCGGTACCCTGTCCAGCTTCCCATCATGGCTGGATCTCTATCAGTTCAATGTTGTCGACTATAACGACGCCATGATCTTCTTTATGTTCCGTCATATTCTTATGGCGGTGCTGATAATAGTCTCAGCCTTGCTCTATTCTATTCGGGATTATCCCCTTTCACGCCCCGCGCATATTGCCGTGGTTATCGGTACAATGCTGTTTACGGTTTCTATGGTCGCCCTGGCCTGGTTCTGCTCCAGCCACTCGGCACTGATAACGCTGGATCTGGTGGATAATGAAACCCGGCAATTTATGGTTCTCTGGAGCCAGGTCATAAATATCTTTTTGATTCTTCTCTGGGTTGTGGCGTTAGCAACGTTAATGACGATTACCCGGGTGCGGAATCTTTTTTGGGTTGGCGGTAATTTCTTATGTGTCTGTTATGTCCTGACGCTCTCATTACTGCTAGCCGGCGGACATGCCGAGGACACGTCCTGGTATCACGCTCGCTTATTCGAAACCGTGGCGACGCTGATGATTATTTTTGTCCTGCTGTACGACGTCTTTAACCTGTATCGCGACTCGCACATAAAGTATCAGCAGTCTTATCAGAACTCGATCCGCGACCCGCTGACGCGCCTCTACAACCGCAGTTATTTTTACGACGCCTTAAATCAGGCACTCAGCATCAGCAAAGCCAACCACCCTGTGTCGGTTATCGTCAGCGATCTCGACCGTTTTAAGCGCATCAATGACTGCTACGGCCATCTGCAGGGAGACAAAGTATTGCAGTTTGTCGCCAACCTGCTGATGGATTCCGTCCGCCCGCAGGACATCGCGGCACGTATTGGTGGGGAAGAATTTGTCCTGATGCTGACCAATACTTCGTCGGAAGCAGCGTACCAGGTGGCTGAACGCATACGGCTAAAGCTGAGCAGTTTTGATAAGGTCAGCAGCGGGGGTCAGTTACCTGAATCCATCACGATTAGCATGGGGGTATTTACCGCCACCTCTCCGACGACGACCGCTGAAGCGTGCGTGGAGAATGCTGACAAGGCGATGTATGAAGCGAAAGAGACCGGGCGTAACCGTGTCGTTGTATCGAGGTAAAAAAGGCCTTGCTGCTGCAAGGCCTTGTGATGGTGTCAGTCGCGTGACTGCAGCTCATGGATGTTCTGCTCGAGGCGTCCAATGAGGCTGATGAGCAGTTCAAGCTCTGCGGGTGAAACCCCGGAAAGGATTTCGCCGCGCGTTTTGGTGATAACGGCTTCCATTTCAGTAATGATAGGGGCCGCTTTCTCAGTGAGCTTAATCCGCTTAGCGCGACGATCGCTGGCGCAGGTTTGCCGGGAGATGAGTCCTTTCTCTTCCAGTTGGTCAAGCGTACGTACCAGTGACGGTTGCTCAATGCCGATCGCTTTTGCCAGTTGAATTTGTGACTGGTCGGGTGGCAGCTGATGAATGTTATGCAGCGTGACCCAGTGCGTCTGTGTCAATTCCAGAGGTTTCAGGCGATGGTCAATCAGAGCACGCCAGACGCGTACCAACCTTGCCAGATCAGAACCTAATGGCGATTCCAATTTCATCTCCTTATAATTAGCTTGCTAAGTTATTATACTGATTTTAGAATAGTGTGCAGCATTTGTATTGGCAAAACAAATGCAATACTGCATTCATCGAACTTAAAAGGATGACTTACACTGAATTGTGATGTTCCATTAGATTAAGACTCGCCCTCGCGGCATTTTGTTCACTGCAAAGGATCTCTGCCCGTGACGTTTTTTCAAAGCTCCGTGGGACTCCCCCTTCAGGACCTGATTTTCGGTGCGTCAGTCTACTTTCCGCCCTTGTTTAAGGCCGTCCTGGTCGGCTTTATGATTTGGCTCATAGCCCATCGCCTGCTTCGCGACTGGATGTACTCCGGCGAGATTTGGCACCCCATGTTAATGGACCTCTCCCTGTTTGCCCTTTCCGTATGCCTGGGCCTTGCTGTCTTGATTGTGTGGTGAATATGCCCCTGAAAACGTTGAAGTACTTTTCCACGCTGATTGTTCTTGCCCTGGCCCTGGTTGCCGGGTGGTGGCTCTGGAATTTTTATATGCAGTCACCCTGGACACGTGACGGCAAAGTGCGGGCTGAGCAGGTCAGCATTACCCCACAGGTGTCGGGCAGCATTACGACGCTTGTTGTGAAAGATAACCAGTACGTTAAAAAGGGTGACGTGTTATTCCGTATCGACGACACCCCCTATCATATTGCGATCCTTAACGCCCAGGCACAGCTGGCGAAGGCCCAGTCTGATTTAGCAAAAGCCAATAACGAAGCCAATCGCCGCCGGCACTTGTCGCGCAACTATATTTCCGCAGAAGATTTAGATACTGCCAATATCAACGTTAAGGCCATGCAGGCTAGCGTGAACGTCGCGGAGGCTACGCTCAAACAGGCGCAGTGGGAGCTGACACAAACCGTTATTACCGCGCCAGTCGATGGATGGATCACCAACCTGTCAGCCCGCGTGGGGAATTATGCCACTGCCGGGCAACCCGTTTTCGCCCTTGTCGACAGCCACTCGTTCTATGTGGTGGGTTATTTTGAAGAGACCAAGCTTCGCCATATTCGCGAAGGGTCTCCCGCTACCATTACGCTTTACAGCGGCTCGCAGAGGTTACAGGGTCACGTCTCCAGCATTGGCCGCGCCATTTACGATCAGAGTGTTGAAATGGATTCAGGCCTGGTACCGGACATCAAACCGAACGTGCCATGGGTGCGTCTGGCCCAGCGCGTACCGGTTCGTGTGGAGTTTGACAATTTACCGCAGGGCATAACGCTGGTCTCCGGCACAACCTGCACCGTCGCCATCGGGACCCGTTGATGAACCTGCAGGCCTTCTCCTGGCGAAATACGCCGTGGATGAAAGCGACACGTCCGCAGTGGCGCTATGCGCTGCGTAATGGCATTGCGATGTGTCTGGCGCTGACTGTCGCCTATTACCTCAACCTTGATCAGCCCTACTGGGCAATGACCTCTGCCGCGGTGGTGAGTTTCCCCACCGTCGGCGGGGTGATCAGCAAAAGTCTTGGACGTATTGCTGGCAGCCTGTTGGGTGCCACCGCAGCGTTAATCATTGCAGGTCATACGCTGAACGATCCGTGGCTTTTTTTGTTGAGCATGGCGATATGGCTGGGCTTTTGTACCTGGGCCTGCGCGCACTTTACGAATAACGTTGCCTATGCCTTCCAGCTGGCTGGCTATACCGCCGCCATTATCGCCTTTCCGGTGGTGAATGTGCTCGATACCACCGAGCTGTGGGACATCGCTCAGGCGCGCGTCTGCGAAGTAATTGTCGGTATTCTAAGCGGCGGTTTCATGATGATGATACTGCCGAGCACTTCCGATGGCACCGCGCTTATTACTGCCCTGAAGACCATGCATACCCGTTTACTGGAGCACGCAAGTCTGCTCTGGCAACCGGATACCAACGACGACATCCGTCTTGCGCACGAAAAGGTGATCGGCCAGATCCTGACCATGAATCTGTTACGCATTCAGGCCTTCTGGAGCCACTATCGCTTTCGTCGTCAGAACACCTTGCTGAACTATCTGTTGCATCAGCAGTTGCGTATGACCAGTTCAATCTCCAGCCTGCGCCGGATGCTGCTCAACTGGCCTACACCCCCTGCGCATACGCGCACCGTGATTGAAACGCTGCTTGCGGCGCTTGCACGCCCGGATGCCGACATCTACACCGTCGCGAAGATTATCGCCCCGCTCGCGCCAGTAGATGAGTACGATTACCGTCACCGCGCCTTCTGGCAGCGTCTCAACTATTTTTGCCGGTTGTATCTGCGCAGCAGCCGCTGGATTAACGCCGTGGAAAATGCCACCCCGGTCACCGAGTTCGCTGTCCCCGGTAGCCCGGCGCTGGCACGACACACAGACTCGATGGAGGCACTGTGGAGTGGTTTTCGTACCTTTTGCGCGCTCACGCTGGTTGGCGCGTGGAGTATCACCACCCAGTGGGAGTCAGGCCCTGCGGCCCTGACGCTTGCTGCTATCAGCTGCGTGCTGTACTCCGTCGCCGCGTCACCGTTCAACTCCCTCACGCTGCTGCTACGCACCCTGGTGCTGCTTTCGCTGTTTAGTTTTGCCGTGAAGTTTGGGTTGATGGTGCAGATAAGCGACCTGTGGCAGTTCCTTCTGTTCCTGTTCCCGCTGTTAACCACCATGCAGCTGCTGAAGCTGCAAATGCCCAAACTCGCGGGGCTGTGGGGACAGCTGATTGTATTTATGGGCTCGTTTATCTCCGTCACTAACCCGCCGGTTTATGACTACGCCGATTTTCTCAATGATAATCTGGCGAAGATCCTTGGCGTTGGGCTGGCGTGGCTGGCATTTGCGGTGTTACGTCCGGGTTCAGATGCGCGCAAGAGTCGCCGGCATATCCGCGAGTTACGCAGAGGTTTTGTCGACCAGTTGAGTCGAAAACCGCATTTACGTGAAAGTGAGTATGAATCGCTGGTCTATCACTATGTCAGCCAGCTCAATAACAGCCAGGACTCCCTTTCGCGCCGCTGGCTGTTGCGCTGGGGTGTGGTGCTGTTGAACTGCTCTCACGTGGTCTGGCAACTTAGGGCATGGGAAACACGGTCCGACCCGCTGTCGCAGGTTCGTGATGTCTGCATCACCCTGCTACGCGATGTCATGAGCGAACGCGGTGTCCAGCAGCGGCCACTGGAAACCACGCTTGCTGAACTTCAGCGAATTTGCGATACCCTTGCGCACCACCACTCACCTGCAGCACGAGATTTAGCCTCGATAATCTGGCGCCTGCACTGCTCACTGTCGCAGCTGGAACAGGCACCGGCTCCGGGTACAATTGGGGATCACATCACCCCGCAGGCATAGCGAGCCCCGCCACCGCCAAGCGGTTTTGGCTGATCGGACATATTGTCGCCGCCGACATGGATCATCAGCGCCTTGCCTTTCACTTCATCCAGCTTTTTCAGCCGCGGCGCGACGACGGGATCCGTGGCTTTGCCGTCGTTATTCACCACCAGCACCGGCAAATCGCCCAGATGTCCCATACCGTCAGGACCTTCATGCTTACCGGTATGTTGTGGGTCGAGGTGGCCGCCTGCCGCCTCCGCAGCCGAGGCTTTACCCTCTTTTAATGCGGGCTGACAGCTACCGTTGGCATGGACATGGAAACCATGTTCGCCAGGAGGAAGGGCTTTAAGATTGGGCGCGAATTCCAGTCCCTTGTCGGTTTCAGTGATTTTCACCGTGCCGATGGACTGACCTACACCCTGAGAGGTGACGAGATTCATTTCCACTTCATCACTGGCCGCCTGTGCACCTGCACAGACCACCAGCGTGACGAGAGCCAGAGTAAAACGCTTCATATGACCTCCACGGGTTGTTTTTTGCCCCTTAAGTTTATACCAGGGGCAAAGATTTCACCGGAAAGTCACGTTTTACCGGTTACGGGACGTCGTAACCCAGCGCCGCTTTGCGGATGCGGAACCACTGCTGACGGGTCATCTGCAACTCTTCCGCGGCAATGGCGGCGCGTACGCGTTCAATTTTGCCCGAGCCAATGATCGGCAGTGGTTTTGACGGCAGACGCAGGATCCACGCGTACACCACCTGTTCGATGCTTCCGGCATTCAGTTCGCGGGCAATGGTCTCAAGCTCAGTGCGCAGCGGCTGGAATTCATCATCATTAAACAGACGTCCGCCGCCCAGACACGACCACGCCATCGGACGGATACGCAACTGCTGGAGCTGATCGAGCGTGCCATCCAGCAGGAGCGGCTGATGAACCGGAGAAATTTCAACCTGGTTGGTGGCCAGGGTAAACGGCAGACGAGACTGCAGTAGCGCAAACTGTGCAGGGGTAAAGTTTGATACGCCGAAATGACGCACTTTGCCGCTTTGATGCAGATTCAGAAACGCTTCGGCCACCTCATCGGCATCCATCAACGGATCGGGGCGGTGGATCAGTAGCAGATCGATATGATCGGTCGCCAGGTTAACCAGCGACTGTTCGGCGCTCTTAATGATGTGCGCGCTGTCGGTAATGTAATGGCCGAGGGCATGCTCCGGTTTTGCCGTCGTGGCAATCCCGCATTTGGTGACGATCTCCATGCGTTCGCGTAACGCAGGAACCAGTTTGAGTGCCTCGCCGAACGCGGCTTCACACAGATAGCCACCGTAAATATCAGCGTGATCGACCGTGGTGATCCCTAAGTCGAGATGCTCTTCAATAAAGCTTGCCAGCTGGAGGGGGGACATATTCCAGTCCATCAGGCGCCAGTAGCCCATCACAAAGCGGGAGAATTCTGGCCCCTGGGGGGCAAGGGTAATTCGCTGAACCATAACATTTTCCTCAAGGACGTGATGTCATGAGTATACGCAATTACCGTGTTAAAACAGTGAAGGTTGCTGGGGTTCTTCGGTGTCACCGGCTTTGTTTGCGCGTATTTTGCGCAGAAGTCGCTGTCGACAGAGACGGAGCACCTCCTGTTTCTGCGTGTCGCTGAAGTGTTGCCAGTTAAAACGCTCATCGCGCGTGCGCATGCAGCCACGGCAATATCCGCGTTCATCCACCTGACAAATACCCCGGCACGGGCTCTGGATGGGGAAAAACTCCAGTTGCTCTGCCACACTCACCTCCCGATAACGACTATCACCTACAGTGAAGACGCTAAACGTCCCGCGTGCAAGGGCTTTACCACAGTTTTGTGGCATTAAGGTTTCACTAATCTTCGTTCTCTATACTCGCCCCATCATTAAAATTGCAGGTTTTCTGATCGATGTGGCTAATCAAAAAGTTACAATGTAACGATATAAAATTTACTCTGGGCTGTGCACTTTTCTTTACCGTATTAAACGCGCTGTTTATTCAGCGTAGCTGGGCAATTATCGCGCCCGCGCATATCCATGACGTCCTCTTTGCCGCGTCCGTTCCACTGGTGCTGTTTTGCGGCTGGGTCATTGTTTTTAGTCTGCTTAATATCCCGTTTATCCGTAAGCCGCTGCTGATTGTCTTGACCGTCGGATGCGCCGCCGCGACCTACTTTATGTATACCTACGGCGCGGTTATCGATCAGAACATGATTGTTAACGTGTTCGAAACCAACTCTCAGGAAGCCACCGCCCTGGTGACGCCGCAGATGATCCTGTGGATTGTCGTTGCCGGTCTTGTTCCGTCCGTGGTGCTGGCCATGATCCGCATTCGCACCGGGAAATGGTGGTACGCCCTGCTGACCCGTTTTGCCGCAATGCTCGGCGCCCTGCTGGTTATCATCCTCATCGCCGCCCTGTTTTATAAAGACTACGCGTCGCTGTTTCGCAATAACAAAAGCATCGTCAAAATGGTGACCCCCGCAAACTATGTCAGCGCGATGGTCAAATACAGCAAAATGCGCTGGTTTGCAGGCGATCAAACACTGGTCCGGATCGGTGAAGATGCCCATAAAGGGCCGCTGATTGCAGGCCAACAAAAGAAAACCGTTCTGGTGCTGGTCATCGGCGAAGCGTCACGTGCCGCGAACTACTCGTTGAATGGCTACGGGCGTGAAACAAACCCCGAGCTGAAAAAGCAGGATGTTATTAACTTCCCGCAGGCCTCCTCCTGCGGCACCGAAACGGCCGTTTCCGTGCCCTGCATGTTCTCCGGTATGACGCGCAGTAAATACGATGCCGATCTGGCCCATCACCAGGAAGGGTTGCTGGACGTGCTCGCCCATGCGGGGATGAATATGCTGTGGCGTGACAATGATGGCGGTTGTAAAGGCGCCTGCGATCGCGTTCCCCATACCGACATGACCCAGTGGAAACTCGATCAGTTCTGCAAAGACAACTCCTGCATTGACGATGTGAACTTCACCCGTCTGGACAATGTTCTGGATGGCCTGAAGCAGGACTCCGTACTGGTCATCCACCTGATGGGCAGCCACGGCCCGGCATACTATCGCCGTTATCCGGATAATTTCCGCAAATTTACGCCAACCTGCGATACCAATGAAATTCAGGATTGCGATCACCAGGCGCTGATGAATACCTATGACAACACCATCCTGTATACCGACAGCATGGTCAGTAAAACCATCGATGCCCTAAAAGCGCGTCAGGCGAGCATGAATACCGCCCTGATTTACCTTTCGGATCACGGGGAGTCGCTGGGCGAAAGCGGGATTTATCTGCACGGCACGCCGTATCTGCTGGCACCAGAGCAACAAACGCACATTCCGTTTATGTTCTGGTTATCACCAGACTATGCGAAAAATTTCGGCGTCAACGCGCAGTGTTTACGTGACCATGCAGCAAAAAATGCGGTTTCGCAGGACAATTTGTTCTCTACCGTATTGGGTATGATGGACATTAAATCAAAGGTTTATCAACAACAGCTGGATATTCTGAACGCATGTCGCCACTGAACACGCTTGCAATAGACCGAACGGTCTATTAGAGTGCGGCCATGAGCAGAAATACAGAACACGATACCCGAGAACATTTACTGGCGACCGGCGAGCGACTTTGCATGCATCGCGGGTTTACCGGTATGGGGTTGAGCGAGTTATTAAAAACCGCTGAGGTACCGAAGGGGTCGTTTTATCACTACTTCCGGTCCAAAGAGGCGTTTGGCGTGGCAATGCTGGAGCGGCACTATGCCAGCTACCATCAGCGCCTGGCAGCGCACTTCGCCACGGGCGAAGGTAATTATCGCGATCGTGTTCTGCACTTCTATCAGGAAACGCTGAACCAGTTCTGTCAGCAGGGCATCATCAGCGGTTGCCTGACGGTAAAACTTTCTGCCGAAGTGTGCGATCTTTCAGAAGATATGCGCACAGCAATGGATAAAGGGGCCCGCGGGGTTATCGCCCTCATGGCACAGGCGCTGGAGAAAGGCCGCGATGAAAAAACGCTGACTTTTCCCGGCGAACCTTTAACCCAGGCGCAGGTTTTATACGCCCTCTGGTTAGGCGCGAACCTGCAGGCCAAGATTTCACGCAGTGCGGTGCCGCTTGAAAGCGCACTGGCACATGTAAAAAGCAGCATTACTACGCCTCGCGTATAGCAGGCGTTTTTATTTACGTAATTACTAGACGACTGGTCTACTCAGGAGCCTTTATGTCCGCTGAAAAATTATTTACCCCCTTGAAAGTGGGTGCCGTTACCGCGCCAAACCGTGTGTTCATGGCCCCGCTTACCCGTCTGCGCAGCATTGAGCCGGGTGATATCCCTACCCCGTTGATGGGTGAATATTACCGTCAGCGCGCAAGCTCTGGCCTGATCATCACCGAGGCCACCCAGATTTCTGCTCAGGCTAAGGGTTACGCTGGCGCACCAGGTCTGCACAGCCCGGAACAGATTGCCGCGTGGAAAAAAATCACGGCTGGCGTTCACGCTGAAGAGGGTCGTATTGCCGTCCAGCTGTGGCATACCGGTCGTATCTCTCACAGCAGCATCCAGCCTGGCGGTCAGGCACCGGTTTCCGCCTCTGCCCTGAGCGCGAATACCCGCACCTCGCTGCGTGATGAAAACGGCAATGCGATCCGCGTTGATACGTCTATGCCGCGCGCTCTTGAACTGGACGAGATCCCGGGGATTGTTAACGATTTCCGCCAGGCCGTGGCGAATGCGCGTGAAGCCGGTTTCGACCTGGTTGAACTGCACTCCGCGCATGGCTATCTGCTGCACCAGTTCCTGTCACCGTCCTCTAACCATCGTACCGACCAGTACGGCGGCAGCGTTGAAAACCGTGCGCGCCTGGTACTGGAAGTGGTGGATGCCGTATGTCAGGAGTGGAGCCCGGACCGCATTGGTATCCGCGTTTCCCCGATTGGTTCTTTCCAGAACGTTGATAACGGCCCGGACGAAGAAGCGGATGCCCTTTATCTGATTGAAGAGCTGGCAAAACGGGGTATCGCGTATCTGCATATGTCCGAGCCAGACTGGGCCGGTGGTCAGCCTTACACTGAAGCCTTCCGTCAGAAAGTACGCGAACGCTTCCACGGTGTGATCATCGGTGCAGGTGCATATACCCCTGAGAAAGCTGAAGATCTGATTAGCAAAGGTTTGATCGACGCCGTTGCATTTGGTCGCGATTTTATCGCTAACCCCGATCTGGTCGCCCGTCTGCAGCAGAAAGCTGCGCTGAACCCTCAGCGTCCGGAAAGCTTCTACGGCGGCGGCGCTGAAGGTTATACCGACTACCCTACCCTGTAATCTCTTCATTGCTCATTGATAGCGGCGACCTTTCGCCGCTATACTAAAACATCGTTTCTGTTCAAATAGATATTCTATTCCATTGGTTAATGAGGAAATTATGCGCCTACTTCACACCATGCTGCGCGTTGGCGATCTGCAACGTTCTGTCGATTTCTACACTAACGTACTGGGTATGAAACTGCTGCGCACCAGCGAAAACCCGGAATATAAATACTCGCTGGCGTTTGTGGGTTACGGCCCGGAAACGGACGAAGCGGTCATCGAACTGACCTACAACTGGGGCGTGGACAGCTATGAGCTGGGCACCGCTTATGGTCATATCGCGCTGGAAGTGGACAACGCAGCCGAAGCCTGTGAACGTATTCGCAGCAACGGCGGTAACGTGACGCGCGAAGCTGGCCCGGTCAAAGGCGGCACCACCGTGATCGCGTTTGTTGAAGATCCGGACGGCTACAAAATCGAGCTGATTGAAGCCAAAGACGCTGGTCGCGGTCTGGGCAACTGATCCCGCAGGGCGCAACATGCGCCCGTACTTTTACTGCATCCCCATCCAAAATTTGCCATAATGCGCACTGCTTTTTTCCCCATGTAAGAGACCCTGATGTCCGATAACGCTCAATTTAGCGGTCTGTGCGACCGTTTTCGTGGTTTTTATCCTGTTGTGATCGATGTTGAAACAGCCGGATTTAACGCTAAAACCGATGCGCTGCTTGAAATTGCCGCCATCACGCTGAAGATGGATGAACAGGGATGGCTTACACCGGACACCACGCTGCATTTCCACGTTGAACCGTTTGAAGGGGCCAACTTACAGCCCGAAGCGCTGGCCTTTAACGGCATCGATCCGCATAACCCGCTGCGTGGTGCGGTAAGTGAATATGACGCGCTGCACGCCATTTTTAAAATGGTGCGTAAAGGCATGAAAGAGAGCAACTGCAGCCGCGCCATTATGGTGGCGCATAACGCCACGTTCGATCACACCTTTACCATGGCCGCCGCTGAGCGCGCGTCGCTCAAGCGTAACCCTTTCCACCCGTTTGTGACCTTCGATACCGCGGCACTGAGCGGTCTGGCGTTAGGACAAACGGTATTATCAAAGGCCTGTATTACGGCAGGCATTGAGTTTGACGGTACGCAGGCGCATTCCGCGCTTTATGACACCGAGCGGACGGCGGAGCTGTTTTGCGAAATTGTGAACCGCTGGAAGCGTCTGGGCGGCTGGCCACTGCCGATGGGTGACAGTGAAGAATAAAAAAAAGCGACCTCATGAGGTCGCTTTTTTGTCTTCGCAGATAACTTACTCCGCGTCTGGCTCTTCCGTTTTGTACTTCGCAGCCGTTTCTTTGATCAGCTGCTGCAGTTCGCCGCGCTGATACATTTCGATCAGGATATCGCAACCGCCGACCAGCTCACCGTCTACCCACAGCTGTGGGAACGTCGGCCAGTTAGCGTATTTAGGCAGCTCAGCGCGGATGTCCGGGTTCTGCAGGATATCAACGTAAGCAAAACGCTCACCACAGGCAGACAGCGCCTGAACCGCTTGCGCGGAGAAGCCACAGCTTGGCAGCTTCGGAGAACCTTTCATATACAGCAGAATCGGGTTTTCAGCGATCTGGCGCTGGATTTTTTCAATAGTGGTGCTCATGTCTTGCTTCCTTTAACTTCTGTTACGGCATTCGTCTGTCATTGTAGCGGTTCAGACTGCCATCGGAAAATAACATTTTTGTCACGTCTTTCTTATTTTACCGCGTGTGATGAAAAGTTGCATTGCAAATGGTGTTTAACCCTGCGGCACTCAGGGTTTTGTTTAGGGAGTGAACAATAGTGCGACAGATTGATGAATTTTTTTGCACTTGCTAACGAAACAGGATTGTAGATTGAAAAATGCTATTAACTTATCGGGTTTTTATAGATTAGAATCGACGGGCTTTGTAAATCATTCGCGGGTATTATTGATGACCTGCATTTATCAGGGGACTGCCCAGTGGCGCGGATAAATAAAATCTCGATCACGCTCTGTGCTTTACTGTTTACAACACTCACTTTCACGCCAGTGGCGAACGCCTCTCAACAGGCGCGGCACTCTGCTGTACAAAAAACGCATCTGGCCAAAACCACAGACCGTAAGAAAAAAACCACCAGCAAGAACGACAAGAAAAAGACCACCACCCAGACTAAAAAGACCGCCTCCAGCAAGACGAAAACAAAACCTTCCCGCACTGCCCACGCAACCAAAAGCAAAGCCTCGCAAACTGCAGCTAATCTCGTGACGGAAAAATGCATCCCCCGCAAAGGTCATAAAGCGAAATGCACGAAGGTCACGAAAATAGCGGAAGTGCATAAGGTTCGCGTGCAGAAAGCGCAAAAAACGGCGTTGAATAAACTGATGGGGCAGATCGGCAAACCCTATCGCTGGGGCGGCAGCTCACCGCGTACCGGTTTCGACTGCAGCGGCCTCGTCTATTACGCCTACAAAGATCTGGTGAAGTTCCGAATTCCACGTACCGCCAATGAGATGTATCACCTGCGCGACGCGTCACCGGTCAACCGCGGTGAACTGGAGAATGGCGATCTCGTCTTCTTCCGCACTCAGGGGCGCGGCACGGCTGACCACGTTGGCGTATATGTAGGCAACGGGAAATTTATCCAGTCCCCACGTAGCGGCCAGGACATCCAGATAACCTCTCTCAGTGAAGACTACTGGGTACGTCACTATGTCGGCGCACGCCGCGTGATGACGCCAAAAACCATTCGCTAACCCCTGCCCTGCCACAGCCGTGGCAGGGTAAGTTCCTCTTTTGCATACCCTTTCAATTTGCTATTCTGTCCCTGTTGTCTGTGTGGTTATTGGCAACATAAAAAACAATAAGGAGAGAAGCAATGTCGTTCGAATTACCTGCACTACCATATGCAAAAGACGCCCTGGCCCCGCACATTTCTGCGGAAACCCTGGAGTATCACTACGGCAAACATCACCAGACGTACGTCACCAATCTGAACAACCTGATCAAGGGCACCGATTTTGAAGGCAAAACGCTGGAAGAGATCGTCCGCAGTTCAGAGGGCGGCGTCTTTAACAATGCCGCTCAGGTGTGGAACCACACCTTCTACTGGCACTGCCTGGCACCGAATGCAGGCGGCGAACCTACGGGTGAACTGGCTGGCGCGATTAACGCGGCATTTGGCAGCTTTGCTGATTTTAAAGCGAAGTTTACGGATGCTGCAGTCAAGAACTTCGGTTCTGGCTGGACGTGGCTGGTGAAAGACGCGGATGGCAAACTGGCTATCGTTTCCACCTCGAACGCGGGTACGCCACTGACCACCAGCGCAACGCCGCTGATGACCGTGGACGTCTGGGAACACGCTTACTACATTGATTACCGTAACGCGCGCCCGAACTACCTGGAGCACTTCTGGGCACTGGTTAACTGGGCGTTTGTGGCGAAGAACTTCGCCGCGTAAGAGACACGCAGAAGGGTTTACCCTTCTGCGTTTTTTAATTATTCAGCAGCGCACGCTGCTTCCGGCTGTTTACGGCCAGACATCATCACTAACAGCAGGCCGAGCGCGGCAATTATCGCCCCCATCACCGGCACAAAGCTGTATCCCAGGCCGCCAGAAATGACGGCACCACCGGCAGCGGCACCGAGCGCATTGCCAAGGTTAAACGCGCCAATATTGACCGACGACGAGAGACCCGGTGCCTCATGGGCAACGCGCATCACGCGCATCTGCAGCGGCGGAACCACGGCAAAGGTCGCAGCCCCCCAGACAACCATCGCCATCGCCGCCCCGACTTCATTACGCGCCAGCCATGGAATGGCGATCATGATGACAATCAGCAGCGTTAAAAAGCCTTTCAGCGTCCCGCTCACGGAACGATCGGCGAATTTCCCGCCGAGATAGTTGCCTATAGAGAACCCGACACCAATCAGCACCAGCATCGCGGTCACAAAGAGAGGCGTCGCGTGGGTGATATCGTGCAACACCGGTGAAATATAGGTGTACAGGGTAAACATGGCGCCCGCCCCCAGTACGGTGGTCAACAGCGCGGAGAGCACCTGCGGGCGCATCAGTACCGACAGCTCTTTGCGGACGTCAGGACGTTCACCAGCGCTGCCTTTCGGCAAGGAGAAGTACAACGCCACCATGGCGATAACACCCAGCACGGCCGTCGCCAGGAATGACATGCGCCAGCCGATCGCCTCACCCAGCCAGGTTGCGGCAGGTACACCGCCAATGTTGGCAATCGTCAGACCCATAAACATGGTTGCCACGGCACTCGCCTGCTTGTGTTTTGGCACTACGCTTGCGGCCACAACCGATCCCAGCCCAAAGAACGCGCCGTGGTTAAGACTGGTCAGAATGCGGGACAACATCAGGGTGGTGTAATCCGGAGCAATCGCGGAGAGCACGTTGCCCAGCGTAAATATCGCCATCAGGAAAATCAGCGCATTGCGGCGCGCGCGGTGTGAAAGCAGAAGCGTCATGAGCGGTGCCCCCACCATCACGCCAATGGCGTAGGCGCTGATGAGCATCCCGGCCGCCGGGATAGAAACATCCACGCCCCGGGCGATAACAGGCAGTAACCCCATCGGGGAGAATTCAGTGGTGCCAATCCCAAAAGCGCCAATCGCCAGGGCAAGCAGGGGAAAATTGATTTTCATGCGTCAACTCCGGATGCCGTGTCATGTCGTGACACAGAACAAAGAAGCCGAAAGCATGACATCAATCACAAAAAATGAGAAGTTAACAAATTGGCAAAAGATTTTTGCCGCAGGCGTAACAATCAGGAAAACTGAGAGGGAGAAAGCTCTCCCTCCGTGTAAATCAGTGCAATGCAGCCGTCAGACCCGCCGCAACAATCAGAGCCAGTACAATAACGGTGGTCACCAGCGAAAACTTCAGATCGTAGCTCATCAATTTTTCTCCTTTTAATCTCCCCACGAAAAGTGAGCCTGCTCATTTTTACACAGTTTAGTTCAAAAATCTTCCTGGATTTAAACTGATAACCACTTTAGCTCTTCCCCTTTTCATCAAGATAGGACAAAATTCCACGCTAAATTTATTAGCGTACCGGCCATTGACCCCCTCCTGACGTCCTGTGTCGTTTTCCCGGCGTGCCGCAATTCAAGATTGCGTGATAAGGGTGAGAGAAGGCAAACGTTTACCTTCAAGTTTTTCAGGAGTTTAGGATATGGTCTGGAGTGACATTTAATGGCAACAATTAAAGACGTAGCAAAACGCGCAAACGTTTCCACTACAACCGTATCACATGTAATTAACAAAACCCGCTTTGTGGCGGAAGAGACGCGCAACGCCGTCTGGGCGGCAATCAAAGAATTACACTATTCACCGAGTGCGGTGGCGCGCAGCCTCAAAGTTAATCACACTAAATCCATTGGTTTGCTGGCAACCAGCAGTGAAGCGGCCTATTTTGCCGAGATCATTGAAGCGGTCGAGAAAAACTGCTTCCAGAAAGGCTATACCCTGATTCTGGGCAACGCGTGGAACAGCATTGAAAAACAGCGCGCTTATCTCTCCATGATGGCGCAAAAGCGTGTGGATGGCCTGCTGGTGATGTGTTCTGAGTATCCGGAGTCCGTGCTTTCCATGCTGGAAGAGTACCGCCATATTCCTATGGTAGTCATGGACTGGGGCGAAGCACGTGCAGACTTCACCGACTCCGTCATCGATAACGCGTTTGAAGGCGGCTATATGGCAGGCCGTTATCTGATTGAACGCGGTCACCGCGAGATTGGTGTGATCCCGGGTCCACTGGAGCGCAACACCGGTGCCGGACGTCTGGCCGGGTTTATGAAAGCAATGGAAGAGGCGCTGATTACCGTGCCGGAAAACTGGATCGTGCAGGGTGACTTTGAACCGGAATCCGGTTACCGCGCGATGCAGCAGATTGTCTCCCAGTCGCATCGCCCGACAGCCGTTTTCTGTGGCGGTGACATTATGGCGATGGGTGCTCTCTGTGCCGCCGATGAACTGGGTCTGCGCGTGCCGCAGGACATTTCCGTGATCGGGTATGACAACGTGCGCAACGCGCGCTTCTTTACCCCGGCGCTGACCACCATCCACCAGCCAAAAGACTCGCTGGGTGAAACGGCCTTCAATATGCTGATGGACAGGATCGTCAACAAGCGTGAAGAGTCTCAGTCCATTGAAGTTCACCCGCGTCTTATCGAACGCCGTTCCGTTGCGGATGGTCCGTTCCGCGACTATCGTCGTTAATCTTTTACGGGGCCAGTTATACTGGCTCCCGTAGCCATTCCCGGTTAAGCGTCTCACTGTCCCCCAGGTAATCCAGAAGCCAGGCCATTGCGGGCGACACATCATTTTGTTGCCAGGTGAGGCAACAGGCCGCATCCGGAAAAGGATTTTCCAGCATCAATTCAACCCATTCACCGGTGTCGATTCGGGGCCGTGCAAAATGGCCAGGGACCATGGCAACGCACAGTCCGGCGCTGAGGCATGTTGCTGAGGATTCCCAGTCCGGCGCAACCACCCGTCGCTGGTTATCCAGCAGCCAGGTAATGCGTTTGGGCAACGAACGCGAGGTATCTTCCAGCACCAGCGAGGGCCAGTTACGGAGCGTTTCGTCGCTGAGCGGCCCGTCCAGGGTAGCCAGCGGATGATCGCTTGCCACCACACATTTCCAGCTGAGCATGCCCATGTCGCGAAAGGCAAAGCGTCCCCCAACCGGGATCGCCTGCGTGGCACCGATCGCCATCTCTGCCCTGCCATCCGCCAGCGCATCCCAGACGCCGTTAAACACTTCCTGGGATACCCGCAATTCGACATCCGAGAAATGGCGATAGAAATCGACAATCATCTGCCGGGTACGTTCCGGTTTTACGATGTTATCCACGGCAATGGAAAGATGTCCTCGCCAGCCGTTAGCGATCTGCTGACACTGCTCGCGGGTGATCTGCATTTTTTTGATAACAGAACGCCCTTCCTTCAAAAACCATGCCCCGGCGGGCGTTAATTCCACATCACGGTGACGCCGTTCAAACAGCGGAACGGCCAGCCATTCCTCAAGCTGACGCACCGTATAGCTGATTGCCGAGGGGACGCGGTGCAACTCCTGCGCTGCACCGCTAAAGCTGCCGTTGCGTGCAACAGCATCGACCACTTCAAGAGAATAATCTGACCACATTTTCTGCCTGCAAAAATTTTGAATGCATTCGCCAAATATTAGCGTTTCACAAGCTGCTTTGCACTCCCTACACTCTGCGCAAACATAGACCTGCCTCCCTCAGGAGAAAAAAACAATGCAACCCAGGAAAGGATTTTTAGTCTGGCTCGGTGGTTTAAGCGTGCTGGGCTTTTTAGCAACCGATATGTACCTGCCCGCCTTCGCCGCAATGCAGGAAGATTTACAGACCCCGGCGGCAGCCATCAGCGCCAGCCTGAGCTTATTCCTCGCGGGCTTTGCCTTCGCGCAGCTGCTCTGGGGGCCGCTCTCTGACCGCTTTGGCCGTAAACCGGTGCTGTTGCTGGGGCTGGCTATCTTTGCCGTCGGCTGTCTGGGAATGTTATGGGTACGCGATGCAACCTGGCTGCTGGTACTGCGCTTCGTGCAGGCCGTTGGCGTCTGTGCTGCCGCGGTGACCTGGCAGGCGCTGGTCACCGACTACTATCCGGCCAACCGGACAAACCGCATTTTCGCCACCATTATGCCGCTGGTAGGGCTTTCGCCTGCCCTCGCCCCGCTGCTCGGGAGCTGGATCCTGGCACATTTCGACTGGCAGGCCATTTTCGCTACGCTGTTTGCCATCACGCTGGTCCTGATGATCCCGGCATTCACACTCAAAGCGGCACATAAGAAAGAGACGCCTGCTGACACAACACCGGTGACCTTCACCTCTCTGCTGAGCACCAAAGCGTACCGCGGTAATGTCCTGATTTATGCCGCCTGCTCGGCGAGTTTCTTCGCGTGGCTGACCGGTTCGCCGTTCATTCTTCACGATATGGGTTACAGCCCGGCCGCCATCGGTCTGAGCTATGTCCCGCAGACCATCGCGTTTCTGGTCGGGGGCTATGGCTGTCGCGCGGCGCTGCAAAAATGGGAAGGTCAGCAGATGCTGCCCTGGCTGCTGGTACTCTACGCGCTGAGCGTGATCGCCACCTGGGCTGTGGGCTTTATCCCGGGCGCAGGTCTGGCAGAAATTCTGATTCCCTTCTGCGTGATGGCCGTGGCGAACGGTGCGATTTACCCTATCGTCGTAGCCCAGGCGTTACGTCCGTTCCCACAGGCAACAGGTCGTGCGGCCGCGCTTCAGAATACCCTGCAGCTGGGTCTGTGCTTCCTGGCAAGCCTGGTGGTCTCTGCGCTGATTGCCACGCCGCTCCTGACCACCACCAGCGTCATGCTGGTTACGGTTGCGCTGGCCCTTCTGGGATACCGCATGCAGTCTGCGGCACAACGTGAGCAGGATGACCGCGCAGAGGTGAAAACCTCGCATGCATAATCGCGCCAGAAATTATGTTAAATATCAGTGATTAGGTTGCTAAGAATTTTCTATTGAATCACCAAATTTTGAGGCCTATACTAAATTTGGTTCGATTAAATACGATAAATATTAAGTGTTAACGGGAGCCGGAGCGCTCCCGTTTTACCATGGAAGGCATTTCGGCAAGGGTTATCTCCCTTCCTCTGTTCTACGTCGGATACTAGCCTCACGGGGAAATACCGTGAGATTTCTCACAAACCATAAAAAGCGTCTACGCTGTTTGAAGGTTCTGATCACAGTAAGGTGATGGAGAAGCTATGAGTTCATCGTGTATAGAAGAAGTCAGCGTTCCGGACGATAACTGGTCCCGGATCGTCAGTGAACTGTTAGGTCGCGCAGGCATCACTATTAATGGATCTTCGCCATCCGATCCACAGGTTAAACATCCCGACTTTTTTAAACGCGTATTGCGGGAGGGATCGTTAGGCCTGGGGGAAAGTTATATGGACGGCTGGTGGGAGTGTGAACGGCTGGATATGTTTTTCTCCAGCGTTTTACGCGCCGGTCTGGAAAACCAGCTCCCCCGCAATCTGAAAGATACATTACGTGTCGCCTCCGCCCGGCTGTTTAATCTGCAAAGCAAAAAACGGGCGTGGATCGTCGGCAAGGAGCATTACGACCTCGGTAATGACCTGTTCAGCCGCATGCTCGATCCTTTCATGCAATATTCCTGCGCCTACTGGAAAGAGGCCTCAACCCTTGAAGAAGCCCAGCAGGCTAAGCTGCGTCTGATTTGTGAAAAACTGCAGCTACAGCCGGGCATGCGTGTGCTGGATATCGGCTGTGGATGGGGTGGTCTGGCCTATTTTATGGCGAAGCATTATGGTGCCAGCGTGGTCGGTGTGACCATTTCAGCTGAACAGCAAAAAATGGCACGGGAGCGCTGCCAGGGCCTTGATGTGGATATTCGCCTTCAGGATTATCGCGACCTGAACGAGCAGTTTGATCGCATAGTCTCCGTAGGCATGTTCGAACACGTGGGGCCGAAAAACTATGACACCTACTTCAGCGTGGTGGACCGTAACTTGAAACCTGACGGCATCTTCCTGCTGCACACCATTGGTTCTAAGCGCACCGACAATAACGTCGATCCGTGGATCAACAAATACATCTTTCCGAATGGCTGTTTGCCGTCCGTTCGCCAGATTGCTAACGCCAGTGAACCTCATTTCATTATGGAAGACTGGCATAACTTTGGCGCGGATTATGACACCACGTTGATGGCATGGCATTCACGTTTCCAGGAAGCCTGGCCAGAAATTGCGGACAACTATTCTGAACGGTTTAAACGGATGTTCAGCTATTATCTCAATGCCTGCGCAGGTGCCTTTCGCGCGCGTGATATTCAACTTTGGCAGGTTGTTTTCAGCCGAGGGATAGAACACGGTTTGCGGGTCGCACGCTAAAAAAAACCCCGGATATCCGGGGTTCATTTTATTCTTCTTCTGCGGTCTTTATTATTGCGGCTTCTTTTGCCGCCAACAGCCGCTCAACGGTATCCACAACCGCCTGAGTCTGCGGATCGATTTCGATATTAACCCGATGCCCCAGTTTTTTCGCCCCCAGGGTTGTACGCTGGAGAGTTTCAGGAATTAAATGCACGCAGAAACGGGTCGGCGTCACTTCCCCAACCGTCAGGCTAATCCCATCAATACCAATAAATCCTTTATACAGGATGTATTTCATTAATGAAGGATCCTGCACTTTAAACCAGATTTGACGGTTATTTTCCGAGGTGACAATCTTCGCCACTTCCGCGGTGGTCATAATATGGCCTGACATCAGATGGCCGCCAATCTCATCGCTGAACCTGGCCGCACGCTCTACGTTTACGGTATCCCCCACCACCAGCTCGCCCAGGTTGGTGATGCGCAGCGTCTCTTTCATTAAATCAAAGCTAATCTGGTTACCGTTAATTTCGGTTACCGTCAGGCAACAGCCGTTATGTGCAATCGAGGCGCCAGTTTCAATGCCATCAAGCATATATTCCGGAAGCTCAACCACATGAGTTCGGAAATTAGGTTTTTCATCAATGGACACCACTTTGGCGGTGCCCTGCACAATACCAGTAAACATGCTTACAACTCCTGTTTTTTCCGGACGGTGGTGACACCGTTTAATCCCACCACAATAACAGTTGGAAAAACAGGTTGCCAGCGGAGCGCATTTTGTGGCGATTTTTTCACTAGATAAATAGCTAAACCCCGCTACAATAGCTGGCACCCCCCTGCATTTTCTTCTTGCTGCCAGTTACGGCGGCCTTTTCAGTCTCTCAAATAACTAGAATATAAAGGTGTTCACGTGCAGAAGTACATGAATGAAGCGCGCCAGTTATTGGCACTGGCTATACCAGTGATCATCGCGCAAGTGGCCCAGACCGCAATGGGATTTGTGGATACGGTAATGGCGGGTGGCTACAGCGCCACCGATATGGCCGCCGTGGCAATAGGCACCTCGATCTGGCTTCCGGCCATCCTGTTTGGCCACGGCCTGCTGCTCGCCCTCACCCCGGTTATCGCTCAGCTTAATGGCTCAGGGCGACGTGAACGTATTGCCCATCAGGTTCGACAGGGGTTCTGGCTGGCAGGGTTTGTCTCCGTGCTGATAATGGTTGTGCTGTGGAATGCCGGTCATATCATCCGCGCCATGCATAATATTGACCCGGCTCTGGCTGACAAAGCCGTCGGCTATCTGCGAGCCCTGCTGTGGGGTGCGCCTGGCTATCTGTTCTTCCAGGTCGCGCGTAACCAGTGTGAAGGCCTGGCGAAAACCAAGCCCGGAATGGTAATGGGCTTTATCGGCTTGCTGGTGAATATTCCGGTGAACTACATCTTCATCTATGGTCACTTCGGTATGCCGGAGCTCGGCGGCGTCGGCTGCGGCGTGGCGACGGCTGCCGTCTATTGGGTGATGTTCTTCAGTATGATCTCCTATGTGAAACGTGCCCGTTCAATGCGCGATATCCGCAATGAACGTTCGTTCAGCACGCCGGACTGGAACATCATGACGCGTCTGGTGCAGTTAGGCCTGCCGATTGCACTGGCGCTGTTCTTTGAAGTGACGCTGTTTGCCGTGGTCGCCCTGCTGGTTTCTCCGCTCGGCATTGTGAACGTAGCCGGTCACCAGATTGCGCTGAACTTCAGTTCCCTGATGTTCGTATTGCCGATGTCGCTGGCCGCAGCGGTGACCATTCGCGTGGGCTTTCGTCTGGGGCAAGGTTCGACGCTGGATGCGCAAACGGCGGCCCGAACGGGGCTTGGCGTCGGTGTCTGTATGGCCATCTGTACGGCACTGTTTACCATCACGCTGCGTGAGCAAATTGCCCTGCTTTACAACGACAACCCGGAAGTGGTGGCCCTGGCCTCCCACCTGATGCTGCTTGCCGCGGTGTACCAGATCTCCGACTCCATACAGGTGATTGGCAGCGGCGTACTGCGTGGGTATAAAGATACGCGTTCGATCTTCTTTATCACCTTCATCGCTTACTGGGTGCTGGGTCTGCCGTGTGGTTATATCCTGGCGCTTACCGACCTGGTGGTTGACCGCATGGGGCCGGCAGGATTCTGGATGGGCTTTATCATCGGCTTAACCTCTGCGGCAATTATGATGATGCTGCGCATGCGCTTCCTGCAACGCCAGTCATCCGCGGTAATATTGCAACGCGCTGCACGTTAAATACACAGTAGCCGCCAGCTGGCGGCTACTTTCTCTTCACTTTGCGCGGTAATAAAGCAATCGCGTGAAATCAGAGAGAAAAATGCATTTTCCCTCTTGCCTCAACGATGCTGTGCCGCTAATATTCGTCCCCGTTGTCACCGACAACACGTTGCGTTCATAGCTCAGTTGGTTAGAGCACCACCTTGACATGGTGGGGGTCGTTGGTTCGAGTCCAATTGAACGCACCATTCTGCGTCCGTAGCTCAGTTGGTTAGAGCACCACCTTGACATGGTGGGGGTCGGTGGTTCGAGTCCACTCGGACGCACCATTTCAGTCCTGAAATGGTGCAAATCCTCTTCTTAAGTCCTGATTTTTCTTAATACCCCAATTTCATCATTATTCTCCTGCTACGCTTTTCTTATGGAAAAAAAACAGGAAGACTGTCGATGAAGAAAATCGCCATTATCGGCTCCGGCCCTACAGGGATTTACACCTTTTATTCTCTTCTTAAGAACGCGTCGCCGCTCTCTGTCTCCGTTTTTGAACAGGCAGACGAAGCTGGCGTGGGAATGCCCTACAACGACGACGATAACTCTCGCCTGATGCTGGCCAACATTGCCAGCATTGAAATCCCGCCCCTTTTTATGACCTACCTCGACTGGCTTAAGCGCCAGAGTGAAGCCCATCTGGCGCACTTTAAGGTTGATAAAACCACCTTGCATGACAGACAGTTTTTGCCCCGTATTCTGCTGGGCGAGTATTTTCGCGAGAGTTTCCAGACGATAGTCCAGGAAGCTAAGAGGCGGGGATTTCAGGTTGAGATCCACACGTCTGCCACCGTCACCGATGTTGCCCCGTCCTCCTCCGGCGTGACGCTTTCGGTCAATGAGACGCCGTTTCCGGAACGATTCGATCTCGCCGTGATCGCCACCGGGCATGTCTGGCCAGAAGAAGAGGAAGCCACGCGCGCGTATTTCCCAAGCCCGTGGTCAGGGTTGATGGATGCCCGCATCCGCCCCTGCCGCGTCGGTATTATGGGAACATCCTTAAGCGGGCTGGACGCGGCGATGGCCGTGGTCATGCAGCACGGTGAGTTTCGCGACGGCACATTCCTCCTCGATAAAGGAAGTGAAGCGTTAAAAATTGTACTCATGTCCAGGACCGGGATTCTGCCAGAGGCCGATTTTTACTGCCCTATTCCGTACGAACCGCTGTCGGTATTAACCGAATCGGTACTCGAAGCCGAAATCGCCAAAGGATCAGACGGTCTGCTTGACCGCATTTTCGCCCTGATGGTGAAAGAGCTTGAACTCGCCGACCCGGCCTGGTGTGAGAAAATATCGCTGCGCATGCAGACGGCGGACAGCCTTCGCGAAGCGTGGTTTGAGGATCGAAAACAGCACGGTCCGTTTACCTGGGCTGAAGAGAACCTGATTGAAGTCGAGCGGAACAAACGTGACCGGCGCACGGTGGCCTGGCGCTACACCGTGCTTCGGCTGCATGAAGTGGTCCAGGAGATGGTTCCTCATCTTACCGGAAAGGACGCTGAACGCTTTAAAAACGGGCTGGCACGCGTCTTTATCGACAACTATGCCGCCATTCCCCCGCAGTCGATTCGCAGGCTTCTCGCGCTTCGTGAGGCCGGCATCATTAGCGTTGTGGCGCTGGGTGATGATTACACGCTGGATATTGGCAGCGCGCAGACGGTCATCGCCACAAAAGAAACGACCTACCGTTTCGACGTCTTTATTGATGCCCGCGGGCAAAAGCCGCTTAAAACAAAAGATCTGCCCTTCCCGACGCTGCGCAAGCAGCTACAGGCGACGGGCGATGAGATCCCGGATATTGGCGAGGATTACACGTTAAAAGCGCCGGAAACGCTTCGCGGACGCATTGCATTTGGCGCAATCCCGTGGCTGATGCACGATCACCCTTTTGTTCAGGGACTGGCGGAATGTGCAGAGATAGCAGAGGCGATGGCAAAAGCCGCAGAGAAAACCGCATCGGGTTCAAGAAGGAAATTACCGTACAGTGATGACTGACAGGGCATCCGTGCCCTGCAACGCGGGATTACTCGAAGTAAACCTGCGGGTTATCGGATAAAGAGACGAAGGTTTTCGTCTCTTTATCCAGTGCAAGGATTTTGCCGCTTTCAATGTCATACACCCAGCCGTGAAGACGGATGGCGTTGTTGCGCAGGCCCACCGCCACTGACGGGTGAGTCTTAATGTTGCTCAGCTGCGCAAACACGTTTTCCTGCACCATCGCATTCACTTTATCGATTGGCTTATCCCAGGTTTTCTTCTCAACCACCGCTTTTGCCGCATCGGAATAGCGTAACCAGTGAGAAACCGCCGGCATAGGTTCGAGGTCCGCATTGTCGGCAATGGCTTTCATCGCCCCACAGTTGGAGTGGCCGCAGATAACAATATCGGTCACGCCCAGCGCGACAACCGCGTATTCAATCGTTGCGGAGACACCGCCTGGCTCAGGGCCGAACGGTGGCACGATGTTGCCAGCATTACGAATGACAAAGAGTTGTCCTGGCTCTTGCTGAGTGACCAGTTCTGGGACCAGACGGCTGTCAGAGCATGAGATGAACAGCGCTTTGGGATTCTGGCTGGACGCTAAACTGCGGAAGAGCTCTTTACGTTGCGGGAAAATCTCTTTTTGAAAGCTGAGAAAACCTTCAATGATATGTTGCATAGCAATTTCTCTTTTATCTGTTTTAGTTTAGGTATGATCGGGATCACACAAGTAAAGTTTACCCACCGGACTTTACTTCAGACAAGCAATATATTTCTGGCCCGACCGCTGCACAATCTCATCCGCATTCGCCAGGATATTTTGCCCTTCAAAAGCGCCGTACAGGCGAGCGAATTTTTTCCCCACCAGCCGCCTGGTCACGTCTTCGACGCTGCGGGCGGGCAACGGCAGCATATTCGGATAGCTCCACATAAACGAGACGGCATCTTTGCCCGGCGTGACCTGTAGAATATCGCCTGCCAGTAAGACACCATCACCCTCCTGCCAGTGCAGCACCGTTCCGCCAGCGAAATGTCCTCCGAGGCGTAATAACGTTACCGCGGGGAAAATGTCCAGCGTATCGCCCTGCCAGAAGTGGAGCATCGGGCTGTCGCGCATAACCCACTCGCGATCGTTCGCGTGCAGGTAAACCGGCGCATCGAAAGCCCCGGCCCACTCCTGCATTGTGGTGTAGTAGTGAGGATGTGAAATCGCGATCGCGCTGATGCCGCCGAGCGCCGTGATGATGGTTCTGGTTGCCGGGTCGAGATTCGCAATGCAATCCCAAAGGATATTGCCGTGGGGGGTACGCAGAAGCAGCGCGCGCTGGTTGATGGCAAAAGCGGGCACCGTTTTGATACTGAGCAGCTGCGGCTCCAGCTGCTGCCATTTATTGCTGTGTGTGGCCGTCACCGTCGCAAAATCACTCCACGCCTGGCCGCTGGCCGGAACATACTGGCGTTCATCCTCGCACACAGGGCATCGCGCCGGCGTTGCGTCATAAGAGGTACCGCAGGTTTTACACAGTATAATCATGAGCTCTCCTCAGCGATAAAGCACTGAGTATGGCAGGGATTATCGTTATGTGCTGCGCGGTACATTGCCGGCTCTTTTTGCCCTATACTGTGCCAGTATCAAAAACCGAACAAAGCAGGTGCCATATGGAAATTGATCTCGAAAACTTGGTCTTTAACGGGCTGGATGAAGCTGAAGAGCGTAACGCGGAACGTCTCGACGACGCTGATAAAAAAGCGCAGTCGATTATCGCCGATGACGACTGCGGTGATGCCTGCAAGATCTGATGATAAAGCACCGGAAAACCCGGTGCTTTTTTATATTATTTCTTCAGCCCGTCAATCGCCGCCTGCGCGCACGCTTCATCCAGATGACCACCCGGCGCACCGCCGATCCCTATTGCGCCGATCACCTCATCCCCCTCTTTCACCGGCAGACCACCGGCCAGCAGCAGGAAGCCCGGAATATCACGCATGTTTTGTGCGCCGGCATTGCTCTGCGCGGCTTCCATAACCTTGCCTGACGCATTTTTTGCACTTAGCGCGGTATAGGCTTTCATTTCGCTGGCTTTTACCGTGTGTGGCCCGGCATTGTCGGTACGCTGCACCGCTTTGACCACACCGGCGCGGTCCACCACGGTGACCGTCACCTGGTAGTTTTTCGCTACGCAGGCCTGAATGGCGGAGGTCGCCAGCGCGTTGGCCTGCGCCAGGGAGAGGTTTTTCTGGTTCAACGCGTCGGCCTGTGCCGTCAGGCTTATGCTACCGGCGACAAGCGCGGCTGCCATCATTACTTTTTTCATCGCACGTCCTCGAATGATTGAATACCGTTCAATCGTACTCAGACGCGCGATGAGGCGTAATTCGGTTGATTACGCAATTATCCTGGTAGTTATACGGATTGTAATTTGTCGTAATCGCGGATTGCCTGCACCAGGCTGGTCACGCCAAGCTTGGCGAACGCCGCGGCCCGGTGCGCTTCAACCGTTCTGGGCGAGAGGTTCAACTGCAGGGCCACCTCTTTATTGCTGCATCCTTCCATCAGCACCGCCAGCACCTCGTGCTCACGCGCCGTCAGTTGTTCGAAACGCGCTTTAATCCGCGACGTTTCCTGCCAGCGGGTCAGTCGTCTCTGGCTCTCTTCGAAGGCGAGCCCTACCGTTTCAATGAGCTTATCGGCATCCAGCGGCTTGGTGAAAAATTCAAAGACGCCATTGCGAAAGGCGCGGCGGCAGGCATCAACGGTGCCGTGTCCGGTCATGACGATAACCGGCAACAGCGGCCAGGGCCATTTGCCCTCCTCCAGCCAGGTCAGCCCGCCTTTTCCCGGCATGCGCATATCCAGCAGCAGACAGCCGACGAGCGCCGCGCGCCCACCGTGCGCTGACGTAAACGCGTCCACGCTTTCAAACCCATTGACCTGCCAGCCCATTCCCGAGAGTAAGAAGGCCAGCGACTCACGGATGGATTCATCGTCATCAATCAGCCAGACTGTGTTATCCACGCGTATTTACCTCTCCACTCGCCAGTTGTAACCGGACCTGCGCCCCGCCCTGGGGCGCATTGCCCAGCGTAATTGATCCATTCATGCGCGTCATCAACGACTCCGTTAACGTCATTCCCAGCCCTATTCCTTCCGTCCGTCCGCTGTAAAACGGCATAAAGGCGTTCTGCAAGGCCTCCAGGCTAAAGCCAGGTCCGCCATCAGTTATGGTGATATAAATCCAGTTTTCCCGTTTCTCGCTGGTTATTTTCACCCACCCTTGCGCGCACTCTTGCTGGGCCTGAATGGCATTACTGAGCAGATTATGCAGCACCTGTTCAAGCCAGAGTCGGTCTGCCAGAACCCGCGTGGCACCTGCCGCGAACGCATGGCTCACCGCGATATGCTCAGAGCGGCGTTCATGTTCCAGGAGATCGACCACCTGCTGCCAGCACGGTTTCAGGTCGATGTCGCGCAAGGTGACTTTTTCCTGAACCACATGTTCGCGAAAGCGGGTTAAGAGCGCGCTGATACGCTGGGTTTGTACCAGCGCGGCAGCCAGCGCCTGCGATACGGCCTGCGGATTCGCCTGCTGTTGCTGGCGCTGAGCCCCCTGGATCCAGGTCTGAACGGCAGTCAGCGGCTGGTTAATCTCATGCACGATCCCAGCGGTGATCTCTCCCAGGGTGTTGAGCCTTGCATGCTGGTAATAGTGTGCGCGCTGTTCGGCGTGCTGGCGCTGCCGCCGTTGCCAGAGCAGCAGGCTGGCCGCGGCGATAAGCACCGCCCAGCCGAAGAACAGGCACGGATATACCCACCAGGAGACGGCCAGCCAGTGCGGCTTTGCCGTGGCCATAAGGGTAAAAGGTTGTGTGGGTTGCGTGAAGGTCCGCTGCCAGTGCCAGAAAGCCCCGGCAGGGGGCGCGTTATCTGCGTCATTGAAGCGAATGGCAAGTGCATCAAAGGTATGTTGGGTGCTGAGCAGCGGCGCAAGATCGATAAGTACGCGGATCTGACGCCAGGGGTTATACAGCCAGTACTGATAATCGCGGGTCGATTCCACACGGGCAGCGTTCAGCGCACGGCCTGAGGTTTTCTCAAGGGCGAGGATGTGCGGGAATTTTTTGCGCAGAGCCGCGAGGTCTTCCTCACCGTTGAGTAACGGCAAAACAGATTCATTTTGCGTCAGCACGGCGCTAAGGGTGGAATAGCGTGTCGAAAACTCACGATCGCGTTCCCAGAACTGGCGGCGGATCTGTTCGGCATAAAGCAAAACGCCGCTGATGAGGCACGCCAGGAGCCAGACAATAATCGTGCGCCTGAAAAGAGTGTTATTCATTCCATTAACGGGTCAGGAGATTCATCCTGCCGACATTAGCAGTTAACCGTTGTCAGAACAAAATTTCGCACAGCTCATTCCAGTACATTTCGCGCGTGCGGCGCAGTTCAGCGTGACGTCTTATCATGGAACCACTCCGGATCAATGTTGGCAACGTCTACGCCATACAGGCTGGCGACAGGCAGTACGGACTCAAGAACACGTTGCGCGCTGTTCTCCGCATTCGCTGGTCGGGTCGCAAAAAACCGCCGTAACGTGTTTATCCACTTTTTCATCGTCTTTCCCCCTTTCGCTTCACTTGCCCTAAGTTAAACACCCAACACCCGCACAGGGGAAATACCAAAATCCACTGTCGATGTGCAGGATTTGCAAATAGCCCTCCATTCTTTTACTCGCCATTAACACCTTGTTCACTAATGCTTTTTTGCTTATAGCAAAGAACGATTTCTTATTTGGCGAGAGCTTTCGCTTATGGGAGCGTAACGGGGTAAAACAAAAACAACGGGATGAACAATCACTATGGCAGCAAACACGAAAGGGTTTAAAAAAAGGACACTGGTGCTGGGCTTACTGGCGGCAGGCGGTCTGTTCTCGATGCAGGTGCAGGCCGATCAACTGGCGGATATTAAAGCCGCAGGCGTGGTCAAAGTTGCCACCTTTGATGCCAATCCGCCGTTTGGCTCCATCGATGCAAAGACCCATGAGATTGTCGGCTACGACGTCGATTTCGCCAGAGCGCTCGCCAGTGCACTTGGCGTGAAGCTTGAACTGGTCGCCACCAACCCCGCTAACCGCATTCCCCTTCTGCAGTCCGGTAAAGCGGATTTGATTGTGGCAGATATCACCATTACCCCGGAACGGGCGCAGGTGGTTGATTTCTCCCTTCCCTATTTCGTGACCGGCCAGCAGTTCCTGGTACCGGTAAAAGCTGCCGATACGCTTGATGCCTATAGCCGGGCGCGCATTGGCGCGGTAAAAGGCACAACGGGTGAACAGGCGCTGCACCAGCGTTTCCCGCACGCCCGCGTGCTCTCTTATGACGATATTCCGCTGGCGCTGACGGCCCTGCGCAACGGTAACGTGCAGGCTATCACTCAGGACAGTACGATTCTGGCCGGTCTGCTGGCGCAGGCGCCGGACAAGGCGAACTTCAAAATCCTGCCCGATCTGCTCAGCAAAGAAGAGATTGGCGTGGGGGTAAAAAAAGGCGAAACCGCACTGCTGAAAGCCGTCAACGACGAGCTTGTTAACCTTGAGAAGAACGGTCAGGCGGCAAAAATCTATGACGTCTGGTTCGGTCCGGATACCCCCTCCCCACAGCCTCGTGCCTTTAAAATAGAAGCTCAGTAATATGCTCTCAGCGCTTTTTTCACACTCCGCGGCCGGTGCCGCGGATTTTTCACATCTGGAACACGCCAGCGTCGAGTTTCGCGATGTGCAGAAACATTACGGCAACCATCAGGTCTTAAAGGGCATTAACCTCACCATCACGCCAGGTGAAGTGGTGGCCATTCTCGGGCCTTCGGGTTCCGGTAAATCTACCCTGATCCGGCTTATCAATCAGCTTGAAACCCTGAGCGGTGGCGAGATCCTGATCGATAACAAACCCACCGGACGGCTCTCCGGTACCGCGCTGCGTCAGTTGCGCAGCCGCGTCGGGTTTGTGTTTCAGCAGTTCAATCTTTATGCCCACCTCACCGCCAGTCAAAACATCACTCTGGCGCTGGAGCATGTTCACGGCTGGAAGGCCCAGCCAGCTCAGGCGCGGGCGCTGGCACTGCTGGAAAAAGTGGGGATGCTGGAAAAAGCACACCATTTCCCTGCCGAACTTTCCGGCGGTCAGCAACAGCGCGTGGCGATTGCCCGCGCGCTGGCCTCTTCACCGCAAATCATTCTGTTCGATGAGCCAACCTCCGCGCTTGACCCGGAGATGATTGGCGAAGTGCTGTTCGTGATGAAGGCGCTTGCGCACAGCGGGATCACCATGATTGTGGTGACGCATGAGATGCAATTTGCCCGGGAAATTGCCGACCGGATTGTGTTTATCGATGCCGGGCACGTTCTTGAAACCGCGCCACCGGAGCAATTTTTCAGGCAACCGTCGCACCCACGCGCTCAGCGATTCCTGCAAAAAGTCCTGAACCCGCTGCATCAGGAGCATCTCTAATGCCCGCACTTGACTGGCAGGGCGTGCTGACCGGACAGCCCCTGCAGTGGATCGTATCCGGATTTCTCACCACCCTGTGGGTGACGCTCGCGGGGATGCTGCTGGCAACCCTGCTCGCGCTGCTTTTTCTGCTTCTTCGCCTGACGGGTGGACGTGTCGGGAACGCGGTCGTCAGTAGCTGGGTGTCGCTGTTTCGCAATACGCCGCTGCTGGTGCAGCTGCTGTTCTGGTATTTTGCCGCCTGGAACGGGTTACCACAGGCGTTCCGGGATGCCGTGAATGCGGATCACCGCTGGTCCGTTTTGCCCGGTGACGTCTGGTGGTTTACCCCCGAGTTTTTATGCTCTGCATGGGGGTTAGGCGTATTCACCTCGGCTTTCTTGATTGAGGAAGTGGCATCGGGACTACGTTCAGTCCCTGCCGGGCAACGGGAAGCGGCGCTCGCACAAGGATTTTCCGCGTGGCGCTTGTTTCGTTACATCCTTCTGCCGCAGGGGCTGGCCAACGCCTGGCAACCCGTTGTCGGGCAGTATCTCAATCTGATGAAACTCTCATCGCTCGCCAGCGGCATTGGCTTTGCCGAACTGACCTATCAGGTGAGACAGATTGAAAGCTACAACGCCCATGCGCTGGAGGCGTTTACCGTCGGCACCGTCCTGTACCTGCTTACCGGTATGCTGATGGGGACGGTGCTGGTGCGCCTCGGCCCAATCTCAGGGAGGGGAAACCATGCTTGCCGGACTTAATGTCATTACCGATAACCTGGATTACCTGCTCTGGGGACGTGCGGCAGTTGGTGAGCCTGGCGGGGTCTTGCTCTCGTTGCTGATGGCGCTGGGCGCGGCGGCTCTCGCCCTGCCCGGTGGAATTGCTCTCGCGTGCCTGGTCTGGCGTTTTACGGGGCTTGTGCGCAAGGCGCTCTTTGTATGGGCGGAGTTAATTCGCGGGATCCCGTTAATCTTTGTGATTTTCTGGATGTGGTATCTGCTGCCGCTCATCACCAGCGGCGATCTCCCGGGGGCGCTCACCGTCACGCTGGCCCTGGCCTGGTTTACCGCGGCTTCGGTTATGCATTCAGTACTGGCCGGACTCAGCGCCTTACCGTCAGGGCAGTACGAGGCCGCCCTGTCTCAGGGTTTCAGTACCCGGCAAACGCTGTCGCGCGTGCTGCTGCCGCAGGCGCTGCGCAATATTCTGCCGTCACTGGTGGGGATTTTTATCAGCCTGCTGAAGGATACGTCGCTGGCGTTTATTGTGAATGTCCCTGAGCTCACCACGGTGGCCGGCCAGGTGAACAACCGGGTGCAAATTTACCCGGCAGCCATTTTTATCTTTACGGGTGTGGTCTACTACCTGCTCTGCTGCGCCCTTGAGCAGCTTGCGAAACGCTGGCGCTTCAACCGGCCAGTGCTTTAACCACGGTTTCCATCGCCTGGGTGGTTAACTCGCTACGTTTTACGCGCTGGTTCGCCAGCGCCGTACGCAGCACCCCCGCAATGACAATATGCTTCGGCTCCTGCCCCAAATCACGCATCTCCAGAACGACCTTCCCGACCACCCGACACATCTCCTGATACAGCGCTTCGTCTTTGGTCACATTACCCATCGTCATCACTCCATTGCCCTAAACTCTCAGCTTAAATGATTCATCGCCCGGATACAAAAAAGAAGCCCGGCGAGAGTCCCGCCGGGCTTCATTCGTAAAATCAATAAATTAGTGGTTTACCGGGATCACTGCGCCTTTGTATTTGGTGCGGATCCAGTCCTGGATCGCTTTGGAGTGCAGAACGTTCACCAGCGCGACGATATCTTTCTTCTTCTCGTCACCACGATGAACGGTAATGATGTTGGCATACGGGTTATTTTCACCACTCTCTACCGCAATCGGGTCATGTACAGGATCAAGGCCCGCATCAATCGCGTAGTTGGCGTTAATCACGACCGCGTCACCTTCGTCGTTGTTGTACATCTGTGGCAGCAGAGAGGCTTCCACGTTAGGCGTAAACTGCAGTTTTTTCGGGTTTTCCACGATATCGCTGATACGCGCGGTCACTTTGTCGATGCCCGGCTTCAGTTTGATCACCCCCTCTTTTTCGAAGATAGAGAGAATACGGCCCTCTTCAGATACAGCATCACGCATGATGATTTTGCCGCCCTGCGGCAGATCTTTCAGGGATTTGTATTTTTTGGAATAGATCCCGATTGGCTCGATGTGGATCGCGCCCGCGCTGACAAAATCATAATCCTTATCACCGGCGTGATCTTTCAGCACGCTGTTCAGGTAAGGAATATGCTGGAAATAGTTAGCGTCAATATCATGACCCGCCAGCGCGGTGTTGGGCAGAATGTAGTCCTGGAAAGGTTTGATCTCCAGATCGATACCCTGCTTCGCCAGGATAGGCTTCGCCTGCTCCAGAATTTCGGCGTGCGGCGTGTTGGATGCCCCCACGGTCAGGGTATCAGCCCAGGTGGCAAAGCTCAGGGCGCTCAGGGTTGCTGCGGCGATCAGTGTCAGTGTTTTTTTCATGATGATGGTTCCTGTGTGTTATTAGAGATTATCGTTTATCTAACAGTGAGGTCAGGACGTCGCCGCAGAACTGGATAATGAAAACGATGATCAGAATGGTCACCGTCGCCACCAGCGTGACGTCGCCATGGTTGCGCTGGAATCCTTCCAGATAAGCCAGATTTCCCAAACCGCCTGCGCCAATCACCCCCGCCATGGCGCTGTAACTCACCAGCGCAATCAGCGTTACCGTAATACCTGATACCAGTGCAGGTGATGACTCCGGCAGTAAAACCCGAAACACCAGGGTGCTCAGCCGTGCGCCCATTGAGCGCGTGGCCTCAATAACCCCCTTGTCCACTTCACGCAGGGCAATTTCGACCAGGCGTGCGTAGAACGGTGCCGCACCGACAATCAGAGCCGGCAGCGCCGCGTTGGCGCCAAGAATGGTGCCGACAAGGGTTTTCGTGAACGGGATCAACAGCACAATCAGAATGATGAACGGGATAGAACGAAACACGTTCACCACAATTGAAATCACGCTGTAGACCGTGCGGTTGTGGAACAACCCGCCGCGCGCGGTTAAAAACAGCGCCAGGCCAAGGACGATCCCAAGAACAAAGGTTGCCACGCCGGAAAGCGCAGTCATGTACAGCGTTTCCAGCGTCGCCGCCCAGAGTTGCTCCCACTTCAGATGAGGAAAAAGCGTCTCAGCCATGTTTAATTACCTCGCCTTCAATATCGCTGTGCTTCAGGTCGGCGAGGATATTGCTCAGTTGTTCATCCGATGCCACGACGTGTACCCAGAGTTGCCCAAATACGCCGTGGGCCGTTTGGGTCATTTTTCCGTGCAGAATGTTAAATGGCAGGCCGTAGCGCAGAGTCAGCTCGCCCACGATCGGCTTATGGGTGCTGTGGCCCGTAAAGGTCAACCTGATGACGCTACCTTCAAGGTCCGCTGCCAGCTCCGTATTAAACGTCTCTTCCTCGGCATACTGGCTCACCTGGCGGACAAACTGCTGAGTGATAGGCTGCTGCGGACGGGTAAAGACGCTCAGCACCTCCCCCTCCTCCACCACTTTGCCGTTCTCCATCACCGCCACGCGGTCGCAAATTTTGCGCACCACGTGCATCTCGTGCGTGATCAGCACAATGGTCAGCCTGAAGCGGCGGTTAATGTCCAGCAGCAGATCGAGGATTTGATCGGTGGTCTGGGGGTCGAGGGCTGACGTGGCTTCATCGCAAAGCAATACGTCGGGGTTATTGGCCAATGCACGCGCAATCCCCACACGCTGTTTTTGCCCGCCACTCAGCTGCGAGGGATAGGCGTTCTCGCGTCCCTTCAGCCCAACGAGATCGACCAGTTCGGCCACGCGGGCCTTAATGTTGGCTTTTGGCACACCGGCGATTTGCATTGAGAACGCAATATTCTCACTCACCGTGCGCGACCAAAGCAGATTGAAGTGCTGGAAGACCATGCTGATCTTCAGACGCGCCTGGCGCAGTGCTTCGCCCTTTGCGGCAGAAATGTCCTGTCCGTTGATGGTCACGCTGCCGCGAGTGGGTTTTTCCAGTCCATTCAGCAAACGAATAAGAGTACTTTTACCCGCGCCGCTGTAACCGATAATGCCGTATATCTGCCCCTGCTCTATCGTCAAATTGACGTTATCAACGGCAGTTAGTGCAACCTTCCCGTTGTCAAAAACCTTCGAAATATTGCTGAGTACAATCATTCTTATGTGTAATCCGTCCCGCGCATGGCGGTTTAGCAGTATGGATGTCCAAATGATAGTAAACAGGCGTTATCACCTTTTAAATGAACAAAAAGGAATTTGTTATAACTTGCAGGAATAAATAGCGATTTTCGTACCGGCAGGCATTTAGACCAATTTCAGAAATGATTATCTGGCATGTGCATATCAGTGGTTCATCACCTGATGAAAACGGTTAATTTTTCAGCATTTTTGACTGATATAGCCATCCTCACATCCAGAGCACTTTACGTCTTGCTATCCCTCCATCCAAAAACGGCATTTATATTCTTTTCTGTTCTAAAACGGAGTGAAGGATTCTTTAAGGGGTTAATTTCCCCGCCCTATCATCCTGTCATGACCTCCTGAAAGGAAAACACCATGACGATTTACCACTCCGTCACCGAACTGATTGGCCACACCCCGCTTATCCAGCTGCATAAGCTTGATACCGGTCTCTGCTCGTTGTTTCTGAAGCTGGAAAACCAGAACCCGGGCGGTTCGATTAAAGACCGCGTTGCACTGTCGATGATTAACGAAGCGGAGCGCAACGGCCAGCTCCAGCCAGGCGGTACCATCATTGAGGCGACGGCGGGAAATACCGGTCTTGGCCTGGCCTTGATCGCCGCGCAGAAAGGCTATTCGCTGATCCTGGTGGTGCCAGACAAAATGAGCCGCGAGAAGATTTTCCACCTGCGGGCACTGGGGGCTCAGGTGGTACTGACCCGCTCCGATGTCAATAAGGGCCACCCTGCCTACTATCAGGATTACGCGCAACGTCTGGCGAATGAACTGCCGGGGGCGTATTACATCGATCAGTTTAATAACGAAGCCAACCCGCTGGCGCACCGCACCACCACCGCGCCTGAACTGTATGAACAGCTTGACGGTAAGATTGACGCCATCGTCGTCGGCGTGGGGTCTGGCGGGACGCTGGGTGGGCTACAGGCGTGGTTCGCTGAGCACTCACCGCAGACTGAATTTGTGCTGGCCGACCCGGCCGGTTCGGTCCTGGCCGATCAGGTAGAAACGGGACGCTATCAGGATGCTGGCTCGTGGCTGGTTGAGGGGATTGGTGAAGACTTTATTCCTCCGCTGGCACACATCGAAGGGGTGAATCGTGCCTGGCGCATCACCGATCGCGAGGCTTTCACCACCGCCCGCGAGCTGCTGAAAACGGAAGGTATCCTGGCAGGCTCCTCCAGCGGCACCCTGCTGGCGGCTGCGCTGAAATATTGCCAGGCACAGACCACCCCGAAACGGGTTGTGACCTTCGCCTGCGACAGTGGCAACAAATATCTCTCAAAGATGTTCAACGATGACTGGATGCGCCAGCAGGGTTTGATCTCCCGGCCGCAGGCTGGCGATCTCTCCGACTACATTGCCCTGCGCCACGATGAAGGCGCAACCGTCACCGCCGCGCCGGATGACACCCTCTCCACCGTACTGGCGCGGATGCGTTTGTATGATATCTCCCAGCTGCCGGTCCTGGAGAACGGTCAGGTCGTGGGCATCATCGACGAGTGGGATCTTCTGCGCCATATCGGTGGCGATGGCGACCGCTTCTCGCTTCCCGTGACCGCGGCAATGACCCGTCAGGTGGAGTTCCTCGATAAAAACGCCCCGGAGAGCGCCCTGAACGCCATTTTCGATCGCGGTCTGGTGGCGGTTATTAATGACAATGACCGCTTCCTGGGCCTGATTACGCGCAGCGACGTTCTTACCGCCTGGCGCAACCGTCTTCAGCAATAAAGGAATACATGATGAAAAATCTGGCAACCCTGAGCGTACACAGCGGTGAGTTTAACGATCGGCATGGCGCGGTCATGCCCCCGATTTACGCCACCTCCACGTTTGCGCAACCGTCACCCGGCGAGCACACCGGCTATGAATATTCGCGCAGCGGCAACCCGACCCGCCATGCACTGGAAACCGCCATCGCCGAACTGGAAGGCGGGACCCGCGGCTATGCCTTCGCTTCCGGCCTCGCCGCCATCTCTACCATCCTTGAACTGCTGGATAAAGACAGCCATATCGTCGCCATTGACGATGTCTACGGCGGGACCTGGCGCCTGATTGAAAACGTGCGCAAACGTAGCGCCGGCCTGCAGGTGAGCTGGGTCAAGCCGGACGATTTGGCCGGTCTTGAAGCCGCCATCCGGCCGGATACGCGAATGGTATGGGTTGAAACGCCAACCAATCCGTTGCTTAAACTGGCGGATCTGGCGGCTATCGCCGACATCGCCCGTCGTCATCACGTCATCAGCGTGGCCGATAATACCTTCGCGTCGCCCGTCATCCATCGCCCGCTGGAAACGGGTTTCGACATCGTCGTGCACTCTGCCACCAAATACCTGAATGGTCACTCGGACGTGGTCGCCGGACTGGCGGTTGTGGGAAATAACGCCGCGCTGGCGGACAAGCTTGCCTACCTGCAGAACGCGGTCGGCGGTGTACTGGATCCGTTTAGCAGCTTCCTGACGCTGCGCGGTATTCGTACGCTGTCGCTGCGGGTAGAAAAACACAGCACCAACGCGCTGGCCATTGCGCAATGGCTGGAGCAACAGCCGCAGGTCGAAAAGGTATTTTATCCGGGGCTGGAATCACACCCGCAATATTCGCTTGCCCGCACGCAGATGGCGCTGCCGGGCGGCATGATTTCTCTGGTGGTGAAAGGCGATGCGCAACGGGCCACAGAGGTGATCCGCGCACTGAAATTATTCACCCTCGCCGAAAGCCTGGGTGGCGTGGAAAGTTTGGTCAGCCAGCCTTACAGCATGACTCACGCTTCGATTCCACTTGAGCAGCGGCTGGCCAACGGCATCGTACCGCAGCTGATTCGCCTGTCCGTGGGCATTGAAGATGCCAAAGACCTGATTGCCGACCTCAGCCAGGCGCTGAAAAACTAAGCAAAATGCGGCAGGTCACGCACCTGCCGCGATAAGATGTCATCTAACCTTAACGCCTTGATAACAATCTCATGTGGATCTGCACAGATTATTTTTGAAACGCTGTTTTCATTTTCCTTTTATCTTAAAATCAGCGTATAATGCGCGCCTAATCCCTGGTGAATGGTTTCAGCGCTTGGAATACAAAAAACAACGTACAACTACTCCTCTCCTTCGTTGGGCTGTCACTCAGGCACACTTTCTTCTGCACGCTCATTTGATGTCTCCTATCCTTAGTGCGTGTCATATACTCTTTTGCAACACAGGTTTGACTCCGCGGCGGTGCGCCCCCGGAGCGAGATTTCCATATCCTTCCCAACTTAAAGACTAAGACTGTCATGAAAAAGACGAAAATTGTTTGTACTATCGGCCCGAAAACCGAATCTGAAGAGATGCTGAGCAAAATGCTGGACGCCGGCATGAACGTTATGCGTCTGAACTTCTCCCACGGTGACTATGCTGAACACGGTCAGCGTATCCAGAACTTGCGCAACGTGATGAGCAAGACCGGTAAAAAAGCAGCCATCCTGCTGGATACCAAAGGTCCAGAAATCCGCACCATCAAACTGGAAGGCGGTAACGACGTCTCTCTGAAAGCGGGCCAGACCTTCACCTTCACCACTGACAAGACTGTTGTCGGTAACAACGAAATCGTTGCGGTCACCTATGAAGGTTTCACCAGCGACCTGTCCGTTGGCAACACCGTGCTGGTAGACGATGGTCTGATCGGCATGGAAGTGACCGCCATCGAAGGTAACAAGGTTATCTGTAAAGTGCTGAACAACGGCGACCTGGGTGAAAACAAAGGCGTTAACCTGCCAGGCGTTTCCATTGCGCTGCCCGCTCTGGCTGAAAAAGACAAACAAGACCTGATCTTCGGTTGCGAGCAAGGCGTCGACTTCGTTGCGGCATCCTTCATCCGTAAACGTTCCGACGTGGTTGAAATCCGTGAGCACCTGAAAGCGCACGGCGGCGAGAAGATCCAGATCATCTCCAAAATCGAAAACCAGGAAGGCCTGAACAACTTCGACGAAATCCTCGAAGCATCAGACGGCATCATGGTTGCACGTGGTGACCTGGGTGTTGAAATCCCGGTTGAAGAAGTTATCTTCGCGCAGAAGATGATGATCGAGAAGTGTGTTCGCGCGCGTAAAGTGGTTATCACCGCAACGCAGATGCTGGACTCCATGATCAAAAACCCACGCCCAACCCGCGCTGAAGCTGGCGACGTGGCTAACGCCATCCTCGACGGTACCGATGCAGTCATGCTGTCCGGCGAATCCGCGAAAGGTAAATACCCGCTGGAAGCCGTTGGCATCATGGCGACCATTTGCGAACGTACTGACCGCGTGATGACCAGCCGTCTGGACTTCAACAACGACAGCCGCAAACTGCGTATTACCGAAGCAGTCTGCCGCGGTGCGGTAGAAACCGCTGAGAAACTGGAAGCGCCTCTGATTGTGGTTGCCACCCAGGGCGGTAAATCTGCTCGCGCAGTCCGTAAATACTTCCCGGACGCGACGATCCTGGCGCTGACCACCAACGAAACCACTGCCCGTCAGCTGGTGCTGAGCAAAGGCGTGGTTGCGCATCTGGTGAAAGAAATCGCGTCTACCGACGATTTCTACATTCAGGGTAAAGCGCTGGCGCTGGAAAGCGGCCTGGCACAGAAAGGCGACGTTGTGGTCATGGTTTCTGGTGCGCTGGTACCAAGCGGAACCACCAACACAGCATCTGTTCACGTGCTGTAATAATTCCCGAACGAATTAATTTTCATAAAAAGCGTCCTCCGGGACGCTTTTTTTATTTCATGCATTAGCCAAAGTCATTCAAAAAGCAAATCGGGTTTCTCTATTTAATTGCGAATTATCTAAGATGAATCCGATGAAAAATGCCTTTTTTTACAGAGCTTTTTGCCAAAAAAGGGCCGATTCGATGCTTCTTTGAGCGAACGATCAAAAATAGGCGTATTCCCATCAAAAAAATATTCTCAACCTAAAAAACTTTGTGTAATACTTGTAACGCTACATGGAGATTAACTCAATCTAGAGGGTATTAATAATGAATCGTACTAAACTGGTACTGGGCGCGGTAATCCTGGGTTCTACTCTGCTGGCTGGTTGCTCCAGCAATGCTAAAATCGATCAGCTGTCTTCTGACGTTCAGACTCTGAACGCTAAAGTTGACCAGCTGAGCAACGACGTGAACGCAATGCGTTCCGACGTTCAGGCTGCTAAAGACGACGCAGCTCGCGCTAACCAGCGTCTGGACAACCAGGCTACTAAATACCGTAAGTAATAGTACCTGTTAATAAAATGGCGCACATTGTGCGCCATTTTTTTTGTCTGCGTCAAACCCCTACTGCGTCACCTTCTCACCGTCATTTTCCGCGACCACAGCGGATGTCCGACTGTTCTGTACTGACAACACGTTCTGACGCGCTGACGCGCCGTTATCGGCCGACACGGCTACCGGGATCCCCGCGCGGCGTGACAAGGCTTTATCGATAAGCGCTTTATCACTTCCTGACTGCGAGACAAACGTCGCAAAGTCTGCGGAATGCGAAATGGGTGTCATCTGGGGGTTTTCACCCTCAACCTGCGCCAGCGGACGATGCACTTCAATATAGCGTTTACCGTCAGGCTCAACGGAGAACTTCACCGGCTCATTAATGATTTGCACCCGCGTGCCGACCCGCACCTGCTCAAACAGCGCTTTGATATCCGGCGCGTTCATGCGCATACAGCCGGAGCTGACCCGCAGGCCGACGCTGTCCGGCGCACTGGTGCCGTGTATCAGGTATTCCCCGTGCCCCACGCCTAAACGCAATGCAAAGCGTCCTAGCGGGTTATTTGGCCCGGCCGGGACCACGGGCGGTAATTTAATACCCTGCTCCAGAGAGCGCGCTCTGATGCCCGGTGTTGGGGTCCAGGTAGGATTAGGGATCTTCTGGCTGACCCGGGTGGTGGTGACCGGCGTTTCAAGTCCTAGTTGCCCAATGCCGAGAGGGAAAACCTGAACGATGTTTTCGCCCGGCGGGAAGTAGTAAAGCCGCAGCTCCGCCAGGTTCACGACAATCCCCTCACGGGGCGTGTCGGGCAACAGCATCTGCGAAGGGATCGTGATCACCGTCCCCGGCGCAGGGTTTACCGGCGCAATAGTATTATTGGCTTCAAGGATAAGCTGTGCTGCAGTATTAAACCGGCGAGCGATGGTCTGAAGTTTATTATCCCCTTCCTGTATGGTGTAGGTTTGATTTTGCCCAATCAGACGGCTGCCTGCGGGCGGCAACGGGTAATCCATCGCGCGGGCCGAATTAAGAGCACCGAGCGAACCCAGGAGTAATAGAGTTATTAGAGACGCGCGCTTCATGCTGAGATTCCTTATTCACTGGCCGGATGCCAGAAAGCTGAAAAACCAGCGAGGAGGGAACCACCTCGCGAAACAGAATGAATGCTGTTCTGTAAGTCTAGCTAAGGATTGCAGCTTTGGCGCGGATGGCGCGAATCATCGCTTCCAGCCCCTGGGAACGGGACGGGGTGAGGTGTTGGGTCAGGGCCATTTTTTCAAACCACGGGCGGACATCAAAAGCGACAATATCCTGCGCTGACATCTGGTGATAGAGAATAAATACCACCGCAATAAGCCCTTTCACAATAGCGGCATCACTGTCGCCCTGTAATTCGATCACACCGTCGCGCGTCTGCTCCATCACAATCCAGACCTGGCTCTGACAGCCCTGAATAATATTTTCCGGGTTGTGTGCCTCTTCGCTGAGCGGCGGTAAACGCTGGCCCAGTTCAATGATATAGAGGTACTTCTCTTCCCAGTTTGCGCAACGCCCGAAGTTACGCAGTAATTTTTCTTTATCCGGCAAATCTGCCATCTTTCGCCTCTCCGTTAGCCCAGCAACTGGTGAATGCGTTTAAGCCCCGCCACCAGCCTGTCGACCTCTTCCGTTGTGTTGTACATCACCAGCGATGCGCGGCACATCGCCGGCACCTGGTAAAACGCCATCAACGGCATAGCACAGTGGTGTCCGGTGCGAACGGCCACGCCGTAATTATCGAGGAAACTGCCCACATCGTATGCATGGTGTTTACCCAGATTGAACGCAATCACCCCCTGGCGGTCCGCCGGGCCGTACAGGGTCAGCGCCGGTACGCTGGCAAGCTCCTGCAGCGCGTAGTGCATCAGCAGTTGTTCGTACTCCTGAATCGCGTCAAGGCCAACAGACGTGACATAGGCGATGGCCGCCCCCAGCCCGATAATCCCGCCGGTATTCGGCGTGCCAGCTTCAAAGCGCCACGGTGCGCGTGCGTAGGTGGTCCCCTCTGAGAGACTGACGGTCGCAATCATCGAGCCGCCCCCTTCCCACGGTGGCATCGCCTGCAGAATATCTTCTTTCACGTACAGCACGCCAATCCCGGTCGGCCCATAGAGCTTGTGCCCGGAGAAGACGTAGAAATCGCAGTCCAGCGCCTGGACGTCGACCGCGTGGTGCATGACCGCCTGCGCACCATCAATCAGCACCTTCGCGCCAGCCTGGTGGGCTTTCTCAATAATCGCTGCCACCGGGTTCTCGGTTCCCAGCACGTTAGAAACCTGGGTCACGGCCACCAGCCGCGTACGCGTATCCAGCAACGCGTCAAGTTGCTCAAGCTGCAGGGTGCCATCAACGTTCAATGGGATCACCCTCAGTTGCGCACCGACACGCTCACAGAGCATCTGCCACGGCACGATATTGGCATGGTGCTCCATCTGGGTGATGATGATGTTATCCCCCGCGTGGACCTGCGCGTTGCCCCAGCTGTTGGCAACAAGGTTGATCCCCTCGGTGGTACCACGCACAAACACCAGTTCCTCTGGCGAGCGTGCATTGAGGAAAGCGGCGATTTGGGTACGCACATTTTCCATACGCTGGGTCGCCTCCGCACTCAGGGTGTGGATCCCCCGGTGCACGGCGGCATAACCGTGGCGGTAGAATTCCGCTTCCGCTTCGATCACCTGATTCGGTTTCTGCGCGCTGGCCGCACTGTCCAGATACGCCAGGGGCAGACCGTTCACTTCACGGGTCAGAACCGGAAAATCTGCCCGTACTTTCTCTACGGGAAAACTCATGCTTCGCCTCCAGGCAGACGCTGCCCGATACGGGCCAGCACCTGCTGTTTTAACAGGCCATCGTGCAGCGCTTCCGTCAGTTCAGCGGCAAACGCATAGATAATCATTTGCTGCGCCGCCTGCTGGTCGATACCGCGGGAGCGTAAATAGAACATCTGTTCGTCATCAATTCGCCCGACCGTCGCGCCATGGCTGCACTTCACGTCATCAGCATAGATTTCAAGCTGTGGTTTGGTGTCCACTTCCGCCAGGCGTCCCAATAGCAGGTTGTTGTTGGTCATCTGCCCGTCGGTTTTAATCGCGTGCTGCGCCACGTTAATCAGGCCGTTAAACACCGCCCGCCCTTTGTCGCTGACAATGGTTTTGTGCAGCTGGCGACTGTTACAGTAACCTTTGTTGTGCTCAAGCCAGGTGCGTGTATCGCACACTTGCGTTTTAACCGGCATCGCCAGGCTGTTGATGCGAAGCGTTGTATTCTCGCCGTTAAGCTGCGTGCTGGTGTTGTGGCGCAGTACTGCGCCGCCCAGCAAAAAACTGTGGCTGTATGCCGCGGCATCTTGTCCAAGCAGCATGTCGTTATGCGCAAAGTGGTGGCTCTGCGGGTTTTCAAACGCCAGTTTGATATGGTGAAGTTGGGCATTGGCGGCAACATGCATTGTCAAACGCGCACCGGTAAAGTGCCGGGCCTTGTTGAGGCTGACGTAATGCTCAATCACCGTGGCCTCCGCCCCTTCCGCCAGCTCAAGGTGGTGGCGATAGTGAGCAGTGTTGATCTCGTCGCCGTCTGCTCCCTGAGTGATGTGCATCAGCAGCAGCGGTTTTACCGGACGCTGGTTACGCTTAACGCGAATATGCGTCACGCTCCGCGCCAGGCTCTCGGTGAGGTGCAGGAAGACCTCGGGCTGTACCGGGGTGCTCAGGCTCTGACGGTCATCGTTAATGGCAATCTCAAACCCGCTGTCCTGGGTGCTGTCACTCAGCTCAGGGCGGAACTGACCATCGACGAAGACCAGACGCACGGCATCCACGGTCAATGCCAGGGCATCGCGCTGCGCCGGGCTGATGTCTGCCAGGCGGGTGACAAACTCGCCGTTCAGCAGGCCATCAAGCGGCGTGTATTTCCAGTTCTCCTGCTTGCGTGACGGCAAACCGAGACGCAGCATCTGCTGCAGGTGCTGTTGCGCCTGTTCCGAGCGCGTATTGCCCTGCGCTTCAAACAGACGGTGCCACTGCTGGAGCGCATTACTGCTGTTCGGTAAGCCAGCCATAACCCTGCTCCTCCAGTTGTTTAACCAGCGTGAAATCACCGGATTTCACAATACGCCCCTGGTAAAGCACATGGACGTAATCCGGCTTGATGTAATCCAGAATACGCTGGTAGTGAGTGACGATGATGAACGCGCGTTTGCCGTCGCGCAGGGAGTTCACCCCGTCGGCGACAATCTTCAGGGCATCGATATCCAGACCGGAGTCGGTTTCATCCAGAATGCACAGTTCAGGCTCAAGGACCGCCATCTGCAGAATGTCGTTACGCTTTTTCTCACCGCCTGAAAAACCGACGTTGACCGAGCGAGTCAGCAGGTCTTCCGGCATTTTCAGCAACTTAATCTTCTCTTCCATCAGGTCCTGGAAATCAAAGCGGTCCAGCGCCTCCAGTCCGCGATATTTACGTACCGCGTTCAGCGCCGTTTGCAGAAAGAACTGGTTACTCACCCCCGGGATCTCCACCGGATACTGGAAGGCCATAAAAATACCTTCACCGGCCCGCTCTTCCACCGACATCTCCAGCAAATCTTTGCCGTTAAACTCGACCGACCCGTGGGTCACTTCGTAATCTTCGCGTCCTGCCAGCGTTGCGGAGAGCGTACTTTTCCCGGAGCCATTGGGCCCCATAATGGCGTGGACTTCACCCGGTTTGACGTCAAAATTGAGACCACGCAGGATCTCTTTGTCTTCCACGCTAACCTGTAAATCTTTAATACTTAACATGTGCTTTCCTTAACCGACGCTGTGTTCAAGACTAATGGCGAGGAGTTTCTGAGCTTCAACGGCAAATTCCAGCGGCAGTTCAGAGAACACATCCTTACAGAAGCCGTTCACAATCATTGAGATGGCATCTTCCTCACTGATCCCGCGCTGCAGGCAGTAGAAGAGCTGATCTTCCCCAATACGTGACGTCGTCGCCTCGTGCTCAAGCTGGGCGGTATTGTTACGGCATTCAACGTACGGGAAGGTGTGTGCCCCGCACTCTGCGCCAATTAACATTGAGTCACACTGGGTAAAGTTTCGGGCATTGGTGGCCGTCGGCATGATTTTGACCAGCCCACGATAGCTGTTCTGACTGTGCCCGGCGGAGATGCCTTTGGAAATAATGGTCGACCGGGTGTTTTTACCGATGTGGATCATCTTGGTACCCGTATCTGCCTGCTGATGGCCGCTGGTCAGCGCCACGGAGTAGAACTCACCGATCGAGTTATCCCCACGCAGAATACAGCTCGGGTATTTCCAGGTGATCGCAGAGCCGGTTTCCGACTGGGTCCAGGACATTTTGCTGTTTTCGCCTTCGCACAGCGCACGCTTGGTCACGAAGTTCAGAATACCGCCGGTGTTGCCATCGCCCGGGAACCAGTTCTGCACCGTGGAGTATTTCACCTCGGCATCTTTATGGATGATGACTTCAACCACCGCGGCGTGAAGCTGGTAGCTGTCACGGACCGGTGCGGAGCAGCCTTCAATGTAACTGACGTAGCTGCCTTCATCGGCCACTAGAATGGTGCGTTCGAACTGACCGGTTTTTTCCGCGTTGATGCGGAAATACGTCGACAACTCCATCGGGCAGCGAACGCCTTTTGGCACGTAGATAAAGGTGCCATCAGACGCTACCGCCGCGTTTAGCGCGGCAAAAAAGTTATCGTTACTTGGCACCACGGTGCCGATGTACTTTTTCACCAGCTCAGGGTGCTCGTGAATCGCTTCGCCGAAGGAGCAGAAAATAATCCCCTGCTCTGCCAGTTTTTCACGGTAGGTTGTCGCCACTGAGACGGAGTCAAAAATGGCGTCCACCGCCACCTCTTTCCCTTCGCGAACGGGCACACCCAGCTGGTTAAATGCCTCTTCCACTTCTTTGCTCAGGAAGCTGTTGTCCGCACCGGTTTGCTGCACCGCGCCAGGCTGTGAGGCGCAGGTGTCGTCGCAACTCCCGCAGGATGGCGCAGAGTAGTAGCTGTAATCCTGATAGTTCAGCTTGTCATAATGCGCTTTCAGCCAGTGAGGTTCTTCCATTTCCAGCCAGGCCCGGAAGGCGCTCAGACGAAACTCCAGCATCCACTCAGGTTCATTACGCTTGGCCGAGATCGCCCTGACGACATCTTCATTGATGCCTTTCGCCAGTTCATCGGTCTGCAGCTGGGTAAAGAACCCCTCTTTATAATTGAGGTGGCCGCCGCTCCAGGTGTTAACATCACTCGTTGCTTCAGTATTACGAGACATAGTACCGCCTATACCCCAAAGCTTTCGCCGCACCCACATTCGTTCTGGGCTTTCGGGTTATGAAATTTGAATAACTGGTTTAAACCTTCACGTACGTAGTCCACTTCCGTGCCGTCAATAAACGGCATGGCCTGCAGGGCGACATACAATTTTGCGCCGTCAGTTTCGAATACCAGATCATCTTTCTCGGGTTCTGTGACGGTATCGAGCACGTAACCGAATCCTGCGCAGCCGGTCTGTTTCACCCCCAGGCGCACGCCGAGGATCTCTGGCTTTTTCGCCACCAGTTCGTGAATATGTGCCGCCGCCGCTGGCGTGAGCGTTAAGCCACGCCAGGCGAAGTCGGCAGGATTGAAGGTTTCTGAATGCAGTTCCATAGGTCCACCTCATCTAATAAGCCCCAGGGCATAACACCATGTTAGTGATAACGATTATCACTTCAACCCTCTGTCAGCAGGGGCATTGGGCTAAATCGCCCTTTTTGCATACTTTTATTAAGCATAGACCCTGTCAGCGGATGCGGGCGGGATGGATTTAATTGTTCAATACTTTGAAAAATAATGGGTTATCGAATCAGAAAAGCGGAGTAAAGGGGAAAAGTAAAATATGCATCGGAAATGCCTATTTTTAAGATAGATTTTTTATATTCAGTTCAAACAGGTGATTACATAAAAATCAGCAAATTACTTTTTTGATGCATTAGACAATATCAGCCCTTAATGAACATTTAATCGCCCCTTAATGCGCCCCAAATCCATTCCCTCCCAGAAATTGCCCCCAAATTCAACCTGTTTTGCCTTCCATAGCATGTATTCCCGTTCATCATTTTCATCAGGCGGCTGAGCCGGTTTCGGTGGCCGCGTCTGCACCAGTACCACTGCTATTTCCTCCCAAAAATTTTTTTATTCCGTTCGTTGTCTGCTGCACAACTTTTTTCCCTCAGCGGTTCGTAACCAGTCCGGCACCTGAGCAAAATTTGCCGCTATCAGCGCCATATTTGCAGTGCATACTGACTCAGAGATCGCCATTGTCACCAGCTGCATAGGGTTTTGCTGCTGCTCCTGCGTTGCAGCTAACGCCGCCTCTTGTTGCTGTAGTGGTGGTGCGTATTGCTGCATCAGCTGCGCTTTCACTGATTCAAGGTACTGATTGAGGCCATTATTGAATGCTCCAGCATCGAAGCCGCATGACGGATTGCCGCTGAAATTAAAGCCACCATAAAAACCATTCATTTTCGCAACCTGTTAAAAAAGCGGCCCCGCAGGGGCCGGCTATTAGTTAACTTTGTTGTTTGTATTGGTGTTGGTCGGGTTCGCAGTAAACGTGCCCGCACCAATATTGATCGCCTGGTTTGTCGCTCGGATGTTCTGATCGCGGCTGCGCCAGAGATCGAACAAGGGCATATTGCGCTTGCTGCTCCTGCTGTGTGTATTTCCACGCGCTTCTCCGCCTGCAGTTGTTCTTCTATGTCGCTCCACTGGTATTTATGGCTTTCGCCCCAGCAATATCTGCAGTTGACGCGCCGGTACTGACTCAGGGCGTTAGGATCGGCGTTAATGATTGCGGTGAGCTGCGTTATCAGATCGTCCAGTTCGACGGCGTAGCGTTTTTGCCACTGGTTTCGCAGCGCGTGAAGGTAGCGTGTCACCCTGGCATTTCTAAGCATGCGGGAGGCGTTCGAGTACGCGGAATTTCAGGTGCCGGTGTAGCCGGCCAGGTGGTACGCATCGACGCGGGATTTTCCCTGCGCGACATGATCCGCAAAAATCGCCTGCTGTTCTGTCAGCCCGTAAAATAGAAAATATTTTTCTTCATACTCGCCTCCTGATTTAACGACAGGCCTGATAAGGGATTAGAAAAGATGGTATTTGCTGAAAGAATCGTGGGGATGTGGTGCCGGGTGCCACTCGGTGAGCCTTTGGACAGCCTCCACGACCTGTGGCTTGTTTGCGTATTCTGCTGTATCGCCTCACCGCTTAGGGGGATTCACCACGAAAGCGATTACACAAATTAAAGTGTTTATGACAATTTACAATGATGGCCTGCGCGTAAACATTGTTCGTCCGGCGTCTTATGAATAGTGGATTTAAGAAAACCAGTTTGGTAGATCTTCTTCAAAAAACCCCGGCAGGTGCCAGGGCTTGTACTATTATTATAGGCCGCCTTCTGCTGCGTTCTTCGCTCGGATGAGCGCTCCGGTGTTAAATATCGGATGTTCGAAGTTATTGGTTACATCACGAACGCGGTAAATTTTCCATGAATCACCTTCACGACGAAGGAATACCTCCAGATGAATGCTCTTTCCGTTATCCACCCCCTCCATGACCTGGACCACTTCACCACTTAAAAACGGCCTAGCGTTTTCTACTCGTAACGCAGATAACCATTCACGAGAGTAATCTTGCGTATACGTGAAATAGTCAGACTCAATTAATTCCTGCTCTGGAATATCCTCAATGCTATTAATGCGAGAAAGAGTATCATCGGAAACGTATTTACGTAGTTCCTCAAGAGGGTAAGGCTTGGCTTCATCGCTACCGAATGCAAAAAGATAGGATTTATAGAATGATTCGGTAAGGTCTTGCGCCCGCCGCTCTTGATTGGTAGCCGAACTACATCCAACCAGCAAAATGACGACTGATAAAAAAATCTGTTTCATTAATGCATCCTGTAAATTTTGAATGATGGCTGCATCTTGCGATACCCAGGCCCCGGATACATGCTCTTTTGAACGAAGTCAGAAATCCATTGTGTGCCGTCATACATAGTCATATGGCCTATGCCATTTCCACCTTGATAAGGTTGTATCACGGCGACATCACCAGAAATTAAAGTAGAACCGGGCGGCACTTCACTGAATCCCGCCCGCAATAATTCTGCCCCATAATCCTTTGCATAAACTGTGTTCGGAACCTTAACGCCTCCAGCCAAAATAGCCAGACGGGTAAACTTAGCGCATTCACTATGAGAACGCCCCAGTGCATGTGTGCGTAAATACGATACTGCAGCTTCTTTATTCCAACTCATTCTTAGTTCCTTTAAGCAAATAAGAACGGAATTATTACTATAACCACTCGTAAAATGTGGGATTAAAGATGCTGATTTTTAGATAAAAACCGATGTTCTGACAGGGGTACCGGTGCTAAGCACCCTCGCGAATACCCCTGTCGGATCGGGGGAAAGCAAAAACCCCGCATTGGCGGGGTTCTCGTTTATTGCAAGCCAAATGGGGCATGAAGATGCACGCATGGTTTATGAGGTATATTCGAAATGGTTCGGAGAAATGAACCAGAATCAGGTTGGAATGCTAAACAACAATATGCCAACTGCTAAGCCCCCATCACACCCCCAGAGAAAGAAAAGGCTGAGAAAAGTTCTTTAAAAATAAATAGCCTGCGCTCACATAAATAACGCCCATTTTTAAGATAGATTTTATCCAGGGATAACGACGAGCAAAAAAAGGCCTTCAAGGCCTGCGGAAATTAATGATGAAAGGAGACAACAAAACCCTGTTCACGCCAGTGGTCAAGCAGTTCCTGCTGACGCGGCGTCGGCGCTTTACCGGTCCAGACGAAAATTCTTTGCCCAGGAAAAAGCTCCGGACGAGGGGAATCAATCGGGTCGGCCAGCACGTCAATATGCCATCCCTTTTGTGCCAGACGCGCAGCCTCAAGCCACAGGTGGGTCCGGTCATCGCACTCCCAGCCAATAAGCAGAGCATCTTTACCGGCTTTCTTACGTGACTCCGCCAGGCTTGCGACAGCAAACTCTATCAGCACACCGTCAAGCAGGCTCGCCATATGACGCACCGTATTTTGATCCTGATTCATTCGCTGACGAACGGGAGAAATAATATTATCGATAAGCGCATCCATCGCGTGATCGCGGCGGAATTCGCCTATTTTGGCGCGCAGCTTTGCCGGGCTGGCATAACGCAAAACCGTCATCATCTCTTCCTGGATTGATGCCCAGTTACCCTGAGTCATCACTTCTTTGTTTTCCAGCAAGCCTTTGACTTTGCCGACCGAAACGCCGCTTTTCATCAGGCGTTTGATCTCTTCAATACGCAGGATATCTTCATCGTCAAACTGACGATGGCCCCCTTCGCTTCGCTGCGGCTTCAACAATCCATAACGGCGCTGCCAGGCACGCAGCGTAACGGGGTTGATACCGCATCGTTCGGCCACTTCGCCGATACTGTAATAGGCCATTAACTCCCTCACGCTTAGAACTTCCATACCCAACCAGACCAACCTTATCAGATTGTACAAACCATTTGTATAACTAAGGCCTCTTTTTGAGCGGGTGAAGGATATACAAGTTCCTTCACCCGTTAATGTATTGTTGTACAAATTTTGCCGCGCGTACAGTCAAGCTTGCAGGTTTATGTACAGCTTTCTCAAAATTCAAACTTCTTCTCTGGCCACGCGATCGCCGGAATTCCCCCGTGACGCGGGCTGGCAAACAGGTGCCCCTGGAACTGGGAAATGCCTGCAGACTCCAGCCACATCCACTCTTCAGGCTTCTCAACGCCGACGGCACAGAACTGGATCTCCAGCGAGGAACAGCAGGTGATAATCGCCTGAATGATGGCCTGCCGCGGGCCGCTTTTGTGCACATTCGCGACCAGATCGCGGTTAATCTTAATTCTGTCAGGCTGGAATTGCGCCAGTAACTGCAGACCGGCAAAACCGGCACCAAAGTGATCGATGGTTACGCTGATACCGGCACTTTTTAGCTGCCTGACCGAATGGGTAAACTCTTCAAAACGGGAAATCGCTTCGCTCTCGGTGAATTCCACCACAATCTGCTCCGGCACAAAGCCATTCGCGTCAATGGCCGTCAGCAGGAAATCCACGGCGCCAGGCACGTTGACCAGCGTCATGGGCAGCAGGTTAATGGATAATGTCTGATCCTGTAATCCCAGAGCGCTCGCCATGGAGAGCGCAACCTGCTTGCTTTTCAAATCAGAGGCGTACACCTCTTCACGAGGAATTTGGGCAAAATAGGCCCCGGGCGATTCACCGGTGGGCGTGCGGATCAAGGCCTCCCAGGAGACGACCTGCTGCATAAACGGATCCACGATAGGCTGGAACGCAAAGCTGCAATCCGCGCCTTTAGCCACCACCTCCGGTTGCGCCGATAAAGGCGTCTCTTCCGGGATAAAATCCCAGGCATCTGCAGGGGGCAGTTCAAAATAGTTGGCTTTCTCCGTGGCCTCCACGAAGGTGCGGAAAAACTGCAGGGCGCGATCGCTATATGTCAGTTGATACCTGCTGGTGCCTTTGTCGAGAACCTGCTGAAGCACCTCTTCCCTGTCGAACTGACGCAAGTCAAAAAGCTCCATGCCAACCTTGCCGAAGCGTCGGGAGGGGCCGTGATCGCGCATCAGCTCCACCACGTTATGGTGGCGCGTGTCCTGGCAAATCTGCTCGTAAATGGATGAAACGTTTTCCGCTGGGCCTTCGAGCAACTGAAAAAAATGCGTGCCGTTAAACAGCAAGATCCCCGTGACATTGGATTGCCGGTTTTTACTATTTGCAGCAGCTACCATGTTTTCCAGCGCTTTCACTGGAACGTCCTCGCAGATATGACTGCGGTATATGATGGTTGTAAGCATGCTTATCCTGAAGGGGGTTAGGGGTTGGCCACAAAAACACGTCGGTAAACATCTGTTATAGCATATTAATTACGTGACAAATAATTTACATCTCAACCATTTACGGCACCTAACGCATCCGTTTCCTGCGTTGTACAACTTATCCATCACCGTGCGTATTGTACAATATATTCTGTAACGGAAATGCTTCATTTTCATGACCCAACCACCTGATAAACATAGAATTTATAAAATATATCACAATTATTTTAAAAAATTGTACATTTTCTATGTACAGATTTGGAAATTATGTATACCTTAAATGTAACGTTAGTGATTACATTTTTTTACAGGAGCGAAACATGCAGCAGAAGGATTATGTCGCAGATTCAGCAGCAGCGATCGCGCACTACTTCGAGAAGGCCGCGCTTCCTACCCAACAGGAGACGCTCGGTCAGGTCGTGGTTGAGATTCTTAGCGACGGGCGAAATCTGAATCGCAAATCGCTCTGTACCAAACTCTTAAGCCGCCTCGAAAAGGCCGATGGGCCTGAAGAGGAACAGCATTACCACATGCTGCTTGGTCTGCTTTTCGAACGGTAATGTTATGAACAGCAGTGATGCAGACCGACTGATTGACCAGCTTATCGGTGAAGCCGTTCTTTCTCTTTTGAAAGAGCGAGGCCCCGTCACAACCGAAGCTCTGGTTCAGCGTCTGCGGGATATGAAAGCGCATGAAAAGGATCCCCAGCGGCGGGAGACACTTGCGATGGTGATTGCCGACATCGGTTCAAACAACATCGCCCTGAAACGTCGCAGAACCGCGCAAGGACGAACTGATAGAGAGGGATCTCTCAACGTTAAAAGAGACAATGTAGTGCCGTTATTTGGAAATGGAAAACCGTCCGATCCAAGGAAAATACATTGACTGCAATTTTACAGCTACGGTGAGAACAAATGAGACAAAATATTCAGCTTCAACCCGAATACCATTCCGCTTTTTTAGAAAGCGCGCTGTCGGAATATTTCCGTCACGCAGGCGATCGTTTTGCTGAAGAGTCCGCTGTTTTTTCTACTGCAGTACGCTGTGTTCTGGCTTCTGAAGGACACCTGTCCAACAAAGCGATCATTTTGTGGCTGATCCAGACGCTGGAATCCACAAACGACGTTGTGCAGGCAGATGTCATTCGTAAGACCCTGGAAATCGTTGTGGGTCACACCATGGACGATCTCTAAAAACCCTCCCCTCTGTGAAGGCTAACGTGTCATCGTCAAAACTGACGATCGGGCTGACGATGACACGTTCCCTCCTCGTATAACACCCTGTAAAACCTACAAAGTAAATGTGGCATGGTTCCTGCTTACTCCCGTTTACGGGACTGGGCTACCCAGTCAACTATGCTTCATTTCTTAACAGGTCTGTTATTGATGAAAAAAATCGCCAGCGTCTGCCCCTACTGTGGTGCAGGCTGCAAATTAAACCTTGTCGTCGAAAATAACCGTATCCTCCGTGCCGAAGCGGCCGAAGGCGTAACAAACCAGGGCACCCTGTGCCTGAAAGGCTTTTATGGCTGGGACTTCCTGAACGATACGCGTCTGCTTACCCCCCGTCTGACTCAGCCCATGATCCGCTACCACAAGGGAGAGGCTTTTACCCCCGTCACCTGGGAAGAGGCGATCCGCTATACCGCCCATAAACTCAGGAGCATAAAAGAGCAGTATGGCCCGCGGTCCATCATGACCACCGGTTCCTCCCGGGGAACAGGGAATGAAACGAACTATGTGATGCAAAAATTTGCCCGTGCGGTACTGAATACCAACAACGTGGACTGCTGCGCGCGCGTCTGTCACGGCCCTTCTGTTGCCGGGTTACAGGAAACCCTCGGCAACGGTGCAATGAGCAATTCCATTAACGATATTGAAAACTCAAAATGTCTGCTGGTGTTTGGCTATAACTGCGCCGATTCGCACCCCATCGTCGCCCGTCGGGTCTTAAAAGCGCGCGAAAATGGCGCGAAAATCATCGTCTGCGATCCCCGTCGCATTGAAACCGCACGCATTGCCGACCAGCACCTGCAGCTGAAAAACGGCAGCAACATGGCGCTGGTCAATGCGTTTGGCTATGTCCTTCTGGAAGAGGAGCTGTACGACAAAAACTACGTCGCGCGCTTTACCGAAGGGCTTGACGCTTATCGGGAAACGGTTAAAGACTACGCGCCCGAAAACGTCGAACATCTCACCGGCATTCCAGCCCGGGATGTGCGTCAGGCGATGCGGACGTTCGCGGCTGCGCCTTCCGCCACCGTCATGTGGGGCATGGGCGTAACACAGTTTGGTCAGGCTGTAGACGTGGTCAAAGGTCTCTCCAGCCTGGCACTGCTGACCGGAAATCTTGGTCGACCTGCTGTCGGCGTTGGGCCAGTACGTGGTCAAAACAACGTTCAGGGCGCGTGTGATATGGGCGTTCTGCCCAATATGTTCCCGGGGTATCAGGACGTTACGGACCCGGCGGTCCGGCAGAAATTCGCCACTGCCTGGGGAATCGATGTCGGGATTATGGACAAAGAGGTTGGAACGCGTATCACCGAAGTCCCTCACCTTGCGCTGGAAGGTAAGGTAAAAGCCTATTACATCATGGGCGAGGATCCGCTGCAGACTGAAGCCGATCTGGGGCTGGTGCGCCGCGGTTTTGAAGCACTCGATTTTGTGGTGGTTCAGGACATCTTTATGACGAAAACGGCGGAAGTGGCGGATGTTCTGTTACCTGCCACATCGTGGGGAGAGCACGGGGGCGTCTTTACCTGTGCCGACCGCGGTTTCCAGCGTTTCGGTAAAGCCATTGAGGCCAGCGGCAACGTGAAACGTGACTGGGAGATCATCAGCCTGCTTGCTACCGAAATGGGCTATCCGATGCATTACGCATCCAACCAGCAGATCTGGGACGAGATGCGCGAGCTCTGTCCGCTGTTCTATGGCGTGACATACGAAAAAATGGGTGAAATGGGCCATGTGCAATGGCCGTGTCCAACGCTCGATCACCCGGGGACGCCGTATCTCTATAAAGATAACCAGTTCGATACGCCGAGCGGCAAAGGCCAGCTTTTTGCGGCAGCCTGGCGCGCGCCAGCCGAGATCCCGGACGAAACGTATCCGCTGGTGCTCTGCACCGTGCGTGAGGTCGGCCACTACTCCTGCCGTTCAATGACCGGCAATTGCGCCGCGCTGCAAAGCCTTGCCGACGAGCCAGGCCGTGTACAAATGAACCCCCTTGATGCGGACAACCTGGGCATTAAAGACGGACAGCTGGTGTGGGTGCATTCCCGTCGGGGCAAAGTCATTACCCGTGCCAGCATCAGCGAGCGCATCAACGCCGGTGCGGTTTATATGACCTACCAGTGGTGGATTGGTGCCTGTAACGAACTGACGCAGGATAACCTTGACCCGGTCTCCAAAACGCCAGAAACCAAGTATTGTGCGGTTAAGCTTGAGGCAATTGAAGACCAACGCTGGGCGGAAGACTTTGCGGCGTCGTCTTATCAGACCATGAAGACGCGGTTAATCACGGCAGTAAACGTCTGAGGAAAAAGAGGCTCGCCACGGCGAGCCTCGTTATACGTTAGCCAATGAGCAGCAGGCACGAGAGGTCGTCCCCACCGTTAATCTTATCGATAGCAAAATCCATACGGGCATCTATGGTCTGATTGTGCAGGGTCTTTTCTGAGAAACTGGCGATGGTTTTCATGACCATCTGCTGGTTCAGTTGTTCATCCATTGATTTGACGCTCAGGAAAACTTTCAGGTAGAAAAAGTCCAGAACAATGCGATAAAACTGACGCATAATGGTGGCGGTATTCTTACCCGGGAAATAGCCGCTGTAGAGTTTGTACAACAGATAGTTGCGTAATACGTACGGCTCTGACAGACAGGATTCCCGGCAAAGTTTCCCCCACTGCTGGTTAATCGCGTCGAATTTCTGCGCCAGCCTGGCGGGATCGCTGTCATGGCTGAAATTCAAAAAGTCAGCAATTTGCCGATGCCCTTCGTTGATATACCCATCCCGTGCAGAATCTCGCGCCACGTTCGTGCCGAGGATCGACAACGCCAGATATTTCATCGCATTTGATCGCCCGACATTGCTTTCAGAGAGCAGCGATTTACCGCTCTGCAACGCTTCCAGCAAGGCTTCGTAAAAGCGTTCAACCTGCTCATACTGATTGTGCAAATCGAAGTTCACATGCTGTAAGGTCAGGATCAACTGAGCCAGCGCCATCAAATTTTCTTCAACATTCCTCGCTGGCGACTGGATTATTTTCCACGCAAGGAGATGAATGACCTGGCTGCTTTGAGGCATAGACTGGCGCTGACCAATCAGATTGGTTTTATAAACGGCCAGCAGTTCATCCTGCTCCTGCAATAACATCGCATCGGGGTCGAAGAGAACCCGCCTGACCACTTCCGGACATGAAAGGGTCATGCTGTGGCGAGTTTCATCAAGATAGCGGGTGGAGCTTCGGGGATAAGTACTGCAGGTGTGCGATAAGGCACTTTCACCTAAATCACGGTGTACCATACAGAGCTTATTTTCATCGATAAACGGACACTCCCCATTTTCATCCAGTTTAATACGGGAATAGTTTACTTTGCCTTTACGCTGCAGAATCAGATTGTCTTTGGCGATTGCAGCGATACCAGGATGCGTTGATGAAAGATATTTTTGATGTGTTTTTTTATCAATGGAAATTGTCCAGCCGCGGCAGCAGGAAATTAAACATTCCGGCCCCACACACTTGAACCTGGTCACAAAAATCGGTTTCAGGGTTTTATGAATTTGCATCGCTAATTAATCGTTATATAAAACGTAAAAATAACATGCTGCAGATGCAACTCTAAAGTTTCATAACCGAACACTTGTTTCCGTTATTCCTGTCATCAATAAAAGTGCCTTTACGCCTCCAGACAGGGGCGGTCCTGGAAACCCTGTCTCACAGAATCACGAAAAATATTGGGGGTGCCGTTTTTCTTCACCATCCTGTTGAGCAGCGCGATAAGCTCATAATCACTTCGCAGGTTAAATTTTTGCATGATCATGTATTTGTGCGCAAAAACGGTCTTATAGCCGATCTGTAACGCGCCTGCCGTCTGCATAACGGATAAGCCTTTATACAGGTTCATGACGATGCGTATTTGCTGCGGTGATAATATCTTATGCTCGCAATCGAAACAGGACGTTTTCTGCAGCACATGCCCCTTCAACTGCGTTTTACGCCACGCGCACCCTACCGTCTCGCCAATCATGTCAAGAGAGGCCCTGCGGGAGATGAAAATAATATCCTGATAACAGGATTGCGACGCCGTAGACCGTTGCTCATCGTCAACCCAGCCGATCACAATGCCTTTTTGCCGTGACTGTAATTCCGGAAAACAGGTCAGGGTTTCTCCCTGGCATAAAGAGAGGACAATAATATCCGCCGTGCTGACGTTATGCGGCGTCATTTCATAATCAAAGTGAATACAGTCATTAAAATTACGCCAAAAGAAATCCATAAAAAAATACTGCAGACCAGACTGAAATAACGAATCCGTCTCGCTAATTAAAATATTCAACATAGACCACACCGACGGGAAGCAAAAATGCGCGTGAAATCCCGCGCGACTTAATTGTATTGCAGCGTAATGACCACCACTGCGCTGAGGGTGCCGGGCGTCGCCCTGCCTCCGGTGGATATAACCGCAGCCTGCATGGCCATCTTCGCCGTCCGGTCTGAGGCGACATATTCCGTCATGCTGGAGCCGTTCCCTTTCAGTATGCCACTTCCGGCCTCGCGCATTGCTATCGCCACGTGGGTGGCCGTACCGCGGTTAATGTAATAGTCGGCGCCGGCAACAGGGTCGGGTGTACCCGTAAAGGTAGCGGTGACGCTACGCGTCCCCACCGGACATTGGGTAAATAACAGATCAAACGTAACCGGGTCTGAGGATGATCCTGGCGTCACCATATTACTCGCCTGGATATTGCCCAGATTAATATCGAGATTCGTATTGCCGTTATTAAACAGGCAGGGTGAGGCCACGATATTTCCGGTGACCCCGATATTTACGCTGTCTGCACATAGCGCTTTGCCGCACAGTAAACCCGACACAAGCAACGCCGCGGGAATTATTTTCATCATCTCACCGGTTATTGATAGGTTATCGTGAGCGTGGCTGACGCATTTGCCGAGCCTGATTCCACGGTGGTTAACGTCTGGTAATAGCGCGCGGTTAACGGGAGCGTCTCCTGTCCTCCCGCAGACTGTTTTAATAACAGGCGACCGTTCATTACCAAAGGAGAACCGTTATAAAGTAGCTGAACCCCTACCCCTTTTGCCGTACCGGCATTCCCCTGACCGGTTAATGCCATGACGCTGGTATTGGCGCTGTCCGGATTTTGCATACCGCTGAGTGACACACTGATATTGGTGCCGGCACTGCAGGTTAACCCCAGATTTTGCGTATTTTGGGCGCCGGATGGCGTGGTTCCAATAACGGAGCCAAACGATGAGGCCGGAATATCGCCTATCGGGAACGTCAACTGCGCCGTCGTTATCGTGCATGCCAGCGCATTAATTGTGCCGTCAGTTAACTGGACCGTCAGACCGTCACGATAAACACCGTCACTTCCCTGAAGCGCCACGGTTCCGATAACCCCCGGCGTTAAAGCGCCCGACGTTACCGGGCCGGTCACCACCAGCTCAACTTTTCCACCAAACCAATCCACATACGACGTCACAGCGTTATACGAAAACGTGTAAGCCGGGTTTTCAAAATAATTCCCCGAGGAAAAGCGAATACCAATACCGCTGACATTGGTGGCATAAACATGGTTACCGTAGCTGCTCAGGTTCCCATTGTTATATCGCATACTGAATCCCAGCATCAGCGGGTTAGAACATCCCGTTAAATAGGTTCCCGTTGATGAGGCGGCGCGAGAAAAAATAATGGTGCCCACGGGGGCATCACGCTGCACGTTAATCGTGCCCACAGATATCGTCGATATTTGCGGCGTGATGGTTGTACAGGTGCCGGCACGGGCGCTATTCCACCCGCTCAGTAAACAGAGCAGGATCAGAGATAAAGCAAATTTCATTTTTAACCTTCCTGGCGGCAAAGCGCGTTAACGTCAGTTATTCCGCCGTAGGTGGGTTGTGCAGGCAGGCTAAACTGCGCGCGGCACTGCTGACCGGGTTGATTTCCCCAGATTGCCACGATTTCTCCCTGTCCGGGCAGTCCCGTTAAATAGACCTGACCACGGTCGCCCACAATAAAGCTGCTGTTGCTGTCGCCTTTGAGCGTGACAACTGCACCAAACGGAACGGCATATTGCCCGTCGGACAGGGTCATTAGCACCCGGCGCCCGATTTTAGACACATAATCGGCTTCCACTATCGCCCCGCGGGTCGGTGTTACGGTGCGCGTATTAATCTCAAGTTCCACGTCATCCGGCATAGTTTCCGGCTCAAGAGTGATGTCGTTTTTTCGGTATACCGACAGATTATTAACCACCGTATACCCGCGGTAATCCGTACGAACCCCGGGTTGATTGCGAATATCGACACCGTGTGCACCCGGCGCTTTCACCAGGATATTGGTTTCACCGAGCGACTGCGAAAGCGTGATGCCGTCACGGTGAGCAATGACGCCCCCCTGCAACCCGTAATTCAGGCGCTCGCTGTGTTTGTCGTAGCTGTAGCCCGCGACAATTTCGCCATAGGTGCCTTTATAGTCGCCGTTCAGGTTGCCGGTATTTCCCGTGCCCTGTGTGCCATAACCTTGCTGCACGTTCCAGTTCAGGGCGCTGTTTTCCAGAGACACGCCGTTCAGCCCGACCACGTGCGTCGTGCCGTTGTGCTTACTGGCGTTCATGCCATAGTTAGCCCAGGTACGCGGCAAGAATTTGTCCAACGGTACGCTGACGTTAAAGGCCAGCAACCGATCGTGGTCCGCGTTTTGCGCGCTCCCGCGTCCATTCTTGCTGTAGGTCCAGGTCAAACCGTAACTGACGTTGTTCCAGTCATTGTTGTAGCCCACGCTCCAGGAGGCCATCGCCTGACCAGAATTCCAGTAATCCTCGCGTGCGGCGCTGAGCGTCAGTGAACCCAGTGCGCCGCCCAGCGTCTGGCTCATGGTCAGTTCAGCACGGTTACGCCGCCGGTCCTGCAGGGCACTGCTGTCGCCGTAGGAATCCAGCACGTCCTGCATCCCGTAATAGCCACGGGTTGAATATCGGTATCCCGCAATTGAAAAGTTTGTCCCGGTCTTCGCCATATTTTTGCTGTAACGCGCGCGCAAGGACTGACCGGATGTTTTGTCGGTGTTATTCGGCGTTGACCAGGCCTGGGTCACGTCGGCAGAGATCGCGCCGATATCCCCCATATTTTTACCGATGCCAAACGCCACTGAACGGTATTTATCAGACCCCTGCATCCCACCGTAAAGGGTGATGCCGTGCTGAATCCCATAAATACCGGTGATTTGACCAAAAGACGTTTTCTCCACGCGGCTGTTGTAGGCGCGATACTGCCCGGCCGTCACCGCATACTTCAGTCGTCCTTCCCGCTGCAGGACCGGCAGCGAGGCATAAGGCAGCGTGAAATGCTGCTCACTCCCGTCAGCCTCTTTGATGGTCACATCCAGATCGCCTGCGCCGCCGGTGGGATACATGTCCGAGATTTCAAACGCGCCTGGCGCCACGTAGCTCTGATAAATTTGATAACCATTCTGGCGGACCACCACCTGCGCATTGGTTCGCGCGATGCCGCGGACCACGGGCGCATAACCTTTAAGAGAGTCCGGCAGCATGTCATCATCCGAGGCCAGCTGACCGCCGCGAAATGGCATACTGTCGAAAACATCCGCCGGTGCGGTACTGTCCCCAATAATCAGCTGTGCTTTCAGCGGAATAACGGCGCGCTGCGCATAGGTATACACGTTGTCCCACCGATCCTCACCGGTGGAATCCCGTGACCAGGTGGTGTAATTACGTAAGCGCCACGGCCCAATATTGACCCCGGGGCGCAGGTTGGCGTACTGGCTATCATTCTGGCTGCCGCGAGTGTTCTTCGCCCACGCGTTTGCGCCGCTCAGACTGTAATTAAGCATGGCGGCATTAATCCCCTCATCCCACATCTCTGGCGGGACCGCGTCCCTGGCAGGCAGGTCGATGGCGGCCTGAGGAATGCTGATCACCAGCCGCTGTGCGCCAAACTGAAATTCGCTACTGGCCTGCGGGATCGCCTGAAGGTTTGCGCATTCACCGTTGTTCACCGCCAGCTGCGGGAAAAGCGTGGTTCTCACGCCCCACTGTTTTAACTGGTCAAGGCTCAGGCACGGCCGGAGGACGTCATTGCCCTTTTCGTCTTTTACTGCAGTAAAGGTGATATCGCGGGTCGCCATTAGCTGGTCATCAAGAACAATATCGACGTGATAGGTGCCGGGTGCCTGCGATCCGGATTCAAATGCCGATAAATCCGTTCTCCCTCTTCCTGGATTATCAAGTTCAACCAGTTCGGCATTAAATGTCTCACCGGCAAAAAGCGCCTGCGATGAACCTGCAAGTATTAATCCGATCACTGTCGCCAGGGGTGCAGGTCGAGCCCGAAAATAGTGTATTGCCATCGCTTTTAACTCATTTATGACAGGCAATGCCCGCGTTTCACCGGTTATAAGGTTGCCTGATGCGGGCCCCCAGGGCTGCCGAAGTCATTAATCACTTTAAACGTCAGTACACTGCCGCTGGCCCCTTGCGGTAACGTGAAACGGACTGAGCCACCGGGTAAGACATACGACACGTCATCGATTTTTTTACCCCCAAGGGTGATTTCATTAAAATTGATGACATACGCGGTCGGGTTATTAACCTGAAGTTCATTTCCGGTTCTGCGCCAGCGTAATTGACTGGCCTGTTCGTCAGGCGTGGACGCGTGCAGCTCAGCGGGCCGATAAATCAGTTTGATGCGCGTTTTAACCGCAATTTGTAATGCGTTCATCTGCGTTGAGGCAGACGGAATCGCTTTAATATTCAGCCAGAATAAACTTTCCCGATCCTGAGGCAGTGCCCCCGTCATCACGATGCGCTCAACGTTTTTTTGCCCGCCATCCAGACGATACAAAGGCGGCGTAATAATAAAAGGCACCTTGCCTGACGCCCCTTCCTGCACGTCGATCCATGACTGAATTAAATACGGCGTACCATCAGGGTTATTCACACTGAGTGACGTTTCCTTTTTAGCGCCATCAAAAATAATGCGCGTACCACCAATAATGACGCCGGCATGAGCCGTTGACAGCATCAGAGATAACAACGCTGTTGCCAGTAAAGGGGTTCTGAAAAAATACATTCTGTTCCTCATAAAATTGGGGGCCGGGGCGGCCCCGACGTTCAGGCAAAAGAGCTAGTTATAAACCACCGAGAAGTTGGCGACAGAATTCGCCGGGCCTGCCGTGACGCTGGCCGTGGTCGAAATATATTGGGCATAGAAATTGAGCGTATTGTCTGCGGAGCTGCTGAGCATGTAGGTGTAACCATTGCTGCCATGCAGAGGCAGGTCGGCTTTATCCGCGGTCATCAGATTGATCGCCACGCCCGTTGCGGCACCCGCCACGGAGGTGTCAATCGCCAGAAGATTGCTATTAGACGCATCCGGAGTACCGTCAAAGCGCACTTTGGCATTCGTGACCGAGACCGGGCAATTTTTCAAAATAATATCGAATTTCGTTGCCGCGGTTCTCGCCCCCGTCGCGGTAAACTCTGTTTTATAATAATCCCCAAGTACAACCACCTGGTTCTGCGATGCCACATCGACATCACAGGCAGAATCCAGAATATTTCCGTTAAAATTAACGGTACCTGCAGCGGCAAACGCATTGGCCATTGTCAGTACGGAACCTGCTGCGATCGTTGCCAGAAGAAGTGTTTTTTTCATCATGCTATATCCTGTATTACTTTATTTATTATTAACATTCAGACAAAAAGACGCGTCGGTTTTTTCACCCGCTTAATGTTTTACCTTTTACAGACAGCAGCGAAAAAAATGAAATAACTTTATTTCATTAGACGTCTGAAGACGCATATGACTTGCTGCCGATGAAATAAAATTTATACAACTCCGTTGACGTCGACAATCATTTTCGGAGTCTTTCCGTAGACCCGTAATTAACAAAAATAACACATTGTAAATAAGGAATGCCTTATGCATATAACGGGCAGTCTATTAATAGACCGGAGTGTTAATATCATTAAATTCAAAATGTTAGTCAGGATAATATTGAAAGTCTACTTTTAGACCTGTGCTGCATATTCCCGTAGTCGCTGTTTTTTAAGATAATTCTCTATGCCGGTCACCCATGATCGCAATGAAAGCAGTGGAGCACCTTATGAACACGCGAATGACAGCGGTCCTCACCGATGTAAAATCTACCGTACTGGATTTAAAGCCGTATGCCCATATTGATAAGTTAATCAGTACTGTGCTGCCTTTTACGGAAAGGCATATTCTCGCGAAAGGCGAAATTATTCAGTATCACAATAATGATGTTCGCCTCTGTTTTTTGCTGTTACACGGCAGCGTTGCGCTGCATCGTCGTGGCGATGGTATTGTTTTAAACTCAGAGTCCTCGCCTTTTATTCTGGGTGTCAGCAGCCAGTTCTCCTCTGAACATCTGTACGTCAGAGCGCTTGAAACCTCAGAAATAGCGCATGTCTCTCTGGATAATTTTAATAAGATCGTGGCGGAAAAAAACTTATGGGAACATTTTTCAAAGCTACTCATCTATACCGCCTCCCGGGTATACGAGCACTGCGCGCAAATATCGCAGATGTCAGCCTATGACATTATCCGGTTTCAGCTGGTCGAACTGATGCAGGAGCCAGATGCCGTACGGAAAAACATCACGGCGGCAGCGTATATCAAGAGTCGAACCTACCTTTCACGCAGTGGGATTATGCGTATTCTCGCGGAACTGCGTACCGGAAAGTACATCACGATGGAGCGTGGCGTGCTGCTGGAAATCCGTCATTTACCACGTAAATACTGATTAGCCTCGTGTTTACGATAAGGAGTAACGCTATAATCAGGGGGGTTATCGCTACGGGTTATAGGTTATGTCCTCTACTGAAAAAACGCATCGTGGTTCTCCTTACGCGCGAGAACTGATTTCATTCCTGCAACCCTACTGTACCACGCGCAATGTCGCTCCCGGCGAACAGCTGGATCTCCAGGTTAATGGCCAGAGCGTGTGCTATTTGATCCTCGAAGGCACCGTTGCTATCTACCGCAGAAGCGACAACATGATGCTCACCACCGCACGTAGCCCGGCGCTTTTTGGCCTCGCCAATCTGACAGACATCTACTTCAATGATTATCTTAAAACCGTGACCCCCTGCCTGACGGGTATGCTTACCACCGCTCAGGTAGAAGCCGTTATCAAAGAGAATGGGTTATGGGGGTTGTTGTCTAAGCACCTGATGTTTGTTTATAACCGGCTATACAATAATGTGATGCCTCAGGGCGCGCCCACGGCCTATGAGATGATTCGCCAGCAATTGATAAAGCTGATGGATGAAGATGAGAGTTATCGCAACGCCATCACCGCAGAGCGGTATATTCGCGAAAAAACCCAGCTGTCGCGCAGTGGGGTAATGCGTATTCTGGCGGATTTGAAAACAGGCGGGTTCATTGAGATAGAAGATGGCAGGCTCGTTAAAATCAATAAACTGCCTGCCCGGTACTGAACGTCAGATACAAAAAAGACCGCTGACGCGGCCTTTTTTTTACTGTCACGATCAATGGACGTGAACGCCCAACCGCCAGGCAAAGTAGATCTCTTCTTTAAGCTCATTTGAAGAGAGCGCCAGCAAATCTGTGAACTCCAGTTCAAGCTGTTTCAGCTTTTTCAGGTACTGCGCCGGAGACAGGTTGCTTTTATCACGACGTAAATATTCAATTGCCAGCTGTGTTGGGGTTATTTCAGTATCCATGATGTCCTCGCTTATGTACAAAACCTGACCAGTATATCACAAGAGGCTGGCTAGTTTTTGACCAAAGGCAAAACATCTGAAAACTTTACACGACCGCCGTCGTCAGTCGCGACGAGCAGCAGAGCCGATCCTGCTCGTCAAGAATGTCAATCTGCCACACCTGATGGCGGCTACCGGCGTGTAGCGCGCGACAAACGCCGCGCACCCGTCCACTTCGCACCGAGCGAATATGGTTCGCGTTCACCTCCAGCCCGACGACCTTTTGCTCCCCTTCGGTGCAAAGATAACCCGCCACGGACCCCAGGGTTTCGGCCAGCACGACGGATGCGCCGCCGTGCAATAAACCAAACGGCTGATGCGTGCGATGATCGACAGGCATCGTGGCCTCCAGTTCATCCTCGCCAATACGCGTGAACTGAATGTCCAGCAGCCCTACCATATTCCCCTCGCCCATGGCATTCAGCGCCTGCAGCGTCACGGCTCGTTTCCAGATCATCCAATTATCTCCAGTAAGGCCTGTAATGGGTGACGTACCCCGTTCCCTTCAACCCGTTTCACCTGGCTTCGGCAGGAGTAGCCCGTGGCCAGACAGCGGTTCCTCGGTAAACGCTGCATCGCCTGATGCCACGACAACTCATAGATACCGAGCGAGTTCGCGTGGTTTTTCACTTCGTGCCCGTAGGTACCTGCCATGCCGCAGCAGCCCACGTTGACGCTCTCAAGCTTCGCCCCGAAGCGGGCAAAGATAGACGCCCACTGCGCCGGGGCGCCCGGCAGTGCCGTCACTTCCGTGCAGTGACCGAACAGATACCACGATTCACCGCTCACATCCTTCACGGTCGCCTGTTGCAGCGCCGCCGGCAGCCACTCGTGCACCAGCATGACGTGAAAATCACCGCGTTGCTCCCCCAGCGTCTGCTTATACTCATCGCGGTAGCAGAGCACCAGCGCCGGATCGACACCGACCATCGGCATCCCTAGCTGCGCCACCCGGTTGAGGAAGTCAGCGGTTTTCCGCGCCGTTTTCGCAAAACGGGTAAGGAAACCTTTAATGTGCTGCGCTTTGCCGTTTGGTGAGAACGGCAGTACCACCGGCTGATAGCCCAGTTTTTCTACCAGACGGATAAAATCGGCCACCACCTGGGCATCGTAATAGCTGGTAAACGGATCCTGCACCACCAGCACCACATTGGCTTTCTGCTCAGGGGTCAGCGCCTCAAGCTGCTCCAGCGTCATGTTCGCCGAGCGGTGCCCCACGAGCTGACGCTGTAGCGAAGGGACTGACAGCAGCGGCAAGTCCACCATCCCGATATGTTTTTCGGAAAGCTTTCGCACCAGCGGCTGATTGATGAAGAAGTTAAAGGTCTTCGGCGCACGCGCCATCAGCGGGGCATAGCTCTCCACCGTCGCCACCAGATGGTCACGCATTGGACGCAGATAGCGGGTATGGTAAAGCTGCAGGAAGCGTGAGCGAAACTCCGGCACATCAATCTTGATCGGACACTGGGTTGAGCAGGCTTTACAGGCCAGGCAGCCGGACATGGCCTCCTTCACCTCGTGGGAGAAATCATACTCGCCTTTGTTCGCATGCCAGCTATTGCGGGTACGTTCAATCAGCGAGCGCAGACTGGCGCGTTTTTCCGGTAATTCCTGTTCCAGCTTCAGCGGATCAACCCCGCGGTCGGCCAGCAGACGCAGCCATTCGCGGACCAGCGTTGCGCGGCCTTTGGGCGAGTGAATACGGTTACTGGTAATTTTCATCGACGGGCACATTGGGCTTTTCACGTCGAAGTTGAAACACAGACCGTTACCGTTACACTCCATTGCACCGCGCCAGGAGGCGCGCACCGCAATCGGGATTTGTCTGTCATAGGTGCCGCGCTTGACGGCGTCCACCTGCAACATTGGAGCATCGACGTCCTCTGGCGGGCAAATTTTACCCGGGTTGAGACGGTTATCCGGATCGAATGCCGCTTTGACCTTACGCAGCTCAGCGTAGAGCGCTTCACCGAAGAACGCCGGGCTGTACTCCGCGCGGAACCCTTTCCCGTGTTCTCCCCAGAGCAGGCCGCCATATTTCGCGGTCAACGCCACCACATCGTCGGAGATCTGTTTCATCAGGATCTCCTGCTGCGGATCGCACATGTCCAGCGCCGGACGCACGTGCAGCACCCCGGCATCCACGTGGCCGAACATGCCGTAGCTCAGACCGTGGCTGTCCAGCAGGGCGCGGAACTCAACGATGTAATCCGCCAGATGCTCAGGCGGGACGCAGGTGTCTTCAGCAAAGGGAATCGGTTTGGCAGCCCCCTTCGCGTTGCCCAGCAGCCCCACCGCTTTTTTACGCATCGCGTAAATACGCTCAATGCCGGAGAGTTCGCTGCAAAGTTGCCAGCCAATGACCCCACCTTCGCCTGCTGCAATCAGTTCGTCCAGCCGCTGACAGAGCGTGGTGACCTGGCTTTCAATCTGCGCTTCGTCATCGCCGGCAAATTCAACGATGTTGAGACCCAACATCTCTTTATCAGGTACATCGGTGATAAGCTCACTCACCGAGTGCCAGACGATGTCTTCCCGAGCCAGATTAAGCACTTTAGAGTCGACGGTTTCCACCGACAGCGCCCGCGCGTCAACCATAAAGGGTGCATTTCGCAGGGCAGAATCGAAGGAGTTGTATTTGACGTTCACCAGCCGACGCACTTTCGGCAGCGGCGTAATGTCCAGCCGCGCCTCGGTAATAAATGCCAGCGTCCCTTCGGAGCCGGTCAGCACGCGGGTTAAATCAAACTGCGTCAGGTCATCGTTAAAGACATGACGCAGATCATAGCCGGTTAAGAAGCGGTTCAGTTTAGGGAATTTGTCGAGGATCAGCTGGCGGTTATCGCGACAGCGCTCAAGCACGGTGCGGTAAATCCGCCCGTTGGCCGTGTTGTCTTTACCCAGCGTTTCCGCCAGTTCGACCGGCATCGGCTGGGTATCCAGGATATCGCCGCCCAGCAGCACCGCGCGCACGCCAAGAACGTGATCGGAGGTTTTACCGTAGACCAGCGACCCCTGCCCGGAGGCATCGGTGTTAATCATCCCACCGATTGTCGCACGGTTGCTGGTAGAGAGCTCGGGGGCAAAGAAGTAACCATAAGGCTTGAGGTACTGATTAAGCTGATCTTTGATGACGCCCGCTTCGACACGCACCCATCCTTCTTCGGGATTGATCTCAATGATGCGGTTCATATAGCGCGACATATCAATGATGATGCCCTGGTTCAGCGCCTGACCATTGGTGCCGGTGCCGCCGCCGCGTGGCGTGAACACCAGCGAGGTAAATCGCTCCTGCGTTGCCAGTCGCGCAATAAGCGCCACATCGGCCGTTGAACGGGGAAACACGACTGCATCGGGAAGAAGCTGGTAGATACTGTTGTCGGTCGCCATTGTCAGCCTGTCGGCATAATGCGTGGCGGTATCCCCTGTAAAACCCTGTTGCTCCAGTGCCTGCAAAAAATTAAGCACCAGCTGAACGACGCCAGGTGCCTGAGAAATCTGTGGGATCATTACTGTCGACCCTAATTAGAGGTGTGAAATCGTTTGCGTGTATCGTAAAAGTTTTATCACATTTTTTTCTTATACGCTCTGCAGAATTACAGGCAGAATTCGCCTGTCAAAAATCGCTGAAATCATTAATGATTAGAGAATCGCGGTTTTCCGTTCCCGCCAGCCACGCTGGTGTTCAATTAAGGAAAGTTTCATTTATGGTCAATCTTCGCCAGCCCAGGGATGTTGCGCAAATTTTGTTGTCGGTGCTGTTCCTGGCCCTCATGATTATTGCGTGTTTGTGGATCGTTCAACCCTTCATTCTCGGCTTCGCCTGGGCTGCAACCGTTGTGGTTGCCACCTGGCCTTTACTGTTACGGTTGCAGAAACTGCTCTTCGGACGTCGTGGGCTGGCGGTCCTGGTGATGACGTTGCTGTTGTTCCTGCTGTTCATTATTCCCGTTGCGCTGCTGGTCAACAGCCTTGTCGACTCCAGCGGCCCGGTGATTCGCGCCGTGACCAGTGGCGATCTGACGCCGCCGGATCTCGCCTGGCTTAACAGCATTCCGGTTGTTGGCGCAAAACTTTACAGCGGCTGGCATGGCCTGCTGGAGATGGGTGGCAGCGCGCTGATGGCGAAAGTGCGCCCGTATATTGGCACCACTACCACCTGGTTTGTGGGTCAGGCAGCGCACATTGGCCGCTTTATGATGCACTGTACGCTGATGCTGGTCTTTAGCGCCCTGCTGTACTGGCGCGGTGAGCAGGTGGCTTTAGGCGTGCGTCATTTTGCCACTCGCCTGGCGGGCAAACGGGGTGATGCCGCGGTTCTGCTGGCGGCGCAGGCCGTGCGCGCGGTTGCGCTTGGCGTCGTGGTAACGGCGCTGGTTCAGGCGGTGCTGGGCGGTATTGGTCTTGCGATTTCTGGCGTGCCGTACGCCACCGTCTTCACCGTGGTCATGCTGATGACCTGCCTTGCGCAACTGGGTCCGTTGCTGGTGCTGGTACCCAGCATTATCTGGCTGTACTGGACCGGTGATACCACGTGGGGCACCGTTCTGCTGGTCTGGAGCTGCGTGGTCGGCACCATGGATAACGTTATTCGTCCCATCCTTATTCGCATGGGCGCAGACCTGCCGCTGATCCTTATTCTCTCAGGCGTCATTGGTGGATTGATTGCCTTTGGGATGATTGGTCTGTTTATTGGTCCGGTGCTTCTGGCCGTGACCTGGCGTCTGTTCTCCGCCTGGGTGCACGAAATCCCGCCTCCGGGAACGGACCCGGACGTGATTTTGAGCGAACTGGAAGAGCTGGAAGATAAGAACAAGCAGTAATGGACAGGCCGGGTAACGCAGTCGCGTACCCGGCCTACATATTCCCCTTCAATACTTAAACGTTGCTAAAGTATTTATTCGTTGTGCACTGGTCAGACCCGCTATTACGGCTCTAAGTCCCCTATTAACCTCAAGAAATCTTTACGTCTCTTTAACTATTGAGACGAATCTGATCGACGCTAAAAGCTGACATGCCTACTATTAGGACACGGTTATAAATCAACACCTTGATTTATAAGCATGGAAATCCCCTGAGTGAAACAACGAATTGCTGTGTGTAGTCTTTGCCCATCTCCCACGATGGGCTTTTTTTTATCCTGATTACGCGCGGCTGACGTCACAGGTGCTGAGCATCCGCCATTCCGTTGACAATACACGGGTTTCCCCGGTCACATTGACCGTCACCACCTCGCGAATATCCGCCGACGATGCACCAATCTGCAGCTCAAATTCACCCGGCTCGACGATCCGTTTGCCGTCACGACGGGTAAAGTTGAACATCTCAACGGGCAACGTAAAGGTGAGCGTGGCGGTTTCACCCGGTGAGAGCGTGACGCGCTGGAACGCCTTCAACTCCTGCAGGGGCCGCACCTGCGTGGCGACGTTATCCCGCACATAGACCTGTACCACCTCGCTGCCGCTGCGCTCACCGCTATTGGTGATATCCAGGCTTACGACCACCTCGCCGTCGATCGGAACGCGGGGTTCAGCCACGCGCGCCGCTCCCCAGCTAAACTGCGTCCAGCCGAGACCGAAGCCAAAGGGATAGCGGGAGCCGAAATGGAAAGCAAACGGTGTGCCGCCACTTTTGAGCTTGTGGTTGTAGTAATAGGGCATTGCTCCCGCGCTTTTCGGCACGCTGACCACCAGACGCCCCTGCGGTTCAGCGCGGCCCGTTAATACATCCGCAATCGCCCAGCCGCCCTCCTGCCCTGGTGCCCAGGCCATCATCAGCGCGGCGACGTTATCTTCCAGCCCCTGAAGGTTGTAAGGCCTCCCGCCGGTCATGACCACGATAACCGGCTTGCCGGTGGCCACCAGCGCAGCCAGCAATTGTTGCTGTACGCCCGGCAGATTCAGAGAGTCGGTATCAGAGCCCTCCCCGACGGTTCCGCTCTGGAATAGCCCGGCGAGATCGCCAACGCAGGCCACCACCACGTCACTCTCCTGTGCGGCTTTTACGGCTTCAGGGATCAGGTCGGTACGCTGCGAAACCGGAGATTGCTGCATAGGTTTACCGCCGCTGTCACCCGGAAACACCGGCGCACCCGCCATCCGTTTTTCGATAATGTGACAGCCTTTGGCATAACGTACCCGCGAGGCCCCCAGATACTGCTCAAGCGCCGCGCGCGGTGTCGTGACCTGCGAGGTCTCTTCCACCATGTCGCTAATAATTAAGTGCACCGGAAAACTGTAACCGCTGAGGAGCGCCAGCGGATCGTCTGCCGTTGGCCCGACGACCGCCACGCGAGGGTTGCCGCCGAGGGGCAAAATGCCGTTATTCTCAAGCAGCGTCAGCGAACGGGTCGCCACTTCCCTTGCAACCTGACGCGTTGCCTCATTTTGCAAATCGATGCCCTGTTCATCGGCATACGGTTTTTCAAACAAGCCAAGACGGAATTTTTCGGTCAGGACGCGTGCCACTATTTCATCGACTTTCGCCATGGAAATCAGTCCGCGCTCAACGGCTTCTGCCAGATGACGCGCGCAGTCATCTTTTGGTAGTTCGACATCCAGCCCGGCATTGAAGGCCAGCGCTGCAGATTCGGCGGCATCGTGCGAGATGCCATGATGCTGGTGCAGCAGGCTCACGCCGCCGTAGTCCGCAACGATGATCCCATCGAACCCCCACTGTTCACGCAGCACGGTTGTCATCAGGAAGTGGTCGCTGTGTCCGGGCTGGTTATCGATATCGTGATAGGCAGGCATCACCGAACCGGCATTGGCCAGCTTCACCGCCATCTCAAACGGCAGCAGGAAGGTGTCGTTCAGTTCGCTAAGGCCCAGATGCACCGGCGCGTGGTTGCGTGCCCCTTCGCTGAAGGAGTGGCCCACATAATGTTTGAGCGTTGCCAGAAGATCGCGCTTATCGCCCTGCAAACCCTTCACGTATGCCGTGGCCATCACCCCCACCAGCCACGGGTCTTCTCCGAAGGTCTCTTCGGTGCGTCCCCAGCGAACGTCGCGAGAGACATCCAGCACCGGGGCCAGCCCCTGCTGGCAGCCAACAGAGCGTGCTTCTTTGCCAATCTGTTCTGCCGCACGCTGCACCAACTGCGGATCCCAGGTCGAACCGTAGTTCAGCGACGACGGGAACAGCGTGGCATCTTTGCACAACAGCCCCACCAGGCACTCTTCATGGAACAGCGCCGGAATACCGAGGCGCGTCTCTTCCATCATCATGCACTGCAGGCGGTTAGCGGCACGCACGCCTGTTTTCGCATCAACAATATGGGTGCCCAGTGGACGCGTAATCTGTCCCACACCCAGTTTCAGCCGTTCGCTAAGCGCAGCCTGTTCGCTCACGCCCGCGAATTCATCGCTCAGATCGCTGCGTTCGCGGTGGTTACCGTTTTCATCGAGGATCAACCAGTAGGCATGCATCTGGGCGAACTTCTCTTCCGGGGTCATGCGTGCCAGTAGGTCGGCGACGCGTTCATGCACGGGACGTCCCGCGTCCTTATAAATCGCAGTCATGTGTTACTCCTGTATTGCGGAATGGGTGGCCGGGGTGAGTTGTCCTGTCTCGTCTCGCACCTCGCGTTTGCTGGCCAGCTCGCGGGCGATGGAATTGACGAGCTTGCTGTTGAGTTTGTAAATGGTCAGCAGCGCGACCATACAGAGGAACAGCACGCAGGGGATGAGGGTGAAGAGCGCATTAATGGTAGAGAGCACGTGCGGTGCCTGGGTTGCCTGACCGGGCGCATAATCCACCATCCCGAGAACCCAACCGACCACCGCCCCGCCCAGCGCCAGACCAAATTTGATGGCAAACAGCGCGGTAGAAAAGACCAGACCATCCAGACGACGGCCGCTGCGATGCTCCTCATAATCGACCACATCAGAGAACATGGTCCACTGCAGCGGCGTGGTCAGGTTCTGAATAAAGCTAAAGATAATGTTGAGGCCAAAAATCAGCCAGATCTGCGAAGGCGGCAGGAAGAAAATCAGCGCGCCGAAAATCACGAAGGAAATAATGGTCCACTGATAGGCGCGGACGCGGTCAAATTTCCCCAACAGACGTTCAGATAATAATGCCCCCGTTAAGGACGCCACCATCCCGGAAACAATAAAGGCAAATACCAGCTCCGGGCGCAGAAGCACATATTTCACGTAATACATGGTGGCAGAACCACGCGTCACCACTGCGGTTAACAGCAAAATATTAAACAGGAAAACAATTCGCCACTGGCTATTTCCGGCCAGCAGTTTTAAATCGCCGATCATCGAACCCGAGGTGTCATTGCGCGGGGAATAACGCTCGCGGGTCATCAGGAAACAACAGAAGAAGAGAATAATACCCAGCAGGCCCATCATGCTCATGGCATAGAAATAGCCTTTCTGAACGTTGCCCTGGCCTAACAGCGAGACCAGCGGTAAGGCGATCACCGTCACAATCAACCCGCCGATGAACGACAGGCCGAAGCGCCAGGACTGCAGCGAGTGACGCTCACGCGGATCCAGCGTCAGCGCCCCGGGCATGGCGCAATACGGGACGTTAATCGCGGAATAAATAAGGCTTAAGATGGCGTAAGTAACGCAGGCATAGACGATTTTCGCCGCCGGCCCGACGTCCGGTACATAGAAGGTGATAAGGCAGCTTACGCCAAATGGGATGGCAAACCACAATAGCCAGGGACGAAAGCGACCGTGCCGTGTCTGGGTGCGGTCGACCAGCGCGCCAATGCAGGGGTCGACAAAAGCATCCACCACGCGCACCACTAAAAACATGGTTCCCATGATGGCCGCCGGCAAACCGAAAACATCCGTATAGAAATAGGCGAGAAATAAGGTTGCCGTTTGCCAGACCAGCGCACTGGCCATATCACCTAAGCCATAACCTATTTTATCTTTGGTACGCAATACAGAGGAGATTGTCATTGTTATTTGCCTTTTTATCAGGTTAAAACGTATTTCAACCAGTTGCGCATCAGCGAGGGAAATGCGCGGTAAGGCTCAAGTATTAGCAACGCTTTGCGCGCTAACAATTGTCTAAATTAACAGACAAATTATGATATTTGGTTTTTTACTTTATTTGTGATGGGGAGCAAATAAGGCATGAAATAAAAAAGGCGAGGAATATATCCTCGCCTTTTTCTGGTGCTGATGGCGTTACTTGTTGAGTTCGGCCAGGCTCAGCCAGGTTTGCACCACGGTGTCCGGGTTCAGGGACAGGCTGTCAATCCCCTCTTCCATCAGCCATGCGGCAAAGTCTTCATGGTCAGACGGACCCTGACCGCAAATCCCGACATATTTACCCTGTTTCTTCGCCGCACGGATGGACATCGACAGCAGCGCTTTCACCGCCTCGTTACGCTCATCAAACAGTTCAGAGACCACGCCGGAGTCACGGTCAAGACCGAGCGTCAGCTGCGTCATGTCGTTCGAGCCGATAGAGAAGCCATCGAAGTGCTCCAGGAACTGCTCAGCCAGCAGGGCGTTGGACGGAATTTCACACATCATGATAATCTTCAGCCCGTTTTCGCCGCGCTTCAGACCCTGACGAGCCAGCTCCTCCACCACCGCTTTTGCCTGATCCACGGTACGCACGAACGGGATCATGATCTCAACGTTGGTCAGTCCCATGTCGTTGCGCACGCGCTTCACGGCGTCACATTCCAGCGCGAAGCAGGCACGGAAGCTGTCGGAAACATAACGTCCGGCGCCACGGAAGCCGAGCATTGGGTTCTCTTCTTCTGGCTCGTAACGCTCACCCCCCACCAGATTCGCGTATTCGTTTGACTTAAAGTCGGACAGACGCACGATCACGCGCTTCGGATAAAACGCCGCGCCCAGCGTGGCAATCCCCTCGGTCAGACGACCGACGTAGAACTCTTTTGGCGAGTCGTAACCTTTCATCATCTCGCGGATTTCGTTCTGCAGCTTCGCGTCCTGGTCGTCAAATTCCAGCAGCGCGCGCGGGTGAACACCAATCATACGGTTGATGATAAATTCCAGACGCGCCAGGCCAACGCCTTCGTTCGGCAGGCAGGCAAAGTCAAACGCACGATCCGGATTACCAACGTTCATCATGATCTTCAGCGGCAGATCCGGCATGGTATCGACGCTTGAACTCTTCACGCTGAAGTCGAGAATATCGGCATACACGTAACCGGTATCGCCTTCCGCACAGGAGACGGTCACTTTCTGATCGTCCTTCATGCGTTCGGTCGCGTCACCGCAACCGACAACGGCAGGGATCCCCAGCTCACGGGCGATGATTGCCGCGTGGCAGGTACGGCCACCGCGGTTGGTGACGATGGCCGCCGCTTTCTTCATGATCGGTTCCCAGTCCGGGTCGGTCATGTCGGTCACCAGCACATCGCCTGGCTGAATGCGGTTCATCTCGCTGATGTCATGGATCACTTTGACAGGACCGGCACCGATGCGATGACCAATCGCGCGGCCTTCCGCCACGATTTTGCCCTGTGCGTGCAGGGTATAACGCTCCATCACCTGACCGCGGGAGCGGACAGTTTCCGGACGCGCCTGCACGATAAACAGCTTGCCGGTGTTGCCATCTTTGGCCCATTCGATATCCATCGGACGACCGTAGTGTTTTTCGATCTGTACCGCCTGTTTCGCCAGCTCCTGCACTTCTGCATCGGTCAGGGAGAAACGGTCACGCATTTCCTGCGGTACGTCTTCAATCTTAACCTGCTTGCCATGCTCCTGCGTCGGGGCATAGATCATGCGGATTTTTTTCGAGCCCATCGTGCGGCGAACAACCGCCGGACGGTTTGCAGCCAGCGTCGGCTTATGAACGTAGAATTCGTCAGGGTTCACCGCGCCCTGTACTACCATCTCACCCAGACCCCACGCCGAGGTGATGAACACCACCTGGTCGAAGCCGGATTCGGTGTCGATGGAGAACATCACGCCGGAAGAGCCCACGTCGGAGCGCACCATGCGCTGTACGCCAGCAGAAAGCGCCACGCCGCGATGGTCATAGCCCTGGTGCACGCGGTAAGAGATGGCGCGGTCATTGAACAGGGACGCGAAGACGTGTTTCACCGCCACCAGCACGGCGTCATAACCCTGGACGTTAAGGAAGGTTTCCTGCTGTCCGGCGAATGACGCATCGGGCATATCTTCCGCGGTGGCAGAAGAACGCACGGCAAACGACGCCTGGGCATCATCTGCTGAGAGCTGGTTATAGGCTTCGTGAATGGCTTTTTCCAGTTCCGGCTGGAAAGGTGTGTCGATAATCCACTGGCGGATTTGGGCACCGGCTTTCGCAAGCTCGGTCACATCATCAATATCCGTTTTATCCAGCAGGTCATAAATGCGCTGGTTTACACCGCTCTGGTCTAAAAACAGGTTAAAGGCATCGGCGGTTGTGGCAAACCCGTTCGGTACGGAGACACCCATACCCGACAGATTTGTAATCATTTCACCCAGGGAGGCATTTTTGCCCCCAACTCTGTCTACATCATTCATGCCGAGTTGGTTATACCAAAGCACCAGCGGTGACGAGCCATTGTTGGACATCGAAACAATCCTTTTGTGATATTTGATCGGAGTAAGAAACACCTGACTACGTATTTATACTGGCATAATTATTTCCGCTAAAAAAACGGTGAATCGTGTAAGCAATTTAAATTTTCAACTTTTCGGATACTTTCCCACCACCCGCTAACCCGATGATTCCTATATATTCAGCCAAAAACCCTAAAAATAAAGTCGCTAATTGGAAAATGAAATCCACTTTTCAGGAAAATCAAAAACACCGTTTCATTTATAATTAGGATAAGTTCTTTGCTGTGTAATTTACTTTTTTAATTTATGCTTTCAGACAATTACGTACGATATTCAGGGTGGGTAAAATGGATAATGCTGTCGATCGCCACGTTTTTTATATTTCTGATGGTACGGCGATTACCGCCGAAGTGCTGGGACATGCGGTGATGTCGCAGTTCCCCGTTTCGATTAACAGCATCACGCTGCCGTTTGTGGAAAATGAGAGCCGTGCAAAGGCGGTGAAGGACCAGATTGACGCCATCTTCCAGCAGACGGGAGTCCGCCCGCTGGTCTTCTACTCCATCGTGATCCCTGAAATTCGCGCGATTATTTTGCAAAGTGAAGGGTTCTGTCAGGATATCGTCCAGGCGCTGGTGGCCCCGCTGCAGAGCGAACTGAAACTCGATCCGACGCCTATCGCTCACCGAACGCACGGGCTGAACCCCGGCAACCTGACCAAATACGATGCGCGTATCGCCGCCATTGATTACACCCTGGCGCACGACGACGGTATTTCGCTGCGTAACCTCGACCAGGCGCAGGTGATACTGCTTGGCGTCTCGCGTTGCGGGAAAACCCCGACCAGCCTTTATCTGGCGATGCAGTTCGGTATCCGTGCCGCCAACTACCCCTTTATTGCTGACGACATGGACAATCTGGTGCTGCCGGCCGCCCTTAAGCCGCTCCAGCACAAGCTGTTTGGCCTGACCATCAACCCGGAACGGCTGGCGGCAATACGTGAAGAACGGCGTGAGAACAGCCGCTACGCCTCAATGCGCCAGTGTCGAATGGAGGTTTCCGAGGTGGAAGCGCTGTACCGCAAAAACCAGATCCCGTGGCTAAACAGCACTAACTATTCGGTAGAAGAGATCGCCACCAAAATCCTCGATATCATGGGGCTCAACCGTCGCATGTACTAACATGCTAGTACAATAACTCAGAATCGGGTATCATCACCACATCCTCGGCGCGCAGACGCGCCGAACTTGAATTCAGCAGGGATTGGTTTAAGGTGATGCCCATCACTTCCCGGTAGTCTGCCGATGAAGCAAAAATTTTTCTGAGACATTTCATGAATAAAACCGATGAACTCCGCACTGCGCGCATTGACAGCCTGGTCACACCGGCTGAACTGGCACAGCGGCATCCTGTTTCCGCGGGTGTAGCGGAACATGTCACGGCATCCCGCCGTCGCATTGAAAAAATCCTTAATGGCGAAGACAAACGTCTTCTGGTGGTGATTGGCCCTTGCTCCATCCACGATCTGGATGCCGCAATGGATTATGCAAAACGGCTTCAGGGGCTGCGGGACAAGTACCAGCATCGCCTTGAAATTGTCATGCGCACCTACTTTGAAAAACCGCGCACCGTCGTGGGCTGGAAAGGGCTGATTTCCGACCCGGACCTGAACGGCAGCTACCGTGTTAATTATGGCATTGAGCTGGCGCGTAAACTGCTTTTGCAGGTCAATGAGCTGGGCGTACCGACGGCCACCGAGTTTCTCGATATGGTGACCGGACAGTTTATCGCCGATCTCATCAGCTGGGGCGCTATCGGCGCGCGCACCACGGAAAGCCAGATCCACCGTGAGATGGCCTCTGCCCTCTCCTGCCCGGTTGGTTTTAAAAACGGTACCGATGGCAACACGCGAATTGCCGTTGACGCGATCCGTGCATCGCGTGCCAGCCATATGTTCCTGTCGCCGGATAAGCGCGGTCAGATGACCATTTATCAGACCAGCGGCAACCCATACGGGCATATCATCATGCGTGGCGGGAAAAAGCCTAATTACCACGCGCAAGATATTGCTGCGGCGTGTGAAACGCTGGCCGAGTTCGACCTGCCGGAACACCTGGTGGTGGATTTCAGCCACGGCAATTGCCAGAAACAGCATCGCCGCCAGCTGGATGTGTGTGATGAGATCTGCCAGCAGATCGTCAGCGGTTCAACCGCCATCGCGGGCATTATGGCCGAAAGTTTTATTCGGGAAGGCACGCAAAAAATCGTAGCCGGACAGCCAATGGTTTACGGCCAGTCGATCACCGACCCGTGCCTGAGCTGGGAAGACAGCGAACTGCTGCTGGAGAAACTGGCGGCAGCGGTCGATTCACGTTTTTAGTCCTCACCTTACCCTCTCCTGCGGGAGAGGGTCTACGTTCGCGCAAGGCCACATCCTCTTCTGTTTTGATCCCATCACAGTTTTTTCACAAAAACGCTTGCCGTGAATTTTCACTTTGTTGATAATGATTATCATTGTTACATTGATTGTTATTTATAAACATTATGTCACGTACGGATAACAACGCGGCAACGCCCGAAAACACACACACAGCACCTGCCCCAGCGCGCACCGATCGTCGGATCGACAGTAAAAGCCTGCTGGGGGACGAGGGACGCGTGATCATCGAGCATGACGGCCAGCTTTATCTGTTGCGCCAGACCCATGCCGGGAAGCTGATCCTCACCAAATAAATACCACAATACCTTCGCCAGCCACCCAGGTGATCCCCAGGCAGCCAGCGCTTTCGATTCTTTATGGAGAGTTGCTATGCCACACCTGCATTCCGCATTTTTGCGCCCGTCCTGTCTTGCGCTATCCATTGTCAGCGCCCTGCCGGGCGTCGCGTTTGCGGCCACAGATGACATGACCGTTATCGCCACCGGCAACGCACGCAGCGCCTTCGAAGCCCCGATGATGGTCAGCGTGATTGACACCGCGGCCCCGGAAAATCAGACCGCCAGCTCCGCCGCCGACCTGCTGCGCTACGTCCCAGGCCTGATGCTTGACGGCACCGGGCGCACCAACGGTCAGGACGTCAACCTGCGCGGTTACGACCGCCGCGGCGTGCTGGTGCTGGTGGATGGCGTGCGCCAGGGGACCGACACTGGCCACCTGAACAGCACGTTCCTCGACCCGGCTCTGATTAAACGTATCGAAGTGGTTCGCGGCCCGTCAGCCTTACTGTACGGCAGCGGCGCACTGGGGGGCGTGATCGCGTATGACACCGCCGATGCAAATGACCTGCTGGAACCGGGAAAAAACAGCGGCTACCGCGTGTTTGGTACGGGCGCGACGGGCGATCACAGTCTGGGCATGGGGGCCAGCGCTTACGGGCGTACCGAAACCCTGGACGGACTGGTTGCCTGGTCGAGCCGCGATCGCGGCGATCTGCGCCAGAGCGACGGTGGAACAGCACCGAATGACGAATCCATCAACAACATGCTGGCAAAAGGCCGCTGGGCCATCGATCCGGCCCAGACGCTGAGCGGATCCCTGCGCTATTACAATAACGCGGCGCAGGAGCCCAAAAACCCGCAAACCCCCGCCGCGGACGCCAGCAGCAATCCCATGACCGATCGCTCCACCATTCAGCGAGACGCTCAGTTGGGCTATCACCTGGCTCCCCAGGGCAACGACTGGCTGAATGCCGATGCGAAACTCTACTGGTCTGAAGCGCGCATTAACGCCCAGAACATTGACGGCACCGGCGAGTTTCGCAAGCAGACCACCAAAGGTGGCAAAGTGGAAAACCGCACCCGTCTGTTCAGCGACACGTTTGCCTCACATCTTCTGACCTATGGCGGCGAATACTACCGTCAGGAGCAACATCCGGGGGGCACCACCACCGGCTTCCCGGAGGCTAAAATCGATTTCAGCTCCGGCTGGCTGCAGGACGAGATCACCCTGCGCGACCTGCCGGTCACGCTACTCGGCGGTACCCGTTACGATAATTACCGCGGGAGCAGCGAAGGATACGACGATGTGAACGCGGACAGATGGTCCTCCCGTGCCGGACTGACCGTCAGCCCGACCGACTGGCTGATGCTGTTCGGCTCTTACGCACAGGCCTTCCGTGCGCCGACCATGGGTGAAATGTATAACGACGCCAAACACTTCTCCATCGGCCGCTTTTACACTAACTACTGGGTGCCGAACCCGAACCTGCGTCCGGAAACCAATGAAACGCAGGAGTTTGGCTTCGGACTGCGCTTTGACGACGTCATGCTTGCTAACGATGCGCTGGAATTCAAGGCCAGCTACTTCGACACCAAAGCCAAAGACTACATCTCCACCAGCGTCGATTTTGCGGCTGCGACCACCATGTCCATGAACGTTCCCCACGCCAAAATCTGGGGCTGGGACGTGATGGCGAAATACACGGCCGACCTGTTCAACCTCGACGTCGCCTATAACCGCACCCGGGGAAAAGATACCGATACGGGCGAGTATATCTCCAGCATCAACCCGGATACCGTCACCAGCAAGCTGGATATCCCGGTGGCGCAAAGCGGTTTTTCCGTCGGCTGGATCGGCACCTTCGTCGATCGCTCAACCCATATCAGCAGTAGTTACAGCGAACAGCCTGGCTATGCGGTTAACGATTTCTACGTAAGCTATAAAGGCCAGGAGCAGCTCAAAGGGGTAACCACGACGCTGGTGCTGGGTAACGCGTTCGACAAGGCGTACTGGTCTCCTCAGGGCATTCCTCAGGACGGACGCAACGGTAAGATTTTTGTGAGTTACCAGTGGTAATCCCCACGCCCCGGCCTGCCGGGGCCCTTATTCGAAAGGAAGAGACAATGAATCACTACACACGCTGGCTTGCGCTGAAAGAAGAAAATCCAGGTCAATACGCACGTGACATCGCAGGCTTAATGAACATCAGCGAAGCAGAGCTGACCTTCGCCCGCGTGGGCCACGACGCCTGGCGCCTGCACGGCGACATCCGCGAAATCATCGGCGCGCTGGAAGCCGTGGGCGAGACCAAATGCATCTGTCGTAACGACTATGCAGTTCACGAGCAGGTGGGCGCGTTTACGCATCAACACCTTGGCGGCCACGCCGGGCTGGTACTGAATCCGCGGGCGCTGGATCTGCGCCTGTTTCTCAACCAGTGGGCGAGCGCGTTCCACATCAGTGAAACCACCGCCCGCGGTGAGCGTCAGAGCATTCAGTTCTTCGACCTTCAGGGCGATGCCCTGCTGAAAGTTTACACGACCGATAACACCGATATTTCTGCCTGGGGCGACCTGCTTACGCGCTTTATCTTTGCCGATAATCCGCCACTGGCGCTGAAGCATGCAGATGTCCCTGCCCATAACGAAAAGGCTGATGCCGCCCTCGTTGACCAGGAGTGGCGCGCCATGACCGACGTGCATCAGTTCTTCGGCCTGCTGAAGCGCCACAATCTGAGCCGCCAGCAGGCGTTTCGGCTGGTGGGTGACGATCTGGCCTGCAGGGTAGACAACACCGCTCTGGCACAGCTGCTGGAAACGGTCCGCCTGGAGGGGAATGAGATGATGATCTTCGTCGGCAACCGCGGCTGCGTGCAGATCTTTACCGGCGTGGTGGAAAACGTCGTCTCGATGAAAGGCTGGCTCAACATCTTCAACCCAACCTTTACCCTGCATCTGCGGGATACGTCCATCGCCGAAACATGGGTGACGCGTAAACCCACCGCTGACGGGCACGTCACCAGCCTGGAGCTCTTCGCCGCCGACGGGACGCAAATCGCTCAACTGTACGGTCAACGCAGCGAAGGTGAACCAGAGCAGCGTCAGTGGCGCAGCCAGGTCGACGCCCTGACCCGAAAAGGGCTGGCCGCATGAAAAAATGGCTCGCCCTGCTCTGCGCCCTGCCGCTGGTGACGTTCGCGGCCACACCGCAGAAAATTGTCGCCCTGGGGGGTGACGTGACTGAGATTGTTTATGCCCTTGGCGCGGGATCGTCACTGGTTGCCCGCGACAGCACCAGCCAGTGGCCGCAGGCGGCGAACGCCCTGCCCGACGTCGGCTATTTGCGCCAGCTTAACGCGGAGGGGATCTTATCCATGCGCCCGACGCTGGTGCTGGCCAGTGCTCAGGCGCAGCCCTCGCTGGCGTTAAAACAGGTCGAGGAAAGTCACGTCAGTGTCGTCACCGTTCCCGGCAGTCATGACCTGAGCGTGATTGACGAAAAGGTGCGAGTCATTGCCGAAGCGACGCATCGCGAAGCACAGGGTGACGCATTGCGCGCCAGGCTGCGCCAGGCGCTTGCAGCCCTGCCCACCTCGCCACTCGACAAACGGGTGCTGTTTATCCTCAACCACGGCGGGATGACCGCGATGGCTGCCGGACAACAGACCGCCGCGGATGCTGCCATTCGCGCAGCGGGTTTGCAAAACGCGATGCAGGGCTTTACCCGTTATCAGCCACTGTCCCAGGAAGGCGTGATTGCCAGCCAGCCTGACCTTGTCGTGATTTCGCAGGACGGCGTAAAGGCATTGAGCGGCGAAGCGAATGTGTGGACACTTCCCGGCCTGGCGCAAACGCCGGCGGGACGGAACAGGCAGGTGCTGACCATCGACGATATGGCGCTGCTGGGCTTTAGCGTGCGCACGCCGCAGGCCATACAGCAATTGCGCACCCGGGCGGAGCAACTGCCCTGATGTCCCGACGGATCGCGTTGTCGCTGTGGATGCTGGCCGCCATCCTGACGGTCATGACGCTGGCGGCCTCCGGGGCTGGCGCACTGCATCTGCCGGTCAGTCTGCTGTGGCGCGGCAGTGATGAAACCCTGCGTCAGATCTGGCTGACCATTCGCCTCCCCCGGGTCCTGCTGGCGCTGGTCACCGGCGGCTCGCTGGCGCTGGCAGGCTGCGTAATGCAGGGGCTTTTTCGTAATCCGCTGGCGGATCCGGGGCTGCTTGGGATCAGCAGCGGCGCGGCGCTGGCCGTGGCATTGTGGGTGGTTATTCCCCTCTCGCTCCCCACGCTGATGATGCTTTACGCTCCCATGATCGCGGCATTTGGGGGTGCGCTGGCGGCCACCTTCGTCATTTTTGTCCTAAGCCAGCAGCGTAACAGCACACTTTCACGTCTGTTACTGGTGGGCATTGCCCTCAATGCCCTGTGCGGTGCGGCAGTCGGCGTGCTGTCATGGCTCAGCAATGATGCCCAGCTTCGCCAGCTCTCCCTCTGGGGCATGGGCAGCCTGGGTCAGGCGCAGTGGTCTACGCTGCTGGCCGTCACCTCGCTGATGGTGCCAGGCGCTCTGATTATCTGGCGTCTTGCCGGCGCGCTCAATTTACTGCAGCTGGGTGAAGAAGAAGCGCACTACCTTGGCGTGGCGGTAGTGAAGGTACAGCGGATCCTGTTGCTGTGCAGCGCCTTACTGGTTGCCGCCGCGGTTGCCGTCAGCGGGGTGATTGGTTTTGTCGGTCTGGTGGTGCCGCACCTGATACGGATGTGGCTGGGCGCCGATCACCGGGCCGTGATCCCCGGCTCCGTACTGGCCGGGGCGTCGCTGCTGCTGGTTGCCGATACGGTGGCGCGCACGCTGGTCGCACCGGCTGAAATGCCGGTCGGTTTACTGACCAGTCTCTTCGGTGCGCCGTGGTTCCTGTGGCTCATTTTTCGTCGTGGAGGCGCACATGGCTGAACGCTACTGCGCGGAACGTCTTGTTTATCAGGTCGGGCAACGGACGCTTATCAACGACGTGTCGCTGGCGTTATCTCCGGGGGAAATGGTGGCGTTGATCGGGCCTAACGGTGCCGGAAAATCGACGTTACTGCGCCTGCTCACAGGCTATCTCACGCCTTCAGGCGGGCAATGCAGCCTGGCGGGTACGCCGCTTGAGGCGTGGCATCCGCAAAAGCTTTCACGCCGCCGGGCAGTGATGCGCCAGAATACGCAGCTCGGGTTCGACTGGCCGGTCGACGCGGTGGTGGGTATGGGCCGCGCGCCCTGGACGCGCTACCCGGAAGCCCCGGTTGTCGAAGCCGTAATGGCGATAACGGGCTGCCTGCCCCTCGCAGACCGACACTTTTCGGCCCTCTCCGGTGGCGAGCAACAACGGATCCAGCTCGCCCGCGCCCTGGCGCAGCTCTGGCATGACGGCGGGCCGCGCGGCTGGTTGTTTCTCGATGAACCCACTTCCGCGCTGGATCTTTACCACCAGCAGCATCTGCTGCGGCTGTTGAAATCCCTGACCCGTCAGGGCGATTTTCACGTGTGCGTGGTGCTGCACGACCTCAATCTGGCAGCGCTGTGGGCGGACCGGATCCTGCTGCTGCATAACGGCACGCTGGTTTCTCAGGGCACGCCGGAAACGGTTTTACAGGCCGACACGCTGGCCCGGTGGTATGGCGCGCAGGTATACGTTGGCCCACATCCGGTTCACGCCTCACCGCAGGTATTTCTCGCGCCCTGACCGGGCTGATAAAAATCTTTCAGCGTCTCGAGCAGGGCATGCGCCGCTTTTGAAAGCTGCGTGTGCCCGGGGTGGATCACGCCGATGCATTTTTCAATCGGCGGGTTATCGAGTGGAATACAGACCGCGCCTAACGAGGTCATCTGCGCCTCACACAGTGCCGGGACCGCACTGCCGCCCAGACCGCTGGCGACCATTCTGCCCACCGTCACCAGCTGATGGCTCTCCAGCGCCACATCCAGTTTACGACCGCTGCGGGCCAGCTCCTCTTCCATCATCAGACGAACGGCCGAAGGGCGCTGCAGGGTAATGAAATCCAGCGTCAGTAGCGCCTCCCATGAAAGGCGTTTTTTGGCTGCCAGAGCGGATGATTTCGGCACAATGGCGACAAATCGATCGAGACCCAACGGTGTAAAAAGCAGGTTATGGGTCGGCGCCGGTTCAAACGCGATCCCCATCTCGACCCGCCCTTCCCGCACCATTTCAATTACCTGCTCGTTGATAACATCGTGCACGGTGACGTTGATCCCGGCGTGGCGATCGCGAAATGCCTTGAGCACCTCCGGCAGGACATTCGCCGCAAATGACGGCATCGCCGCGACTGAGATTTTGCCGCGCTGCAGCGTAAAGCACTGATGCATGGCCTCTTCGGCGTTATCCCAGTCTGCCAGCAGCTGCCGCGCCATCGGTAAAAAGGTCTCCCCCTCCTGCGTCAGCGCCACCTTGCGGGTGCTGCGCTGCAACAGCGGTCCCCCCAGCGCCTCCTCCAGACCCTTGATCGTCAGGCTGAGCGCCGGCTGGGAAAGATTCAGCCGTTCACTGGCATGCGCGAAATTCAGAGTGTGAGCTACCGCTAAAAACGCGCGTAACTGTTTGACACTCATTCTCATTTTTCACCTTGTTAACTAATTGAAAAAATTTAGTTAACGGGAAATTAATAAAAAAACCAAATGAGTGGGTCACAAATTCAAAATTAACAAATGAGTCGCCGCCCCTAATGATACCGGCACGGATAACGGGAGGGATGATTATGGCGGGACTGGATAAGCGCGTCGGCAGCTATGCGCAGGCGCTGGACGGGCTGACGGACGGAATGACATTGCTGGCAGGCGGCTTCGGCCTGTGCGGCATTCCTGAGAACCTGATTGCCGAAGTCAGACGCCGTCAGGTGCAGGGGCTGACGGTGGTTTCAAACAACTGCGGCGTCGATGGTTTTGGTCTCGGGATACTCCTTGAGACGCGCCAGGTACGAAAAGTGGTGGCGTCGTACGTGGGCGAAAACGCGCTGTTCGAGCAACAGGTGTTGAGCGGCGAGCTGGAAGTGGAACTCACCCCACAGGGAACCCTGGCAGAAAAGGTTCGCGCTGGCGGAGCGGGTATTCCGGCGTTTTACACGGCCACCGGCTATGGTACCCCCGTGGCTGCTGGCAAGGAAGTTCGCCAGTTTGCCGGCAAGCATTATGTCCTCGAAGAGGCCATCACCGGCGATTTTGCGCTGATCAAGGGCTGGAAAGCGGACTGGTACGGCAACGTTATCTATCGCCATACCGCGCAAAACTTTAACCCGCTGATGGCCACCGCGGGCCGGATAACGGTAGTGGAAGTGGAAGAGATCGTCGCCCCGGGCGAACTGTCCCCGTCGGCCATTCATACCCCGGGGATCTACGTCGACAGGCTGATTGTCGGCCAGTTCGAGAAACGCATTGAACAGCGCACGCTGCGCGCAGAGGGAGTCTGAAGATGTTAACCCGTGAACAGATGGCCATGCGCGTCGCCCGAGAACTGCGCGACGGTTACTACGTCAACCTGGGGATAGGGATCCCGACCCTTGTGGCGAACTATATTCCGGCGGGAATGGACGTGATGCTCCAGTCTGAAAACGGCCTGCTGGGGATGGGAGCCTTTCCGGATGAGCAGAGCCTTGACGCCGACATGATCAACGCCGGTAAGCAGACCGTCACCGCGAGGATCGGTGCCGCCATTTTCGACTCGGCCCAGTCGTTCGCCATGATCCGGGGCGGTCATGTTGACCTGACCGTACTCGGGGCGTTCGAAGTGGATGTCGAAGGCAACATCGCCTCGTGGATGATCCCGGGCAAGATGGTGAAAGGGATGGGAGGCGCGATGGATCTGGTCGCCGGGGCGCAGAACATCATTGTGGTGATGACCCATGCCGCAAAAAACGGAGAGTCAAAACTGCTGCCGCGCTGCACGCTGCCGTTGACCGGCGCTGGCTGTATCCGTCGGGTGTTAACCGACCTTGCGTTGCTGGAGATTGAAGACGGCGCGTTCATTCTGCGGGAATACGCCCCCGGCGTCAGTATTGACGAGATCGTCAGTAAAACAGCCGGGAAAATCATCGTGGCGGACGACGTGCGCGAGATGCGCTTCAACTGAGGAGTGAACATGAATGAGGTCATGATTGTCGGGGCCACGCGAACCCCTGTAGGCAGTTTTCGCGGATCGCTCTCCTCCCTTTCCGCGGTTGAACTGGGTGCCGTAGCGGTTCGTCGCCTGCTTGAGAACAGCCAACTGTGCGCAGATCAGGTAGACGAACTGATTTTCGGTCAGGTGCTGACGGCAGGGTGCGGACAAAACCCCGCCCGTCAGACCGCTCTCACGGCCGGATTGCCCGTCAGTACGCCCGCGACAACCGTCAATCTGGTGTGCGGTGCCGGCTTAAAAGCGGTGCAGCTCGCCGCGCAGGCTATCCGCTGCGGCGATGCCGACGTGGTTATCGCTGGCGGCCAGGAGAGCATGAGCAATGCCCCTTACCTGCTGGACGGTGCGCGGTCAGGGTTGCGTTTTGGTCATACAGGATTGCAGGACAGCATGATAACGGATGGCCTGTGGGACGCATTTAACGATTATCACATGGGCATCACCGCGGAAAACGTTGCCCGCCAGTATGGCATCTCCCGCGAGCAGCAGGACGCTTTTGCCGCCCGGTCGCAGCAAAAAGCGGCGTCGGCCATTGAGCACGGTCTGTTTAACGCGGAGATGGCTCCGGTCACGGTGAGCGAGGGTAAAAAGCCGCCGCGCCTGGTTAGCAGTGATGAACAACCCCGGCCGGGAACCACCGCTGAGCAACTCGCTCAGTTGCGCCCTGCCTTTCGTCGTGAAGATGGAACGGTCACGGCGGGTAATGCCTCAACCCTGAACGATGGTGCCGCTGCGGTGCTGTTGATGAGCGGTGAAAAAGCGCGGGAAAGCGGGTTACCGATCCTGGGACGGATCGTGAGTTATGCCGTGACCGGCATTGATCCATCGGTGATGGGCATCGGGCCGGTCAGCGCCTGCCAGACGGCTCTGGCCCGGGCAGGCTGGGCGCTGGATGAGGTGGACGTCATTGAAGCGAATGAAGCCTTTGCCGCACAGGCGCTGGCCGTTGGCAAACTGCTCGGCTGGGATGAACGTAAGGTGAACGTAAACGGTGGTGCGATTGCGCTTGGCCACCCCATCGGCGCCTCTGGCTGTCGGATCCTCGTCACGCTGCTGCATGAGATGCAACGCCGCGACGCGAACAAAGGGCTCGTCACCCTGTGTGTGGGAGGGGGGCAAGGCATTGCATTAACCCTTGCGCGCTAACCGCGCCCGGACATCTCGTTGGTACCCGAATATAACAATGATAGTGAGGAGTCATAATGAGTGTGTTGATTGCCCTGGCGGCGCTGGCATTGCTGATGCTTGCGGCCTATCGCGGATACAGCGTTATTCTGTTTGCCCCCATCGCGGCGCTGGGTGCCGTGCTGCTGACCGATCCGGGGGCCGTCGGCCCGACGTTTACCGGTCTGTTTATGGAAAAGATGGTCGGCTTCGTCAAGCTCTACTTCCCGGTGTTCCTGCTGGGTGCCGTGTTTGGCAAGCTGATTGAGCTTTCCGGTTTCTCACGCGCTATCGTCGCTGCAGCGATCCAGATCCTCGGGCGCCGCCATGCGATTCCGGTCATTGTGCTGGTGTGTGCATTGTTAACGTACGGCGGCGTTTCGCTCTTCGTGGTGGCCTTTGCCGTCTATCCTTTTGCGGCCGAACTGTTCCGCCAGAGCGGCATCCCCAAACGTCTTATCCCGGCGACCGTGGCTCTGGGTGCGTTCTCGTTTACCATGGACGCCCTGCCCGGTACGCCGCAGATCCAGAACATTATCCCCACCAGCTTCTTTGGCACTAACGCCTGGGCCGCGCCGTGGCTTGGGCTGATTGGCTCGCTGTTTATCCTCTGTTTTGGCCTGCTCTGGCTGGAGCGTCAGCGGCGAAAGGCGCTCAATAACAATGAAGGTTACGGTTCCGATCTGAAAAATGAACCTGAAACGCCGGACAACATTAATCTGCCCCATCCGCTGATCGCCATTTCCCCTCTGCTGCTGGTCGGGATCCTCAACCTGCTGTTTACCCGCTGGATCCCCGGCTGGTACGGGACGCGCCATGAGCTTATCCTGCCCGGGCTGGCGAAGCCGATTGTCACCGAGGTCAGCAAAATCACCGCCATCTGGGCCGTGGAAGCGGCGCTGATCGCGGGTATTGTCATGGTACTGCTTTTTGGATTTCGCAATATCCGGGGACGGCTGGCAGAAGGCAGCCGGACGGCGGTCAGCGGCGCCATTCTGGCGGCAATGAATACCGCATCTGAATACGGTTTCGGGGCGGTGATCGCTGCGCTGCCCGGTTTTCTGGTCTTATCCAAAGCGCTCGCCGCTATCCCGAACCCGTTGCTCAACGAAGCCATCAGCGTGACCGTGCTTGCCGGGATCACCGGTTCGGCGTCGGGCGGGATGAGCATCGCCCTTGCGGCCATGGCCGATACGTTTGTCGCGGCCGCCCACGCAGCCAATATCCCTCTGGAGGTTCTCCACCGCGTGGCCTCGATGGCCAGCGGCGGCATGGATACGCTTCCCCATAACGGGGCCGTGATAACGTTGCTTGCCATTACGGGTCTGAGCCATCGTCAGGCGTATGGCGGCATTTTCGCTATCACTCTCATCAAAAGTCTGGCGGTGCTTTTTGTCATTGCCGTGTTCTATCTCACCGGCATTGTGTAAGGAGAATAAAATGAATCTGAACGGTAAAACCGCACTGGTGACCGGCTCGACCAGTGGTATTGGACTTGGGATCGCTGGCGTGCTGGCGAAGGCCGGCGCGCAGTTGATTCTTAACGGTTTCGGCGACAGTGAATCGGCAAGAGACGAAATCGCGAAACGGGGTAAAACGCCGGGCTATCACGATGCGGACCTGCGTGACGTCCAGCAGATTGAAGCCATGATGCACTACGCCGAAACCCGGTATGGCGGAGTCGATATTCTGATCAACAACGCCGGTATACAGCACGTCGCACCTGTTAATGCGTTCCCGGTGGAAAAATGGAACGACATTATCGCCATCAACCTCTCTTCCGTCTTTCACACCAGCCGGCTGGCGCTGCCTGCGATGCAGGCGAAAAACTGGGGGCGCATCATTAATATCGCCTCCGTGCATGGGTTGGTCGCGTCGAAAGAGAAATCCGCCTATGTTGCCGCCAAGCATGGCGTGGTGGGCTTTACCAAATCCCTGGCGCTGGAGACCGCCCGCACCGGTATTACCGCCAATGCCATCTGCCCGGGCTGGGTGCTGACCCCGCTGGTGCAGCAGCAAATCGACAGACGTATTGCCGATGGCGTCGCACCGGATGTCGCTCGTGAGCAACTGCTGGCAGAGAAACAGCCCGCCGGTGAGTTTGTTACGCCGGAACAGCTAGGCGAGCTGGCGTTGTTTTTGTGCAGTGACAGCGCCGTACAGGTCCGCGGCGCCGCCTGGAATATGGATGGCGGATGGGTCGCACAGTGACCGCGGTATCGGCATAAAAAAACCTGGCACCGCAAGGTGTCAGGTTTTGTCCGCCCAGGCTAGCTCGAACAGCTCACTTCCAGGCGTTTTCCCCAGTCCGGCGGACGGCTGACATAGTCGTCATCACGGTCAGCAAACGGCGTACGCAGAGCCACATGCAGGCGATGTAATTCGTCATACTCCCCCTGCTCTGCCTGTTCAATGGCCCGCTGCGCCAGCCAGTTGCGCAACACCATCGCCGGGTTCGCCGCGTTCATTTGCGCCTGCCGGGTTGCGTCGTCGACCTGCTCTTGCTGCAACCGCGCACGGTAAAGCGCAAACCAGTCGTCAAAGCCCTGCCTGTCAATGAACTCGTCGCGCAGCGGTGAGGCACTACTGTGTTGCTCAGTCTGGCTCAGCATCCGGAAGGTGCGGGTGTAATCGCTGCCTTCACGTTCCATGAGTGCAAACAGAGCGTTCAGGATGTCGTTATCGCCCCTCTCCTGCGTCACCAGCCCCAGCTTGTTGCGCATCAACGCGCCGTATTCGCGCAGTAAAATGTCCTGGTAGCTGTCGAGCGCATCATTCAGGGCATCAACGTCGATAAACGGCGACAGAGTTTGCGCAAGGCGCTGCAGGTTCCACAGGCCAACAGCCGGCTGATTGTCGAAACTGTAACGTCCCTGATAGTCAGAATGGTTGCAGATGTACCCCGGCTGATAGTCATCAAGGAAGCCAAACGGACCGTAATCAAAGGTCAACCCGAGAAGCGACATGTTGTCCGTGTTCATCACCCCATGGGCAAACCCGACCGTCTGCCAGCGGGCAATCATGGTTGCGGTACGGGCTACCACATCGCGGAACCAGAGAATGTACTTATCGGCCTCGTCCTGGAAATGAGACCAGTGATGACGAATGGCATAATCCGCAAGCTGGCGGACTTTTTCCGGCTCACGACGATAATAAAAGTGTTCAAAGTGGCCAAAACGCAGATGGCTTTGCGCAACGCGCATAAGCATCGCCCCTTTTTCCACCGTTTCACGCGCCACCGGGGTGTCACTGGTTACAATCGACAGTGCGCGGGTGGTGGGGATCCCCAGCGCATGCATCGCTTCTGATGCCAGACATTCGCGAATAGTCGAACGCAATACCGCGCGCCCGTCGCCCATTCGCGAGTAAGGGGTCAGACCGGCCCCCTTCAGGTGCCAGTCCACCGTCTCTCCGTTGGGCAGCCGTTGTTCGCCCAGCAGGATCCCCCGGCCATCGCCCAGTTGTCCTGCCCAGACGCCAAACTGATGTCCGCTATAGACCTGAGCCAGAGGCTGCATACCGGCAAGCAGCGTTTCGCCTCCCCAGACGCCAGCGCCGTCGGAGGGCTGAAACATCTCAGGTGGAACAGCCAGCTCATCTGCCAGCCGATCGTTATGCCAGATAAGACGGGAATTTTGTAACGGTGTGGGTTTGAGTGCGGTATAAAAACCCGGCAACTCGTCATGCCAGTGTGCAGTAAAAGACAGGGTCATAGGTCCTCCTGCTTTTAGTGTAGAGGGTTTACCCGGACTTAAACACGGGCGAAAGAGAGGGTTATCACTGAACGAGCGTGGTGACGTGCTCTGCAGAGACGGCTGGCCAGAGCGCCCCCTGCATTGCGCCAAAGTTAAAGGACAAGACGCGCTGCAATAAACCGTGGTCATCAATGCCGCCGACGAGCACGGACTGACAGTGAGGCGTTATTTGCCAGAGGATTGCGCGCATAAAAGGCTCAAAAGAGAGTTCAGAAGCACGCTGCTGGATAAATCCCTTGTCGAGAATGACCCGTTTAAACAATCCATCATAAACGGCTTTCAACGACGCTGCGCCTGCGCCAAAGTTTGCCAGCACCAGCGGAAAATGGATTGCCATTCTCGCCAGTTGCAGATCGTCCTTCCCGTTATTTAAACCTGGATAATTCTCATTAACAGTAAACTCAAGAAACGGATAACGCTCAATTATTGAAACAGCGTTCTCATTACTTAATAAAAATTCAACAATTACAGGTGTAATATTGATCCATGCAATTAACTGATGCTGAATAAAAAACAGTTTACAGGTATCAAGCAATTGCAATTTCTCGTTAAACAACGCTAACTCTTCTTCAGCCGAAAGCCGCGGGATAACGAGTTCGGTGGGGATCCGAACGTGGGTACCGACGCCAGTAAAGTTAACCAGAACCTCTAAACCTTTAAGCTCGCCGGCACTATTACGGGCAGGCAGAAGCATCAGTTCAGACTGGTAAGCATTATCTAGCGTAATAATCATTGCACTCGCCCCGCATTAAAGATGAGAGAGGACATCCTGGAGCAATTGCCGACACAATTCCACTGTCTTGATTTTAATAAGATTAATTTCATTAGTTCCGTATTATTTTTCAGATTTATCCCTGAATCTAAAATAATCTTATCCTGGTTGCTCAGTAATAGCCAGTTTTAGATAAAACAGACACCTGAGGAGATAAGTCATTTTTCGTAAATTTAACTTTAAACCTCTTATTTGAGAAAAAATGGCATGATTTATTAGTTATCATGCCATCATAAGAGACTGCTCTTTGACAGACTAAATACGTCGTGCCTGCCAGAAGTTTTTACGCCAGTAAACATTATCGAGCGACGAGCGCATCACCCCACGACTGGTCGAGGCGTGAATAAACTGATTATCGGTATCATAAATACCGACGTGAAGCCCACTTTCACCCGAGCCGGTTTTGAAAAAAACCAGGTCGCCGGGCAGCAAATCATCTTTATCGATTTCCGTGCCAATTTCCGCCTGTTTGCGCGTTTCGCGCGGAAGCTGTAAATCAAACTTATCGCGAAACGTCATCAGAACAAAGCCAGAACAATCTACGCCCCCACGGCTCATGCCGCCATAACGATAGGGCGTGCCGCGCCAGTTGCTCAGCTGATCGTTAAGGCTGGCAATGACGGTAATAGAATCTGAAAGCCGCGGGTTAGGCGGCGGCGCACGATGGCTACTGCATCCCGCAAGAAATAACGCGGCCATCAGGAGAAACCAGAATCGCATTTTCAGACGAATCCTCTGCTTTTTTTGTTCTTTTCGTAATTTAGCGTGCAACGGCGTTAACAGGCAAGAAACGGTTACGCCTGCGCGGTAGAAATCAGCATCTTATGCCCTTCTATATCCAGCCTGCGGAAAGACATATTGTACGCGCGGGCAAGATTTGGCGGCGTCAATACCGCATCGCGCGTGCCGCTGGCAATCATCTTTCCTCGCGCCAACAGCCACACCCGGTGGGCATGACGCAGCGTATGGTTCAGGTCATGACTGCTCATGACCACACCGATCCCTTTTCTGCTCAGGGAGCTTAACAGGGTGTCCAGAGCGGCCTGCTGTGCCACATCCAGACCGCTCATCGGTTCATCCAGAAGCAGCAGTCTGCCATGTGGATTGCCGGCCGGGTGAATCTGCAAAATGACGGCCGCCAGACGCACGCGCTGCCACTCGCCCCCCGAAAGCTGGCTGGCATGCCGGGACAGTTTATCTTCTAGCCCTAATCCCGCCGCCACCTCAGTGAGCAGCGACGTATGCTGTTTATCGTGCAGATGCAGCATCAGGTAGTGCCAGACGGGCATCGCAAAGGGCGGGACCTGCTGCTGCACCAGATAGCTGCGCCTGTGCGCCAGTGAGACTGGCGACCAGTCAGCAAGGTTATGCTCCAGCAGGGTTATCTCCCCCGCGCCGGCGGTCAGCCCCGCCATGCGCGCCAGTAAGGTGCTCTTTCCTGCGCCGTTCGGCCCGACAAGATGCAGGATTTCGCCTGCATTGATGGCACCGGTTATCGGCTCCAGACGCCCCGTATCGGCGACGTCCGTGAGCTGCATCAGCAACGTCATTATTTCGCCAGCGCCAGCTTGATAGACTCCATCACAATCGGATCTTCAGGCGTCATGTCCGGTGAAAAACGCTGCACCACCTGTCCGTCACGACCAATAAGGAATTTTTCAAAATTCCACAGGATATCGTCCGGATAGAGCGGCGCGCGTCCTTTACTGGCCATGCGCTCATAAAAACCGCTGCCTTCCGGCGCAACGGCGGTCGGCGCGGCCGCCACCAGCTTCGCATACAGGGGATGGCGATGTTCACCGTTAACGTCGATTTTGCTGAACATCGGGAACGTCACACCGTAGGTGGTGCTGCAAAACGTTTTGATTTCGTCTTCGCTGCCCGGCTCCTGGCCCAGGAACTGGTTGCACGGGAAGCCCAGCACGGTGAAACCGTCTTTCTCCCAGGCTTTTTGAATGTTTTCCAGCTGCTCGTACTGCGGCGTCAGGCCACATTTGGAGGCCACATTCACGATGAGCAGCACGTTGCCTTTATAGCTTTCCAGCGTGGTTTTCTCACCCTCAATGGTGGTCACTTCGGTATTCAAAATATCAGACTGCATAGCATTCCCTCAGGTTATCTTACGGGTAGTGATTTAACGTCCGGATTTTAATAGTAGCCAGATAAATACCGGCGCGCCCAGCGTGGCGGTCACCACGCCTATTGGCAGCTCAGCGGCTGTCAGGGCGAGCCGGGCGATGATATCCGCCACCAGCAGCGTTACCGCCCCGGCAACCGCCGAGGCCGGCAGTAAGGTTCGATGGTCGGTTATCCCGCACAGACGCAGCATGTGCGGGATAACCAGCCCAATAAAGCCAATCGCCCCGGCCAGTGCCACGCTCACACCAACCAGCCAGCCAATGGCAATGACCAGCACGTTACGCCAGAAGCCTATCGGCATGCCAAGCTGGCGGGCCGAGGTTTCCCCCAGCGCGAGAATATTCAGCGGCTGTGCCTGCAGGCCTGCCCACAGCAAGACCGGTATCAGCAGTGCCATCAGCCAGCCCTGGCGCCAGTCTACGCCCCCGAAGCCGCCCATCATCCAGTACATCAACTGACGCAAGTCAAAGGACGTGGAGAAGTACACCGCCCAGGTCATCAGCGCGCTACAGATGATCCCCAGAGCCACCCCGGCAAGCAGCAGCCGACTGGTTGATAAGTGCCGTCTGGCAAAGCGCAAAAGGATTATCGTTATCAGCAACGCGCCGATAATGGCGCTGAGGCTAATTCCCCATGAGGAGAGTTTCCCCCCGCCCAACATCACCGCCGCCACCAGCCCTACGCCCGCGCCATTCGACACACCGAGCAGCCCGGGCTCCGCCAGCGGGTTATCAAATAATGCCTGCATAATGGTGCCGCACAATGCCAGCGCGGCGCCTACCAGGATCACCGCCAGCGTGCGCGGCAGACGGATTTGCCAGACGAAAAGCTGCCCCTCAGGCTCAAACCAGTGTTCAGGCCCTATCCACTGTTCCCCGGCGCACAGGCTAACGCCTGCGGTAACAATGAGCAGCAGCACGAGCAAAAGCAGGTGTCGTTGATCTAAACGGTGCTGGCGATGGGCATAATCAAGCATGGACATGGTTTTAGTAGCGTGTGATGTAATTGATTTTACGGCGGGTTTGCCAGAGAGCGCAAAGAAAAAAGGCCGCGTGAGCGGCCTTTTTAGTTAGTTCATATTACTCTGCTTTGGGCGTTGCGTTTTCGACACGGCTTTTTAACTTCTGGCCGGGTCTGAAGGTCACCACGCGGCGGGCTGTAATCGGAATATCTTCCCCCGTCTTTGGGTTACGGCCCGGACGTTGGTTTTTGTCACGCAAATCAAAATTGCCAAAACCGGAGAGTTTTACCTGCTCACCATTTTCCAGAGCACGACGGATCTCTTCGAAAAACAGCTCTACCAGCTCTTTGGCATCTCGTTTGCTAAGCCCAAGCTTATCAAACAGATATTCTGACATTTCAGCTTTTGTAAGCGCCATAGGTTCAATCCCTCAATGATGCCTGGAATCGCTCTTTTAATGCCTCTACACATTTGGCGACGGTAGCGGCAATCTCCTCTTCTTCGAGTGTACGGCTGGTATCCTGGAGGATAAGGCTGATAGCGAGGCTCTTGAAACCCTCTGCTACGCCCTTGCCGCGGTACACGTCAAATAAGTTTACGCCAACTACCTGATTTACGCCAACTTTCTTACATTCGGCCAAAATATCTGCTGCGGGCACATTTTCCGCGACCACAACCGCGATATCACGGCGGTTTGCCGGGAAGCGTGAGACGTCGCGGGCCTGAGGAATAACGCGGTCTGCAACCGGGCTCCATTCCAGCTCGAACACGATGGTACGGCCGTTCAGGTCCAGCTTGCGCTCCAGCTCAGGATGAACAACGCCAATGAAACCAATGCGTTTGCCGTCTAAATAGATAGCCGCGCTTTGTCCTGGATGCAGCGCAGGGATCGCTTCTGCACGGAATTCAATTTCAGATAATTTACCGGTCAGATCGAGAATTGCTTCCAGATCCCCCTTCATATCGTAGAAATCAACCGTGCCTTTTGCCAGGTCCCAGTGCTCTTCGTAACGGTTACCGCTGATGGCACCAGCCAGCATGAGATCCTGACGGATGCCTAAATTTGCCTGATTATCCGGTACAAAGCGTAAACCACTTTCGAAAATTCGCACGCGGTTTTGCTGACGATTCTGGTTGTAAACGATAGTCCCCAGCAGACCCGTCCACAGGGACAGGCGCATCGCGGACATTTCGCTGGAGATTGGGCTTGGCAGGATCAGCGCTTCCTGGCCCGGATGGATCATCTGCTGCAGTTTTGGATCAACAAAGCTGTAGGTGATCACTTCCTGATAGCCTTTGTCGTTCAGCATGGTTTTCACACGCTTAAGAGACAAATCTGCTTCACGGTGACTTCCCATCACCAGACCCGCCTGAACAGGCTCATCCGGGATGTTGTTGTAGCCGTATACGCGAGCCACTTCTTCCACCAGATCTTCTTCGATCTCCATGTCGAAACGCCAGGATGGCGCAACGGCTTTCCACTCGTCCTGTCCTTCGGTCACGTCACAACCCAGGCGGCGAAGGATATCGCTGACCTGTGCGTCAGCAACATGGTGACCAATCAGACGATCCAGCTTGCTACGACGCAGGGTAATGGTCGCACGCTTCGGCAACGTCGCTTCGTGGGTGACGTCGATAACCGGGCCCGCTTCACCGCCGCAGATGTCGATCAGCAGACGCGTCGCACGCTCCATCGCTTTGTGCTGCAGTGCCGGATCGACGCCACGCTCATAACGGTGAGAGGCATCGGTATGCAGGCCGTGACGACGTGCGCGACCGGTGATAGAGAGCGGGCTGAAAAACGCACATTCCAGCAGAACGTTTTGCGTTTCATCGTTTACACCGGAGTGTTCGCCACCGAAGATACCGCCCATCGCCAGCGCTTTAACGTGGTCCGCGATCACCAGCGTATCAGCATTCAGTTTTGCTTCGCTGCCGTCAAGCAGAACCAGGGTTTCGCCCTCTTTCGCCATACGCACCACAATACCGCCTTCGATACGATCTTTATCGAACGCGTGCATCGGCTGACCCAGCTCCAGCAGAACATAGTTGGTCACGTCAACGACGGCGTCGATAGAACGAATACCACAGCGACGCAGCTTCTCTTTCATCCACAGCGGGGTTGGCGCTTTTACGTTGATGCCTTTCACCACACGACCAAGGTAGCGTGGGCACGCATCAGCGGCTTCAACCTGAATCGGCAGTGTGTCACTGATGGTAGCGTCAACCGGTACGATTTCCGGTGCGTTCAGTTCAGTCTGGTTCAGCACGGCCACATCGCGGGCCACGCCGATAATGCCTAAGCAGTCCGCACGGTTTGGCGTCACGCTGATTTCAATGGTGTTGTCATCGAGTTTCAGGTATTCGCGGATGTCGGTACCAATAGGCGCATCAAGCGGCAGCTCAATGATGCCATTGTGATCGTCGGAAATACCCAGCTCAGAGAACGAACACAGCATGCCTTCAGACGGCTCACCGCGCAGTTTCGCTGCTTTAATTTTAAAATCGCCCGGCAGTACAGCCCCCACGGTCGCCACGGCCACTTTCAGGCCCTGACGGCAGTTTGGCGCGCCGCAGACGATATCCAGCAGGCGATCGCCGCCTACGTTAACTTTTGTCACACGCAGCTTGTCAGCGTTAGGGTGCTGATCGCACTCAACCACTTCGCCCACAACGACGCCATTGAAAGCGCCAGAAACCGGCTCAACACCGTCAACTTCCAGACCCGCCATGGTGATCTGGTTGGAAAGCGCTTCGCTATCAAGCGTGGTGTTCACCCATTCGCGTAACCACAGTTCACTGAATTTCATTGTTCTGTCCTGCCCTTATTTAAACTGTTTGAGGAAACGCAGATCGTTTTCGAAGAATGCACGCAAATCGGTCACGCCATAGCGCAGCATTGTCAGACGCTCCATGCCCATACCGAACGCAAAGCCGGAGTAGACTTCTGGATCGATACCCACGTTGCGCAGAACGTTTGGATGCACCATGCCGCAGCCCAGCACTTCCAGCCATTTGCCGTTTTTACCCATCACGTCAACTTCCGCAGACGGTTCAGTGAACGGGAAGTAGGACGGACGGAAACGAACCTGCAGGTCTTCCTCAAAGAAGTTGTTCAGGAAATCGTGCAGCGTACCTTTCAGGTTGGTAAAGCTGATGTTCTTATCAACAATCAGGCCTTCCATCTGATGGAACATCGGGGTATGGGTCTGATCGTAGTCGTTACGGTACACGCGGCCCGGAGCGATGATGCGGATCGGAGGTTCCTGTTCCTTCATGGTACGGATCTGAACGCCCGAGGTCTGAGTACGCAGCAGACGGGTGGCGTCGAACCAGAAAGTGTCGTGGTCAGCACGTGCCGGATGATGGCCTGGAATGTTGAGGGCGTCGAAGTTGTGGTAATCATCTTCGATTTCCGGGCCAGTCGCCACGGTAAAGCCGAGCTCACCGAAGAAACTTTCAATGCGATCAATGGTGCGGGTAACCGGATGCAGGCCACCATTTTCAATACGGCGACCCGGCAGGGAGACATCGATAGTCTCTGCTGCCAGACGCGCATTCAGCACCGCGCTTTCCAGCTCAGCTTTGCGCGCGTTCAGTGCCTGTTGCACCTGCTCTTTGGCTTCGTTAATGACCGCACCCGCTGCCGGGCGTTCCTCTGGCGGCAGTTCACGCAGGGTTGTCATTTGAAGGGTCAAATGCCCTTTCTTACCGAGATATTCGACGCGGACATTGTCTAACGCGGCAACATCTGAGGCCTGATTAATGGCGGCTGTTGCACTGGCAACCAGCTCTGCGAGATGTGACATGATTTTCCTCATTATGTCGGTGCAGACACCGATTTGGTGGAGTTATTCTCTCGAATTTAGACACAAAAAAAGCCTCCATCAGGAGGCTTATCTGGCGCTGTTTTTCGTTTCATCTTTCACGCGCTAGCCTCCTGAATTCAGGTGCTAAAGTAAAAGAAGAAGCGGAAAATAGCAGCATTCATGCTTGCGTTACCTTGTGTGGTAAAAAACCGTTAAGACCTTATTGAAAAGGTTGCACGGGTAAAAGTCAATGTTCTGATGGTGTTAAATGAAAAGAGGGAGCGAAGCCCCCTCTTTCAACTGGCTTATGCCAGTGCTGCTTTCGCTTTTTCGACCAGAGCGGTGAACGCTACTTTGTCGAATACTGCGATGTCAGCCAGGATCTTACGGTCGATTTCAACAGAGGCTTTTTTCAGGCCGTTGATGAATTTGCTGTAAGAAATACCGTTCTGACGTGCTGCTGCGTTGATACGCGCAATCCACAGTTGACGGAACTGACGCTTACGTTGACGACGGTCACGGTAAGCGTACTGACCTGCTTTGATAACAGCCTGGAAGGCAACGCGGTATACGCGTGAACGCGCACCGTAGTAGCCTTTAGCTTGTTTCAAAATTTTCTTGTGACGTGCACGTGCAATTACACCACGTTTTACGCGAGCCATATGTGCTCTCCTGTATCTATATTCTTAGTAAAAAATTAAACGTTAACGGCTTATGCGTACGGCAGGCACGCGATAACCAGACCCAGATCGCCTTTAGAAACAAGGCCTTTTGGACGCAGGTGACGTTTACGCTTAGTAGATTTTTTGGTCAGAATATGACGCAGGTTTGCGTGCTTACGCTTAAATCCACCACCACCGGTTTTTTTGAAGCGCTTAGCAGCACCGCGTACGGTCTTAATTTTTGGCATCTTAATTACTTCCACTTCGCATTGTTAAATAAACGAAACATAGGCGAACAAAACCTATGAGACCCGAAGGCTCCACAGGTTTTGCTGCTTGAAGGCCTTACTGTTTCTTCTTAGGAGCGAGCACCATGATCATCTGGCGGCCTTCGATCTTCGTAGGGAAGGATTCGACTACTGCCAGTTCACTCAGATCGTCACGGACGCGGTTAAGCACTTCCATACCAATCTGTTGGTGGGCCATCTCACGACCGCGGAAACGCAGTGTGATCTTGGCCTTATCGCCATCTTCCAGAAAGCGAATCAGGCTGCGGAGTTTTACCTGATAATCGCCATCGTCGGTACCAGGACGGAATTTAATTTCCTTAACCTGGATAACTTTTTGCTTTTTCTTCTGTTCCTTAGAAGACTTACTCTTTTCATAAAGGAACTTGCCGTAGTCCATGATACGACAAACTGGCGGTTCGGCGTTAGGGCTGATTTCAACTAAATCTACTCCAGCTTCTTCAGCTTTTTCGATAGCTTCTCTCAGACTCACAATACCCAAAGCTTCGCCTTCCAGACCTGTTAAGCGAACTTCCAGGGCGCGAATCTCGCCATTGATACGATTCGGACGTGCCGTTTGAACTCGTTTTCCGCCTTTAATACCTTATTCCTCCAGTTGTTGAAGACTGCGGCTGCGAATCTCTTGTTGCAGCTTCTCAATCACTTCACTTACGTCCAGGCTCCCCAGGTCTTTACCACGGCGGGTGCGAACGGCAACTTTGCCTGCTTCCACCTCTTTATCACCACAGACCAACATATACGGGACACGACGTAAAGTGTGCTCGCGGATTTTAAAGCCAATCTTCTCATTTCTCAAGTCTGCTTTTACGCGAATGCCCGCATTTTGTAGTTTCTGCGTCAATTCTTTAACGTATTCAGCCTGAGAATCGGTAATGTTCATCACCACGACCTGCACTGGCGCAAGCCAGGTTGGGAAGAAGCCGGCAAACTCTTCAGTCAGGATGCCGATGAAGCGCTCCAGAGAACCGAGGATTGCACGGTGAATCATAACCGGTACCTGACGTTCGTTGTCTTCGCCAACATAAGAGGCGCTTAAACGCTGCGGCAGGGAGAAGTCCAGCTGTACAGTACCGCACTGCCATGCGCGATCGAGGCAGTCATACAGGGTAAATTCAATTTTCGGACCGTAGAATGCGCCCTCGCCCAGCTGGTATTCGAACGGAATGCCGTTCTCTTCCAGCGCCACGGCGAGATCCGCTTCTGCGCGATCCCAGGTCTCATCGCTACCGATACGTTTTTCCGGACGCGTTGAGAGTTTGACAACGATCTTCTCGAAGCCAAAGGTGCTGTACATATCGTAGACCATACGAATACAGGCGTTAACTTCATCACGAACCTGATCTTCAGTACAGAAGATATGCGCATCATCCTGAGTAAAGCCACGAACACGCATCAGACCGTGCAATGCACCTGATGGCTCGTTACGGTGGCAGCTACCGAACTCTGCCATACGCAGCGGCAGATCGCGGTAGGATTTCAGACCCTGGTTGAAGATCTGAACGTGGCCCGGGCAGTTCATTGGCTTAATGCAGTATTCACGGTTCTCAGAAGAGGTGGTGAACATCGCATCTTTGTAGTTGTCCCAGTGGCCGGTTTTTTCCCACAGCACACGGTCCATCATGAACGGGCCTTTCACTTCCTGATACTGGTACTCTTTCAGCTTGGAGCGTACGAACGTTTCCAGTTCACGGAAGATAGTCCAGCCGTCATTGTGCCAGAACACCATACCCGGCGCTTCTTCCTGCATGTGGTACAGGTCAAGCTGCTTACCGATTTTACGGTGGTCACGTTTAGCCGCCTCTTCCAGGCGCTGCAGGTAGGCGTTAAGGGCTTTTTTATCGGCCCACGCGGTACCATAGATACGCTGCAACATCTTGTTGTTGCTATCGCCACGCCAGTAGGCGCCCGCGATTTTCATCAGCTTAAAGTGATGACAGAAGCGCATGTTCGGCACGTGCGGTCCACGGCACATGTCGACGTATTCTTCGTGATGGTACAAGCCAGGCTTGTCATCATGAGAGATGTTTTCATCAAGAATAGAGACTTTATAGCTCTCGCCACGCTTCACGAAGGTTTCACGCGCTTCGTGCCAGCTGACTTTCTTCTTAATGACGTCATAGTTAGTTTCGGCGAGCTCGTGCATACGTTTTTCGAGCGCGTCGATATCTTCCTGAGTCAGGGTATGGTCAAGATCAACGTCATAGTAGAAACCGTTGTCGATAACCGGACCGATCGCCATTTTGGTGTTCGGCCACAGCTGTTTGATCGCATGACCTAACAGGTGCGCGCAGGAGTGACGAATGATCTCCAGACCTTCTTCGTCTTTCGCTGTGATGATAGACAGCTGCGCATCGCTTTCAATCAGGTCAGATGCATCAACCAGCTCACCATTAACACGGCCAGCGATGGTTGCTTTCGCGAGTCCAGGACCAATGTCCAGGGCAACATCCATTGGGCTTACAGCGTGGTCGTAATGGCGTTGGCTGCCATCAGGAAGAGTAATTACAGGCATTTTATATCCTTATTTGCAGTGATGCCCCACACATAAGAGCATATACAAAGAAAATAATCGTGATTTGACAATAGATTACGACACCATCTGACCAACAATCGTCAAATTGGCTCGCGATCATTCACCCGCCGAAAATCAGATAAATGCGGATTTACGGCAAGCCCTGCAATGGTAACACTAACAAAAGAGAGATTGCACCCTTTGCTGGCAGATTGCTGCGCTGGCACTTTCGCATGAATTTGCAGGGCGCATATCTCCGGCGCTCGCATTCCAGAGATGCTGGGCTACTCTTGAACAAGTCTTTAAACTCAAAGGTGCATACCATGAACGTATCAAGTAGAACGGTTGTGATATTGAACATCTTTTCAGCCACCGGTTTATTGTTGATTCTTGCAGAACGATTCCACTGGTTCTAACCGAACCGGAAGTAGGCATAACCTGATTCACCACTGGAGAAGGGGCATTTCCCCGCCCTGTTTGGTAGACTGTTCGCATCAACTTACAAGGATCAGGTTATGCCAACAAAACGATTTGCCGTAAAACACTGGAAAATGGTACTGGTGCTGATTGCCATCTGCGGCGCGATGCTGCTTCTGCGTTGGGCGGCAATGATTTGGGGCTGAACGGGGATATAAATAACTGCGCAGGGAATAACGTCGTTATCCGTAATACCCTTTTGCGGATATTCATTTTGCGGGTATTCACCGCCAGGACGAAATACGGACGATAGGTTTACGTCAAATAGGTTTACCGCGAAAAAACCGGTACCACAAAATCCGGTTTTTTTGGCGCGTTGAATTAGCGTTTAAACGTCAATAACAACTCGGCAAAACCCATCAGGACCATTCACCTGCAACCAGTTTATGGACGTCAAAAGCATCATTCATAGACTGACCGGTGGACTGAGAGGCTGGCGCGATGTTAGATCCGGCTTCAACGTCAGCGGCTTTCGCAATGCCGATTTGGCTGCGGGCGTCACTGGCTGTCGGGGTGGTTTCATCAGCAGCAAATACGCCAAAAGACAGTGCGGAAAGCACCATCGCTGCTGCGGCAGTTTTGATTTTTTTCATAATGTTTTTTCTCTTTCTACATTTAATACTAATAATGCTAAATACCTTAAGGCCAAATTCTGCCCGTGCTAAGAGTGTAGATCCAGATCACACTTTTGCCTAGCCTGTTACGTTATCAATTCGTGTCAAATAAGCCGCAAATTAATGAAAATGCATTATGAAGAAATTATGGAGATATCAGCAGACCAGATATTTCAAAACAGTGTTTAATATAAAACAGCACAGTTTCAAAAAATAAAAAACGGGCCGATAGCGTAATCGGCCCGAGAATATTACATTTTATAACCCAGTGAAACCGTGGTTCTGCGGTCGGTATGATCCGGAGCAGAATCAGGAGGAGAAGAGTTCCAGGTGACGTTGTAGGCCACTTTCAGGCCAAAGTGTTCGTTGATGGCCACGTTCAGCGCTGTTTCTGAGTTCAGCGTCGTATCGTCGGCACCAAACACAGACACCCCCTGGGTAAATTTGGTGTTGTCAGTCATCTGCCAGGCATAGGTGCCGGAAGCGTAACCGAGCGGTTGAGTTTTGGTTTCGCCGTCGGTGTACTCGTCGTAGCGCACACCTGGACCGAATTCAAAACGTAAACTGTGTACCGGACCGTTCAGGAACTGACGACCATAACCGGCAGTGAACACATCACGCTGGCGATAGCCGTTGTAACGGTCAGTTAACCAGCTGGCCTGACCAAACAGATAGTCAAAGTCGGTCATGTTGTAACGGCTACGTCCGCCAACCGCATATTTCTCGGAAGAGCGTTCGTCATTCGCGGAGGTGTTACTGGCATTTCCCCACAGAGACCAGGCGGTGGTATTACCGTACCAGGTCAGCGTACTGTCCGCCGTGAGAGAGGAGCTTTTCGTGTTACCGGATTGTGCAAGATAGCCAGCGTTCAGGTTACCTTCAAACGGTTTTTGCGCGGTGGCTGGATCGTCCATGACAGTAAAAACGGAATCATCTGCGGTCGCGTTCATTGCAGCAAACACGCCACCCGCCAGCATCAGTGCAGCGGGTACTGTCTTCAAAAGCTTCATTTTATTAAGGAGTCCGTACAACAAAAAAAGAGACCACACGGTCCCGGAAACTTTCTTGAGGATCAATGACAAGGCGTCCAGAGAAAGGTAACAAATTATAAAAAGCCGCAAATAACATAGCAATGATTTCTTATTTCATTTTTTGAATAAGAACGATCTCAAAAAGCGTTTTATTTTATATAAGCCGCAGCAGACTTTATGTCAGTATTCATATTTAAAATCATACTGTTATTTACATTGCCTTCCTGACAAATGGTGCCAGACTAAAAGGAACCCACGCTAAAAGGAGGTAATGATGGTTTCTATCTACACCCTGACGCTCTCCCCTTCCCTCGATTCCGCCACCCTGACGCCCCAAATTTACCCGGAAGGTAAATTGCGCTGCAGCGCCCCGGTGTTTGAGCCCGGCGGCGGCGGTATCAATGTGGCGCGAGCCATAACGCACCTCGGTGGAAAGGCGACAGCAATTTTCCCTGCAGGCGGCGCGACCGGTGAGCACCTGGTCTCTCTGCTGGCCGATGAACAGGTGGCCTCGCAGACCGTCGAGTCCAAAGACTGGACGCGGCAAAACCTGCATGTGCACGTGGAGTCCAGCGGCGAGCAATACCGTTTCGTCATGCCGGGTGCAAAACTCAGTGAAGATGAGTTTCGTCAGCTTGAAGAGAAAGTGCTGGCCATTGAGAGCGGTGCTCTGCTGGTGATAAGCGGCAGCCTGCCGCCCGGTGTCAGCACGGAAAAACTGACGGCGCTGATTCGGGCCGCGCAGCAACGCGGTATCCGCTGCATTGTCGACAGCAGCGGCGAGGCGCTGCAGGCAGCCCTGACGCCGGGCAATCTTGAGCTGGTTAAACCCAATCAGAAAGAGTTAAGCGCGCTGGTGAACCGCGAACTGAACCAGCCGGACGATGTCCTCACCGCCGCGCAGGAATTGGTTCACAGCGGCAAAGCGCGACGGGTCGTGGTCTCCCTTGGCCCGCAGGGTGCCCTGGCCGTGGACGAAACGGGGTCCGTTCAGGTTGTTCCGCCGCCGATGAAAAGCCAGAGTACCGTGGGCGCAGGTGATAGCATGGTTGGAGCGATGACCCTGAAACTGGCCCAGGGTGCTTCATTACTGGAGATGACACGCTACGGCGTCGCAGCGGGTAGCGCTGCCACCATCAACCAGGGCACACGTCTCTGTTCGCTTAGCGACACGCAAAAAATCGTCGATTACCTGTCTCGAAATTAATCCCCCTTTTCCCCTTCTCTGTGAAGGGGAAATACGCGGCATAGTCGCCAAACGCAGCCTATCGACTATGCTAAGAAAACTTCCAAGATAACAATGAGGTGAATTATGAGCAGTGGTGACATCACCCGCTACGTCGTTACCATCAACATTCATCAAGCGTCGCTGACCGAGCTTAATGAGCTCAACAACGCCTTTACCCGGGCCAATTTCCTGCTCACACTCACGGATGACGAGGGCAATATCCATGATTTAGGCACCCTGACGTTTGGCCTGATCAGCGCCCTGAGTAAAGAAGAGGTTCACGCTCTGGCGGCCAGTCTGGTCGAAAGCGTGACCGACAAAGCGGCAGAAATTGATCTTGATACCTGGGAAAGCTGGCAGAAAAAAGAACAATAAGTGCCCTGCATGAATTTAAACCGCTCAGGTGTGCGTTAGTTCGTATTTTTTTACCGCAATTATGCGCTAACTTTATGATCTGGCAGACAACATGGGAGAGACAACATGTGGCAGGCTATCAGTCATCTTTTAAGTGAGCAACTGGGTGAAGGTGAAATTGAACTGCGGAACGAACTGCCAGGCGGAGAAATCCACGCCGCATGGCACTTACGCTACGCCGGGCGCGATCTCTTTGTTAAATGCGATGAGCGAGAGCTGCTTCCGATTTTCACCGCCGAAGCCGACCAGCTGGAACTGTTGTCGCGCAGTAAAACGGTGACGGTCCCGCAGGTCTGGGCCGTGGGCAGCGACCGCGACTACAGTTTTCTGGTCATGGAATTTCTTCCTGCCCGCCCGTTAGACGCCCATAACGCCTTCATTCTCGGCCAACAGTTAGCGCGACTGCATCAATGGAGCGACCAGCCGCAGTTTGGTCTCGATTTTGACAACGACCTCTCCACCACTCCACAACCTAATGCCTGGCAACGACGCTGGTCGACATTCTTTGCTGAGCAACGCATTGGCTGGCAGCTGGAACTGGCTGCGGAGAAAGGTCTGGAGTTTGGCAATATCGATGCCATCGTCGAACACATTCAGCAGCGTCTGGCATCCCACCAGCCTCAGCCGTCTCTGCTGCACGGCGATTTGTGGTCAGATAACTGCGCGCTGGGTCCTGACGGCCCCTATATCTTCGACCCGGCCTGTTACTGGGGCGACAGGGAGTGTGACCTGGCGATGCTGCCACTGCACCCTGAGCAACCGCCGCAAATTTACGACGGGTACCAGTCCGTGCTGCCTCTGCCGCAGGGTTTTCTTGAGCGCCAGCCGGTGTATCAGCTGTACACACTGATGAACCGCGCCATTCTGTTTGGCGGAGAACATCTGGTCAATGCCCAGAGGGCACTTGAACGTGTGCTTGCCGCGTAATGGCGGGACGGGTGGCTATGTCGCCACCCTTATCGGTTACAGGAATCCCAACAGCGAAAAGAAGAAGTACCCCGCCACGATGATAATGACTGGCAGGATATACAGCGGGAAAATTTGCAGGAAAATGGTGTGACGCGGCACAACAATGCGGGACTCAATCTGCTCGCGGCTCATCCCTTCCGGGCCTTTCGCCTGTTCGAGAATCATCTGGTCTTCCACACCTTCGCGTAAAAAGCGCGTCTGACGGCTCATGCGTGCGCCAGAGGCCTGCAACGCCATACCAATAAAGATCAGCGCGTAGATCACCCAAAACCCGAGATTCAAGTGCTGATGAAAATTCGGCGTCGGCGAATTGAACCAAAAGACATTCAGAAACGGCGTGTTAAAACGCATCATTTCAATCATGACATGAGCAAAATCAAGCATTACCGCATTAATACCTGGCTGTTTTTCACTGTGATCGTACATAAACTTGAGCACAGAGATCAGCGTCGAAATGACGGCTGGAATAAAAATTACCCAGCCAGCAATACGTTTTAAGACAGCAATGCGTCCAGCTTGTTGATACGTCATCAGTTCCCCTTCATAAAGACGCGTTATTTCTGCCTAAGTCTACCTGCTGACCATCATTTTCGCCCGCTCTTTAAAGGCAATATGCTAAATTGCAGAGTGCACTTAGCATTTATCGTCTGTCGTACACCCTGGATAAGGAGACGTTGTGATGTCGACACCGCGCCAGATTCTTGCCGCAATTTTTGACATGGATGGATTACTGATCGATTCCGAACCGTTGTGGGATCGCGCCGAACTGGACGTTATCGCCAGCCTGGGCGTTGATATCAGCCGCCGTAATGAACTTCCGGATACGCTTGGTCTGCGCATCGATATGGTGGTGGATCTGTGGTATGCCCAGCAGCCGTGGGTGGGACCCGATCGCGACGAAGTGACCGCGCGCATTATCAGCCGCGCCATCTCACTGGTGGAAGAGAGCAAGCCCCTGCTGCCCGGCGTGCGTGAAGCCGTCGCGCTGTGTAAAGCGCAGGGGTTGAAAGTCGGCCTGGCGTCAGCTTCACCGCTGCATATGCTGGAAAAAGTGCTGACCATGTTTGAGCTGCGCGACAGCTTCGACGCGCTGGCCTCAGCGGAAACGTTGCCATACAGCAAGCCGCACCCGCAGGTCTATCTCGACTGTGCCGCTAAGCTCGGTCTTGATCCTCTCTGCTGTGTCGCGCTGGAAGATTCCGTTAACGGAATGGTGGCCTCGAAGGCCGCGCGCATGCGCTCGATTGTTGTTCCCGCGGAGGAAGGCCGACACGATCCCCGTTTTGCCCTTGCCGACGTAAAGCTGAACTCACTGGTTGAGCTGACGGCGCAGCACCTGCGCGGCGAGTAACCCGCCCCTTTCAGGCAGCGTCAGGCTGCCTGCTTTAAAAACAAAACATCGTTTCATTTTGTTTGCTTTTCTTATCCCCCGCTTCTATCCTTAGCGTCAGAATGACAATAACCTTACTTCTGAGGCGCGTATGATACTGGATAACTTCACTCTGTCTGGAAAAGTGGCCATCGTCACCGGATGCGATACCGGTCTGGGACAAGCCATGGCCATTGCGCTGGCGCAGGCGGGATGCGACATCGTGGGTGTTAACCGCAAAGCGCCGGAGGAAACGGCTGCCTGCATTAGCGCACTCGGAAGGCGGTTCAGGGCGATTCGGGCCGACCTCAGTCAGCAGGAGAGTCTTCAGAACGTTGTTGACAGCGCGGTTGCTGAGATGGGGCGAGTCGATATTCTGGTGAATAATGCCGGGACCATACGCCGTGAAGATGCTCTCGCGTTCAGCGAAAAGGACTGGGACGACGTCATCAACCTGAATCTGAAATCGCTTTTTTTCCTCTCCCAGGCCGTGGCTAAACAGTTTATAGCGCAGGGCCAGGGCGGGAAAATCATTAATATCGCCTCGATGCTCTCATTCCAGGGTGGCATCCGCGTGCCCTCTTACACCGCGTCCAAAAGTGGCGTGTTGGGGATCACGCGTCTGCTGGCGAATGAATGGGCGACACACGGCATCAATGTTAACGCCATCGCGCCGGGCTATATGGCGACCAACAACACTCAGCAACTGCGAGATGACCAGCAGCGCAGCCAGGAGATCCTCGACCGGATACCTGCCGGGCGCTGGGGAGTACCGGAAGACCTGCAGGGACCGGTGGTCTTTTTAGCCTCCGCCGCCTCGGATTACGTGAACGGTCATACGTTAGCCGTCGACGGGGGCTGGCTGGCGCGCTAGGCGCATTTGTGACATACAGTTACACCGTCACCTCTTTCGTCTACTGTATAAAAACCCTATACTGTATGAATTGACAGTTTTGTGGGTTTTATCATGACGGCGGAAGGCCATCTGCTTTTTTCCATTGCATGCGCAGTTTTTGCCAAAAACGCTGAACTTACCCCTGTGCTCGCACAGGGGGACTGGTGGCATATTGTCCCGTCCGCCGTGTTGACCTGTCTGCTGCCCGATATCGACCATCCAAAGTCATTCCTGGGACAGCGCCTAAAGTGGATATCAAAACCCATCGCCCGCGCGTTTGGTCACCGCGGGTTTACCCACAGCCTGCTGGCCGTATTCGGCCTGCTCACCCTTTTCTATTTAAAAGTCCCTGATAGCTGGATAGTGCCCGCCGATGCTATCCAGGGAATGGTGCTGGGTTATTTAAGCCATATCCTTGCCGATATGCTGACGCCTGCGGGCGTGCCGCTGCTCTGGCCATGCCGCTGGCGTTTCCGTTTGCCCATTCTTGCGCCGCAGAAAGGTAATCAGCTTGAGCGTGTGTTGTGTATGGCGCTCTTTGCCTACGCCGTCTGGATGCCGCAAACCTTGCCCGAAAACAGTGCAGTGCGCTGGTCATCCCAGATGATCAATTCGCTGCAATTTCAGTTCAATCGTTTCATTAATCACCAGATTGAACACTAAGCACACAAATTATTTCCATTTGTCATAACCCATTCCATTTGGATATAAGCGCCACATCACACTTCTGATAACCTTGCGCCAACAGGATCGGTAAAAACCGACCGTATAATAAATCAGGAGAACGGGGATGAATTTTCCACTCATCGCGAACATTGTGGTGTTCGTTGTATTGCTATTGCTTCTCGCGCAGGCGCGCCACAAACAGTGGAGCCTCGCGAAGAAAGTGCTGGTTGGTCTGGCCATGGGTGTCGTGTTTGGTCTGGCGTTGCAGGCTATTTACGGCTCCGATAATCCAGTTTTGAAAGATTCTATTCAGTGGTTCAACATCGTCGGTAACGGCTATGTCCAGCTGCTGCAGATGATCGTTATGCCGCTGGTGTTTGCCTCTATTCTGAGCGCCGTTGCCCGTCTGCATAACGCCACCCAGTTGGGTAAAATCAGCTTCCTGACCATCGGTACACTGCTGTTTACCACGCTGATTGCAGCTCTGGTCGGTGTGCTGGTCACCAACCTGTTCGGGCTGACCGCTGAAGGTCTGGTCCAGGGTACGGCTGAAACGGCGCGTCTTACGGCGATTCAGACCAACTACGTGGGTAAAGTCGCTGACCTGACGGTGCCACAGATGGTGCTCTCTTTCGTACCGAAGAACCCGTTTGCTGACCTGACCGGTGCCAGCCCAACCTCCATTATCAGCGTGGTGATCTTTGCGGCCTTCCTCGGTGTGGCGGCGCTGAAGCTGCTGAAAGACGACGCGCCGAAAGGCGAGCGCGTGCTGGTGGCTATCGATACCCTGCAAAGCTGGGTAATGAAGCTGGTCCGTCTGGTGATGCAGTTGACCCCTTACGGTGTTCTGGCGCTGATGACCAAAGTGGTTGCCGGCTCTAACCTGCAGGACATCATTAAGCTGGGTAGCTTCGTCGTCGCCTCTTATCTGGGTCTGGGCATTATGTTCGTGGTGCACGGTATCCTGCTGGGCGTCAATGGCGTTAGCCCGCTGAAATACTTCCGTAAAGTGTGGCCGGTACTAACCTTTGCATTCACCAGCCGTTCCAGCGCCGCGTCTATTCCGCTGAACGTTGAAGCGCAGACCCGTCGTCTGGGCGTACCGGAATCTATTGCCAGCTTCTCTGCCTCCTTTGGTGCCACCATTGGTCAGAACGGTTGCGCAGGTCTCTACCCTGCAATGCTGGCGGTAATGGTTGCTCCGACCGTGGGTATTAACCCATTGGATCCCGTTTGGATTGCCACGCTGGTCGGGATTGTCACCATCAGCTCCGCAGGCGTTGCGGGTGTTGGCGGTGGCGCAACCTTCGCCGCGCTGATTGTCCTGCCGGCCCTGGGTCTGCCGGTGACGCTGGTTGCCCTGCTGATCTCCGTTGAGCCGCTGATCGACATGGGTCGTACTGCGCTGAACGTGAGCGGTTCCATGACCGCCGGTACGTTGACCAGCCAGTGGCTGAAGCAGACCGATAAAACCATTCTGGAAAGTGAAGACGACGCTGAACTGGCGCACCGTTAATCACGGATGGATAAATGAAAAAAACCGCCTGATGGCGGTTTTTTTTTGGCTGTTATTCTTCAATCTCTTCATCCTGGCGGACCTGGTTCGCCCATCGCTGGGCCGACTCCGGCCCCGAAAACGCGGGCGAACGACGGAAGTGTTCTCCCATCAGAACAAACGCCACGTATTTACCGCGCAGTTGCCAGACATCACGAAAACCATCCACCTTCAGGGCGTGTTCGGGCGGCGCGGGTTCGACGCGGGGCACGTAGCTAATGACAGGGCGGTTTTGTTGACGAAAAGGTTTCATAAGCGACGGGTTCACTAAAGCACATTCTGGAAGCAGGAAAATTCTATGATAGCCGATCCTCCCCCCACGCGTCGCGCCCTGCATCGCTCTGATAGCGCATTCCTTAACCAGGTCATCTGAAAACTCTTAGTTCGCCCGCCCTTTCGCCACATTGTTCTATAGTTAACAAGGTTTTTAGCAATGGATAAAGGAGAAGCGTGCAATGTCGAACAAAGATAAAACACATCAATCACCCATTCATGGCACTGAAGAATCTCAACCAGGCATGGACTCTCTGGCCCCAGCGGATGGCTCTCACCGCCCATCCCCCGGCCCTTCCGCACCTGGCGAACAGCCTACCGCGCCGGGAAGTATGAAATCCCCGGATACCGGAAACGAGAAGCTGAAATCCCTTGAGTCCCACCGTAAAGGCGGCGAAGGTTTTGCACTTACCACCAACCAGGGCGTGCGCATTGCTGACGATCAGAACTCGCTGCGTGCGGGAACGCGCGGACCGACCCTGCTGGAAGACTTTATTCTGCGGGAAAAAATCACCCATTTTGACCATGAACGTATACCTGAGCGCATCGTTCACGCGCGTGGCTCCGCGGCACACGGCTACTTCCAGCCCTACAAAAGCCTCAAAGAGATAACCAAAGCGGATTTCCTTTCCGATCCGGACAAAATCACACCGGTCTTTGTCCGCTTTTCAACCGTACAGGGCGGCGCGGGTTCGGCAGATACCGTGCGTGATATCCGCGGCTTCGCCACCAAATTTTATACCGAAGAGGGTATTTGCGATCTCGTCGGTAATAACACCCCGGTGTTCTTCATTCAGGATGCGCATAAATTTCCTGACTTTGTCCATGCGGTAAAACCGGAGCCCCACTGGGCCATACCGCAGGGACAAAGTGCGCATGACACCTTCTGGGATTATGTCTCACTGCAACCAGAAACGTTACACAACGTGATGTGGGCGATGTCAGACCGTGGCATTCCGCGCAGCTACCGCACGATGGAAGGGTTTGGTATTCATACCTTCAGGATGATCAACGCGGACGGGAAAGCCACATTCGTACGCTTCCACTGGAAGCCTGTGGCGGGCAAAGCCTCGCTGGTGTGGGATGAAGCCCAGAAGCTGACCGGGCGCGATCCGGACTTCCACCGTCGCGAACTGTGGGAGTCGATTGAAGCCGGTGACTTCCCGGAATATGAACTGGGGTTACAGCTGATCCCGGAAGAGGATGAGTTTAACTTCGATTTCGACCTTCTCGACCCGACTAAGCTGATCCCAGAGGAGCTGGTGCCGGTTCAGCTGGTGGGTAAAATGGTGCTCAACCGTAACCCGGACAATTTCTTTGCCGAAAATGAGCAGGTCGCGTTCCACCCGGGGCATATCGTTCCGGGGCTGGATTTCACGAACGATCCCCTCCTGCAGGGGCGGTTGTTCTCCTATACCGATACGCAGATCAGTCGCCTTGGCGGGCCAAACTTCCACGAAATTCCGATTAACCGCCCAACCTGCCCGTACCACAATTTCCAGCGCGACGGGATGCATCGCCAGGATATCGATACCAATCCGGCTAACTATGAGCCGAACTCCATCAACGATAACTGGCCGCGCGAAACGCCGCCGGGACCGAAACGCGGTGGTTTTGAGTCATACCAGGAGCGCATCGATGGCAATAAAATCCGCGAGCGTAGCCCGTCATTCGGCGAGTATTATGCCCAACCTCGCCTGTTCTGGAACAGCCAGACGCCGATCGAGCAACAGCACATTATCGGCGGCTTTAGCTTTGAACTGAGCAAAGTGGTGCGGACTTACATCCGCGAGCGCGTGGTCGATCAGCTCGCCCATATCGATATTCAGCTTGCCCAGAGCGTGGCGGATAACCTTGGCATTACGCTGACGGATGAGCAACGCAATGCGGCCCCACCGAAAGACGTTAACGGACTGAAGAAAGATCCGTCCCTGAGTCTGTATGCGGTGCCGGGTGGCTCGATAAAAGGCCGGGTAGTGGCCATTCTGCTGAATGACAAAACCCGTGCCAGCGACGTGCTGGGGATTATGCAGGCGCTGAAAACCAAAGGCGTTCACGCCAAACTGCTCTATTCCCGCATGGGGGAAGTGACCGCCGACGACGGTTCAGTGCTGCCGGTTGCGGCCACCTTTGCCGGAGCACCATCGCTCACCGTTGATGCGGTGATTGTGCCGTGCGGCGACATCGACAGTCTGCTGAACAATGGCGATGCGATTTATTATCTGCTGGAAGCCTATAAACACCTGAAGCCGATAGCCCTGTCCGGCGATGCGCGACAGTTTAAAGCGCACCTGAAGGTGGCTGAGCAAGGTGAAGATGGCATTGTCGAAGGCGATAACGTCGATGATGCGTTTATGACGAAGCTGTTCGATCTGCTCGCAGCGCACCGTGTGTGGTCACGCAGCAGTAAGATTGATCGTATACCGGCATAAAAGAAAAGCCGGGTCTGGCTTTGCCCGACCCGGCGTTGATTGACATCGTTTACTCAGCCCGGCAGGCACCGCGCCTCCGGGCTATTTTCATACATCCTCAAAGGTGCCCAGACGGTACCCACGCTCGGCAATGGCGTATTTCAGCGATGCCGACGTCAGCACATCCAGTTCCGCCAGTCGCGGCCAGCAGTAGGCACTTTTACGCACAATGTTATCGACAAACGCAGGGTGTGCCATCACTTCCAGCGACCGTTCCCCGCGCGCGGCGGACTCATCCAGCACCTGCAGAAACAGCGCTTCGCTAATCTCGTCGCCGTAGAACGCGCTACTGAACCCGTCCGTTGTGGGCACAGAAGACAATGACAGCCCGTGCAGCGCCTGCACCTCACGATCCACGCGCATTGCCACGCCTTTGCGCTGTGCAAATTCCGACACTGACGGGAAAAGTGCCGGGATCATATGCACGTGATGATGGCTGTCAATATGCGTGGGTTCACGGCCAAAGAGATCGACGAAACGGTTGAACTGACAATCCAACTCGCGGGTAATCTCCTCGAGCGGCAGCGTGCCCTGCTCTGCCTGCTCCCAAATCCATTTGCCCAGCTGTCCGTCCCGCGTCAGTCCCGGCATCGGTGAAAGGGGCATCCCGAGCGTCAATACAAAGTGCATGCCGACGCCCAGCGCTGGCACCTCGCGGCTGAGCTGCGCCGCGTGTTCAACCGCGTCACCATTAACCAGTGCCGTTGTTGAGGTCACCACACCCCGGCGGCAGGCTTCAATAATGCCGTAGTTTTGACCTTTTGAGAGACCAAAATCATCAGCATTGACGATCAGCAGGTTTTCCATCACACATCCTCTCAGTGCTGTTTGAATTTCAGCTTCTCAATCGTGGCGGCAAAATTAGGCAACCATTTTTCATGCGCCAGAATCATTTCGCTGGCCAGTTGCTCGGCATCGCGATCGGAATGGACCAGCGGGCTGAGATTGAGTGCCAGAAGAACGTCATTGAGTTCACCGCTCAGCGCCGCGTTGCTGGCTGCCACTTCAAACCCTTTGATGGTGTGGATCAACCCCATCACTTTGTCGTCAAAGTGGGTAATCCGTGGATGCGGCCTGGCGCCATCACGTCCCAGAATGCAGGTCATCTCAACGGCCCAGTCAGCCGGGATGTTGTCGATATGGCCGTGATGCGGCACATTGACGTAGTGCTCGGCCTGCTTGTCGTTGTAAATGGCGTTGATCACTTCGCACGCCGCATCGGAATAATACGCTCCGCCGCGCAGCTCAAGCTCTTTCGGTTTCACGTTCAGGTTCGGATCTTTATACAAATCAAACAGCTGCTTTTCAACTTTCTGCACCACCTGAGCGCGTGCGCCACCCTTATAGTACTCACCCATCTCGATGGCCAGCATCTCTTTCTGTTTGAAGTAGTAAAGCAGGTATGAGCAAGGCAGCAGGTTAAGCGAGCGGATCAGCCCTTCGCTGAACGGCAGGTCAAAGATGTTTTTCACTGACGCAGCGGTCAGGCGTCCGGAGGCTACGCCGTCAAGCAGTTCGCTAAAGCGAGACTGACCATTCACGATGACATCTTTGATAAACACCATGTGGTTCAGGCCAAAGAGATCGATAGAAAGATCGTCGGTATCGGTCAACTCCAGCACATCGCTGATGAACATCTTCATGCCAATCGGAATATTACAGACGCCGATAAAGCGTTTGAAATCGGTGTGGCGATAGACCGCCTCGGTCACCATCCCGGCCGGGTTGGTGAAGTTAATCACCCACGCGTTGGGGCAGATCGCTTCCACATCGTTGATGATGTCAAAAATGACCGGAATGGTACGCAGCCCCTTGAACAGGCCGCCCGCGCCGTTGGTCTCCTGTCCCAGATAGCCGTGGCTCAGTGGAATACGTTCATCCATTTCACGCGCTTTGAGCTGGCCGACGCGCAGCTGAGTCGTCACGAAGTCGGCATCCTGCAGCGCCAGGCGACGGTCGAGGGTTTTATGCACGGTCAATGGCACACCGGCTTTCGCGACCATCCGCTTGCAGAGCTCAAAAATGATATTCAGTTTCTCCTGACCTTCCTCAACGTCCACCAGCCATAATTCGCTGACCGGTAATTCATGATAACGTTTCAGGAAACCTTCGAGTAATTCCGGGGTATAACTGCTGCCGCCGCCAATGGTTACGACTTTTAATTTCTTCTGCATAATATCTCCCTTAGCATATCAGGTTAATCGCCTGCAAGGTGTAGCGTACTCTTCCCGCTCTGTGGGCAAGCAATCAAGGCAATATTTGTGGCGGGTAAATCCGCCGAAATTTAATTAATTACCGTCAGGTTCTTCCGGTAACTGTTCGGTGTGAACGAGGTCAATTTCTTAAAGGTCTTAATAAACAAGCTGGGGCTACTGTAGCCTGACTCATAAGCAATATCGGTAACCGAGTAGTTGGTTATTTCCAGCTGTTTTTTAGCAAAATTAATGCGGATTTCATTAATAATTTGCACTGGCGTTTTACGATAATAACGCTGAGTTGCTCGGGTCAGATATTCCTGTGATTTACCGGACAAAGCGACCATATTTTCCAGCGCATTTTCGCTGAATTGTCCTTTATCGTGCATCAGTTCAACCGTACTGCGCAGCCACTGCGGAATATCATCGCTTACCTGCTGCTCTTCACGATGATGGCGCAGACGGTTCATCACATAAAACGTCACCGTTTCAATAAACTCATCAAATTCATTCTCGCGAAAGTTAAGCGAGGCGATAACCGTTTCAATCCAGGTCATGAATTCGTTTTTGATGCGATAGACCTGCGAGGCCACAAAGCAGAACGGCACCAGCGGCAGATAGTGTTTCTCAAAGAAGCGTCTGCTGACACCTACGTTAAGAATGCGGGTTGCACCAAATTCATAAAAGCTCTGGTGATGGGACCCCATCGGCAGGAAGACGAAATCTCCCCGCTCAAGCAGGACGCGCTTGCCGTTGATTTCCTGGTAGTAGCGACCGGTCAGAACAATCGTGAACTCATAGTAGTCATGCTGATGCAGACCGCTCGCGCTCTCCGTCTTGTTGTAAATAATCACGTGAAAATTTTTGCCATTAAACAGTTGCTGTTCAAGTGCGGTTTTTATTTCCATCGCGCTGACCTCCTGCTGCAAAATCTGCCTTACTGCATCTTCTCGTGAAGCTCAATTAACTCGGCCACCAGTTCACGTGCCAGCATCGACGTCATCAGATGATCCTGCGCATGCACCAGCACCAAACTGACCTTCATCTTGCCTTCACCCTGGTCGCTTTCGATAAGCTTTGTCTGCACCAGGTGCGCTTCGTTCAGCGCCGTACGGGACTGTTCCATCATGGTTTTCGCGGCTGCGAAATCACCCTGCTTGGCCTGTTTGAGCGCGGCATACGCCAGGCTACGCGCCTGCCCGGAATTGATGATAAGCCCCATCACCACCTCTTCCAGATCGTTCTCTGCGGTTTCTTCTGCGACAATACTGTCCAAATCTAACATTTTTAAGCTCCTTTTGGCTGGCGCGGGTTGCCCCGCGCCGTGCAATTTTAGAATTTCAGTGCGAGGGCGATATCCTCTTCGCTCTCTTCTTCATCGATAACGGTTGCAGCTTTGTTTGCTATCGCCACGAATGGCATATAGAGCAGTGTTGCAATCCCGAGGTTGAATATCGCCAGCAGGAAGGCAGCCACGCTACCGTTGGTGTTGAAGAACGCCCCCAGACCCGCCGGCATGGTCCACGGCGCAATGTTGGTGACGGGCGGAATAATGCCCAGGTAATAGGCCGTCAGGGTAATGGCCGCCAGCAGTGGCTGAACCAGAATGAACGGAATGAACATCACCGGGTTCATGATGATTGGCAGACCAAACAGAATCGGCTCGTTAATCTGGAAGATGCCTGACGGCAGTGCCAGCTTCGCAACCTGACGATGGTCAGCGCGACGAGAAACAATAAAGACCGCGATGATCAGACCCAGCGTCGCCCCGGTACCCCCCAGGAAGATATAAGAGTCGAGCATCGGCTTCGCCCACACATGGAAGGTTTTACCGGCTGCCAGCGCCGCGTCAACAGAGCCGTACTGCTGGTAAAGTGCAACGTTTTCCAGTGCCCATGGGGTCATGATACCGCTGTCCAGCGCCGCCAGTGCCAGTGAACCATGCACGCCAAAGAACCACAGCAGGGAGGTGAAAATCACATACGCCCAACCGACCACGCTACCCATTGACGCCAGCGGCGTTGAGATAGAGTCCATAATGATCTGGTGGAAGTTAGTGCCCCAATGAGAGAGCGCCCAGGCGATAATCCCCATGATGGAGAGAATAATGAAGCCTGGAATCAACGCGGAAAATGAACGAGAAACGGACGCCGGCACGCTATCCGGTAAACGGATAACCCAGTTGCGACGAATAATAAAGGTGAACATCTCCGCAACCACCAGGCCGATAACGATACCGGAGATGATATTAGCGCCCCCCAGCCAGTTGGCCCCTACGGCATAGGCCTCACCGACGCTGTATGGCGTCACGGTCATAAAGGCGGCAATGGATAATAAACCTGCGGCCAGCGGATCCACTTTCCGCTCTTCCGCCAGTGCCATGCCAATAAAGAAAGGTGCCATCAGCGACATAATACCTAACGTACCGTTATATACGTTGCCGCCGATGGCTTTTAAACCATTAAGGGTTTCAATTGTGGAAGCGTCTAATCGAATTCCTAATGAATAAAAAAAGGAACCTTCACCAAAGCTCAGAAAAACGTTGTTAATTAAAACGAACATTGCCCCAGCCAACGTCAACGGCATTAATCTAATAAAACCGTTTTTGATGGCATTAACGTGAGGCTGCTTTCCTATTTTAACAGCAAAAGGAAGGAGTACCTTTTCAAGTGAAGCGATGACTTTACTCATAGGAAAATACCCTTAAATGCCGCAACGCAGGTTACGGCGTATTGTGTGTGAAATAACTCTTTGACGGGAAAAATAAAAATTAATTAGCAGCTTTTTTAATTGCTGCAACAGCAGCTTTCAATACACCTAAACCATCAATCTTGCCGTACAATCCCGAATCGATCACTTCGACCGGTTTATTGGGTAACAGACGTTGAATTTCGGGCAACATATAGGCAATTTGCGGCCCCAGTAAAACGACATCGGCTGTCTGGCCCTTTTCGCCCGCCAGCGTCTCCGGAAACGCTTCGATCACCACCGGGACTTCATACTTCTCAGCCTGAGCACGCATCTTTGACACCAGAAGCGAGGTTGACATGCCAGCTGAGCAGAACAGATAGATATGTTTCTTTTCCATAGTAACTTCCCTCTCGTATGACTACCTGCCATCGCGCTATCACTCGACTCGCTATCCTGGCAGACAGGTAGTTTGCTTACTGTTGTTTGTCGTTGGAGTGAGTATACGCAATGGTACAGACAGGAGATAATTCTGCACAGGGGCAAATTGTCTCTCATTGACCTGGCGTGTTGACTACCTTCACATTTCAGGCAAATAATTCGCGAGAAGAAATAAGATTTACGTATGTATAAAAAAACCGGCCCAACGGCCGGTTTGTTAATATACTCAGGCAAGAAGGGTTACTGCGCCTTAGGTGCCTGCGGATCGGTATCGTATTCAGTACAGGTCTGGTAACCGGAGTTGATCACATGACCGGTCTCATCCAACGCAACGAAGTAGGTCTCTGCCTTACCATCACGTTGACCCAGGATATAGGTCTGGCAGGTACCGCGTGCATGAATCATTGTCACTTCCGAAGAAGGCTTGCCGGCAATCGCAGCCACCTGCGAACGGGTCATGCCTTTTTTGACATCTTTCACTACGGGCTGTGTAAACTGATCTTTGGTGCGGTCGTAGGCCGTACACCCTGCCAGCATAGTCAGTACCGCCGCTGCGCTAAGAATTCCTGCTACGTTCTTGTTCATATTCCGTCCTCTTGTTTATCAGCGTGTTATCTAAGCATGGAATAAAAAGTACTATTGTTCAACTTTGTGAATTCCGCCAGACGAATTTCGGAAAATTCTAATAAAACAACGATAACCTGCTAAATCGCCGCAATTTAGCGCACTCGAAACTGTGATCCTTGTCGTTTCTCGTTCAAAGGGTTAGTTTTAACAGTTAACACAATCTGTTTATGTTCTGCATATGGAGGGCGTGATGGCTCTGCAACAAGAGATTATTCAGGCGCTGGGCGCGAAGCCCGCGGTAGACGCACAAGAAGAGATCCGCCGCAGCGTGGATTTTTTAAAGTCTTATTTAAAAACTCACTCGTTCCTGAAATCCCTGGTGCTGGGCATCAGCGGCGGTCAGGACTCTACCCTGGCCGGTAAACTCTGCCAGATGGCAATTTCAGAGCTCCGCGAAGAGACGGGTGATGACGCGCTGCAGTTTATTGCCGTGCGTCTTCCCTATGGCGTGCAGGCTGATGAACAGGATTGCCAGGATGCCATCGCCTTCATCCAGCCCGATCGCGTGCTCACCGTCAATATCAAAGGATCGGTGCTGGCCAGCGAGCAGGCGCTTCGCGAAGCAGGCATTGAGTTGAGTGATTTTGTCCGCGGCAATGAAAAAGCCCGTGAACGTATGAAAGCGCAATACAGCATTGCCGGGATGACCAAAGGCGTTGTGGTCGGTACCGATCATGCGGCAGAAGCCATCACGGGTTTCTTCACCAAGTATGGCGACGGCGGTACCGATATTAACCCGCTCTTCCGTCTCAACAAACGTCAGGGTAAGCAGCTGCTTGCCGCGCTGGGTTGCCCGGAGCACCTTTACAAGAAAGCGCCAACGGCAGATCTGGAAGACGATCGCCCCTCCCTGCCGGATGAAGCGGCCCTGGGTGTCACCTATGACAATATTGATGATTATCTGGAAGGCAAAAAACTGGATGAAGGTACCGCGAAGATCATTGAAAGCTGGTATCTGAAAACCGAGCACAAGCGTCGCCCGCCGATCACCGTGTTCGATGATTTCTGGAAAAAGTAACACTCTGGCACCCTCTCTCTGGGGAGAGGGTGTTCGCCCGCACCGTCCGTTGCGCCATCCGGCTCTTTTTTAACCAAACCGGCTCTGCTACACTGTATGCCTGAACAGTATATGGAGTAGTATGTGAGCAGGCGTCAATCCGCCCCGCGTCTTGAGTTTGAAGCGGCGGCTATCTACGAATATCCCGAACATCTTCGCCCCTGGCTTGAGGAACTGCCTAAACAGCCGGGCGTGTATATCTTTCACGGTGAGAGTGACACCCTTCCGCTCTATATTGGCAAAAGCGTAAATATTCGCAGCCGGGTTATGTCTCATCTGCGCACGCCAGACGAGGCGGCAATGCTGCGCCAGTCGCGACGCATCACCTGGTTTCGTACCGCCGGAGAGATGGGCGCACTTTTACTGGAAGCGCGGCTGATCAAAGAGCAACAGCCGCTGTTCAATAAGCGCCTGCGCCGCAACCGGCAGCTCTGCTCCCTGCAGATAAACGCCGGTAAGCCGCAGGTTGTCTACGCACGGGAAGTCGATTTTTCTCACGCCCCCAATCTCTACGGGCTGTTCGCTAACAAACGGGCGGCTCTGCAGGCTCTGCAAACGCTGGCCGATGAATTACAGCTGTGCTACAGCCTGCTAGGCCTCGAAGCAACCACCCGCGGGCGGGCCTGTTTCCGCTCAGCGTTAAAGCGCTGCGCAGGGGCCTGCTGCGGGAAAGAAAGCATTGAGGAACACCACGCCCGGCTCCTTGCAGGGCTGGCGGCGCTTAGCGTTAACTGCTGGCCGTGGGAGGGTGCCGTTGCGCTAAAAGAAGTCGGTGACGCGATGACCCAGTACCACATCATCAATAACTGGCTCTGGCTGGGAGCTGTTGACGATGTAAACGATGCGGCAACCTTGCTGCGCACACCCGCCGGTTTCGACCACGATGGCTACAAAATTCTCTGCAAGCCCGTGTTAACCGGCAAGTATGAGGTCATTGAGCTTAGTGCCCCGGCAGCCAGTTAATTTCGCTGAATAATAAGGTGCCCTGAGCCTCCAGCAGGCGGAGAGTATGGACGCCCTCCTCCCAACTGGCGCCCTGATCGGCCGTCAGCAACTTATCGCCAAGCTGCCACGCCCCGCTTAACACGAACGCGACGCCCCCGCGGGAGCCGAACGTGGTAAAGGTGCGGTCAGCGACACGCACTTTCGCCTGACAACGGTCACGCCGGGTCATGATGTTGAAATCCATCGACATCCGTCCTTCGGAAAGCAGTGCTTTCACCGGCTGATCGCCGGAAAAATGGTATGGCTGATGATGTTTCAGGGTATGGCAGAACGCCTGACCGGCATCCAGCGTTACCTCACCCCCTTCAAGCAAGGTAATCACCCGATCGACACCGGGAAAAGAGGAGAATTCGCCATTGCTGGCGATGGTCGCGATACTGGCACGCCAGTAAAAATCGCGCGTTGCAGGCGGAAAACAACAAATTTCCCGCGTCTCGCCTGCGCCATTGCGCCAGAGGCTGACCGGCATCTTACGGATATCAAAGAACTCCATCACCACTCCTGAAAGGCACAACCTGTGCCAGGGCAAGGATATCGCTATCGTTGCTGTCTTGTTTGTTATCGTTGGGTTTTCACAGACACAGTATCGGCAGCAGAGCGGGCAGGCCTTAGCGGAACGTTAATAAAAATTATAACGCCATGACTCTGCAAACATTCTCTGAAGCGACTACAGGAGAATACCGCTCTGGCGGCGGCAGACAAGAGGGCAGGAAAGAAAAACCGCCGGTCCTGTCCACAGCGTTAGCGCTTTTGTGGACAGGATCCCGGCGGTCTTAAGATGTTGAACCGATTATTCGGTTGGTGCTGGCATTTTACCTTCCATTGCTGGACGTTCTGTCAGACGCTTCTCAAAATTGGCATTAAATTGTTTTTTCTGTTCCGGCGTCAGAATGTTGTAGATCTTGTTCTGGGTTTCCATATGCGCCAGCATGCGGGCTTTATGCTGCTCAGCCATTTTGTCGATCTGCGCTTCGGCTTTTGCTTTATCGAAGCTGTCGCTGGCGATGATGTCATGCATCGCGCGGCGTTCGTCCAGTGACGGACGTTTCATCTGGTCGCGCTGGCTTTTCATGATGTCGCGGACCTGCTGTTTCTGTGCATCCGTCAGGTTCAGATCTTTAAACATCATCATCTCGTGGTGCATACCCGGCTTGCCTTTATGATGCATCATCATTTTGCCTTCGACAGGCGCGGCAGTGGTGGTGGTCGCGGTATCTGCAGCGAACGCCATGCTGGTAGCGCCCAGAGCCAGGGTAGAAGCAACAAACAGTGCAGTAAACTTACGCATAATTTATTTCCTTACTTTCAGTTATTCTTCGGCGCTATGCCGTGTTGACGAGATTAACTTTACGGGGTTTATCGTCAATTAATCAGAGCAACAGTAAAACAATGAAAGTGTAAAAAACAAATTATCGCCAAATGTGGAGGAATTAAGGATAAAGGATGGAGAGTTGCAACGAAAATATTCAAAATGATGATTTTCAAAGCAATTTAAAAAGTATAGCGAAGTGAAGACCAATAATAAAGCAATTCACCAGGAATATTCTGCAATAGTTGTCATTGCGCTTTAATCGCTAAGAAAAATATTTTGACGTTCCCCTCTCAGGCAATGAGAGGGGAGATGTTCAGGACACTTTTTCCAGCATCAGCCCGGCGCGCAGCCCAAACGCTACTGATGGATTAGGGAACAGAACATATTCAGTGGTTTTCTGCACCTCGTAACGCTCGTCGCCATCTTCCGCCAGCAGAACGCCTTTGCGAAAAGGGGTGAAGTTCAGCGTGTGGGCGGCCATATGCAGCCGGAAGGCCTCGCTGCGGCGAGTGATCTGCTGTACGACCCGATAACGCACGACAGTCTGTTGCGTTGGCTCGGGTGCCAATCCCCCGAGCAGCGCGCGAAGCGCAAGGTGCGTTGGCGCGAAGCGCGCGAGATCGTTCTGGCCAAACGGTAGCGCTTTTCCCAGCTCCAGCGTGCAGGCCAGCGCGCCGAAATGCTCACAGGTGAAATGGGTAAATGTGCCCCCCGGCGACTGATGAAACACCAGAGCCTCCAGCCCGGCGTCGCCCAGCCAGCTCAGAAACGCCTCATCCCACGGCTGGTTACGCTGGGGCAGAACACCAAAGCGCACATGATAAGAGGCGCGAATTGCCGTATGCAGGTCGAGATGCCAGCGCACGGGACCGGCCGCGGCGAAAAATGTGGCAACCACGTGCTCAAGCCACTGCGCCCGCGACGTTTCATCGCCCGGCACAAACTGTGACCAGCGGCCACCAAACATGCGGTTAAGGTCGCTCTCAAGATAACGTTTGTTTTGCGCCAGCGCAGGCGGGTTGCCAAACACCACCAGCAGACGGCACTGCAGGGTGATATCTCCCCGATACAACGCGCGAAGCAGCAGGTCGACAATTTCAACCGGCGCGGTTTCATTGCCATGGATACCGGTTGAAAGCAGCAGCGATAACTCACTCTTCGCGGCAGGTGTCAGTTCAAGGACGCCGCGACCCAACCACCGCCAGTGAAATGAGGGGCCCTCCCCCTCACGCTCTTCGGGGGGTTCATCGGCCAGTGTCAACGCCAGTAAATTTTCCATAGCCACTCCTTTAGCGCTGGAACGGATAAACCGATCCCAACTGCAGGATTGTTGTTAACGCGTCCAGTGCCTCACGCCCTTCACGCAGTAGCTGAGGGTCGACCAGATCGGCCTGCGTTAATCTGTCGCGATAGTAACGATCCACCCAGTCATTCAGGGAGTTAAACAGCGTCTCATTCATCATCACGGCTGGATTAACAGCCTGCATTTCGTTCTGCGTCAGCACTACGCGCAGGCGTAAACAGGCCGGACCGCCGCCGTTGGCCATGCTTTCGCGCAGGTCAAAGACGCGCAGTTCATCGATCGGGTTATCGGCTTTCACCAGTTCAGACAGATAACGCCACACTCCTTTATGGTCCTGCGACTCTTGCGGCAGCACCAGCATCATGCTGCCGTCCTCACGGCTCAACAGCTGGCTATTAAAGAGGTAAGTTTCAACCGCGTCCTGCACGCTGACCGCCTGGGTCGGCACCTGAATCGGCATAAACCCCGGCACCCGCTCATGCAGCGTAGCGAGCAGCTTCTCCTGATGGGCAAACGCCTGCTCATGGCAGAACAGCACCTGGCGGTTAGAGACGGCAATGACGTCATTGTGGAAAACCCCCTGGTCAATCACCTGCGGGTTCTGCTGAGCAAAAATCACCTGTGAGGGATTCACCTGGTTCAGCCGCGCGACGGCCTGGCTTGCCGCCAGCGTCTGGCGGGCGGGATAACGGACAGGCGCCGAATGACCACCCTCTTCTCGCCCGTAAATGAACAGCTGTACGCCGGGATCGCCATAATCCCCCCCAAGACGGTTATGGTTTGCCGCTCCTTCATCCCCGAACATGGCCACCTGTGGCAACGCCTGATGGACCTCAAAGTGAGCCTCATGACGGAAAATCGCACGCAGAACGCGCTCGGTCGTCTCCGCTTCAGTGGCACGGTGGAATTTGTTATTCAGGTTCGCCACCGTTAAATGCACTTTGCCATCCAGCGTATCAGCCGACGGTGCAACGGTAGCAGCGTTTGCCACCCACATCGACGAGGCAGAGCTCGCCGCTGAAAGCAGGTGCGGCGTCTGCGTACCCGCTTTTTCGATAACCTGCTCATCGCTGCCGCTAAAGCCGAGCTGACGTAACACCGCCACGTTCGGGCGCTCCTGCGGCGGGATCACCGCCTGCGGGAAACCGGCATCCGACAGGGCTTTCATTTTCAGCAGCCCCTGCTTCGCCGCCAGTTTCGGGTTGGAGACCTGAAAACGGTGCTTCGTCGAGGCTTCATTACCAAACGAGAGGCCAGCATAGTGGTGCGTCAGCCCCACCAGCCCGTCAAAGTTGACTTCACGCGCTTTCATGACGATCCCCCTGAGTAAAATCCAGCCCCGGACTCAGCGTTTCCGGCAGCGTCAGCGCAGGCGTTTCCAGGCTCGCCATCGGCCACGCGCAGTAATCTGCGGCATACCATGCGCTGGCGCGGTGGTTACCCGAAGCGCCTACCCCGCCAAACGGTGCCGTACTCGCCGCACCGGTAAGCGGTTTATTCCAGTTCACAATCCCGGCGCGTGCTTCGAGCAGCAGCTGATCAAATTTCTCACGATGCGGGGAAATCAGACCGCTCGACAGGCCATAGCGGGTGTGATTGGCCATCTCAATGGCGCTGTCAAAATCGTCATAACGCCAGACGCAGAGCAGCGGGCCAAAGACCTCTTCATCCGGCACGTTGCGTGCGCCACTCATCTCAACAATGCCCGGCGTCAGGAGCGATGTTCCGGGCTTGATTTGCTTTGGCTCAAGCAGGGTTTTCGCCCCGCGCGCCACGTGATCCTGCCAGGCTTTCAGCACGTTCAGCGCGGCCTGCTCGGAAATCAGCCCCCCAATAAACGGCTGTGGGTCGGCATCCCACTGCGCAGGCACCAGACGCGCGCTGATTTCCACCAGCCGCGCGAGGAAGGCGTCGCCCTGTGCACCCCGTTTCACCAGCAGACGACGTGCGCAGGTGCAGCGCTGTCCGGCGGTAATAAACGCTGACTGGAGGGTCAAATGCACCGCCGCGTCGATATCATCGGGATCTTCAACGATCAGCGGGTTGTTACCGCCCATCTCCAGCGCGAGAATTTTTTCCGGCTGCCCCGCCAGCTGGCGATGCAGTTGGTAGCCCGTTCCGGCGCTGCCGGTAAACAGCAGGCCGTCGATATCACTCAACGCACTCAGCGCCTGGCCGGTTTCACGTCCCCCCTGCACCAGATTGAGCACCCCGTGCGGCAGACCAGCCTGTTCCCAGAGCTTCACCACCACCTCACCGGTCAGTGGCGTTAACTCACTCGGCTTGAAAATCACGCTATTGCCCGCCAGCAGCGCGGGCACGATATGCCCGTTCGGCAGATGCCCCGGGAAGTTATAGGGGCCAAATACCGCCAGCACGCCGTGCGGACGGTGGCGCAGCGTGGCCGCGCCGTCAGGCATATCGGTATGTTGCTCACCGGTACGGGTATGGTACGCCTTCACCGAAATGGCGATTTTATTGATCATCGCCGTCACTTCCGTGGCCGCCTCCCAGCGCGGCTTGCTGGTTTCCTGAGCGATAACGCGCGTCAATTCGGCTTTATTGGCCTCCAGCAGTGATGCAAATTTCTCGACAATTCCCTGACGTACGGAGAACGGTTGTTTCGCCCATCCCGGGAAGGCGCGACGGGCGGCGTGACAGGCCTGTTCGACCTGCCCGGCGCTGGCATCATTTCCCTTCCAGAGCACTTCTTGTCCGACCGGATTGGTCTTTATGCGCGGCTCGCCTTCGCCCGTGACCCAGTCACCGTTGATCCATAAAGTCATGCTGTTTTCTCCTCAGGGCAGAGACGCACCAGGCGAACCGTGTCGCCGGCGTTACATTTCAGGGCATCCAGTTGCGCGGCCGTCAGCACCAGACGTTCACTTTTCGGGTTGGTTCGCACCAGCATGGCGCGGAAATTGTTGTACTGCTCGTTAGCCACCAGACATGCCGGCCACTCACCCGGTGCAGGCTGGCCTTCGGAAACCTCAACCAGCCGGCTTTTACGGATCGCACGCACGCGGTCGATATCGCACTCCAGGGTGGGTCCGCCGTCAAAGATGTCCACATAGTTACGGTAGCGGAAACCCTCTTTTTCCAGCACCGCCCGGGCAGGCGCGGTTTGCGGGTGCACTTCGCCAATCACCGCCTGCGCCTGGGGGCTTAAGAAATGGGTATAGATGGGGTGTTTCGGCATCAGTTCGGCGATAAACGCTTTCTGCCCGGTGCCGCACAGATAGTCCGCCCGGCTGAACTCCATCGAGAAGAAGCGCTCGCCGAGGCTCTCCCAGAAAGGTGAATAGCCGGTGTCGTCGATCACGCCACGCATCTCGGCGACGACCTTTTCGTTAAAACGATCGCGGAACGCGGCCATAAACATGAAGCGCGACTTGGAGAGCAGATAACCGTTGCCCTCTTTGCGCCACGCAGGATCGAGGAACAGCGTGCAAAGCTCGCTGGCTCCCGTGTGGTCATTACAGAGAAAAAGCGTGGGCAGCGCGTTATAGACGTTCAGCTCTTTTGAGGCGTGAACCATCGTACCGACACGGTAGTTGTACCACGGGTCGTTAAGCCCGACGGCCACTTCGATTGCGCAAATGCCGGCCACGGTACCGGTGTCGGTATCTTCGAGAACGAACACATAACCCTGTTCGCTTTTTGGCAACGTCCCCTGCCAGGTTTGCAGGGCGCGCTCAATGCGCGCCGACAGCGTTTTTTCATCGGCAGGAAGCGAGGTCAGCCCGCCTCCCGTCTTACCGGCAAGCTGCATGAGCCCGGCGATATCGCCGCGCTCAACGGGACGGATGACCATCATGATGACACCCCGGACTTCACATGTTCACAGGCCAGTGCAAAACGGTCTAAACCGGTTCTCACCTCTTCCTCGCTGACAATCAGCGCAGGGGCAAAACGCACCACGTTGGCACCGGCAATCAGTACCATCACGCCCATTTTTGCCGCTTCCTGTGAAATAAGTTTAGCTTTTCCGGCAAACTCAGGTGTGAGTTCGCAGCCAATTAACAGACCCAGACCGCGGATCTCTTTAAACAGTCCCGTCTTGCTGTTGATGGCGTTCAGGCGCTCAACAAACCAGTCATGACGTTGTTTAACGCCCTTGAGCACTTCCGGCGTGTTAATGATGTCGAGAACCTGTCCGGCCACGGCGGTAGCCAGCGGGTTACCACCGTATGTTGTACCATGCGTACCCACGGTCATTACGCTGGCGAATTTATCAGTGGTCAGCATGGCGCCAATCGGGAAGCCACCGCCCAGCGCTTTCGCCGTAGAGAGCACGTCCGGCGTTACGCCGTAGTGCATATAGGCATACAACTCACCGGTACGCCCCACCCCCGTCTGGACTTCATCGAAAATCAGCACCGCGTGATGACGATCGCACAGCTCACGCAGCCCCTGCAGGAACGCTTTTTGCGCCGGAAGGACCCCGCCCTCACCCTGCATAGGCTCGACGATCACCGCACAGGTGGTGTCGTTGATAAGCTCGCTGGCGGACTGCAGATCGTTATACACGCCGTGACGAATATCCGGCGGCAGTGGCGCAAAATCCTGCGAGTATGACGGCTGACCGCCGGCGCTGACGGTAAAGAGCGTACGGCCGTGGAACGCGTTTTTAAACGCCACAATGCCGCTCTTATGAACGCCGAATTTATCGTGTGCATATTTGCGTGCCAGCTTCAGGGCAGCTTCGTTTGCTTCCGCACCTGAGTTACAGAAAAAGACTTTTTCGGCAAACGTTGCGTCGATCAGCTTTTTCGCCAGTCGCAGAGCGGGCTCGTTGGTAAAACCGTTACCGGTATGCCAGAACTTCGCCGCCTGGTCGTTTAACGCCTGACGCAGCGCAGGGTGCGCGTGACCCAGCGCGTTTACCGCAATCCCGCCTGCAAAGTCGATATACTCTTTGCCCTGTTGATCCCACAGGCGTGAGCCTTCCCCCCGTACCGGAATAAAAGCCGCCGGAGCGTAAACCGGCATCATCCATTCATCGAAATTTTCACGCGTAATTGACAGAGACATAGCGACCTCATCCGGTAAATAAAAGGTTATTTAGATGTTAAATAATTGAGTGTTTGCACTGTGAATGTAGATTGCAGCCTTCGTGCCAGCCAGCGATAAAAATGCATAAACGGGTTAGGGTTACAGAGTATCAATAAGTTACGATATGGAGTTATTCACTGTTATTGCATAAAAAGTGAATATTTTTACGACAAGCGGCGCTTTGCCGCACGAAAATAAGAAAGAGTATGCAGAAGCCAAATATAATTCTGGAATTGTGATCGCTCGCGAAATTTATCGGTTCTTTACGCCCTGTTGGGGGGCAATGCGCGTCAGAATGGTGCAAATATTGCACCGTTGGCATGATCTGTCGCAGTTATTGGTCGAACCCCGTAACAGTTGACGCAAATTCTGCTACCATCCATGCACTATTCACCTTGCATTGGCAGCGACTATGAAATTTGTCTCTTTTAATATCAACGGCCTGCGTGCCCGCCCTCACCAGCTTGAAGCAATTGTTGAGCAACATCAGCCAGATGTGATCGGCCTGCAGGAGACAAAAGTTCACGACGATATGTTCCCCCTCGAAGAGGTGGCGAAGCTCGGTTACAACGTCTTCTATCACGGACAGAAAGGTCACTATGGCGTGGCGCTGCTGACCAAAGAGACGCCGGTTTCCGTACGTCGTGGCTTCCCGGGCGATGATGGCGAAGCGCAGCGTCGCATCATCATGGCGGAAATTCCTTCACCACTCGGCAATATCACGGTGATTAACGGGTATTTCCCGCAGGGTGAGAGCCGCGACCATGAGACAAAATTCCCGGCCAAGGCAAAGTTTTATCAGGATCTGCAGGATTACCTGACCACCGAACTGAAAAAAGAGAATCCGGTGCTGATCATGGGCGACATGAATATCAGCCCAACCGATCTCGATATCGGCATTGGAGAAGAGAACCGCAAACGCTGGTTGCGTACCGGTAAATGTTCTTTCCTGCCGGAAGAACGCGAGTGGATGGAACGCCTGCTCGGCTGGGGTCTGGTTGATACTTTCCGCACCGCCAACCCGGAAACGCAGGATCGCTTCTCGTGGTTTGACTACCGCTCAAAAGGCTTTGATGACAACCGCGGTCTGCGTATAGACCTGCTGCTGGCCAGCCCGCCGCTGGCGGAACGCTGCATCGAAACCGGCATCGACTACGATATCCGCAGCATGGAAAAACCGTCTGACCATGCGCCGGTCTGGGCGAAATTCAAACTGTAACCTCGTGTGAACACGCAAAAAATACTCCTGATGTGCGCCCTTCTGGGCGCATTTGTTCTGACCTTCGTCTTTCTTCCGCCGGGGACGCTCTCCCTGGAAACCATCAAAACGCACCAGCAGTCGCTCCTCTCGCACGTGGAACAGGCACCGTGGCAAAGCGCGTTTTTCTTTTTCGCCCTCTACGTGTTGGTCTCCGCCCTGTCGATACCCGGTGCGGCGATACTGACGCTGCTGGCGGGAGCGCTGTTTACGCTGTGGGAAGGCACCCTGCTGGTCTCGTTTGCTTCTACCCTCGGCGCCACGCTGGCGATGCTTGCCAGCCGTTATCTGCTGCGCGACTGGGTACAGCGGCGATTCACATCACAGATGAATACGGTGAACGCCGGTATGGCGCGGGACGGTGCAGGGTATCTTTTTGCCCTGCGTCTGATGCCCTTGTTCCCGTTTTTTCTGGTGAATCTGCTCATGGGGCTGACACGTATTGCGGTCAGTCGCTACTGGTGGGTGAGCCAGGTCGCCATGCTGCCTGCAACCATTATCTTTCTGAACGCCGGACGCGCGCTGGGGAAAGTGAATTCGCTTCGCGATATTTTATCGCCGGGACTGATATTCGCCTTTACACTACTGGGGTTATTGCCGCTGGCGACGCGCTGGCTGTTTTCCCGTTTTACCCCTTCATCAAAAAAGTGAGGCATTATGCGCCGTGTGCGTTTTTGCACGTTTCTGAGCGGTCTGCTGCTGGCAGCCCCGCTGTTTGCAGCGGACAACTGGCAGGCTATCCAACAACAAGCCAAAGGCCAGACCGTCTGGTTTAACGCCTGGGGCGGCGATCGGGCGGTAAACCGCTACCTCGAGTGGGTAAGCGGTGAGATGAAAACGCATTACGACATAACCCTTAAAATCGTCCCACTGGCGGATGCCGCCGATGCGGTCAAACGTATTCAAACAGAAGCCGCCACAGGCCGGAAAACGAACGGGTCAGTCGACCTCTTATGGGTCAACGGTGAGAACTTCCGTACCCTGAAAGCCGCTAACCTGCTGCAAACCGGATGGGCGCAGACCTTGCCCAACTGGCGCTATGTCGATACCCGTAAACCGGTTATGGAGGATTTTGCTGTCCCCACCGATGGCGCGGAATCCCCGTGGGGCGGTGCACAGCTCACCTTTATTGCCCGCCAGACAAGTTTGCCTGCGCCCCCAAACGATCCTCAGGCGTTGCTGGCGTATGCGCAGCAGCATCCGGGCAAAGTCAGCTACCCACGCCCGCCCGATTTTACCGGTACGGCATTTCTGGAACAGTTGCTCCTGAACCTCACCGCTCACCCGGAGGCGTTGCAAAAAGCCCCTGATAACACCTTTGCCCAGGTGACGGCTCCGCTGTGGCACTACCTGGACAAATTACACCCGCTGCTGTGGCGAAAGGGAGAGGACTTTCCTCCCTCGTCCGCCAGAATGGATACCTTGCTTGCCAGCGGTAGTCTTAATCTCTCCCTGACCTTTAACCCGGCACATGCGAAGCAAAAAGTGGCCAGCGGTGAACTGCCTGCCGACAGCTACAGCGTTGGTTTTGACAACGGAATGATAGGCAACGTCCATTTTGTGGCCATTCCGTCGAATGCCAGTGCAAGCGCAGGCGCGAAGGTGGTCGCCAATTTCCTCCTTTCACCGCAGGCGCAAATTCGCAAGGCCGACCCGGCCATCTGGGGAGACCCGAGCGTACTGGATGCAAAAACACTGCCCGAAAAAGAAGCGAAGCATCTCGCTGCCCATACGCCGGCAGGGCTGCCGAAAATGCTTCCCGAGCCGCACGCTGCCTGGGTTAACGCGCTGGAGCAGGAATGGCTGCGTCGTTACGGCACCCGCTGAGCTGGCTCGTCTGGCTGGCGATGGCGGTCATCTATCTGCCGCTGCTCCCCGCCGCCGCCATACTGTTTGCCCCGGCATTCTCGCTGAACAACTGGCAGTTGCTGCTTAACGACCCGCAACTGCCACAGGCTACGGTCGCCACGCTGGTCTCAACGCTTATCGCGTCGCTGGGGTCGATGTTTATCGCTCTGGTGATCGTGGCCCTCCTGTGGCCGGGCGAGCGCTGGCGACGGCTCAGTAGCCGACTGCCGTGGCTGCTCGCCGTTCCTCATGTGGCTTTTGCCACCAGCACTTTACTGCTGTTTGCCGAAGGGGGCCTGTTGTATCAGGTGTGTAGCGTCTGTACGCCGCCGCTTGACCGATACGGTGCAGGGCTGGGGCTGACGCTTGCGGTAAAAGAGAGCGCGTTTGTGCTGTGGGCCCTTTACGCCGTCCTGCCGGAAAAACGCCTTGCGCAGCAAAAGGTCGTGCTGCATACCTTCGGCTACGGGCGTTTTCAGGCGCTGAACTGGCTCATCCTTCCAGCGATCGCGCCAGCTCTTGGCGCGGTGATGCTGGCGGTGCTGGCCTGGTCCCTGTCGGTTGTGGACGTGGCGATGGTGCTCGGGCCTGGCAATCCCCCGACGCTTGCCGTACTGGCGTGGCAGTGGCTCAGTCAGGGCGATGCGCAGCAGCAGACAAAGGGAACGCTGCTGTGCCTGCTTCTCCTTCTGCTGCTGGCCGCGCTTTCTGCACTGGGTTACGGCGCATGGAGACTCTGGCGTCGCACGCTGCCGGATCTGAGCGGGCGCCGTCGAATGTCGCTTATCGCGCCACCAGCGCGTCTGCTCAGCGGATTTCTGCCCGCCTGCGGGGTGCTTTGCACGGTCGTGCTGCTCATGCTGGCGCAGCGGGACGACATCGGTGCGGTTGGCGCCAGCCTCTCCTTTGGCCTGCTCGCCAGTCTGATTTCGCTGGGGGTAATTGTTCTCTGGCTTGAGTGGGGACCGCAGCGAGGCACGCTGTGGGTGTGGTTGCCGCTGGCGCTGCCGGCGCTGCCCCTCGTTACTGGGCAATACGTTATCGCGTTGCGACTGGGTATCGACGGACACTATGCCGCCGTGCTGTGGAGCCATCTGCTGTGGGTTTTACCATGGATGTTGCTGGTCCTCCAGCCAGCCTGGCAGAGGATCGATCCCCGTCTGATCCTTACCGCCAGAACGCTCGGCTGGCGGCGGGGAAAAATCTTCTGCTGTCTGAAATGCCCCTTGCTGGTACGTCCGGCGCTGCTGGCTTTCGCGACCGGGTTTTCCGTCAGCATGGCGCAATACATGCCAACCCTCTGGCTGGGCGCAGGCCGTTTTGCGACGCTGACCACTGAAACCGTGGCGCTCAGCAGTGGAGGCAGCATTCCGCTTCTGGCTAACCGGGCGCTGGAGTTGCTGTTGGTCACGGGGAGTGTATTTGCCCTCGCCGCCCTGCTATCCCGGCTCGCAAGCCGTTACCGACGAGGATTACGTTAATGCTGCAGGTCAGCAATCTCACCATTGAACCGCTTTTCCGCGAGGTCAATTTTTGTGTGCCACGCGGCGAAATAGTCACGCTGATGGGCCCTTCCGGCAGCGGAAAATCAACCCTTTTTGCCTGGATGGTGGGGGCACTGTCAGACGACTTTCAGGCTCAGGGCGAACTGTGGCTTGATGAACGTCGCTGCGACGGACTGCCCGTGGAGGCCCGCGGGTTGGGGATCCTCTTTCAGGATGCCCTGCTGTTTGACCATTTCAGCGTCGGACAAAATTTGCTGCTGGCATTACCTGAACGGATTGTCGGACGAGCACGGCGGGAAGCGGTCGAGCAGGCGCTCGGTTCTGCCGGGCTTGCCGGGCATTACGCCAGCGATCCGGCGACCCTTTCCGGCGGCGAACGTGCCCGGGTCAGTCTGCTGCGTGCCCTGCTTGCAGAGCCGCAGGCGTTACTGCTGGATGAACCGTTCAGCCGTCTCGATAATGCGTTACGCGCCTCGTTTCGGGCATGGGTATTTGACACTACCCGCGCACGCAATATTCCGGTGGTTCTGGTCACGCATGACGACGAAGACGTGCCCCCGGGCGGCGAAGTGATTGAGATTTCTCGCTGGCAATAATGTGCTAACGCAATGTTTTACCTTTCAGGAGAGACGACAATGCCCCCCTCTTTTACTGACGTCAGGTTATTCGATGAAACGTGTTTCTCAACTGACCGCGCTGGCCATGCTGTGCGGCCTCGCTTCATTTTCCTCTCTGGCTGCTGATATGCCGCACGCCATGACGCTGTCTCAACTTCAGGCACAACACGGCGCGGTGATCGACACCCGCGCCAGCGCGTTTTACAACGGCTGGCCGCAAACGCTGAGCGCGCCCTCCGGGCATGAGCCCGCCGCACTTAACCTTTCCGCCTCCTGGCTTGGCGCGATGAGCGATGACCAGATTGCCGTCTGGGCCAGACAGCACCAGCTTACGCCGGCCATGACGATCGCGCTCTACGGCCGCGACGCCGATAATCAGGCGGTCAAAACGCGGCTGGAAAAAGCCGGTTACCACCAGATTTCCGTGCTCAACGATGCCCTGCAGGTACCTGAGCGTCTGCAGCGATTGCCGCACTTTGAACAACTCGTCTACCCGGAGTGGATCCACCAGCTTCAGCAGGGTAACCCCGTCGCTGCTGCGCCAACGGGCGACTGGAAAGTCATTGAAGCCGCATGGGGCGCGCCGAAGTTTTATCTGCTGAACCATATTCCCGGTGCCGGCTACATTGATACCAACGAAGTGGAAAGCGAACCGCTGTGGAATAAAGTTTCTGACGACACGCTAAAAGCGATGCTGGCGAAGCACGGGATCCGTCACGATACGACCGTCATTCTGTATGGCCGTGACGTATATGCCGCCGCCCGCGTGGCGCAGATCATGCTGTATGCGGGCGTGAAGGACGTCCGCATTCTTGATGGCGGCTGGAAAGCCTGGTCTGACGCGGGTCTGCCGGTTGAACGGGGAATGCCCAAAGACGTGAAGCCCGCCCCCGATTTTGGTGCACCGATCCCCGGCCAGCCGCAGTTGATGGTGGATATGGCGCAAGCACGCGGGATGCTGCATCGCCAGGACGCGTCGCTGGTCAGCATTCGTTCCTGGCCGGAGTTCATCGGCGAAACCAGCGGCTACAGCTACATCAAGCCAAAAGGTGAAATTGCCGGTGCCCGCTGGGGTCATGCCGGTAGCGACGCCACCCATATGGAAGATTTCCATAATCCGGATGGCACCATGCGCAGCGCTGACGACATCGCCGCCATGTGGAAAACCTGGAACATCCTGCCGGAACAGCACGTCGCGTTTTACTGCGGCACCGGCTGGCGTGCGTCCGAGACGTTTATGTACGCACGGGCGATGGGCTGGAAAAATGTCGCCGTCTATGACGGCGGCTGGTACGAGTGGAGCAGTCATCCACAGAACCCCGTCTCCAGCGGAAAACGCGGGCCAGAAAGTTCACGCTAACGGGTAAGTGACTTCAGCGTCACATACCCGCTCCAGATGCGCGTTGTGGTGGTCAGCCAGCACAACGCGCCAAATATCCACGCCAGCACGCTGAAGTGCGCTGGAAAGAGGCAGCACAGCACAAACAGCGCGATCGTCTCCGTCCCCTCCGTTAACCCACCAATATAGTAAAACGACTTATGCGCGTAGCCGGGGTTGTCGATGTTGTGTTTCGCTGCCAGCGCGGCAAATGCCAGAAAACTGCTCCCGGTACCGATAAAGGCAAACAACAGCCAGCCAGCGGCAAGCGCATTCTCTGCGGGGGCCGCCAGCGCGAATCCGAAGGGAACCAGCGCGTAAAACAGAAAATCGAGGGCGATATCAAGAAAGCCTCCCGCATCCGTCAGCCCGCGCCGGCGCGCCAGCGCACCGTCCAGACCATCCAGCAGGCGATTCAGCACGATGGCGACAAGCGCCGCCGGATACCAGCCGAGGGCCAGAAACGGTAAGGCCAGCACGCCTATGGCAAACCCGGTCAGGGTTAATCCGTCAGGCGTGATCCCCGGCTTATCCAGTACTGACACCAGTCGGTTGAGCGTGGGTTTAATCCGCGGGTGCAGATGACGATCAAGCATGGGGATCCTCTTTAAACGTGGCACATAACCCCTGCGCCGGGATGTCCAGCGCGGCATTAAAGCGTGCAGAGAGATTCTGAAACGCAATCAGCGCCGTCATTTCGGCGATCGCGTCCTCGTTGAAATGGCGTGTGATCTCACTTTTGATTTCGTCATCCACGCGGGGCGGCGTCGCGGTGACAGCCTCGGCATAGGCCAGCGCTGCACGCTCCTCTTCGCTAAAAAGAGCGGAATCACGCCACGCGTTGACGGCCTGAACCTTATCCAATGCGCCCGAGCGTTCCGCCAGGCGCAAACTGTTGGCATCGATACAAAAAGCACAGTGACAAAGCTGCGATACCCGGGTCATTAACAGCGAACGAAGCACCGGCGACAGGCGCGCGTGACGACGTTCGAGAAAACCGACGAACAATGCCACCAGCCAGAAAAGACGTGGCATCCTTCCCCACCAGCGCGTGGGGTTAAGCACGGCACCAAAGTGTTTTTTCTGCATGGCGGCAATCGGTTTTATGCTGACCGGAAGGGTGGCGATGGGATCTACCCAGGTGGACGTCTCTTTCACCTGATTCTCCTGATGGCTGGACTCTTAGAAAGGGCACGATAATATGGTGTTTTTCGCTAACAAGTATTGACGACCATGCTAAAAACAGTCGATGTCGTTGCGGCAATCATCGAAAAAGACAACAAAATTTTACTGGCCCAGCGCCCGGCTCATGCCGACCAGCCGGGCATGTGGGAATTCGCAGGCGGAAAAGTAGAAGCCGGTGAGACGCAGTCCGAGGCGCTTGTCCGCGAGCTTCACGAAGAACTCGGCATCCACGCGCAGCCTGGTGAGTATGTGGCAAGCCATCAGCGTGAGGTGTCACAGCGGTTAATCAACCTTCACGCCTGGCACGTTCCGGCGTTCAGCGGCGCGCTGACGGCGCATTACCACAGTGCACTGGTGTGGTGTACGCCCGAAGACGCATTTGGTTTCAACTTAGCGCCTGCGGACATCCCGCTGCTGGAGGCGTTTATTGTTTTACGCGACGCCAGACCAGCGGATTCGTGCTAATGGTGCGTTCATCACGCTGGCACTGCAACAGAATGCCGTCCGCTTTTACCACCGCCCCTTCCGAATAGTTCTGATCCTGATAGATGCAGCACTGGTTACACGGCTGCGCTCGCTGGCCGCTGGAGCTGAACACCTCCGGCGGCACATTCACGTCCACATCCGGGCGAATGCGGTCTGCCTGCGCGCCTGCGGTAAACATCAAACATAACGCGGTTATCACGTAACGGTTCATAGACTTATCTTCCTGTTGTGCCCTGATAAAGACTATAACGGTAAACCGGCGCAGAACCTTTAATTTATCTCGTCATCGCTTTTGGTTATGACGCAGCCCCGCTGATTAATTTCCCTTTCGGCATACATTTCTGCTTGCTTCACAAAGCGGTACGGATGGTATAGTCAAAAAAACAACACAATTCGTATAAGCAATATACATAAAATAATATAAGGGGTTCTTATATCTATGGATCAGACACGCTCTCTGGAAGCTTTCCTCTCTTATGTTCAACAGCGCGACCCGCATCAAAGTGAGTTTGCGCAGGCCGTACGTGAAGTCATGACCACGTTGTGGCCGTTCCTTGAAGAAAACCCGCGTTATCGCCAGATGTCACTGCTTGAGCGCCTCGTGGAGCCGGAGCGCGTGATCCAGTTTCGCGTGACCTGGGTAGATGACCGTAATCAGGTCCAGGTTAACCGCGCGTGGCGCGTGCAGTTTAATTCCGCCATCGGCCCGTTTAAGGGCGGGATGCGTTTCCACCCTTCCGTGAATCTGTCGATTTTAAAATTCCTCGGCTTTGAGCAGACGTTTAAAAACGCCCTTACGACCCTGCCCATGGGCGGCGGGAAAGGCGGCAGTGATTTCGATCCGAAAGGCAAAAGCGAAGGCGAAGTGATGCGTTTCTGTCAGGCGCTGATGACCGAACTCTATCGTCATCTTGGTCCCGATACTGACGTTCCGGCGGGCGATATCGGCGTCGGTGCGCGTGAAGTGGGCTTTATGGCCGGCATGATGAAAAAGCTCTCGAATAATAGCGCCTGTGTCTTTACGGGCAAAGGGCTCTCCTTTGGCGGCAGCCTGATCCGTCCGGAAGCCACCGGCTACGGGCTGGTCTATTTTACCGAGGCGATGCTGAAGCGCCACGGCTTAGGGTTTGAAGGTATGCGCGTGGCGGTGTCCGGCTCCGGTAACGTGGCCCAATACGCCATTGAGAAAGCAATGCAATTTGGTGCCCGCGTGGTTACCGCGTCAGATTCACGCGGTACCGTGGTGGATGAAGCCGGTTTTACGGCCGAGAAGCTGGCTCGCCTGTGCGACATTAAAGCCAGCCGCGACGGCCGTCTGGCGGATTATGCCCGTGAATTTGGTCTGACCTGGCTCGAAGGTAAACAGCCGTGGGGCGTGCCGGTCGATATCGCCCTGCCATGTGCGACCCAGAACGAACTGGATACCGAGGCCGCACGCACCCTGATTACCAACGGCGTGAAGGCCGTGGCCGAAGGGGCGAATATGCCAACCACCATCGAAGCGACCGATCTGTTCCTTGAGGCCGGCGTGCTGTTTGCGCCGGGCAAAGCCGCGAACGCCGGCGGCGTGGCGACCTCTGGCCTGGAGATGGCGCAAAACGCCGCGCGCCTCGGCTGGAAGGCAGAGAAAGTGGATGCGCGTCTGCACCACATTATGCTGGATATTCACCACGCCTGCGTCGAGTACGGCGGTGAGGCATCGCAAACCAACTACGTGCGTGGCGCAAATATCGCCGGGTTCGTGAAGGTCGCGGATGCGATGATGGGGCAAGGGGTTATCTAAGCACGCTGTCGCCCTTTCCCGTCGGGAGAGGGCGACAACCGAAAGCACATCAGGCTGCGCTTTTTTTCTTTTTGAACGGTTTCTTCGGCGCACCACCCGGTGCAACCATCCCCCGGAACTGTTTCACCGGCGTATTACGCGCCTGGTTAATCAGCTCGTACAAGGTCCCCACCAGCGGCTGCATAAAGTCCTGATAGCGACACTGCTTTTCACTGATTTGCGTCAGCACAGATTCCCAGTGTGCCGTCATGTCCGGCCTTGCGGCCAGCTCAGGCAGTGAGTGGATCAATGCGCGCCCCGGTTCAGTCGAGTGGATATAGCGCCCTTTTTTCTCCAGAAAACCGCGCTTAAACAGCAACTCGATAATGCCCGCACGGGTCGCTTCCGTGCCCAGTCCGTCGGTGGCACGCAAGATCTTCTTCAGATCCTTATCCTGAACAAAACGGGCGATCCCGGTCATTGCCGAGAGCAGTGTCGCATCGGTGAAGTGGCGCGGCGGTTGGGTCTGGCGTTCAACCACTTCGCCTTTCTCACACAGCAGCTCGTCATCTTTGGCAACCACCGGCAGCGGCGTGCCGTCATTCTCTTCGTCACGCTCTTTGTTGCCAAGCAGCGTGCGCCAGCCAGCCTCCGCCAGGAAACGCGCCTTGGCGATAAATTTCCCTTTGGCAATTTCCAGCTCAATCACGCATTTGCGGAACATGGCGTCCGGGCAGAACTGCATCAGATACTGACGAGCCACCAGGTTATACACCTTCGCTTCGTTTTCCGTGAGGTTAACGTTGCTGGCGCGCGCCGTCGGGATAATCGCATGGTGGGCATCCACCTTTTTATCATCCCAGCAGCGGTTATGAATGTCCGGATTCACAACCGGTTGTGGCAGCAGATCCGGCGCGTGAACGGCAATGGCGTTCATCACCAAGTGACGGCCGGCAAAGTGCTCTTCCGGCAGATACCGGCTGTCAGAACGCGGATAGGTAATGAGTTTGTGGGTTTCGTAGAGCTTCTGGCAGATATCAAGGACGTTCTGCGCGCTCAGACCGAAGCGTTTCGCCGCTTCAATCTGCAGCGCGGAAAGCGAGAACGGCAGCGGCGCGGGTTCTGATTCCCGTTTATCGTTATAGCTGGTGACAATAGCAGGCTGACCGGTAATCCGGTTGACCACGTGCTCCGCCAGCGGACGGTGCAGCAACCGTCCCTCTTCATCCTGATACGATTCGCAGGCATCGCTTGGCTGCCAGACGGCGGTAAAGCGCTCGTCTTTCGGCGTGACGATATGCGCTTTAACCTCAAAGAAATCTTTGGCGACGAAATTCTCAATCTCTTCGTCACGACGCACCACCAGCCCCAGCACCGGCGTTTGCACACGCCCGACGGAGAGGACGCCCTGATAACCGGCATTACGCCCCAGGATGGTGTAGGCGCGGGTCATGTTGATCCCGTAAAGCCAGTCCGCACGAGCGCGGGCCAGCGCGGAAACGCACAGCGGAATAAACTCGCTGTTCGCGCGCAGACGTGAAATGGCCCGCTCCACGGCCTGCGGATTGAGGTCGTTAATCAGGCAGCGCTGGACCTGCTGGCGTTTTTCCGGCGCCAGCTCCAGATAGTCCAGCACCTCATCCACCAGCAGTTGCCCTTCCCTGTCCGGGTCACCCGCGTGGATGACTTCCGTCGCGTCATGCAAAAAACGTTTAATCACGTTGAGCTGTTTGGTGACGGAAGGCCGTGGCTGCAGGCGCCATTTTTCAGGGACGATGGGCAGGTCATTGAGGTTCCAGCGGGCATAGCGGCTGTCGTAGACATCCGGCTGCGCCTGCTCAAGCAGGTGACCGATACACCAGGTGACCACCTGCCCGTTACCGCATTCGATAAAGCCGTCGCCCTTGCGATGCGGCTTCGGCAGCACATCGGCAATGGCACGGGCCAGGCTCGGCTTTTCGGCAATAAACAACCGCATTGAATTAACGGATCTCAATCATCGGTCGGCCACCGCGCGCGGTCACCAGTTCACCGATCGCCGTCAGGGTAATACCAAACTCTGCGGCCGTCGCCTGAACGTCGGCTTCAGCGTCTGGCGTGACCGCCAGCAGCAAACCACCGGACGTTTGCGGATCGCACAGCAGATTGCGCCACGCTTCAGGCATTTCGCCCATCAGATGACCATAGCTGGCAAAGTTACGCTGGGTACCGCCCGGAACGGCGCCCGCTGCAATGTACTCCTCCACACCAGGCAGCTTCGGCACGTCCTGATACCAGACCTGCGCCTGTACGCCCGCGCCCTGACACACTTCGGAGAGGTGTCCGAGAAGGCCAAAACCGGTCACGTCGGTCATGGCTTTCACGCCGTCGATATTCGCGAAAGCCGCACCCGCGAGGTTCATCTGGCACATGACCTCGGTTGCCAGCCCCTGGTGTTCCGGCTTCAGCAGCGATTTTTTCTCCGCAGTAGTGAGGACACCAATGCCCAGCGGTTTGGTGAGGAACAGCTTGCAGCCCGCCTGCGCGGTGCTGTTGCGTTTCACGCGCTCGGTGGGCACCACGCCCGTGACCGCGAGACCGAAGATCGGCTCCGGCGCATCGATAGAATGACCACCGGCCAGCGCGATCCCCGCCTGCTGGCAGGCAAAACGTCCCCCTTCGATCACCTCACGGGCAATTTCAGGGGCAAGGGTGTTAATCGGCCAGCCCAGAATGGCAATCGCCATAATCGGTTTGCCCCCCATGGCGAAAATATCGCTGATGGCGTTGGTGGCCGCAATACGCCCGAAATCGAACGGGTTGTCGACAATCGGCATAAAGAAGTCGGTGGTACTGATAATGCTGGTGCCGTTACCCAGGTCATAAACTGCCGCATCGTCACGCGTTTCGTTACCGACAAGCAGGTTCGGGTCGACAAACTTCGCCTGTTCACTGTGGAGAATGGTCTCCAGCACTTTCGGGGAAATTTTACAACCGCAACCGGCTCCGTGGCTGTATTGCGTTAAACGAATGGTTTGCTCGCTCATGGACGTCTCCTGTCATCTCAATCGCGCTATGGTAGCGCTCATTCCATAAAGAGGTAAGTATGACTGTCTGAATTCTGCGGCAGATGCTCAGAATCCAGACAGTTTAGCGCGCGTTATCAGAAACGGCTGACGAAAGGCGTGGTGTCCGGCACATTAATGGTGGCGGAGGCTTTAAGCTGAGGCGTGCCGAGATAGAGGAAGCCGACAATTTTATCATGTTCGCCACAGGCGAATCCGTCGCGAACCGGCTGGCTGTTGGTCAGCGGCCCTGTGCGCCAGATACCGTTAAACCCTTGCGCCACGGCGGCCATTTGCATTGCCATGACGGCACAGCCGGCAGACATTTCCTGCTCCCAGACCGGCACTTTGTGGTCGGCCTGACATTTCGCCACGACAGCGATGATCATCGGCGCACGGAATGGCGCACTGCGGGCTTTCTCAATACCCTTCTCATCCTGACCTGCGGCAACCGCCCCCTGCTCCAGTATCTGACTAAAACGATCGCGGCCTTCACCTTCAATCACAAAGAAGTGCCATGGCTGCAGCGTACCATGATCCGGTGCACGCAGGCCGGCACGCAGAATATTCTCCAGTTGCTCCCCTGCCGGCGCCGGCTCGGTGAGACGTGAAGCGCTACGGCGGTTAACAAGCAGTTCAAGTGCGTCCATTGGTTAACTCCTTTCTTGAAATTTACTCACAAAATTAACACGGCGGCAGATTTTGTTACAGCGTAGCAGGCGATTCCTGCTGACAAGTGACGGTTGGGTCATTACGATAACCGCACATTGCCGTCCCGTGGCGACGGAAACAGTCATTTTCTGGTTAGGGAGAATACATGCGAACCCTTTGGCGAATCATTGCCGGTTTCTTTAAATGGACGTGGCGACTGCTCAACTTCGTCCGCAACCTGGTGATGAATATCTTCTTCATCCTCCTGGTTCTGGTTTGCGCAGGCGTCTGGATGCATATCAGCAACGCAAATCAGGCGCAGCATTCGACTCGCGGGGCGCTGTTACTTGATATCACGGGCGTCATCGTCGATAAGCCGTCCACCAGCAATCGTCTGGGCGTTATTGGCCGTCAGCTGTTTGGCGCGACATCAGACCGTCTTCAGGAAAACTCCCTGTTCGATATCGTCGATACCATTCGTCAGGCAAAAGATGACCGCAACATTACCGGCATCGTGCTGGATCTGAAAGATTTTGCCGGCGGCGACCAGCCTTCAATGCAATATATTGGTAAAGCGCTGCGCGAATTCCGCGACAGCGGCAAGCCGGTGATTGCGGTCGGAGACAGCTACAGCCAGGGGCAGTATTATCTGGCCAGCTTCGCCAATAAAATCTGGCTCTCCCCGCAGGGTACGGTCGATCTGCATGGCTTTGCCACTAACGGTCTGTATTACAAATCGCTGCTCGACAAACTGAAAGTCACCACCCACGTCTTCCGCGTCGGAACCTATAAATCCGCCGTGGAGCCGTTTATTCGTGACGATATGTCCCCTGCGGCCCGTGAAGCGGACAGCCGCTGGATTGGTGAGCTGTGGCAGAACTATCTGAGCACCGTGGCCGCTAACCGCCAGATAACCGCTGAACAGGTGTTCCCTGGCGCGCAGGGCGTGCTGGAGGGCCTGCGCAAGGTTGATGGTGATACCGCAAAATATGCGCTGGATAACAAACTGGTCGATGCGCTGGGCACCAGCGCGGATATCGAAAAATCACTGAGCAAACAGTTTGGCTGGAGCAAAGAGGATAAAAACTTCAGCGCTATCAGCATGTACGATTATGCGACCAAAAAGCCGGATGACAGCGGTGACAGCGTCGCGGTGGTCTTTGCTAATGGTGCCATCATGGACGGCGAGGAAACGCCGGGTAACGTGGGCGGTGATACCACCGCATCGCAAATCCGTGATGCTCGCCTTGATCCGAAAGTGAAGGCGATTGTACTGCGCGTAAACAGCCCTGGCGGCAGCGTCAGCGCTTCTGAAGTGATCCGCGCTGAACTTGCCGCGGCACGTGCAGCCGGCAAGCCGGTAGTGGTGTCGATGGGTGGAATGGCGGCCTCGGGCGGTTACTGGATTTCAACCCCGGCTAACTACATCGTCGCCAACCCGGGCACGCTGACCGGCTCGATTGGCATCTTTGGGGTGATTAACACCGTGGAAAACAGCCTGGATTATCTGGGCGTCCATACCGATGGCGTTGCCACTTCACCGCTGGCGGATGTGTCGGTCACCAAATCGCTGCCGCCTGAAGTCTCTGAGATGATGCAGCTCAGTATCGAGAACGGCTACAAGCGCTTTATTACGCTGGTGGCAGAGTCCCGTAAAAAGACACCACAACAGATCGACGACATTGCGCAGGGCCACGTCTGGACCGGCCAGGATGCGAAGAATAATGGTCTGGTAGACAGCCTGGGCGACTTTGATGACGCGGTGAGGAAAGCCGCCGAACTGGCGAAGCTCAAGCAGTGGCACGTTGAGTATTACCAGGACGAGCCGTCGTTCTTTGACCTGGTGATGAACAGCATGTCCGGCTCTGTGCGTGCCATGCTGCCTGAGGCGCTGCAGGCGTATCTGCCTGCGCCAGTCGCGACGGCGGCTAAAGCGATGAAAGCGGAAAGCGACAAACTGGCGGCCTTTAACGATCCACAAAGCCGTTACGCGTTTTGTCTGACCTGTGCAAACGTCCGTTAAACACCGTCCCCTCTTCCCGTGAAGAGGGGATTTTTTTCTTTTGAAGAACAAGAACTCACTACCATGCAGAAGAAATCGATTTATGTAGCCTACACTGGCGGTACCATCGGTATGCAGCGCTCTGAAAACGGCTATATCCCGGTCTCCGGCCACCTTCAGCGCCAGCTCGCGCTGATGCCTGAATTCCACCGTCCGGAAATGCCTGACTTCACCATTCACGAATACGAGCCGCTGATGGACTCCTCCGATATGACGCCTGAAGACTGGCAGCATATCGCGGACGACATTAAAGCCCATTACGACCAGTACGACGGCTTTGTGATCCTGCATGGTACCGACACGATGGCGTTTACCGCCTCGGCACTCTCCTTCATGCTGGAGAATCTGGGCAAACCCGTCATCGTCACCGGCTCGCAAATTCCGCTGGCGGAGCTGCGTTCTGACGGGCAGATCAACCTGCTCAACTCCCTGTATGTGGCAGCGAATTACCCGATTAACGAAGTGTCGCTGTTCTTCAACAACCGACTGTATCGCGGCAACCGGACCACGAAGGCGCACGCCGATGGCTTTGACGCTTTCGCCTCACCGAACCTGCAGCCGCTGCTGGAGGCGGGCATCCATATTCGTCGTCTGGGCACCCCGCCTGCGCCGAGCACGGCGGGCGAACTGATTGTTCATCCGATCACGCCGCAACCGATTGGCGTGGTAACGATTTACCCGGGTATCTCTGCAGATGTGGTGCGTAACTTCCTGCGCCAGCCGGTGAAAGCGCTGATCCTGCGCTCTTACGGCGTGGGCAATGCCCCGCAGAACGGCGAGTTCCTGAAAGAACTGCAGGAAGCGAGCGAGCGTGGGATCGTGGTGGTTAACCTGACGCAATGCATGTCCGGTAAAGTCAATATGGGCGGTTACGCCACCGGTAACGCCCTCGCGCATGCAGGCGTTATCAGCGGATTCGATATGACCGTTGAAGCTACGCTGACTAAACTTCACTATTTACTGAGTCAGGATCTGGATATTCAGTCCATCCGCAGCGCGATGATGCAAAACCTGCGCGGCGAACTGACGCCGGACGAATAAGGAGGCACCATGACGCAACGCGCACTGTTACTGGTCGATTTGCAAAATGATTTCTGTGCGGGCGGCGCACTGGCCGTCGCTGAAGGTGACAGCACCGTAGACGTGGCGAATACGCTGATTGAGTGGTGCAAAACGCGGGGTGAGGCAGTTGTCGCAAGCCAGGACTGGCACCCGGCTGACCACGGCAGTTTTGCCAGCCAGCACGGCGTTGAGCCCTTCACTCAGGGTGAACTTGACGGCCTGGCACAAACCTTCTGGCCGAATCACTGCGTGCAACAGACGGAAGGTGCGCAGCTGCATCCGCTGCTGAATCAGAAGGCCATCGACGCGGTGTTTCATAAAGGGGAAAACCCGTCTATCGACAGCTACAGCGCCTTCTTTGATAACGGGCATCGCCAGAAAACGGCGCTGGACGGGTGGTTACGCCATCACGAAATCACCGAACTGATTGTGCTGGGTCTGGCGACGGATTACTGCGTGAAGTTCACCGTGCTGGACGCCCTCCAGCTAGGCTATACCGTCAGCGTCATCACCGACGGCTGTCGTGGGGTGAACATTCAGGCGCAGGACAGCGCCCAGGCGTTTATGGATATGGCCGCGGAAGGCGCCACCCTGTATACCCTGGAAGACTGGCTGGAAACGCACGCCTGACCTTCTCGCCGGGCAAGCCACAGTGCTGCCCGGCACGCCCCGTCTCATTCCCCATAAAGTGAACTCCCTCGCATCACCAGCGAAGCGGCAATGCTATTCTCTTCAGGCTGTTTTTTCGCCACGCCTTTTCCGTGGCGTGGTTATTTTTGTTAAGTCAAAGAGGAACTTGTATGAAACGTTTGCCTTTGCTGGCAGCATTACCCCTGCTTTGCGCGTCAGTTGCTTCCGCCACTCCCCTGATGTCTGTGGGATATTTTAATGGCGGTGGCGATGTCACCGCCGGTCCCGGTGGTGATATCAATACGCTCGACGTTCGTCAGATTACCCACCTGAACTACTCATTTGGTCTGGTCTATAACGATGAGAAAGACGAAACCCATGCTGCACTGAAAGATCCGGCGAAACTTCATCAGATCTGGCTGTCGCCAAAAGTCGCCGCCGATCTGGCGCTAATCCCGACGCTGCGTAAGCAAAATCCAAACCTGAAAGTGCTGCTCTCCGTGGGCGGATGGGGTGCGCGTGGCTTCTCCGGCGCAGCCGCGACCCAAGAGAGCCGTGCGGTGTTTATCCGCTCGGCTCAGGAGATTGTCGAAAAATATGCACTCGACGGCATCGATCTTGACTGGGAATACCCGGTAAATGGCGCATGGGGACTGGTGGCCAGCACGCCAGCCGATCGCGATAACTTCACCGCACTGCTGAAAGAATTGCGCGCCGTCTTCGGCCATAAAAAGCTGGTCACCATCGCAGTGGGGGCAAATGCAGAAAGTCCGAAAAGCTGGGTGGATGTTAAGGCCATTGCCCCGCTGCTCGACTACATCAACCTGATGACCTACGACATGGCGTATGGCACACAGTATTTCAACGCCAATCTGTATGACTCCAGCGACTGGCCAACGGTGGCCGCCGCAGACAAATACAGCGTGGATTTTGTGGTGAACAACTATCTGGCGGCCGGGCTGAAGCCGCAGCAGATGAACCTCGGGATTGGTTTTTACGGCCGCGTGCCGAAACGCGCCGTGGAGCCCGGTATTGACTGGACAAAACCCGATGCGCAAAACCATCCGGTGACCCAGCCCTACTTTGGACCTAAGGAAACCGGCTTATTCGCGTCACTGGGCTACGACCTGACCAAAGATACGTATGTGAAGTACAACGATATTGTGAAAAAGCTCTTAAACGATCCGCAGAAGCGTTTTACCGAACACTGGGACGAACGGGCGCAAGTGCCGTGGCTTTCAGTGAATGCGGCGGACGGCAAGGCGCTGTTTGCCCTTTCCTATGAGAACCCGCGTTCCGTCGCCATCAAAGCGGATTACATCAAGGAGAAAGGTCTCGCCGGGGCGATGTTCTGGGAGTACGGCGCGGATGACAATAACCAGTTAGCGAAACAGCTGGCGGAGTCGCTGGGAATTAAACCCAAAGAGTAAGGTAAGCACGCCCTCTCTCCAGAGAGAGGGCGCTGGCAGGACTGCCGCCCCACCGTTACTGCATTTTTATCGTCGCGATCGGCTTTGGCGTGATACCAAAGTCCTCTTTCAGCTCGCGCTTGCTCTTCATCACCATCTGGCCTTGAGTGTCGATAGTCATGTGTTGCGCGTCGGTATTGTTACGCGCCTGCCAGAGCATCACCAGTTGCAGACTGTTCTCTTTTTGCTCCGGCGTGAGCGCGACACCGTCCGGCCATTTTCCCAGTTCAACAGCAGTCACCAGGCGCTGATACACCTCCGGCGTCATACCGCTAATCATGTCATCAATATTCACGATCTCTCCCTTTCAAAGGAATAATTTGCTGAATCGTTTTTTCAACCTTTGATCTGGTCACCGTTTTCATCATCGGTGAAGCTCATCGACGCTGAATTCACACAGAAACGCTCACCCGTCGGTTGAGGGCCATCCGGGAAGACGTGTCCAAGGTGGGCGTCACAGGTTCCGCAACGAATTTCAGTACGCACCATGCCGTGCGACGTGTCGCTCAGGTAGCGGATCGCATCGTCGCTGACCGGCTCATAAAAGCTTGGCCAGCCACAGCCAGAATCGAACTTCGTTTGGGAATTGAACAACGGGGCGTCACATACCAGACAGTGGTAGACACCGTCGCGCTTGTTGTGCAGTAAACGGCCGGTAAAAGGCGGTTCGGTTCCGTGATTTTGCGTCACGTAAAACTGCATTTCGGTGAGGTTTTTTTTCAAATCGTCAGGGTTACGTTGGTTCGACATATGCTTACATCTCGCTGTAGAAACAGACACCTTTTAACCCGGATTCTAACAAAACATTAACACCCTTGCGTGCACTTTTGTTCTAAACTTATGTGTCGCGAAAAGGCGGTCAGGCAATTGTGATCATGTTCACATTTTTATCCTGCGAGGACTTTAAAATGCCGCGCGCAGCCCCCATGTGGTTGCTAGCTCAAAGGGAAAGTGAGGCGAGTCAGTCGCACAAACGTTAGTCACAGGATTGATTTGTCGCAATGATTGACACGATTCCGCTTGACGCTGCGTAAGGTTTTTGTAATTTTACAGGCAACCTTTTATTCACTAACAAATAGCTGGTGGAATATATGACTATCAAAGTAGGTATCAACGGTTTTGGCCGTATCGGCCGTATTGTTTTCCGTGCTGCTCAGAAACGTTCTGACATCGAAATCGTTGGTATCAACGATCTCCTGGACGCTGAATACATGGCGTACATGCTGAAGTACGACTCAACTCACGGTCGTTTCGACGGCACCGTTGAAGTGAAAGACGGCCACCTGGTTGTTAATGGCAAAACCATCCGCGTTACTGCTGAGAAAGACCCAGCTAACCTGAAATGGAACGAAATCGGTGTTGATGTTGTAGCTGAAGCTACCGGTATCTTCCTGACCGACGAAACTGCGCGTAAACACATCACCGCGGGTGCGAAAAAAGTTGTTCTGACCGGTCCTTCTAAAGACAACACCCCAATGTTCGTTCGTGGTGCAAACTTCGAAACTTACGCTGGCCAGGACATCGTTTCTAACGCATCCTGCACCACCAACTGCCTGGCACCGCTGGCTAAAGTAATCAACGACAACTTCGGCATCGTCGAAGGTCTGATGACTACCGTTCACGCGACCACCGCGACTCAGAAAACTGTTGACGGCCCGTCTCACAAAGACTGGCGTGGCGGCCGTGGCGCGGCTCAGAACATCATCCCATCCTCTACCGGTGCAGCTAAAGCTGTAGGTAAAGTACTGCCAGAACTGAATGGCAAACTGACTGGTATGGCGTTCCGCGTTCCAACTCCTAACGTATCCGTTGTTGACCTGACCGTTCGTCTGGAAAAAGCTGCTTCTTATGAAGAAATTAAGAAAGCAATCAAAGCTGCTTCCGAAGGCGCAATGAAAGGCGTTCTGGGCTACACCGAAGACGACGTTGTATCTACCGATTTCAACGGCGAAGTGTGCACTTCCGTGTTCGATGCTAAAGCAGGTATCGCACTGAACGACAACTTCGTGAAACTGGTTTCCTGGTACGACAACGAAACCGGCTACTCTAACAAAGTACTGGACCTGATCGCTCACATCTCCAAATAAGTTGAGATGAGTTCTTGATCCAAAAAGGCGACTTCGGTCGCCTTTTTTATTGTTTTTAGACAGAGGATTGCTTAATGATTAATAAAATTTTTGCACTTCCGGTAGTCGAACAACTTACCCCTGTGCTCTCCCGCCGACAGATTGATGGTGCGGATATCATCGTCGTTGACCACCCGCGCGTAAAAGCCTCCGTGGCGCTGAACGGCGCACACCTGCTCTCATGGAAACCTGAAGGCGAAACGGAAGCACTGTGGCTGAGCGACGCGACCTCCTTTAAAAAAGGGGATGCGATTCGCGGCGGCGTGCCTATTTGCTGGCCATGGTTTGGTCCTTCCGCTGAGAAAGGCCTACCCTCTCACGGTTTTGCCCGTAACCAGCAGTGGACGCTGAAAGCGCACAATGAAGACGATAACGGTGCGGTACTGACCTTTGAGCTGCAGGCGAATGAGGAAACCCGTGCCCTGTGGCCGCACGATTTCACCCTGTACGCACGCTTCAAGCTGGGCAAAACCTGCGAAATCGAACTGGAAGCGCACGGTGAATTTGAAACCACCTCCGCCCTGCACACCTATTTCAACGTTGGTGACATCAGCGCCGTGAAGGTGAGCGGCCTTGGCGATACCTTTATCGACAAAGTGGATAACGCGAAAGAAGGAAAACTGAGCGACGGCATTCAGACGTTCCCGGACCGTACTGACCGCGTTTACCTGCATCCGGAAGCGTGCAACGTGATCCACGACAGCGCCCTGAACCGTGGTATCGAAGTGGTACACCACCATCACAGCAACGTGGTGGGCTGGAACCCAGGCCCGGCACTTTCTGTCAGTATGGCCGACGTGCCTGATGACGGTTACAAAACCTTCGTCTGTGTGGAAACGGCGTGCGTCACTGCGCCACAAAAAACCAGCGAAGAAAAACCGTCTCGCTTAGGGCAGACAATCAGTATTGTGAAGCGCTAATACGCTACCGCCCCTCTTCCTGTAAAGGAGAGGGGCATGCGTCAGGATTAAACGACATCCAGCGGGCGTTTATGGGTGGGTGGCGGGAAAGCATTATCCAGTTTGTGACGTTCTTCCGCGGTGAGGGTTATCTCCAGCGCTCCAGCGTTGGCGTTAACATGCTCAATTGAGGCCGCTTTTGGTATGGCAATAACACCCTGATGGCGGATAACCCACGCCAGCAGAATTTGGGCGGCAGTGGCGCGGTGGTTATGCGCGATGGCATTCACGACCGGATGGTTCATCAGCCCCGAACGCAGGCGCCCGGCCTGAGCCAGCGGGCAGTAAGCCATCACCGGCATCGCCTGTTGCTGACACCAGGGAAGCAGATCAAATTCAATTCCCCGTGACGCCAGATGATAAAGCACCTGATTAGTGGCACAGGCGGAACCGCCCTCTTCACGCCACAGCGCCTGCATATCTTCATAATCCAGGTTTGAGACGCCCCAGCGGCCAATTTTTCCCTGCTGCTGGAGTGTGTCCATCAGCGTAATGGTTTCATCCAGGCCATAATTACCGCGCCAGTGCAGAAGGTAGAGATCGATATGGTCTGTCCCGAGACGTCGCAGACTGGCATCACACGCCGCCTGGCCTTTCTGACCGCCAGCGTTCCACGGGTAGACTTTTGATACCAGAAAAACGTTGTCGCGCTGGCCCTTAATGGCCTCCCCGACCACCTCTTCCGCTCCGCCTTCGGCATACATTTCAGCGGTATCAATTAACGTTAACCCCAGATCAATGCCCGCCCGCAGTGCATTCACTTCGGATTTACGCTGGCTGGCTTTTTCTCCCATATACCAGGTACCCTGTCCAATAGCCGGAAGTGGACGCCCTGCGGAAAAGGTCACGGTTTTTACGCTCATATCATCCCCTCTTTTTCGTTGCACCACACCAATGCAAACGGGGCGCAAGCGCCCCGTTTTGATGCAATGATTGCACTATTTTAATGCACAATCAGAACTTGTAGGACACACCGACTGAGAATATGCCCGCCCAGGACTTATCAACCATCGGGCTGTCTTTCACTTCATCGCTCAGACGCTCATAGCGCCCGGTACCGTAGACGTTCCAGTCACCGAGGAAGTTATAGCTTGCCGTCAGCTCAAGGTACGGATCCCAGCCGTCGTCCGCACTGTAGCTCTTCAGACCGCTACGACGGGATTCGTTCTTAGAAACACCATAGTAGTAGTCGTTGTAGTTCTCACTGTTATATTGCACACCGATACCCGGGGTTAGCGTTAACGCACCGTTGGTGTAGCGATAGAGCCAGGCCAGATCCCAGATAAAACCGTTGCTGTTATCCAGCGTATCCCCTGCAAGCGCGGTACGCAGGAAGCCATATTCGGTGTTATGCACATAAGAGAGTCCCGCCATCATGGTGCTCTTACGCTTGTCGAGCTGGCGAAGCGCATGGCTGTCGCTGTCACCCGGCTTGAAGTGCGTCGGATCGTAGTAAGCCATGATGGAGAGCTTGTCGGCCGTATCATTCCAGAGATAGTAGCCACCGCCCAGACCGCGGAACCAGAAGTTATCGCCTTCATAGGTGACAACCGGAACTGGATAAACATCACGATCATACTGTTTGTATGGGCTGTTAATCACACCAACGCCCGCGCCAACAGTCCACTGACTTTCCGCCGCCTGTGCGGTGCTAACAGCGGTTGTGGCAAGTACGCCCAATGCCAGAAGTTTGAGTTTGGTCACAATCCATTCTTTCCTGTAGTCAAATAATCAGCGAGAGAAGTTTAACCGCCATTGTCGTACATCCCAAAATTTTTTGCCTGCTAATCAGTCTGATTAACCCGTTATTTTCAACTTTTCAGGTGACAGCCTGCTTTCATTTATATGACTACTGAATGAAAAACGTGCTTTTACCCTAAAACAGCAGGGGAAATTTTTGGATGAGTTATTGATATGTCATTGAAATTAGATTTTATCGGCATGCAAGTTTTGCAAATGCCATCTACGCTTTAAATTAAGAAGAGTTTTTTCTGAACACCCTGCGGTTCTTAGCGTCTGACCTGGCACACAGGTTGCTGCTCTGGCAGTGAGGTGCGAGAGATTCTCTTCCGGGAGCCTCCACTACTCATACGAACGGCTCTTATCCTGTGCTAAAAAACGAAAGGACGGCATGCCATGAATATATTCGATCACTATCGCCAGCGTTATGAAGCTGCCAAGGACGAAGAGTTCACACTGCAGGAGTTTCTTACCATTTGTCGGCAAGATCGCAGTGCCTATGCCAATGCGGCAGAACGGCTATTAATGGCTATTGGTGAGCCAAACATGGTTGATACTGCCCTGGAACCTCGGCTTTCCCGTCTCTTTTCGAATCGGGTGGTCGCCCGATACCCGGCGTTTGAAGAGTTCTATGGTATGGAAGATGCCATCGAACAGATTGTCTCCTACCTGAAGCATGCCGCCCAGGGTCTGGAAGAGAAGAAACAGATCCTTTATTTACTCGGCCCTGTGGGTGGGGGTAAATCATCACTGGCTGAACGTCTGAAATCACTGATGCAGCGCGTCCCTATCTATGTGCTGAGCGCTAACGGTGAACGTAGCCCGGTGAATGACCATCCGCTGTGCCTGTTTAACCCGCAGGAAGATGCGCAAATTCTGGATAAAGAGTTTGGTATTCCGCGGCGCTATCTTGGCACCATCATGTCGCCTTGGGCGGCAAAACGCCTGCACGAGTTTGGTGGTGATATCACCAAATTCCGCGTCGTCAAGGTGTGGCCATCCATTCTGGAACAGATTGCTATCGCCAAAACTGAACCGGGTGATGAGAACAACCAGGATATCTCCGCTCTGGTGGGTAAAGTCGATATTCGTAAGCTGGAAAACTACGCGCAAAACGACCCGGATGCCTACGGTTACTCGGGTGCGCTGTGCCGCGCCAACCAGGGGATTATGGAGTTCGTCGAGATGTTTAAAGCACCGATTAAAGTGCTGCATCCGCTGCTGACGGCCACCCAGGAAGGGAACTACAACGGTACGGAAGGTATTTCCGCCCTGCCGTTTAATGGCATTATCCTCGCGCACTCAAACGAATCTGAGTGGGTCTCCTTCCGTAATAACAAAAACAATGAGGCGTTCCTTGACCGTGTCTACATCGTCAAAGTGCCTTATTGCCTGCGGATCTCCGAAGAGATCAAAATTTACGAGAAACTGCTTAACCACAGTGAGCTGGTACACGCACCTTGCGCACCGGGCACCCTGGAAACGCTGTCGCGCTTCTCCATTCTCTCGCGCCTGAAAGAGCCGGAAAACTCCAGCATCTACTCGAAAATGCGCGTGTACGACGGGGAAAGCCTGAAAGATACCGACCCGAAAGCGAAGTCTTATCAGGAGTACCGCGACTACGCCGGTGTGGACGAAGGGATGAACGGTCTGTCCACGCGTTTCGCCTTTAAGATCCTCTCCCGCGTGTTTAACTTCGACCATGCGGAAGTGGCGGCCAACCCGGTTCATCTGTTCTACGTGCTGGAGCAGCAAATTGAACGCGAGCAGTTCCCGCAGGAACAGGCTGAACGCTACCTTGAGTTCCTGAAAGGCTACCTGATCCCGAAATATGCGGAGTTCATCGGCAAAGAGATCCAGACCGCCTACCTGGAGTCTTATTCAGAGTACGGGCAGAACATTTTTGACCGTTATGTCACCTATGCTGACTTCTGGATCCAGGATCAGGAGTACCGCGACCCGGATACCGGCCAGCTGTTCGACCGGGAATCCCTGAACGCAGAGCTGGAAAAAATCGAGAAGCCGGCCGGGATCAGTAACCCGAAAGACTTCCGTAACGAGATTGTGAACTTCGTCCTGCGCGCCAGAGCGCATAACAACGGACGTAATCCAAACTGGACCAGCTACGAGAAACTGCGCACGGTAATCGAGAAGAAAATGTTCTCCAATACCGAAGAGCTGTTGCCGGTGATTTCGTTTAACACCAAAACGTCAACCGATGAGCAGAAAAAGCACGACGATTTTGTCGACCGTATGATGGAGAAAGGCTACACCCGCAAACAGGTTCGCCTGCTCTGCGAATGGTATCTGCGCGTACGTAAATCGTCTTAAAACAAGTACAAGTGCCCGGTAGCGCATACGCCTGCCGGGCTACAAAAATGTCCGGCACGTCCGGACACTGCAAGTTGGCAAATGCAGTACGGGGGATATATGACCTGGTTTATTGACCGTCGTCTTAACGGCAAAAACAAGAGCACGGTAAATCGCCAGCGCTTCTTGCGCCGTTATAAAGCGCAAATTAAACAGTCGATCTCCGAGGCCATCAACAAACGCTCGGTGACCGACGTCGACAGCGGCGAATCTGTCTCCATCCCCACCGATGACATCAGCGAACCGATGTTTCATCAGGGACGTGGCGGCCTGCGCCATCGCGTACACCCAGGTAATGACCACTTCGTGCAGAACGACAGAATCGAGCGCCCGCAAGGCGGCGGGGGCGGTTCAGGAAGCGGTCAGGGACAGGCCAGCCAGGACGGTGAAGGACAGGATGAGTTTGTCTTCCAGATTTCAAAAGATGAGTATCTCGACCTGCTGTTTGAGGATCTGGCGCTGCCGAATCTGAAAAAGAACCAGCATCGTCAGCTTAACGAGTACAAAACCCATCGCGCGGGATATACCGCAAACGGCGTGCCCGCCAACATCAGCGTGGTCCGTTCGCTGCAGAACTCTCTGGCGCGACGCACGGCCATGACGGCAGGTAAACGGCGCGAACTCCGCGAGCTGGAGAGCAACCTGAAGGTGGTGGAAAATACTGAACCGGCACAACTGCTGGAAGAGGAACGCCTGCGCAAAGAGATAGCCGAACTCCGGGCTAAAATAGACCGGGTACCGTTTATCGACACCTTCGACCTGCGCTACAAAAATTACGAAAAACGCCCCGAACCGTCGAGCCAGGCGGTCATGTTCTGTCTGATGGATGTCTCCGGCTCGATGGACCAGGCCACCAAGGATATGGCGAAGCGTTTTTATATCCTGCTCTATCTGTTCCTGAGCAGAACCTATAAGAACGTGGAAGTGGTCTATATACGCCACCACACTCAGGCGAAAGAGGTGGATGAACATGAGTTCTTCTACTCGCAGGAGACCGGTGGCACCATCGTGTCGAGTGCTCTGAAACTGATGGATGAAGTGGTGAAAGAGCGTTACGACCCGGCGCAGTGGAACATCTATGCCGCGCAGGCATCAGATGGCGATAACTGGGCAGATGACTCCCCGCTGTGCCACGATATTCTGGCGAAGAAAATTCTGCCGGTGGTGCGTTACTACAGCTATATCGAAATTACCCGCCGTGCTCACCAGACGCTGTGGCGTGAGTACGAACATCTGCAATCGATGTTCGATAACTTTGCCATGCAGCATATCCGCGATCAGGATGATATCTATCCGGTGTTCAGGGAACTGTTCCATAAACAGTCAGCCAACAGCAATGCCTGACCCAACAGCCAGCGAATCCGCTGGCTGTTTTCTTTGCGTCCTGCCTATCCCAACGGCGAAATATTCTGTGCTAAGGTTAAACGCTGCGTATTGGTATTTAACAGGTAAATCGCTATGTCTGATGACGTTAAGGAAACAACAACCCACCAGCAACTCATTACGTTGTTAACCCAGCAGGGCGCGCGATTTCGCGTCATGGAGCATGACGCCGTGGGGAAATGTGAAGCGGTGAGTGAGATCCGCGGAACCGATCTGGGGCAAGGGGCAAAAGCACTGGTCTGTAAGGTGAAGGGAAACGGCGTAAAAAAACACGTTCTGGCGATCCTCGCCGCCGATCTGCAGGCCGATTTAAGCCAGCTTGCCAGCCATTTTGGGGGGATAAAAGCGTCTCTCGCAAGCCCTGCCGAAGTCAATACCCTGACCGCCTGCGTTTTTGGCGCCATTCCGCCTTTTAGCTTCCATCCCGATCTGGCACTGGTGGCCGACCCGCTCCTGTTCGAGCGTTTCGATGAAATCGCGTTTAACGCCGGTCTGCTGGAAAAATCCGTGATTATGGATACGCAGGATTATTTGCGTATCGCCCGTCCTGAGCTGGTGACGTTCCATAAAGCGTAATCGTGTAGGCTGGCATCCCGTCAGCCTTTTTTTTCCAGAAAAATAACTGACGCGACCAGGATAATGGCAACAGCGAAAAACGATGAAGAGATGATCAGCGTTTCGACAAACATGTGATCGTACATTTTTGCGACCCTTTTTCGATGCCTGCCTCTGTTTTATCCCCCGTAAATGACAGGGTTATGACAGCAGTAAAATCTTTTTAAAAACTGTCTTCAGCCGTGTTTCCGCGTAAAGTAAGCAGGCTTACTCTTTTGGCAAGGATTCCTTATGTTTGACCCGACTCTGCTCATTCTTCTGGCCCTCGCTGCGCTTGGCTTTGTCAGCCATAACACCACCGTCGCTATCTCAATTCTGATGCTGATTATTGTGCGCGTGACCCCGTTAAACACCTTTTTCCCGTGGATAGAAAAACAAGGTCTCACCATCGGGATCATCATTCTGACCATTGGGGTGATGGCACCTATCGCCAGCGGTACGCTGCCTGCCTCGACGCTGCTGCACTCGTTTGTGAACTGGAAATCGCTGATAGCGATAGCGGTAGGCGTTTTTGTCTCGTGGCTGGGCGGGCGTGGCGTTACGCTGATGAGCAGCCAGCCCTCGCTGGTGGCCGGTCTGCTGGTGGGAACCGTGCTGGGCGTGGCGCTCTTTCGTGGCGTTCCGGTGGGCCCGCTGATTGCGGCCGGGCTGGTCTCACTGTTTATCGGGAAGTCATAGTCAGGCTGGCAATATAGCGCGCTGGCGTCTGCCCCAGCCCCTTCTTAAACATCGTGATAAATGCGGTGGTGGAGTCGTACCCCAGCGACTGTGCCACCTGCTGTACCGACTTCCCCCCAATCAACAGCTGTAACGCCACAATAAGCTGCAGCTGATGCCGCCAGCGGCGAAAGCTCAGGCCCGTCTCTTTTACCACCAGGCGCGCCAGATTGCGCTCACTCATGGCGAAGTGGCTCGCCCATTGTGCCAGCGTCTGCCAGGCGGCAGGCTCTTCCGCCATCTTCTCGCTCATCAGCCGGATTTTTGGATGAGGCGAAACGGGCAGTTGCAAATGTTCCTGACGCTGCAGCGGTAGCTCGTCAAAAAGAACATCCACCAGACGCGATGTGGCAGCAAGCGAAAGTGCTTCACGTGATTTTTCCGCCAGCGATAAGATCAGTTCCCGCACCAGAGGGGAGATCTTCAGGGTGCAGCAGCGATTGGGCAAACTTACCGCTCCGGGTTCAATAAACAAAAAGCAAAGCTGGGCACCCGGCGTGGCCTTATTGCTGTGCGGCATCTGGCCAGGGATCCACACGGCATACTGGGGCGGTACCATCAGCATGGCGTTTTCCACTTCGCAGGTGATGGCGCCCCCCAGCGCCAGAATCAGCTGTCCCTTACGGTGTTGGTGTCGCGGAATGTATTGTTCCTGCGCCACCACGCGGATGCGAAACGCGACAGCCGCATCATGCTGGCTATCGGGATCGTAGCCGTCCAGTCCGAGACCAATCATCAGGTTGTCCGATATTAGCGATAAACTGTCATTTTAGCCTGATTTCAACCGTGGAGAAAATCGGTATTGTGTGCGCTCGCTTGAACGTATGAGAACACAATGACTACTGCAATTCGGGTTTCAGGAAAACAGGGCGCGCTGCTGATCGCAGGTATCCTGATGATTGCCACTACGCTTCGCGTCACCTTTACCGGAGCAGCACCGCTGCTCGATACCATTCGTCTCGATTATGGCTTGAGTACGGCGCAAACCGGTCTGCTGACCACCCTGCCTCTGCTGGCTTTCGCCCTTATCTCTCCGCTCGCCGCAGGTGTTGCCCGGCGTATCGGCATGGAGCGCAGCCTGTTTATCGCCCTGCTGCTGATTTGCGTCGGCATTGCTGTGCGCTCCCTGCCTTCCGCCCCCCTGCTTTTCATCGGTACGGCGGTGATTGGCTGCGGTATCGCACTGGGCAATGTGCTGTTGCCTGGGTTAATTAAACGTGACTTCCCGGGACAGGTTGCCAGACTCACCGGCGCGTATTCCCTGACGATGGGGATCTCCGCGGCGTTAGGTTCCGCACTGATTGTTCCGCTGGCGCAGGGGGAAGCCGGCTGGCATGGCGCCCTGCTGATGCTGATGGCCTTTCCGCTGGCGGCGTTACTGCTCTGGCTGCCACAGTGGCGTCAGAAACACGTTGCGACGGTGACCGGTGCAGGCGCGTTACATAACCGCGCCATCTGGCGCTCTGCCCTCGCCTGGCAGGTCACCCTTTTTCTGGGGATTAACTCGCTGATTTACTATGTCATCATCGGCTGGCTACCGGCGATCCTGCTCAGCCACGGGTATAGCGAAGCCCAGGCGGGTTCTGTGCACGGACTCTTACAGCTGGCCACCGCCGTGCCGGGTCTCGCTGTGCCGCTGATCCTCCATCGTCTGAAGGATCAGCGAGCAATCGCCGGCGTCGTGGCGCTGTTGTGCGCGATAAGCGCAGCAGGATTGTGGTTTGCGCCGGGAATGGCGGTCATGTGGACGCTGGTGTTTGGTTTTGGTACCGGGGCAACGATGATCCTTGGCCTGACCTTCATCGGGCTGCGCGCCAGCTCTGCGCATCAGGCCGCGGCCTTGTCCGGCATGGCACAGTCGGTTGGCTATCTGCTGGCCGCCTGTGGCCCGCCGTTGATGGGCAAAATTCACGATGCTGCAGGTGACTGGCGGTATCCGCTTCTGGCCTGTGCACTGGCCGCCGTGATCATGGCCATTTGCGGTATGCTTGCCGGGCGTGACCGGGGGGTCACCCCCCGTTAGTAGAATGGCAGACCACCAGGTCTGCCTTTTTTATCCGCGCGCCGCGCGCAGCATTGCCTGTACCAGCACCACCGGTCGACCTTCCAGCGCGGCACGTTCATGCTGGAATAAGGTGATCACGAAGAACGGATGGGTCAGTAGCTCCGCGGCGCGAATTTCACCCTGCTCGTCCCAGCCGGTGACGCGCATTTCACCGCTCTCCAGCTCCCGTGCAAATTCCGACGACACACCGTAATTGCAGTGATATCCCTCCACGATTTCCGGTTTGCCATAGGCTTTGGCGATGAGCGTATTGTTGCGCAGCTCAATTGCATCGGTTTTTTCCACCAGCGAGCAGGTTAATGGCGCAATCACCATTGTGCCTTCGGTATCCGTTTCGGCGTGCGCCGCATCGTGCCAGCCCAGCACATTACGGGCGTACTCAATCAGCGCATGCTGGAACCCGCCGCAGGTGCCGAGGAAGGGAATGCTGTTTTCGCGTGCGTAGCGTGCAGCGATAAAGGCCGCCGCTGTGTTTTTGTACGGGCTTGCGGGAACCAGCCAGATAGCGTCATAACCTACCAGATCTTCCGGGCTGGTCAGTTCCGTGGTCGCGAGCCAGTCATAATCAGCGGTGAGGTCAAGAACGGCAGCGGCGTCGTCAATTGCCAGCGGGATCGCCTGGTGCGCAATAACATCGGGATTGTAATCGCCAACCAGCGCAATGCGCAGTGTGGTTTTAGCCGGGAGGTGTTCCATGAAAGGTTCCTTATGCCTGAGTATTAGCAGATAACATAAGGAACCTCAGACTACCGATCTTCTGCAATTATCACAATACCTTAAATTGGGTGGGTAAAGACAAAGTGCTAGAGTAATACGCAGAACGTTTTGCCGCAGATGAGGAGAAAAGATGATCCAGTGTAAACGCGTATACGAACAGGCAAGCCCGGACGATGGTTATCGGGTGCTGGTAGACAGACTCTGGCCGCGTGGCGTGAAGAAAACCGATCTCGCGTATGATGAATGGTGTAAAACACTCACCCCGTCCAACGATTTACGCAAGGCGTTTCATAGCGAAACCCTTGATTTCAACGCCTTCAGCAAAGCGTACCGGGAAGAGTTGGCGCAGCACAAGGACGAGGGGTTGCGTCTTGCGGCGCTGGCCAGCAAGCAGACCTTAACCCTTCTCTATGGCGCGAAAGATAAGGAACACAATCACGCCCTGGTGTTAGCCGACTGGCTGCGTAATGTCTAGTCAGTCGATCATCAGTTCATCAAGGATTTGCGGCGCCGTATCCGGGGTAAGCGGCATCAGATGTTCGGCGCGAATAAACGCAAAGCCGTGCTGATTGTCAAACGCGAAGACATCACCGGTCACCAGCCAAAGCGCGCGATCCGAGGTGGTGGGTAACTGCGTCATGACGCCATTGACCGGATTAACGAAACGCTGGCCGGGCTGACACAGCCCAAACAGTTCAACAGATTTACCAATATTACGACGGCCGGACGCCGTGCGGGCACCGATGATCATCGCCATGCTGCCCGGTTTAAGCTGAAACATACTTCTCTCACGATAACGGTAGCCATCGAAAGGCTAAGAATAATCCTAAAGAGAAGTGTACCGCAGCCACTGTCCCGCTGTCACCTGGCAGGTTGCGGATGATCGCGACGATAAAGCGCCCATTCATCGATCACTTCGCCGCCGGGCAACTTGCACTCCGTACGCACCCCTTGCGGGCTCTGAACCGGGACCTGTTCCCCGCCTTTATTCAGGCAGTAGACGGAGGCGGGATTAGCCATCCCGATAACATGGGGCGGTTTCGGGGCATCAGGCGGGGTTGTTTTGGAGGTACAGGCGGCCAGCGGTAACGCCAGTGCCAGAAGCAGTAATCTCATCTCATTGATCCTTTTCACTTCATCAGACTTTAAGGGTAACGGGTCACCGCCGCTTTCTCCACGATTTCTCCATCTTAACTGCACTTTTCCACACTACAGTGGCACGTGTTCTCAATGACCAGAGAACATCATTCCGTAATCAAGATGTCTTTGCCCCGGTCTCAACATCGGGGCTTTTTTTCTCCCCCGCTCCCCTGTGATGAATATTAAAATTTTTATATTCATGTTTTACTATGCCCGAAGTCGAAAAATTCAGCATAACATGCAGATGCAGACGTCTTCTGCATGGGAGTGAGCCTACGTCATGTCGGATATTATCCTTGCCCGTGTTTCAGAAACGCTCGCCACTGAGCAGTCCCTTGAAAGTCTCGTTCGCCAGCTGCTGGAGATGCTGGAGATTGTGACTGAAATGGAGTCCACCTACCTGACGAAGGTCGATATCAATGCGCGGCTGCAGCATATCCTCTACGCCCGCAACAGCAAGCAGATGCAGATCCCTGAGGGGCTGAGCGTTCCGTGGGGCGACACGTTGTGTAAGCGCGCCATCGAGAGTGGTACGTTGTTCAGTAACGAGGTGGCTGAGCGCTGGCCGGATTGCGATGCCGCGAAAGCCCTTGGCATTACAACCTACATGAGTATCCCTATTCACCTTGCGGATGGTTCACTCTATGGCACGCTCTGCGCCACCAGCACGGAAAAGAAACATCCCAGTGACCGCGGTGAACAAGTTCTGAAATTATTCGCCGGGTTGATTGCCCAGTATATTCAGAAAGAGTCGCTGGTGATCCAGCTTCGGGAAGCCAATGCGGCACTCATTGCGCACTCTTATACCGATGCCCTTACCGGATTACCAAACCGCCGCGCCATCTTCGAAGAGCTGACGACCCTGTTTTCACTGGCAAAGCACCTTAAACGCAACGCCATCATCGCGTTTATCGACCTTGATGATTTCAAGCTGATTAACGACCGTTACGGGCATGAATCAGGCGATCGGTTCCTGATTGAAGTGGGCAAACGTTTGACTGAAGAAAAACAGGCGGACGAAATAATTGGCAGGCTGGGCGGTGATGAGTTTCTGGTGGCCTCTCTTAGCCAGACCAACAGTACGGGTGAGAGCACACAGATTAACCTGCTTAAAACGCGCCTCGACGCCCGTATTGCAGGAGAATACTGGCTGGGGAGCGTGAACATTATTTATCCTGGCGCCAGCTTCGGTGTGATTGAAGTTGACCCCACAGTGACCGATCCGGACAGTGCGTTACGCGCGGCTGATGTCGCGATGTATCAGCATAAGAAAGGAAAAAGCAAAACGCGCTTTCTCGCGATGGATTAACCCCGTACACTCTACGGCGTTATAAAAACCGAAACAGGTGATGGTATGAGAATAGGGATCCTCTTCCCGGTCGTTATTTTTATAACGGCGGTAGTGTTTTTGGCCTGGTTTTTTGTCGGTGGTTACGCTGCTCCGGGGGCATAAATGAGAAAAACAACCCTCATTATGCTGATCGTGGCAATCGTGGCTGTTGCAGGCTCGCAGCTAGGCTGGTGGTAAATCCACCACGTAAAAAGGCCGCCATATGGCAGCCTTTTTCAACATTTATCAGGCTTAGCTTTTGATTTTTCTGTAGATAAACAGAACAACCAACGCACCGATCACCGCGACAGCGAAGCTGCCGAAGTTAAAGCCATCGACCTTACCAAAGCCGAACAGCGTACTGATCCAACCGCCCACCACTGCACCGATAATCCCCAGTATTACGGTGACGATAAACCCACCGCCATCTTTGCCCGGCATAATCCACTTCGCCAGAATACCTGCAATAAGCCCAAAGATAATCCAGGATAAAATTCCCATAAGTTTCCTCTCCGTATGGTTTTTGTCATTAAATCAACGACACAAGAAAGGATAGCACAGGATTTCAGAAAGGAAATTTGTGATAAGCATCACAGTGAGAGAGTGCGCGTTTATTCATCAACAGCACCACAAGAAATGTGGGGTTGCATCTTTTGTTGAGAAAGATTATCTTTCTCAACACTGAATAGTTGAGCGAAACACTCAGGTATTCAGTACGACATTGCTCACATTGCTTCCAGTATTTCTTGCCCACTCTAGAGTGGGCTTTTTTTTGCCTACACCGCAACAAAAGCGTGCCGGTTTCGCCCTGCACGTTTTGCCTGATAGAGCGCCTGGTCGGCGGCTATAATGATGTTCTGCTGGCTGCCCGCGATATCCACGGCACGCGCAGTGGAGATCCCGACGCTAACCGTGACCCGCCCGAAGGGACTGAAAGCATGTTCAATATGCAGCGAAAAGACATTGCGAATGATCGTCTGACCGAGGCGGAGCGCTTCCTGGATATCCGTGTCAGGCAGGATCAGTGCAAACTCTTCCCCGCCATAGCGCGCCACAACCTGGTTGTCCCGGTTGAGGCTCTCCCTGAGGCTATTTCCCAGCAGGGTTAAACAGCGGTCCCCTTCGGGATGACCATAGTTATCGTTGTATTTTTTGAAGTAGTCCACATCGACAATCAACACCGAAATCGGGGCGTCGCTGACCGCACAGGCCGCAATTTCTGACAGAATTTTTTCATCAAAAATGCGTCGGTTGAAAAGCCCGGTTAGCGCATCTTCAGACGCAATAATCTTCAGCGCTCTGTTATCCCGTGTTTTTCTGGATAAATCGGAATAGAGGAAACAGGACGCCGCAATGAGTATCGCGGTAAAAACCAAAATGAGTACAGAAAGCTGGAGAGCCTGCTTGCGCCAGGGAGCGAGTGCTTCTTGCGTACTGACCGCCACGGTGGTGACGAGCCCGTAGCGCTTGTTCTTCTCGAAGGCATAAATGCGTTCGATTTTATCAAACCGTGAGACAGAGCTGGCGATACCCGCGTTTTGTACCTTGAGGTATGTCCTGAAGAGAGGCGAATCCGAAACAATTGCGCCAATGTAATTATTTTTAAACGGATGACGTACCAGCAACACGCCTGACTGGGTTGTTAAGCCGATCACGCCTGAGTGACCAATATTGATCTGCCCGTATAACGCCAGAAAATTTTCGATACCCAGCGTAACCACAACGACACCGTTAAACGCGCCGGTAGGGGTTTCCAGCCGACGACTAATGGTTATGACCCATTTACCATTCGTTCTGCTGACCACCGGCTGGCCAATAAAAATCTGCTGGCTCTTATTTTCTTTGTGATAGATAAAAAACGACCTGTCCACCCCTTTCCGAGGTCCGGAAAAACTTTCATGCAGTGCCGTAAAAATATTCCCTTGCGCATCGTAAACAACCACATTATTTATCTGGATAAGAAGATTATCCTGATTGCTTATCATCCGCTGGATATTTTTGGCCTGTTGTGGGGTCATGCCATAAATTTTGATTATGTCGGAAACCGAAGTAATCAACATTTCACTTTGGCGCATGATCCCTTCGCTGTACACGTCTAAGGTATGGCTCAGGTTAGCAACGCTGGTATTTATTTGCTGGATTGACTGCTGCCTGGACGTGGTAATTTGGACGGCAAGCGACAGCGAAATGATCAATGAGACAATGATGACGGTAATAGTTGTTGTGTAAAAAGTATTTTTCACATGCACGAGCTCTTCCACCTTATCACGCCTGACATCCCTGGCTGACAACTAGAGTCACTGTAACAAAGCTCAGGATAAGAGGAAAATGAATTGCACTTAAGCATACAACAGAAATCTGATGATATTTCGCTTTTCGCAAACGGGCATCAGATATTATTACTGGGCCCCTTTCACAGAAAAAAATCTCTTACAGACTGACCTTCTCCAGCGGCTTAGATAAGATGACTTTAATAAATTCTTTATACGAGACCGGTTTACCAAAATAGTATCCCTGCAACAGGGTAATCTGATTACGGTTGAGATAGTCCAGTTGCTCCTTCGTTTCTACCCCTTCAGCCACGATATGCAGTGAGAGTTTTTTCGCCAGGTCAATCACACAGTCCAGCAGGATCGTAGAGTCTTTCGCCTCTGATACCCGGTTCACGAAACTTTTATCGATTTTAATATAATCAATCGCCAGCGCGTGCAGACAGGAGAGTCCGGAATACCCGGTCCCAAAGTCATCAAGCGCAATGACGAAACCGGCGTTATGTAACGCATTGAGATTTTCCACCAGATGAGGATTATCGATCAGCGGTTCACGCTCGGTCACTTCGAGAACCAGTTTGACCTCTTTACCATAAAAGCCTTTTCCAAAGACCCGGCAGTCAGCGATAAAAGAAGGCGCATTGATGTGTCTGGCGCTGATGTTCACCCCGATGTGAAATCCGTCCGGCAACTTAGGCAAAAGCGGCTTAAGCTCGGTCACCACTTTCGCCATTAAACTTTTGGTCAGCGGAATTATCAGACCGCTGCGCTCGGCAATCGGAATAAAAACATCCGGTGGGATAAAGCCTGATTTTGGGTGCTTCCACCTTGCCAGCACTTCCACGCCATACAAACCGCCGGTATCGCCATTCACGATCGGCTGATAGTACGGAACGATCTCGCCGTGGATGATGGCTTTACGCAGATCGTCTTCAAACGAGCTGCTTTTCCCCCTGTAGCGACGGATAAGAATGCCGACAGCCGCAGATAACGCAAGGATAAGCAGTATCACGCTCCATCCCTGATGCAGTAAACGCGTCAGGCTGAAAAAGGCGGGAGGCTGCCAGGCCATGCTAAACGGAAAATGTGCCGATGCTGTTATGGAGCCCGCCCACTTCACGGGGGGCCAACTGATCACATCGCCCGCGCCGGCTATTGCTTTATCGCCAACAACCAGCCTCAGTCCCGTGTTGTTTGCTGCACTCGCAATAACATCCCGCAAATGCGCGTCGCTAACGCTTACGATAACGCGCCCTTTCGCGACGGGCATCTGAAAAAGTAAAACCGGAATGCTGTTCACCAGGCGATTACCGGGGAGCAGCATCAATCCTTTGTTGGGCAGCGTCTGCGGGCGAACAATCAATACGCCGTTTCCGGGAAGGGAGGTACAGACGATCCTGCCCTGCTGCTCAATCATAATGGCGCGAAGATGCGGTTTCAGCGCAGCTTCCGAACCCAGTTCACGCTGTCCGGTGTCGGTACACCCTGCAGCGGCGACCCGTTTTGCGGTATCTGCAGCACTGACAGCCTCAGCAAGAATGGCCTCAATTTTACGCGTGCTTGCGGCGGCGGTTTCGGCATAATTTGACCGGGCCATATGCCACAACTGCCAGTTAATGATCAGCATGCCACTCAGAAACACAAATAAGGCACACAGAATGGGGAGCATAACGTTGCGCACGATTTTTTCCTTAAGAGAAAAATGCTCATTTATGACCTGTATAAGGCGATCGCCTGGCAAACTCTGCGCTGCTTAAAGCAATGTGAAAAGTTTAGTTAAGATTTATCTTAAAAAACTGGTACTTCCGCATGAGTTACTCTGACTGAATAAGATAAACCTCCGTTATTATCAGGCTTGTGCCTTGCCCTGGCTGTGTTAAGATTTGTGAAATCAGGGAGCGGACGGGACCACTGGAAAATGAAAAAGATCATTGCCGTTGCTATCATTTCAACGTTGCTGGTCGCCCTCTCTCTCTACGCGGTTAATGCGGTTATCGTGGCCCAGCAAAAGAGCAAACAGCTCGAGGTTTCCCATTCCCTTTTACAATATTCAGAAGGCCTCTCTCAAAGTGTGGCGCAGGCGCTCAAAAGCATTACTACACAGGGTTGTGATAAAACCAGTCTCGATAGTTACAGGCAGATAAAGTTAGATAGCCTCTATTTCGGGGATATCGGTTTTATTGAAAAGGGGAAAATAGCCTGTACTGCTTTTTGGGGTAAACTCGCCACTCCCGTTGCCCTTCCTGCAGAGCTGCATAAAACGCCACGGGGTTTTCTTCTGGCACAGTTTTCCAGAAAAGATTTTTTTACAGGCAATGCGGCAATTTATAATAACGTGATTATATTCACCTCCCGCTATGCTTACGATAAGTTCACGCCGATTACGGCGAACTATTCACTGAGTACGACGACCAAAGATTTCGGCAGAACATTTTTCTCAGCCTCCCCGGTGATAAAAGAACAGAGCTGGCTGCATTCGAATCTGTTTACCTTAACCCTGACGCAGTGCAGCGCCGTATGGGATTTGTGTGTGATCGTGAAGCATCACAACGCAGGGCTGGCTTCATTGTCTCTGGTGGTGTTTACCCTTCTCACGGCAATTCTGGCTTTCATCTGGATAGCGATCACGCTGTTTTTCTTCCGCATCTATGAAGATCGGTTCTCACTGGAGCGCACGCTGGTTAACGCGGTAAAAGCCAATACCATCAGCGTTAACTACCAGCCCATTATTCGAATCCAGGATAAAAAAATGGTGGGCGTCGAAGTTCTGTCGAGATGGCGCGATAACAATCATGGAGAGGTCTCGCCTGAGCTCTTTATTCCCTTAATTAAGAAAATTGGCCTGTATCAAAAGTATTATATCAATATCATCGAAAAATCCCTGGCAGAAATCGCCTCGCTGGCGATTAAACATCAGCTGGTGATTTCATTAAATATTGGCCGAACCGAGATTGAAGACGGGCAATTCATTAAGATTCTGTGTCGTGAGTGTTTAGTGAACAGCATTCCACTCTCCTTGATAAAAGTCGAACTCTCTGAAAAGGCGGTTTCCACTGCGGATGTTCTCGAAGGGTTCTGTCAGGCGTTAAAATCACTGGGTGTGAGAATATCAATTGACGATTTTGGAGTACAAAACTCTAACCTCGCCCGCATATCGCTTCTGGAATACGATGAGATCAAAATAGACAAATCGCTGGTAGATGGTATTAATGAGCATTATAAACAGAATATATTCGTCATCTTTAGTGACGCCCTCGCCAGACTGAATAAAACGCTCGTCTTTGAAGGTGTGGAAAGCGAAACGCAATATCGCTTTATCGCAGACCGGTATCCTGATGCCCTGATTCAGGGATGGTATTTCTCTAAATCACTGACCATTGATGAACTGACGCAGCAACTTAACAACGATAAGCAAAAACCAGCGCGTTAACGTGTCAACATTGACGACGTGACGGCTCTGCATAGCGTCCAGTTATAATTCACGACGTTGAGTTTTAGCTCTCCGCAAACCTCACCGTAACGCTGCATGCGGCGCTCACGGAAAAACGCCCTCAGTGATTCAGGCAGACAGTCTGCCTGGTAGCGCAACAGCGTAGTGTGCCAGAACGGCGCTGGCAAAGGGGTATTGCCATGGCGTAAGCGCAACGCCTCTTGCCAGTCCGTCGTTAACAGACGTTCACAAAACGCCTGCCGCTGCCTCAAGGCAAGTGTATCGGGTATGCCTGCAAGCAAGAACTGGTTGGGCAATGCCACCAGCCTGAGTTCCCGAACCGTGATACCCAGACCGGCAAAAGGGGTCCATGCGTCGATAAGCTGATGCGTCTTCGCCGGTAACGGTGCATTCTCGTCGTAGAGAGGGAGCGTTATGGGTACGAAGGTGAAATGGAAGCCGGATGGCGGCTGGAGGTCTACTAACGAGTCGTGGCGGGTCAACGCCCGCAGTTCCTGAAACAACATGTCGACAGACGCGGCCATTTCCGGCTGGAAACCTGTCGCCAGTGCGAGCTTTTGCGTAGCATAAAACGGCTCCCTTACCGCTCCGATACCGTCCCGCGTTTCCCAGAGCGCCAGCGTCTTCGCGTTGGTGTCGTGGTAATGTTTTTCCAGATCAGACGTTTCCATTTCTTTCCTAAAAACATATAGTCGTCACATTCAGACCGTAGATTACCCTGAAGCACACTCTCATTTGGTTAAAACGTGAAAAATTCTCTGTTGTTTCCGCTGGTACTCTTTTTCCTGATCGTTATTTTCGCCCTGCTCATCGGTAAACCCTCAACGCACATCCCGGATAAAAAATGCATGTGGTCCGATAGCGTGATGCTGAGCTGTTTAGCAAAGCATCAGCACAACGGTTTTTGAGGCGGACTATTCATTTCCCCACTGATTGAGGAAGTTCGCAATATCATCAATGCGCGCGCTACGGATGCCGGCTTCACTGGCCATCTCTTGCTGGGCTTCCTCGCTGATCTCTTCATTGTTCGATAAACGGGTGAGCAGCAACTGGAAATAACAGGCAAGAGGATCGCGCTCTGCCTCACTTACCGGCTCCGCGGCTTCCGACGCGTATTCATCGACGATGTCATAATACTTAAGTGGAATTTCATTGGGCATAAACAGTCTCTTCTCTGACCTTTAAGGGTAATGCCTGAGTATATCGGACGGCACTCTTAGACCAAAGCCTTGTTAATCAACGCAACCACAGTGCAATCAATGCAGCCAGCGCCGGTAAAGCCTGAACATAGAGTATTTTTCGGCTGGCGGTCATGGCACCGTAAATGCCCGCAATCAACACGCAGGTCAAAAAGAAGAAGACCACAGGAACACCGCTTTCACCAAGCCACAGTCCCCAGAGCAGTCCCGCTGCCAGAAAACCGTTATACAACCCCTGATTTGCGGCCAGCACACGGGTATCGCGTGCAAAATCAGGGCTGAGATTAAATGCCTTGTGGCCTGTTTTTGTGTTCCACAGGAACATTTCCAGAACAAGTATGTAGAGATGAATTAATGCAACAATAGCGACAAGGATCGTAGCTAACATCTTGCAGTCTCCCGCAGGCAGAGGAAAAAACGGGGACCTTCTGGCCCCCGTTCACGTTTAACCCAGAATCTGGATGACATATTCGCGATGATCGCGTCGCCAGACTCTGAACATTTTAGCATCTTCTATAGCGTTAACGATCGGGCCAGCGACTTCAACCATTTAATATGGTGCATCAACGTGACACCGGAACGAACGTTAACTCAGAACGCTGCCGTTCCATACATCTCCGAGATTTATTACCCGGTCATTATTGTATGCACCAGAGGCATTCAGGTTTTTCAGCGGGCTCCAGTCATTGTTCCAGGGGATAAACATGGTTGCTTTAGGGTATTTCTGAAGAATAACACTCACTAAATTTGCATAATCAAACTGGCCGTTAATTGTTGATGGCCCCACCTCAGCAAAGACAAACGGCTTATTCAATGCCACCATTTCATCGTAACCGTTTACAGTGGCAGGATTGTCTGTATACAAGTCCAGGCCAGTAATATCAACATACTCTGCGCCTGGGTAATAAGATGTCTTATAATCCCGGTTTGCATCAGGAGAGAAGACCCAGAGTAAATTGTTTAACCCTTTCGTTTTAACGAAATAGTTAAAGATATCCTCATACAGGCGTCGATACAGATCCATACGTACAGTATCGTTTGTATTCTCACCGGTTGCCCCCCACCAGAACCACTCGCCATTCATCTCATGCAAGGGTCGATAAAAGACGGTGACACCTTTCTCATTCAGTTGCTGTAGGCCCTGAGCGACCTTATCAAGCATTGCCAGCCAGCGCCCACGCGCCGGTGTTCCAGACTGTAAGATTGCAGAAAATTCATCATTACTCACAGGATGCTTGAGAGCCCCCTTTCCATCACCAGGATTATTCCCCGCAAAACAAGGGTTTGGTAAATGGTGGCTGATCGCGACCAGTCCGCCTTTTTTCCAGTGGTCGATCAGATCGGCATTACAACCAAAATCGATCAAACTGGCTTCCTCTCCAGGGGTACAGGCATCCCAGCCACGGGCATAGTCAGCGCTATAAATAGCGGGGAATTTCCCGGTCAGGGCCTGTAGGTCTTTTCCTTGTTGCAGGGAAAAAGCATCGACGCCGCCGATATTGCTATAGCCACCAAAAATACCTGAAATGAGCTTTTTACCCTGTCGTTCGGACAGACCACTCAACCACTGATAAATCATTTTCGCATTATTATCTGCAGACTGATTTGCGGGTACTACAGTAAAAGCACTCATTTGTAGAATATCCTTACGTCTCGATTGGAAAATACATGGCAATGAATGACCATGCGTGTTTGCTACGTACACAATAAAACCGACATTGCCCGGCTTTATTTTTTCGTACAGTTTGTCTGGCGTTTACCACTACCGCGGACAGTGCCAGCGCAGCAATACCGTTTGATTAGACAACTTGCTGCGACGGGGATATTTATAACAGCCGTCTGCTTAAAATGATGCTAATTCACGTTGTGCTATCTCCCGTAATACGAGTGATATTCCGCACACCAGAAAGTTATGCTGACAACAGAATTAATGAGGGTTTCACCGTAATCGTCGTACCCGATAAGTTAGATCAGGTATTCATGATCGCGGCACCAGATGAGGCCGTACACCATAACAATGAATTTAGTGAGACGTGGAATTAAGATATTCAAGAAATTTTGGGGCATACATCGCCGAATCAAACGGCGAAAGCTCATGATGGCCCGGTAAAGCGTGGACGGTAAATGCTATTTAAGGGAGGGGTTTTGATAACCGTACGAAATCGAATAATAAAAAACGGGAACCCATCGGCTCCCGTTCTTGTTTAACCCAGACTCTGGATTACATGTTCGCGATAATCGCGTCGCCAAACTCTGAACATTTCAGCAGCTTAGCGCCTTCCATCAGACGTTCGAAATCGTACGTTACGGTTTTGGCGTTAATCGCGCCTTCCATACCTTTAACGATCAGGTCTGCGGCTTCGAACCATTCCATATGACGGAGCATCATTTCTGCAGACAGGATGATAGAACCTGGGTTCACTTTATCCTGGCCGGCATATTTTGGTGCCGTACCGTGGGTCGCTTCGAACAGTGCGCACTCGTCACCGATGTTCGCACCAGGAGCGATACCAATACCGCCAACCTGCGCCGCCAGGGCGTCGGAGATGTAGTCACCGTTCAGGTTCATACAGGCGATAACGTCATATTCAGCAGGACGCAGCAGGATCTGCTGCAGGAACGCATCGGCGATCACATCTTTAATGATGATCTCTTTGCCGGTGTTCGGGTTCTTGATCTTCTGCCATGGACCACCGTCAATCAGCTCACCACCGAACTCTTCCATCGCCAGCTGGTAGCCCCAGTCTTTGAATGCGCCTTCGGTGAACTTCATGATGTTGCCTTTGTGAACCAGCGTCACAGAGTCACGGTCGTTGGTGATCGCGTATTCAATGGCCGCACGCACCAGACGTTTAGTCCCTTCTTCGGAGCAAGGCTTGATACCGATACCGCAATGCTCAGGGAAGCGAATTTTCTTCACGCCCATCTCTTCGCGCAGGAATTTAATCACTTTCTCTGCGTCAGCAGAGTCCGCTTTCCACTCGATGCCCGCGTAGATGTCTTCTGAGTTTTCGCGGAAGATAACCATGTCGGTCAGTTCAGGGTGCTTAACCGGGCTTGGGGTGCCCTGATAGTAACGAACCGGACGCAGACACACGTACAGGTCCAGCTCCTGACGCAGCGCAACGTTCAGGGAACGAATACCGCCACCGACTGGAGTTGTCAGAGGGCCTTTAATAGCAACGCGGTAGTCGCGGATCAGGTCCAGCGTTTCAGCTGGCAGCCAAACGTCCTGGCCATAAACTTGAGTAGATTTTTCACCGGTGTAAATTTCCATCCAGGAAATTTTACGCTCGCCTTTGTAGGCTTTCTCAACAGCGGCATCAACCACTTTCAGCATTGCCGGGGTAACGTCTACACCGATACCGTCACCTTCGATGAACGGGATAATCGGATTGTGAGGAACGTTAATCTTGCCGTTTTGCAGGGTGATCTTTTTACCTTCCGCCGGAACAACTACTTTGCTTTCCATTAACCTCTCCTTCGAGCGCTTCTGGTTGTTACTGATCTTATGTTAATAAATTGTAATGAGCCCTTCGATAGTACCTGATTGTCCGACGCCATGAAAGGTCTTCGTTAATAGGCTATAATGCGGCAATTGATAACGTCTGAAAATACCATGAAGAAAACTTCTTTTACAAAACACCGGGTTGAGCGATTCAGCTCACGACAAGCCGCCAGAAGACCACAAGAATCCCAGCCAAAGCGGGTTATTTTGTTCAATAAACCCTACGATGTTTTGCCGCAGTTTACTGACGAAGCCGGACGCAGCACGCTGAAGGATTACATTCCTGTTCAGGGCGTCTACGCCGCCGGCCGTCTGGACCGGGATAGCGAAGGACTTCTGGTCTTAACCAACGATGGTGCCTTACAGGCCAGGCTCACTCAGCCGGGCAAACGCACGGGAAAGATTTACTTCGTCCAGGTTGAAGGTGAACCGGATGAAGAGACGCTGGCGACATTACGCCGCGGCGTGACGTTAAACGATGGTCCTACCTTGCCTGCAGGTATTGAGCTCGTCAGCGAGCCGGAATGGCTGTGGCCACGCACGCCGCCGATCCGCGAGCGCAAATCCATCCCGACGAGCTGGCTCAAGATCACCCTTTATGAAGGCCGTAATCGCCAGGTTCGCCGGATGACCGCACACGTGGGCTTCCCTACCCTGCGACTTATTCGCTACGCCATGGGCAACTACACCCTGGATTCACTGGCAAACGGTGAATGGCGGGACGTTACCCCTTAAGGAGTCACTATGTTTAAACCGCATGTCACGGTCGCCTGCGTGGTTCACGCGCAGGGTAAGTTTTTGGTCGTTGAAGAGAGTATTAACGGCAAGGCACTCTGGAACCAGCCAGCCGGGCATCTTGAAGCCAATGAAACCTTACTGCAGGCCGCTAAACGAGAACTGTGGGAAGAGACCGGTATCCACGCGGAGCCGCAGCACTTCATCCGTATGCACCAGTGGATTGCCCCTGATCACACCCCGTTCCTGCGCTTTTTATTTGCCGTCGAGCTTAGCGAAACGTGCGCCACAGAGCCGCAGGACGATGATATCGATCGCTGCCTGTGGGTCACTGCCGAAGAGATCCTGAACGCGCCAAACCTGCGCTCGCCGCTGGTTGCCGAGAGTATCCGCTGCTGGCAGTCTGCTGGTCGCCTGCCGCTTGAGGTGATTGGAGAATTTAACTGGCCGTTTACAGAGGGTGCCAATGGTGGGGGGGCGTGATAGAATACGCCGCCTTGAAGTTCAATGTCGTGAGTATTCCATGTCAGATAACAGCCAGAAAAAAGTGATCGTCGGCATGTCCGGCGGTGTCGATTCCTCCGTTTCCGCCTACCTGTTGCAACAACAGGGCTATAAGGTGGAGGGCCTGTTCATGAAGAACTGGGAGGAAGATGATGGCGAGGAATATTGCACTGCTGCTGCGGATCTCGCCGATGCGCAGGCGGTGTGCGATAAGCTGGGCATTGAACTGCACACCGTTAACTTTGCTGCAGAATACTGGGACAACGTCTTCGAGCTTTTCCTGGAAGAGTACAAAGCCGGTCGTACCCCGAACCCGGACATTCTGTGCAACAAAGAGATCAAATTTAAAGCCTTCCTGGAATTCGCCGCAGAAGATCTGGGCGCAGACTATATTGCGACCGGGCACTACGTGCGTCGTGCCGATGTGAATGGCAAAAGCCAGCTGCTGCGCGGTCTGGATGGCAACAAAGATCAAAGCTACTTCCTGTATACACTCAGCCACGAACAGATTGCGCAAAGCCTGTTCCCGGTAGGCGAGCTTGAAAAGCCGCAGGTGCGTAAAATCGCCGAAGAGCTGGATCTGATCACCGCGAAGAAAAAAGACTCCACCGGTATCTGTTTTATCGGCGAGCGCAAATTCCGCGATTTCCTTGGTCGTTACCTGCCGGCACAGCCGGGCAAAATCGTTACCGTCGACGGTGATGAGATTGGTCAACATCAGGGGCTGATGTACCACACGCTGGGCCAGCGTAAAGGGCTGGGTATTGGCGGCACCAAAGAAGGCAGCGAAGATCCGTGGTACGTCGTAGATAAAGATGTCGAAAACAATATTCTGGTTGTTGCTCAGGGCCACGACCATCCGCGTCTGATGTCCGTCGGCCTCATCGCACAACAGCTGCACTGGGTCGATCGTGAGCCGCTGAAGGGTACGCTGCGCTGCACGGTAAAAACACGCTATCGCCAGACCGATATCCCTTGTACCGTCACCGCGCTGGATGATGAACGCATTGATGTGCGTTTCGACGAGCCGGTTGCGGCGGTCACCCCAGGCCAGTCCGCCGTATTCTACAGCGGCGAAATCTGTCTGGGCGGCGGGATCATTGAACAGCGCCTGCCGCTGCCGGCCGTTTAACACGATTGCACACATAAAGGAGAACGTGTGGCGAAGAACTATTATGACATCACCCTGGCACTGGCTGGAATTTGCCAGTCTGCCCGTCTGGTGCAACAGCTGGCGCATCAGGGTCATTGCGATGCTGACGCGCTGCACGTTTCACTCAACAGCGTTATCGACCTCAACCCCGGTTCGACTCTGGGTGTCTTCGGTGGGAGTGAAACCAATCTTCGTCTCGGTCTTGAAACTTTGCTTGGCGTGCTTAACGCCAGTAGCCGTCAGGGGTTGAACGCGGAGCTGACCCGCTACACGTTAAGCCTGATGGTACTGGAGCGTAAGCTCAGTGCGGCCAAAGGTGCGCTTGATACGCTCGGTGACCGCATTGCCGGGCTGCAGCGCCAGCTCGACCATTTTGATCTGCAGTCCGAAACGCTGCTCAGTGCCATGGCCGGCATTTATGTTGACGTCATCAGCCCGCTGGGCCCACGTATTCAGGTCACCGGCTCTCCTGCCGTGCTGCAAAGCCCGCAGGTTCAGGCAAAAGTCCGCGCCTCCCTGCTGGCGGGTATTCGTGCCGCCGTGCTGTGGCATCAGGTTGGCGGTGGCCGCCTGCAGTTAATGTTTTCTCGTAATCGCCTGACGACTCAGGCAAAACAAATTCTTGCTCATTGTTAACCTCCCGGAGTTGCGAATTATGGAATTATCCTCACTGACCGCCGTATCCCCTGTAGATGGACGCTACGGCGATAAAGTCAGCGCGCTGCGCGGGATCTTCAGCGAATATGGTTTGCTGAAGTTCCGTGTTCAGGTTGAAGTACGCTGGCTGCAAAAGCTGGCCGCCCAGGCAGCAATCAAGGAAGTTCCTGCTTTTGACGCCCAGGCAAACGATTACCTCGATAAAATCGTTGCTGACTTCAACGAAGAAGATGCTGCGCGCATTAAAACTATTGAGCGCACCACCAACCATGACGTAAAAGCGGTTGAGTATTTCCTGAAAGAGAAAGTGGCAAGCGTGCCTGCTCTGCATGCCGTGTCTGAATTCATTCACTTCGCCTGTACCTCAGAAGACATTAATAATCTGTCTCATGCGCTGATGCTCTCCACCGCGCGTAAAGACGTGGTGCTGCCTTACTGGCGTAAAATCATCGACGCGGTAAAAGCACTGTCTGTCGAATATCGTGATATTCCGCTGCTGTCCCGTACCCACGGTCAGCCGGCCACTCCCTCCACGATGGGTAAAGAGATGGCAAACGTGGCGTACCGTATGGAACGTCAGTATCGTCAGCTGGAGCAGGTCGAGATTCTGGGTAAAATCAACGGTGCGGTAGGTAACTACAACGCCCACATCGCCGCCTACCCGGAAGTGGACTGGCATCAGTTCAGCGAAGCGTTCGTGACCTCACTGGGCATTCAGTGGAACCCGTACACCACCCAGATTGAGCCGCACGACTATATCGCGGAACTGTTTGACTGCATCGCTCGCTTCAACACCATTCTGATCGATTTCGATCGTGACGTGTGGGGTTACATCGCGCTGAACCACTTCAAACAGAAGACCATCGCCGGTGAAATTGGCTCCTCAACCATGCCGCACAAAGTCAACCCAATCGACTTCGAAAACTCCGAAGGCAACCTGGGTCTGGCGAATGCGGTGCTGCAGCACATGGCGAGCAAACTGCCGGTTTCCCGCTGGCAGCGCGACCTGACTGACTCCACCGTGCTGCGTAACCTGGGCGTGGGTATTGGCTACGCGCTGATCGCGTATCAGTCCACCCTGAAAGGTGTAAGCAAACTGGAAGTGAACCGCGACCGTCTGCTGGACGAGCTGGATCACAACTGGGAAGTGCTGGCAGAGCCCATTCAGACCGTCATGCGTCGTTATGGCATTGAAAAACCGTACGAGAAACTGAAAGAGCTGACGCGCGGCAAACGCGTAGACGCCGAAGGCATGAAACAGTTTATCGACAGTCTGGAACTGCCAGAAGACGAGAAAACCCGCCTGAAAGCGATGACCCCGGCAAACTATATCGGCCGTGCCATCACCATGGTTGACGAGCTGAAGTAACCTCCCTTCCCCCTTTCCGCCTGGAAAGGGGGCTGCTTTTCCCCGGTTTACTTAATGTTTATCCCCACAACAACATAATCAGCGTGACCGTGGAAAAGAGAACACAGAAATAGCAATAGAGGGCTCACCCGCCTCACCATAGAGTTATCCATATTGACAACAAGCCCTAAAGGGGCTAACCTTCATCCTTATGGCCCCGAATCGCTTGTGCGCATCATTCCGTAAGTGAGAACAATGAATGCTATACCTTTTGATGCCAGAGTAGTCATTATATCTGTGTATATTAAATTCTTTTAACAAATAAGCCTCGCGGGGCTCTTACCGGTGCATTATGTCGCTGATCGATAATTACACACCACCTACAACAGAAGACCTTGCGCACCTTAAAGAAGAACTTGGTCTCACAGGCCTCCAAATGGCAAATTTAGCTGGTCTTGCCGGCAGCAATCACTGGAGGAAATATACTGGTGGCGAAACGCCCAGAATTATGGGAATGCATATGCTCTTTTTCGTGGCCGCACAGTTAGCATTGAATGATAAAGAGTTGAAGAAAGTACTCGAAAAAATGCGTGAGATAGGGGCAAGCATCTCCTGAGGGATTCGCTATTTAACATGGAACTACAATGAAAATTTTTATCGTAAATCTAAAAAAATCAGTTGAACGTCGTAAAAAAATGGAAGCGCAACTGAATGCCTTAGGTCTTTCAGCTGAGTTTATCGAAGCAGTAGATGGCAGACTCATGTCTGAAGAAGAAAGGAAGGGAGTTACTGCCAACGTTAATTATGCATTCCTTCCTGGTGAGATCGGCTGTGCATTAAGTCATCAAAAAATTTATAAAAAAATGATTGATGAGAAGATCGGCGAAGCCCTTATTCTTGAGGATGACGTTGTTTTAAATGATGATTTTAAAAACGTTTTGGAACACATTACTATCCCAGAGGTTCGTCCTTCTGTCATTTTACTAAGCCGTACAAATAAGTTTTTCCAAAAAAAAATAAAAAATATTTCCACCGGCTATTCTTTGCATAAGACCTTACATGCCACTACCACGCACAGTTATATTATCAACAACAAGGCTGCGTGCTCTTTACTCAAAGGGCTTAATCCTGTTTGGATCGTGGCTGATAAATGGGGACTATTCGAAGATATGTCATTGGTTGAAGTATATTCGGTAGTGCCTCATCCAGTTCATCTCTCTGAAGAAGCTCAAAATTCAACTATCAACATTCCGGAAGATTCACAAACCATCCATTTAAGAAAAAAGGAATTATGGAATCTTCTTATGTCACGTAGAACATTTAAAACGAAAATCAAACACAAATACAGAAGAGCGATTCTTCCACTTTTCAATAAGGTCATAAATCAAGGTAAAGGTTAAAACAGTAAATTCATAAGGAGGCTTGACTGGCCGTTCAAAATAGGATGGTTCTCTAATATCGGAACAATTGAGAACCCCTCCGGAATTTTTCCATTCCATAAAACATTCAGTTTTTTAATCTATTGCCAAAGACTACTGAGTCGCATTCTGTAAAGAGTGTGTTTGCTAAACCGCAGTGAAATACATTGTGACTATTCTTTCTGCTTCTGTGTAATTCACACCATTATACCCGTACTAAATACATATAGTTTTCGTAAAATTTCATAACGGAAAATCAGGATCGCGTTTCACTTATCGCGGTATTTGCTGGCACGAGATTATCCCTGACTGGATTGCAAATAGCAGTTATATCAAAAAAGCTGGAAATCCTGGCATTGTCATCGCAAGTGAAATCCAGTTCGGTCAGTTATTGATCATGGAGATATGCTGAAGTGCAGCAAAGAACTACCGACCGGCAGGTCTTAAACTCTTCAGTCCCTGACAGGGTCAAAAAGGACCATGCGCCTTCAACAATTAATAAACAAATGGCTGTTTTATAGGAAATGCTGCAGCATGCAAATCGAAGTCGGTTTATATTATACGCTCCTTATGAGGGTGTATCGTGGCTTAGGCTATCTAAGGCAGATCCCGATCCACTTTTACTTCATGAGAACCTGGCACTGATTGCAGCCCTCCCCCGAAAATTGGCGTTGATCATCGTAGTACTCCTACACTCGGGAATGAGGCCTGGCAAGATTTGAGCCCTGGCATGGGATGATGTTGATCTGGAAAAACCGAGCCGCAAAATCTACGTTTCGTTTTCCACCAGAGAAAAAATCACGAGCAAATGAGATCTATTTTTCAAAAAATTCGATTTCTTGGGATTGGCGACGAGGTTTATTCCAGGTTGATAGGAGATATGCGCCAGGGTCAGGTCAACATGCTGAACAATCAGATGCCGACAGCGATGCCCCCAGGACGCCCCAAACAGTACGGGAGCATGAAAAAAGTCATTTAATTTCATGACGCTGGTTTCAAACTCCATAATCAGCGTTAAACTATTCATACCATTCATATAGGGAGAAAAGATGATGCGCGTACTGGTTGTTGAGGATAACGCATTGCTACGCCATCACCTGAAGGTTCAGCTTCAGGAGATGGGACATCAGGTGGACGATGCCGAAGATGCAAAAGAAGCCGATTATTATCTCAATGAGCACCTACCGGACATCGCCATCGTCGATCTCGGATTGCCTGATGAAGACGGTTTGTCGTTGATTCGTCGCTGGCGCAGCCATGATGTCTCCCTTCCGGTTCTGGTGTTGACCGCACGTGAAGGCTGGCAGGACAAGGTTGAAGTGCTCAGCGCGGGCGCGGATGATTACGTCACCAAGCCGTTTCACATCGAAGAAGTGGCGGCACGCATGCAGGCACTGCTACGCCGCAACAGCGGCCTGGCCTCCCAGGTGATTTCGATTCCCCCTTTCCAGGTTGATCTCTCCCGTCGTGAATTCTCGATCAATAATGAAGTCATTAAGCTGACCGCGTTTGAATACACCATCATGGAAACGTTAATCCGCAACAGCGGCAAAGTGGTGAGCAAAGACTCCTTAATGCTTCAGCTTTATCCGGATGCCGAGCTGCGTGAGAGCCACACGATTGATGTGTTGATGGGACGTCTGCGCAAGAAAATTCAGGCGGAGTACCCGCAGGACGTGATCACGACCGTCCGTGGTCAGGGCTATCTGTTCGAAATACGCTAAATGAAAGGGATCTTGCGTCATATTCTGCCCCTCTCGCTGCGGGTTCGCTTTTTACTGGCAACGGCCGCCGTCGTGCTGGTGTTATCCCTCTCCTACGGCATGGTGGCTCTGGTGGGCTACAGCGTCAGTTTTGATAAAACAACTTTTCGACTGTTGCGTGGTGAAAGCAACCTGTTTTATACCCTGGCGAAATGGGAAAACAACACGATCACCGTCGAAATGCCGGAAAACCTTAACCAGCAAAGCCCGACCCTAGCCCTGATTTATAACGAAAAGGGAAAACTACTTTGGGCACAACGCGATATCCCATGGCTGGTTAAAAGTATTCGTCCGGAATGGCTTAAGACCAATGGTTTCCACGAACTTGAAGCCGATCTGAACACCACCAGCTCGCTGCTGCGCGAGGACCGCTCCCTGCAGCAAAAGCTGAATGAGATCCGCGCAGACGATGCCGAAACAGAAATGACGCACTCCGTGGCGATTAACCTCTACCCGGCCACGATGAACATGCCGCAGTTAACCATCGTGGTGGTCGATACCATCCCGGTCGAGCTTAAACGTTCTTATATGGTATGGAACTGGTTCGTCTATGTTCTGGCCGCGAATCTGCTGCTAGTAATCCCGCTGCTGTGGCTCGCCGCGTGGTGGAGTTTACGCCCCATCGAATCGCTGGCGAGAGAGGTGCGCGAACTGGAAGAACATCATCGTGAGAAGCTCAACCCGGAGACTACCCGCGAGCTGACAAGCCTGGTGCGTAACCTCAACCGTCTGCTGAAAAGCGAACGTGAGCGCTATGATAAATACCGCACCACCCTCACCGACCTTACGCATAGCCTGAAAACGCCGCTGGCGGTGATGCAAAGTACCCTGCGTTCGATGCGCAGCTCAAAGCTGAGCGTTGATGACGCCGAGCCGGTGATGCTGGAACAGATCAGCCGTATTTCTCAGCAAATTGGTTACTATCTGCACCGTGCCAGCATGCGTTCCGGCAGCGCGTTATTGAGCCGCGAACTGCATCCTGTGGCACCGCTTCTGGATAACCTCACCTCCGCGCTCAACAAGGTTTACCAGCGCAAAGGGGTCAATATCAGCCTCGATATCTCTCCCGAAATCAGCTTTGTTGGTGAACAAAATGATTTCATGGAAGTGATGGGCAATTTGCTGGATAACGCCTGTAAATATTGCCTGGAATTCGTGGAAGTTTCCGCGCGTCAGACGGATAACGAATTGCATATTATCGTTGAGGATGATGGCCCGGGGATCCCGCGCAATAAACGTGATGTGGTATTCGACCGCGGTCAGCGTGCGGATACGTTGCGCCCCGGCCAGGGGGTTGGGTTAGCGGTGGCACGCGAAATCGTCGACCAGTACGACGGAAAAATTGAAACCGAAGACAGTTTACTCGGAGGCGCCAGAATGGAGGTCATTTTCGGTCGCCAGCAGCCCACATCGAACGATAGTTAACCCGTTATGTGAAAAATGCGAGGATCTCGCACCCAGGCTCCTGTGCTTCCGTTATAATCCGAGTCAGTAAGAGCCTGCGGAATAAAAAAATATGGATTATCACTTAACACTTAACTGGCCCGAATTTATTGAACGTTACTGGCAGAAACGCCCGGTCGTTCTTAAACGCGGGTTCAGCAATTTTGTCGATCCCCTCTCCCCTGACGAACTGGCCGGCCTGGCCATGGAGAGCGAAGTCGACAGCCGCCTGGTAAGCCACCAGGACGGGAAATGGCAGGTCAGCCACGGTCCTTTCGAAAGCTACGATCACCTCGGTGAAAACAACTGGTCATTACTGGTTCAGGCGGTTAACCACTGGCATGAACCGACTGCGGCGTTAATGCGTCCGTTCCGCGCCCTGCCCGACTGGCGAATGGACGATCTGATGATCTCCTTCTCCGTGCCAGGAGGGGGCGTTGGTCCGCATCTGGACCAGTACGACGTGTTCATCATTCAGGGTACAGGCCGCCGCCGCTGGCGCGTGGGCGACAAAGTGCCGATGAAACAGCACTGCCCGCATCCGGACCTGCTTCAGGTCGATCCGTTTGAAGGGATTATCGATGAAGAGCTGGAGCCGGGTGATATTCTCTATATCCCACCAGGCTTCCCGCACGAAGGGTATTCGCTGGAAAACTCGCTGAACTACTCCGTCGGATTCCGCGCACCAAGCGGTCGCGAAATGATCAGCGGCTTTGCTGACTACGTGCTGCAGCGTGAACTGGGTAGCCATCGTTACAGCGATCCGGATGTACCTGCACGCGAGCACCCGGCCGATATTGTGCCAGCCGAACTGGACAAGCTTCGCGGTATGATGCTGGATTTGATCAATGAACCGGCGCATTTCAGCCAGTGGTTTGGTGAGTTTATCAGCCAGTCACGCCATGAGCTGGATGTGGCACCGCCAGAGCCGCCATACCAGGCCGACGAGATTTATGACGCACTGCAGCAGGGCGACAAACTGGTTCGTCTGGGCGGGTTGCGCGTACTGCGCATCGGTGAAGATGTTTTCGTTAACGGAGAGAAGCTGGACTCCCCTCACCGTCCGGCGCTGGAGGCTATTGCCAGCCACCTGACCTTAACGGCCGATACCTTTGGCGATGCGCTGGAAGATCCCTCTTTCCTCGCGATGCTCGCCGCGCTGGTGAACAGCGGGTACTGGTTCTTTGAGGACTAAACCGTAAAGAAAAGCGTGCCGGGGGGCGGCTTCGCCTGACCCGGCCTTTTTTTTGTCATTACCGCGCCGCGGTCAGCTCCGCAATTCGCACAATCACCTTCACCGCTTTTTCCATTCCTTCCAGCGTCACGAACTCGTGCTTGCCGTGATAGTTGTAGCCACCGGTAAACAGATTCGGGCAAGGCAGCCCCATGAACGACAGCTGCGAACCGTCTGTGCCGCCACGAATCGGTTTTAACAGCGGTTCAATATCACAGTCACGCATTGCCTGCTGCGCGATATCGAGGATATGCGGATGCGCCATCACTTTCTCGCGCATATTGTAGTAGCTGTCTTCGATAATCAGCTCGATATAGCAATCCGGATGCAGGCCCTTACCGACCTTTTTGGCTATCTCCATCATCTTACGTTTACGCGCTTCAAATGCTTTACGGTCAAAGTCGCGAATGATGTAGTGCATCTGCGCACTGTCTACGGTGCCCTTAATGCTGGTCAGGTGATAAAAACCTTCATAACCGTCGGTCTGTTCCGGACTCTCTTCTGGCGGAACTTCCGCATGAATACGCGACGCCAGCGACAACGCATTCACCATGACCCCTTTGGCGGAGCCAGGATGAACGTTGTTTCCGACGATTTTGATTGTCACGGACGCGGCGTTGAAATTCTCGAACTCCAGTTCCCCTACGCCGCCACCGTCGACGGTATAGGCCCACTTCGCGTTAAAGGCCTCTACGTCGAAGTGTTTTGCCCCTTTGCCGACCTCTTCATCCGGCGTAAAGGCGACACGGATATCCCCGTGTGGGATATTTTTCTCTTTCAGCACCGCCAGCGCCGTCATGATCTCGGCAATACCCGCTTTGTCATCGGCACCCAGCAGCGTTTTACCGTCGGTGGTGATGAGCGTCTGACCGAGCAGCTGGTGCAGCACCGGGAACATCACCGGCGACAGTACTTCGTCACCAATCCCCAGCGCAATGTCGCCGCCGCGGTAGTTTTCAACAATCTGCGGGTTCACATGTTTACCGCTAAAATCCGGAGAGGTGTCGACATGGGAGATAAAGCCAATCGCCGGGATATCACCGGAGACATTCGCAGGCAGCGTTCCCATCACAGTGCCTTTCTCGCTTAACGTGACGTTAACCAGCCCCATGGCGTCGAGCTGCTCTTTGAGCAGGTTTAATAACTTCCACTGGCCTTCGGTGCTTGGCACCTGGCGGACACCCGGTTTAGATTGGGTATCCAGCGAAACGTACTGTAAAAAACGCTCAAGTAATTTATCCATGCAGTCACCCTCACTTTTTGTGACAACATTATCAATAAGCATCAAAAGGCAAATATTGCGTCAGGTCACTTTTATCCCGCAAACGAGAATATTTTCCGTTTATATCGTATCCGTTAGTAAATGTAGCTTATGAATCAGTGACAAGGATTGGCGATTACAGTGGTTTGCCGTAGAATGTCCGCCCTCATTACGAGTCACCAAGGTGGTTACACACAAACCCCGCTTCGGTCTGCATCCCGGAGCGTCTATATGGGACAGCGCAAAAATTGAATACACAATCCCGTTCACGTTCACCGCTGGTGCAACTGGAACGAATTCGTAAAAGTTTTGATGGTAAAGATGTTATTTCCGGGCTCAACCTGACCATCAATGACGGTGAGTTCCTCACGCTGCTTGGCCCCTCTGGCTGCGGCAAGACAACCGTACTGCGCCTTATCGCCGGACTGGAAAACGTCGATAGCGGTCACATCCACCTTGAAAACCAGGATATCACCCAGGTTCCCGCCGAAGAGCGGCACGTGAATACCGTCTTTCAGAGCTATGCCCTGTTTCCGCACATGACCGTGTTCGAGAACGTCGCATTTGGCCTGCGGATGCAAAAAACACCGGCCAGCGAGATCCCTGCTCGCGTTACCGACGCGCTGCGCATGGTGCAACTGGAAGAATTTGCCCAGCGTAAGCCACACCAGCTTTCCGGCGGCCAGCAGCAGCGCGTTGCTATCGCCCGCGCTGTGGTCAATAAACCGCGTCTGCTCCTGCTGGATGAGTCACTTTCCGCGCTGGACTACAAACTGCGCAAGCAGATGCAGAACGAGCTTAAAGCCCTGCAGCGCAAGCTCGGCATTACCTTTGTCTTCGTTACCCACGATCAGGAAGAGGCACTCACCATGTCGGACCGTATCGTGGTGATGCGTGACGGCAAAATCGAGCAGGACGGCACGCCACGTGAAATCTATGAAGAGCCGAAAAACCTGTTCGTGGCCAGCTTCATTGGGGAGATCAACATTTTCAACGCCACGGTGATTGATCGCCTGGACGAACAGCGCGTGCGGGCCAACGTAGAAGGCCGCGAGTGCAATATCACCGTGAATTTCGCCGTCGAAAAAGGGCAAAAGCTCAACGTCCTGCTGCGCCCGGAGGATCTGCGCGTTGAAGAGATCCACGGCAATACTGATGCCGAGGGCCTGATTGGCTATATCCGGGAGCGCAACTATAAAGGGATGACGCTGGAGTCTGTCGTCGAACTGGAAAACGGTAAGATGGTGATGGTCAGCGAGTTCTTTAATGAGGACGACCCTGATTTCGACCACTCCCTCGACCAGAAAATGGTTATCAACTGGGTAGAAAGCTGGGAGGTTGTACTGGCTGATGAAGAACACAAGTAAATTCCAGAATGTGGTGATTGCTACTATCGTCGGTTGGCTTGTGTTGTTTGTCTTCTTACCCAACCTGATGATCATCGCAACCAGCTTCCTGACCCGCGACGATACTGACTTCGTAAAGCTGGTCTTTACGCTGGACAACTACTCGCGTCTGCTCGATCCGCTTTATTTTGACGTGCTGTTGCACTCGCTTAATATGGCGCTGATCGCCACCGTTGCCTGCCTGGTGCTGGGTTATCCCTTTGCATGGTTTCTGGCACGTCTGCCGCAAAAAGTGCGTCCACTGCTGCTCTTTTTGCTGATCGTGCCTTTCTGGACCAACTCCCTGATCCGCATCTACGGGCTGAAAATTTTCCTCAGCACCAAAGGCTATCTGAACGAGTTCCTGTTGTGGCTGGGCGTGATTGATACGCCAGTGCGCATCATGTTTACGCCTGGTGCGGTCATTGTGGGTCTGGTCTACATCCTGCTGCCCTTTATGGTGATGCCGCTCTACTCCAGCATTGAGAAGCTGGATAAACCGCTGCTGGAAGCTGCGAGAGACCTGGGCGCCAGCAAACTGCAGACCTTTATCCGGATTATCATTCCGTTGACCATGCCTGGCATCATTGCAGGTTGTCTGCTGGTAATGTTGCCGGCAATGGGCTTGTTCTACGTGTCCGACCTGATGGGTGGCGCGAAAAACCTGCTTATCGGCAACGTGATTAAGAGTCAGTTCCTGAACATTCGCGACTGGCCGTTCGGTTCCGCCACCAGCATTACGCTCACGGTGGTAATGGGCCTGATGCTGTTGATCTACTGGCGTGCTTCACGATTACTGAATAAAAAGGTGGAACTCGAATGATCGGTCGACTGCTTCGCGGCGGTTTTATGACCGCCATCTATGCCTATCTTTATATTCCGATCATTATTTTGATCGTGAACTCGTTTAACAGCTCGCGTTTCGGCATCAACTGGCAAGGTTTCACTACCAACTGGTACAGCCTGCTGATGAACAACGACAGCCTGCTGCAGGCTGCTCAGCACTCCCTGACGATGGCGATTTTCTCCGCCACCTTCGCCACGCTGATTGGTTCGCTTACCGCCGTGGCGCTCTACCGCTATCGCTTCCGGGGTAAACCGTTCGTCAGCGGGATGCTGTTTGTGGTGATGATGTCGCCGGATATCGTCATGGCGATTTCGCTGCTGGTGCTGTTTATGCTGCTGGGCGTCCAGTTGGGCTTCTGGTCACTGCTGTTCTCTCACATCACTTTCTGCCTGCCGTTTGTGGTGGTCACCGTCTTCGCACGCCTGAAAGGGTTTGACGTACGCATGCTGGAAGCCGCAAAAGATCTGGGTGCCAGTGAGATGACGATCCTGCGCAAAATCATCCTGCCGCTGGCGATGCCCGCCGTTGCTGCCGGATGGCTGCTGAGTTTTACCCTGTCGATGGACGATGTGGTGGTCTCCTCCTTCGTCACCGGCCCGAGTTATGAAATTCTGCCATTGAAGATCTATTCAATGGTGAAAGTCGGCGTCTCGCCCGAGGTGAACGCGCTGGCGACCATACTGTTAGTGTTCTCGCTGGTGCTGGTGATTGCCAGCCAGGTTATTGCTCGTGATAAAACAAAATCTCAGGGGACAATGAAATGAAAAAAATGCTTGCCGCTGCGGCACTGGTGCTCGGAATGGGTGCCGCGCACGCTGATGACAGCAAAACGCTCTATTTCTATAACTGGACCGAGTATGTGCCACCTGGCCTGCTGGAGCAGTTCACGAAAGAGACGGGCATCAAGGTTATCTATTCTACCTATGAGTCGAATGAAACCATGTACGCCAAGCTCAAAACTTATAAAGAAGGCGCGTACGATCTGGTCGTCCCGTCGACCTATTTTGTCGATAAAATGCGCAAAGAGGGCATGATTCAGAAGATCGATAAAACGAAGCTCACTCACTTCAACAATCTCGATCCGGAGATGCTCAATAAGCCGTTTGACCCGAATAATGACTACTCCATTCCTTACATCTGGGGCGCAACCGCCATTGGGGTCAACAGCGAGGCTATCGATCCGAAAACCGTTACAAGCTGGGCCGATCTGTGGAAACCGGAATACAAAGGCAGCCTGCTGTTAACCGACGACGCGCGCGAAGTGTTCCAGGTAGCGCTGCGTAAGCTCGGCTACTCAGGCAATACGACGGACCCGAAAGAGATTGAAGCGGCCTATAACGAGCTGAAAAAGCTGATGCCTAACGTGGCGGCATTCAACTCTGATAACCCGGCAAACCCGTATATGGAAGGCGAAGTGAATCTGGGCATGGTGTGGAACGGCTCCGCGTATGTTGCTCGTCAGGCCGGTACGCCGCTGGAGGTAGTGTGGCCGAAAGAAGGCGGGATCTTCTGGATGGATAGCCTCTCTATTCCTGCAAACGCGAAGAACGTTGACGGTGCCCTGAAGCTGATTAACTTCCTGCTGCGCCCGGACGTCGCGAAACAGGTTGCGGAGACCATTGGTTATCCCACCCCGAACCTCGCTGCGCGCAAGCTGCTCAGCCCGGCCGTCGCGAACGACAAATCGCTCTATCCGGATGCGCAAACCATCAGTAAAGGCGAGTGGCAAAACGATGTCGGTGACGCAAGCCGCATCTACGAAGAGTATTACCAGAAATTAAAAGCGGGCCGGTAAGCGGCCAGGCTTTCTTCCTCACTCCGTCTTAACGGAGTGAGGAACGATTAACTGACGGCGTTCTCCCCGGCCCAGATCGTGGCCTTCCTCATCGCCTCTACGATGTCTTCCTCTGCCAGCCCCAGCGCGTGACTTATTCTGCTTGCCTCATCCCACTGCTGTTGCTCGTAATAATGGCAGAGGCGAACCATGTCCGCTAACTGCCCTTCCTGATGGCACAACGCATTACTCACGCTCTGCGGGACAGCAATTTGCGTCATCAACTCTGCCATCGGCAGCTCAAGCAGGGTATCAAGCAGTGAGAACAGACCGCACATGAACGCATTCTCAGCCAGCATCGGCTCGTTCAATTTTTCGGCAATCAGTTCACAGAATTTCCCGCGCATCATACTCATCGGGTAAAGCTCGGTGACGGTGTCGTTGGCTGCACTTGCCAGCACTACAACGGCCACAAACCTTCTGAGCTGATTTTCCCCGAGATACCTCAGCACTTCACTCAGGGTTAACTTGCTGAAATTACAGGCCCCCATGTGTTTAAAAGCGGTGTGCTTCATATAGCGCATGATTTTATAGGACAGCGTGAGGTCGCTTTTGATTAACGACTCGATGATCCGAAAGTCAGGTTTATTGCGCCCTACTTCCATTTGCAGACGGAAAATTGCAAGCTGATTTTGCGATAGCCGTTTATATTTAATCACCTCCGGACGACAGAAAAAATATCCCTGAAAAAGAGAAAATCCGGCATTGCTGTATTGTTTGAATTCCTCTTTAGTCTCAATTTTTTCAGCCAGATATTTAATATGCCCGGTCAGGCTTTTACGCTCACTCAGGTAATTTTTAATTTGCGCTAAGGTGTAATTCTGGACATCAAATTTGATGATGGAAATATAGGGCAAGAAAACATCCCATTCCGGTGCGAGAGTGAAATCATCGAGCGCAAAGCAGTACCCGTGCTCATACATTTCTCTCACGGCCTGCAAAAGCGCCTCACCCGGGTCAGCATCTTCAAGGATCTCAATGACCACGTTGTTTTTGTCCAGCGCCTCAGCGCTGCGGTCGATGATCATCCGGGAAGGAAAATTGATAAACGACGTATGTTCCCCGGCGATGCGCTGGGACGGCACGGATAAGAACTGGTCTGATATCATTCTGGACGTGGCATATTCCGCCGACACATCGGGGAAACGGTTGGTCATTCCGTCCCTGAAAAGCAGCTCATAGGCCACGGTATTCATATCGAGGTTAAAAATGGGTTGTCTCGCGATAAATCCATACATATCCCATCCTCCTGAACGTCTTTATATTTATTAGCATCCCCTATCTGCACAACGATAACGAGCATTATCGAACACTAATTTGATTGAATGCACAAAATAAAAGCATCCACACTAATTAACGGGAATTAGCGTTCAAAAATTTAAATTAAATATACCCGGTGCTCTACAGAAACATGGCGAAATATCCGATAAGTGATCTGTGCCTGCCCGACATGCACGTCATTACGGGAGTTGAGAATGAAAGACGCCATGGTCCGAAAACAAAAAATAAGAGTCAAGACGTTGATGCTATTGTCCATTTTCCTCACCGTGACGGTGGGCTTTACGGCAACGATCGGTTTTATGATGTGGCAGTGGATGGATCAGCAAGAAGTGCTGGCTAAAAAACACATCCGTCAGATTGCTGAAGTGCAGTCGTTGCAGGTCAGTAAACAGATGGATTCCGCCCTGGCGGCCGCGCGTGATATGGGAAATAGCGCTCAGGCACTGCGCGACGCGGGCATCGCTGATCGACAGGGACTCAACCAGCTGCTAATCCATTATCTCTCAGCGCACCCTCAATTTCTTTCAATGTCGATGGCCTTTGAACCTGATGCCTTCGATGGCAACGATGCCACCTTTGCCGGTCAGAGCGGTGAAGATCCCGCCGGACGTTACGCCCGCTACGTTGACCGCGACGCCACAGGCAAACCGGCATTACATCTGCTGACGGACATCGAAACGCCCGGCAGCGGCGATTATTATCTGCTGCCGAAGCAACGGCAAAAAGATGTCATCATCGAACCCTATATTTATCCCTACAATGGGGTGGACGTAATGCTCACCTCGATTGCCGCCCCCATCATGCGTGAGGGGCAGTTCCTGGGGTCCGTCACGTCGGATTTCTCACTCGCCACCCTGCAATCGATGATCGGGGCGATTAAACCGTGGAACGGTACAGGCTACGCCCTGCTTCTGTCGGCGGGCAACAGCGTGGTTTCCAGCCCGGATAAACGTGCCGCAGGCAAGCCTTACACCGGAACTGTCACAGGGGATGAGGTGATACGCACAAACGATCCTCAACTGAAGGAAGAGGCGTTTATCACCTGGCAGGCGATTACCATCGGCAACAGTCAGACGCCCTGGAAGTTGGCTATCGTCACCCCGGTCAGCGAAGTGATGGCCGAGGCAAGACAATTTTTACTGAAAGCCATCCTCCTGATGGTGTTAAGCATTGTGGTTGTCAGCCTGGTCATGGCGCAAATCTTTACCCGTAAAGTGGACCGCCCGGTGGGGGGCGAACCGTCAGATGCCGCCGGGATCGCGCTGGCCGTGGCCGGAGGCGACCTGAACAACGCTATCCCGGTGCGTCCCGGGGATACCAGCAGTATTTTTTACGCCCTACACACCATGCAGATGCAGCTCAAGCGCATCGTGGGTAACATCAGCGAAGCCAGCCACTCCGTTCACGGTGGCACCAGTGAAATTTCGGCAGGCAATCTCGATCTGGCCTCACGCACCGAAGAACAGGCAGCGGCGATTGTCGAAACCGCGGCCAGCATGGAAGAGATTTCGGTCACGGTGAAAAATAACGCCGACAATGCGCACAAAGCCACCACCCTTACCGATCGCGCCGCGACCCTTGCCGGACATGGCGAGACGCTGGTCAACGATGTCGTGGTGGTGATCGGGGAAATTGACGAAAGCGCCCGTAAGATTGGAGAGATCAACAGCATTGTGGACGGTATCGCCTTCCAGACCAATATTCTGGCGCTGAATGCCGCCGTAGAAGCGGCGCGCGCGGGCGAACAGGGGCGCGGTTTTGCAGTGGTGGCGGGTGAAGTGCGCAACCTTGCCCAGCGAAGCGCCAACGCGGCAAAAGAGATCTCCCAACTGATAGCCGAGTCTTCAGGCCGTGTCAGCAAAGGCGTTGAGCTGGTCAATGAAACCGGCGTCATGATGAAGCAGGTCATTGAGGCCGTGTCGCATGTGCATCTGGTGATTAACGATATTGTTCAGGCTCTGGATGAGCAGAATCGGGGAATTAGCCAGGTCAGCATTGCCGTCAATCAGATGGACAGCACGACCCAGCAGAACGCGTCCCTGGTACAACAGATCTCAGTAGCGGCCCTGTCGCTGGACGAACAGGCGAAATCGCTGGAGAAAACGCTGGCGTACTTTACGCCATAAACAAAAAAGGCACCCGCAGGACGGGTGCCTTTTCAGGCTATCGCGATTACAGCCCTTTCAGGAGCTTATCGACAAACTCCGGTACGACGGTACTGGCCAGGCCATAGTGCTTCTCTTCGAACTCGCTGCCCACCTGGCTCGGCTCAAGATTCAGCTCAACCGTATGCGCACCGTGCAGCCGCGCTTCGTGAACAAAGCCGGCCGCGGGATAGACATGGCCAGACGTGCCAACGGCGATAAAGACATCCGCCATGGCCAGCGCGCTATAAATGTCATCCATACCAAGCGGCATTTCACCAAACCAGACCACATGCGGGCGCAGGCGCGACGGAAACTGGCAGCAGTGGCACTTATCTTCAGGCAGCACGTCCTCTTTCCAGTCCAGCACCTGACCGCTCCAGGCGCAGCGAACTTTCAACAGTTCACCGTGCATATGGATGATGTTTTTGTTACCGGCCCGTTCATGCAGATTGTCGATATTCTGCGTAACCAGCAAAAAACGATCGCCAAGCGCCTCTTCCAGCTTCGCCAGCGCCAGATGCGCCGGGTTAGGCACAACCTCTGGCTGCTGCAGCTGACGACGGCGGGCGTTATAAAACGCCTGCACAAGATCCGGATCGCGGGCAAAGCCTTCCGGCGTCGCCACATCCTCAACACGGTGCTCTTCCCATAACCCGTCCGCAGCGCGGAAAGTACGAATACCTGACTCTGCGGAGATCCCCGCCCCGGTCAGCACCACCACTCTGGGTTTATCCATCGCTTCTGGCATCATTCTGTCTCTGAAAAAGATCCGCTGGCGCAAGCGCTCACGTAAGCGGCGTTTATTTTTGCGAAAACGGCTGAGTCGACCTAAGCGACGCGACAGCATAAAAACCTCGTAAACTAATCGGTGAGATGAAGGAATGCGGCTCCGCGCATCCCTCCTGCGTCCCCGTGTCGCGCACGTTCAATACGCGGCGCGCGGGCAACCGGCAATAAATGTCGGGGCAAACGCCCGGACAGCTGTTCCGTTAACGCGCTAAAGTTTGAAAGCCCTCCACCAATCACCAGCAGATCCGGGTCGACGATGGTGAGAATATTTCCCAGACACACCGCCAGCAAATCCAGATAGCGCTCAACGTGCTCTCGCGCCTGCGCATCCCCCTGCTCCCACAAGGTAATGATTTGAGGGGCTTCAAGTTTCTGATGATAGAAGTGTTCGTAAAGCCATGCAAACCCACGTCCGGAGAGGTAGTTCTCAATACAGCCATGCTGACCGCAACCGCAGCGGGTCAGCGGGAAGTCGCGCCCGACGACCGCCAGGGCATCAACCGGCAGGCGGATATGGCCGAACTCTCCCGTAATGTAACTGCGCCCGGTAATCGGCTTACCGTTGATGACGATCCCTCCCCCTACGCCCGTGCCGAGGATCAGCCCCATCACCAGCGGATAGCGCTGAAACTCATCGTCCCAGGCTTCGGAGAGTGCAAAACAGTTGGCATCATTATCTAAACGCACGTCGCGTTCAAGCAGAGCGGAGAGATCGGCGCGCAGCGGTTTACCGCTGGCAGCAGGAACGTTGGCCGCATACAGCGTACCATCGTCAGTTTCGGGCATTCCCGGAATACCAATGCCGACGCTGCCTTTCACGCCAAAACGTGAATCAGCTTGCGCCACCAGCGCGGCAATGGCGGTTAAAAATTCATCATAGCTTTCGCGTGGTGTGGGAACGCGGGTTTCCCACTGCAGTTTGAGGTTTTTATCAAACACGCCCAGCGCAATTTTGGTGCCGCCAATATCAAATCCATAATACATCACGCATTCCTCTTTTTGATTTGGCGGCCTGACGACCGCTAAATCATGACGTAATTACTGGCCACTTAGTACCCTCGCCGGATCAATTCGGCTTGCGCGACGCGCCGGATACCAGCTTGCCAGCAGACTCAGTAAAAGTGCCGTTACCAGCACATAAAAAACGTCCAGCCAGTGCAATTCAGACGGCAGGAAGTCAATAAAATAGATATCACCTGACAGGAACTGGTGGCCAATAAGCGCCTCGATGCCATTGATAATTGGCGTCAGCTGCAGAGAAACCACCACGCCAATCACCACGCCGCAGAGGCTCCCGAACAGCCCAGCCAGCAGACCGTACCAGACAAAGATGGCACGAATAAGACCGTCTTTTGCCCCCAGGGTACGCAGGACGGCGATGTCGCCGCTCTTGTCTTTGACCGCCATCACCAGCGTCGAAACGATATTAAAGCACGCGACCCCAATCACCAGCACCATCGCCAGATACATAATGGCGCGGATCATCTGGATATCACGGTACATATAACCGTAAGTGCCAATCCAGCTTTTGATGTAGACATAGTTATTGGTCACGCTGCCGGCATCACGCACCAGTTTATTGGCGTTGAAGACGTCGTTGACCTTAATGGCAATCCCCGTCACGCTGTCGGCCATGTCGAGATACTGGCGCGCATCTTCCATCGGCACCATCGCAAAGCTGTGATCGAGCTGGCCGCTTAACTGAAGAATACCGGTGACGTGCAGGCGTACACGTTTAGGCTGCTGCAGCTTGTGGTCGGCACTGGCGTTCGGGATCATGATAGAGACCCAGTCGCCCTGCTTAACCTTCAGGGCCTCGGCAACGCCTTTGCCCATAATAATTTGCTGTTCACCGGCCTTAAAGTTTGCCCACGCGCCGTTTTGCACATATTTCGGCAACGCGCTGAGGCGCTCTTCCTGCACCGGGTTCACCCCTTTTACCTGAATGGCGCGCAGGTTAACGCCGCTCTCGACCAGCCCGGTAAAGTTAATGTAAGGTGCGGCCGCCACGATGCCTGGCACTTTTTCGATTTTGCTCAGGGCATCGCTCCAGTGCGTCCACGGCTGATTCACCGGTTCGATTTCACCGTGCGGGACCACCGCCAGGATGCGGTTATTCAGTTCACGCTCAAAGCCGTTCATGGCGCTAAGGCCCACGATCAGCACCGCCACTCCCAGCGCAATACCGATGGTGGAGATCACCGAGATCAGTGACACCATGCCGCCGCGACGACGTCCGCGGCTAAAACGCAACCCTATGAGTAACGATAACGGTGAAGCCATTACTCCGCCCCCATCAGGGTCAGTTCTGGGTTCAGATGACCGTCGCGCATCTCAAGCTGACGTCCCATCCGTTTTGCCAGCTGGAGATCGTGGGTTACCACCAGAAACGCGGTTCCCTGCGAGGCATTCAACTCACCCAGCAGCTGGAAAATACTGTCCGCGTTGCGGGCGTCCAGGTTACCCGTTGGCTCATCCGCCAGTACCAGGCGCGGATTGTTGACCAGCGCACGCGCAATGGCCACACGCTGGCGTTCACCGCCGGAAAGTTCAGAAGGACGATGGTTACCGCGATGCCCAAGCCCAACCGCTTTCAGCATATCGCTGGCGCGGGTGTTAATTTCTGCGGGTTTCTTTTTACCAATCAGCAGCGGCATCGCCACGTTTTCCAGCGCCGTGAAATCCGGCAGCAGGTGGTGGAACTGGTAGATAAAGCCCAGCTCGCGGTTACGCAGCTCCGCTTTTGCCGCAGATGACATTTTGCTCATTGGCTGGCCGGAGAAAATCACGTCACCGCTGGTGGGTGTATCCAGCCCACCGAGCAGGTGTAATAACGTACTTTTGCCGGAGCCGGAACTGCCCACAATCGCCATCATCTCACCTTCGCCCACGCTGAAGCTCACATTGTGCAGCACGTCAGTCTGCACAGTGCCTTCCTGATAGCGTTTGGACAGGTTGTCGCATTGCAACAGGATCTTATTCATAACGTAAAGCCTCAGCGGGTTGAGTGGCGGCAGCGCGCCAGGAAGGATAAAGCGTAGAAAGCAGCGCAATGGCCATCGCAGCCAGCGCAATCCCAATCACCTGTAACGGTTCGATAGCCACGGGCAGAGCCGCACCATCAAGCAGAGCGCCGATGATCGGCATTAAATTGTTAAGCTGGCTGGCGAGCAGCGCCCCCAGCACCGCACCGAGTAGCGCACCGATAATCCCGGCACTGGCACCCTGCACCATAAATACCGCCATGATCTGGCGCGGCGTTAGCCCCTGAGTCTGCAGAATGGCGACCTCACCCTGCTTTTCCATCACCATCAACCCCAGTGAGGTGATGATGTTGAAGGCCGCGACCGCCACGATCAGGCTCAGCAGCAGCCCCATCATATTTTTTTCCATCCGCACGGCCTGGAACAGCTCGCCCTTGCGTTCACGCCAGTCCTGCCATTTGGTCCCTTCCGGCAACGTTTGCTGGCTGAGGGTATCCACTTTTAGCGGGGCGTCGAGCCACAGGCGCCAGCCGGTGATATTCCCCGCCGGATAGCGCATCAGACGTGACGCGTCCTGAATATTCACCAGCATCTGATAACCATCGACTTCGCTGTTGGCGGCAAACGTGCCAACCACCGTGAACAAGCGCTGGCTTGGCAAACGTCCCATCGGCGTAAACTGACTGGCCGACGGTACCATTACGCGCAGCTGGTCGCCACGGTTGACGCCAAGCTGCCCGGCCAGTTGCTCGCCGAGGATCACGTTATATTTGCCGGCTTCCAGGTCGGTCTGCTTCACGTTCACGAGGAACGGCGTCAGCGGGTCGTTTTGCGCCGGGTCAATGCCCAGCATCACGCCGACCGCCACGCTACGGGCGCTTTGCAGCACCACATCGCCCGTGGTTAACGGCGCAACGCGCGTGACACCCTGTAACTTCGCCGCGCTTTCCGGGAGCTGTTGTGGGTTAACGGAACCGTGGGTTGAGGAGAGGATAGCCTGCGGCATCAGCCCCAGAATGTTGTTTTGCAGCTCGCGCTCAAAGCCGTTCATGACGGAAAGAACCGTCACCAGAGCCATTACGCCAAGCGTAATGCCAATAGTCGAAAGCCAGGAGACAAAGCGACCGAAGCGGTCCGCGGCGCGCCCACGCATGTAACGTAAGCCTATGAAGAGTGCGACAGGTTGGTACATGAAATCCGTCTGTTTGCTGATAGCAGACCCACGAGTATATAAGCGAATCCCTTAAGCGTAAATGACTGAAACCGTAAGCTTTGGTAATCATTTTTCTGAAAAATTCAGATAAATCAGGGTACTACTCTCTGAAACCTCCCTGTACAGCCTCCACCTTTTCCGAAAAACCTCCTGATACAGACTGTTACCCGTTACATCACGGTTTTGTTTAACAACAATTGTTCGTTCGTTTATGGCAAAAAGGTAGTCGCGAACAATGAAGCAAAAAGCATTATGGATTAACCAGATAAAAGGGCTGTGTATCTGCCTGGTGGTTATCTACCATTCAGTCATCACCTTTTATCCCCATCTCAATGGGTTACAACATCCGTTATCCGGTCTTCTCGCCAAATGTTGGGTCTATTTTAATCTCTATCTTGCTCCCTTCCGCATGCCGGTGTTTTTCTTCATTTCCGGCTATCTGATTCGACGTTACATCGATGAGGTGGACTGGCGTACCAGTCTCGATAAACGGATCTGGAGCATTGTCTGGGTACTGGCGCTGTGGGGCGTTCTGCAATGGCAGGCGCTGAGCCACCTCAACGCCTGGCTTGCTCCCGAGCGTGAACTGGCCACCTCCTCCAATGCGGCCTATGCCGATTCCCTTTCCGGGTTTGTGAAGGGAATGCTCACCGCCAGCACCAGTCTCTGGTATCTGTATGCCCTGGTGGTCTATTTCACGCTGTGTAAACTGCTGAGCCGCTGGAAGCTGCCGGTACTGGGGCTGCTGGCACTGGCGAGCGTCGCGATAAACTTCCTGCCGCTGCCGTGGTGGGGAATGAACAGCGTGGTGCGCAACATGATCTACTACAGCCTCGGCGCGTGGTATGGCGCTGAGCTGATGGCGTGGATGAAAGGGTTCAATCTGCGTCGCGCCTGGCTGGCGTTAGCCGCCTTCGCTGCCGTCTCTGTGGTGCTGTGGTTTGCTAACGTCCCGCTGCTGCTCTCCCTGCTGTCGATTGTGTTGATCATGAAGCTTTTCTACAGCATCGAGCAACGTTATGCCGTCCATCCTAATAATCTGCTTAACGTGATCGGTTCTAATACCATCGCGATTTATACCACCCATCGCATCCTGATTGAGGCCTTTAGCCTGTTCCTGATTGGTGAGATGAATGCCGCATACTGGCCGGTCTGGGCGGAGCTGACGTTGATTCTGGTCTACCCGTTTGCCAGCCTGTTGCTCTGCACCGTTGCCGGGCTTGGGGTGCGTAAGGTCTCCACCGCACTGTTTGGTGATGTGTTCTTCTCCCCGCCTTCCACGCTTTCTCCGTCATCGGCCAGCCGCTGATGCGCTTTTCGCCCCCTTTTGGGGGCGAATTTCCTCCCTGTGCGGTTCCGGTTTGATTATGTAAAACGATCGAGGATAATAAAGACATTGCGTATCAGTGATATGCCCCAATACTGTTGGTATATCCCCAAGAGACTCTGACATAGCCATGCCTGAACACTATCGATATTCCTTGCCTGTCAAAGCGGGCGATCAGCGCCAGCTGGGCGAACTTACTGGCGCGGCGTGCGCCACGCTGGTGGCAGAAATCGCTGAGCGACACCCGGGTCCGGTGGTACTGGTTGCCCCGGATATGCAAAATGCCCTGCGTCTGCATGATGAAATCCGCCAGTTCACTGACAATCTGGTGTTCAGTCTGGCCGACTGGGAAACGCTGCCGTATGACAGTTTCTCGCCGCACCAGGAGATCATCTCCTCTCGTCTGTCGACCCTGTATCAGTTACCGACGATGCAGCGCGGCGTGCTGATCGTCCCCGTAAACACCCTGATGCAGCGCGTCTGTCCGCACAGCTATCTTCATGGCCATGCGCTGGTGATGAAAAAAGGCCAGCGCCTGTCCCGGGACGCCCTGCGCGCGCAGCTCGACAGCGCCGGTTATCGCCATGTCGATCAGGTGATGGAACACGGGGAATATGCCACGCGTGGTGCACTGCTCGATCTTTACCCGATGGGCAGCGACCAGCCGTATCGTCTGGATTTCTTCGATGATGAAATCGACAGCCTGCGCGTGTTCGACGCCGACACGCAGCGCACGCTGGAAGAAGTCGACTCCATCAATTTACTGCCCGCACATGAGTTCCCGACCGACAAAACCGCAATCGAGCTGTTCCGCAGCCAGTGGCGCGACAGATTCGATGTCAAACGCGATGCCGAACATATCTATCAGCAGGTCAGCAAAGGGACGTTGCCGGCGGGTATTGAATACTGGCAGCCGCTGTTCTTTAACGAGCCTCTGCCCGCGCTGTTCAGCTATTTCCCGGCCAATACGCTGATTGTTAACACCGGTGATATCGACGCCAGCGCCAGCCGTTTTGAGAGCGAAACCCGCGCCCGCTTTGAAAACCGGGGCGTGGACCCGATGCGTCCGCTGTTGCCACCGGAAGTGCTGTGGCTGCGCACTGATGAGCTGAACGCCGAGCTGAAACGCTGGCCGCGTATGCAGCTCAAAACCGATTCGCTCGCCGACAAGGCCGCCAATACCAACCTCGCCTTCCGCACGCTACCGGATTTATCCGTTCAGGCGCAGCAGAAGTCGCCGCTGGATAATCTGCGTAAGTTCCTCGAATCCTTTACCGGGCCGGTCGTGTTCTCCGTTGAAAGCGAAGGCCGCCGGGAAGCGCTGGGTGAACTGCTGGGGCGGATCAAAATTGCGCCGAAACGTATTTTGCGCCTGAGTGAAGCCACCGGTAATGGCCGTTATCTGATGATTGGCTCCGCCGAGCACGGGTTTGTGGATACCCTCAACAATCTGGCGCTGATTTGCGAAAGCGACCTGCTGGGGGAACGCGTGGCGCGCCGCCGTCAGGACAGCCGTCGCACCATTAATCCGGACACGTTGATCCGTAACCTCGCCGAACTGCACCCCGGCCAGCCGATTGTTCACCTCGAGCACGGGGTTGGCCGTTATCAGGGCATGACGACGCTGGAAGCCGGTGGCATCAAGGGCGAATACCTGATGCTGACCTACGCCAATGACGCCAAACTCTATGTGCCGGTCTCCTCACTGCATCTCATCAGCCGCTATGCCGGCGGTGCAGAAGATCATGCGCCATTACATAAACTGGGCGGCGACGCCTGGGCGCGCGCGCGGCAGAAAGCCGCGGAAAAAGTGCGTGATGTGGCGGCAGAGTTACTGGATATCTACGCCCAACGCGCGGCCAAAGAAGGCTTTGCCTTCAGGCATGATAAACAACAGTACCAGATGTTCTGCGATAGCTTCCCGTTTGAAACCACGCCGGATCAGGCCCAGGCCATTAATGCTGTGCTGAGCGACATGTGCCAGCCGCTGGCGATGGACAGGCTGGTTTGCGGCGATGTCGGCTTCGGCAAAACCGAAGTGGCGATGCGCGCCGCCTTCCTCGCGGTAGAAAACAACAAACAGGTCGCGGTGCTGGTGCCTACCACCCTGCTCGCCCAGCAGCATTTTGACAACTTCCGCGACCGTTTCGCCAACTGGCCGGTTCGTATTGAGATGCTGTCACGTTTTCGCAGTACCAAAGAGCAGACGCAGATTCTGGAACAGGCCAGCGAGGGTAAGATCGATATTCTGATCGGCACCCACAAGCTGCTGCAGAGTGATGTGAAGTGGAAAGATCTGGGGCTGTTGATCGTCGATGAAGAACACCGCTTTGGGGTCCGTCATAAAGAGCGTATTAAAGCGATGCGTGCCGACGTCGATATCCTCACCCTGACCGCCACACCGATTCCGCGAACGCTGAATATGGCGATGAGCGGCATGCGTGACCTGTCAATTATCGCCACGCCGCCGGCACGTCGTCTGGCGGTAAAAACCTTTGTTCGTGAGTACGACAACCTGGTCGTCCGCGAGGCTATTCTGCGTGAAGTACTGCGCGGGGGTCAGGTCTATTATCTCTATAACGACGTGGAAAATATCCAGAAAGCGGCGGACAGGCTGGCAGAACTGGTGCCGGAAGCGCGCATCGCTATCGGTCACGGTCAAATGCGCGAGCGCGAGCTGGAGCGGGTGATGAACGATTTCCACCACCAGCGCTTTAACGTCCTGGTGTGTACCACCATCATTGAGACCGGGATCGATATTCCGACGGCCAATACCATCATTATTGAGCGCGCGGATCACTTTGGACTGGCGCAGCTTCACCAGCTGCGTGGCCGCGTTGGCCGCTCGCACCATCAGGCCTACGCCTGGCTGCTGACCCCGCATCCGAAAGCGATGACCACCGATGCGCAAAAACGTCTGGAGGCTATCGCATCGCTGGAAGATCTGGGCGCGGGCTTCGCGCTGGCGACACACGACCTTGAGATCCGCGGTGCAGGTGAACTTCTGGGCGAAGACCAGAGCGGCTCGATGGAAACCATCGGCTTCTCGCTCTATATGGAGCTGCTGGAAAATGCGGTCGATGCCCTGAAGGCCGGACGTGAGCCATCGCTGGAAGATCTGACCAGCCAGCAAACTGAGGTGGAACTGCGCATGCCTTCCCTGCTGCCGGATGATTTTATTCCGGATGTGAACACGCGTCTGTCGTTCTACAAACGTATCGCCAGTGCGAAAAATGAGAACGAACTGGATGAAATTAAGGTAGAGCTGATCGATCGCTTTGGCCTGTTGCCGGATGCCGCGAGAAACCTGCTGGATATTGCGAGGCTGCGCCAGCAGGCACAGAAGCTGGGCATTCGTAAGCTCGAAGGCAATGAAAAAGGTGGCGTGATTGAATTTGCCGAGAAGAATCACGTTAATCCGATGTGGCTAATCGGTCTGCTCCAGAAACAGCCGCAGCATTTCCGTCTGGATGGTCCAACGCGTCTGAAATTTACGCAGGAGCTGACGGATCGTAAAAACCGGATGGAGTGGGTTCGTCACTTTATGCGTCAGCTGGAAGAGAACGCTGTCGCATAATTCCCCTTCCCCCCGTTGGCGCAATGCTTACGGGGGGACAATTTACAAACTCTTTGCACTTGACCTGGATTTCCCGACATACCCATTCGCCATAATTATCGTTAACGCCTTATAAAACAATAACCTTATTATTTATATGGATTATGGTGATGATGACCTCTTCGCGTTTTACCCGCTGGATAACCGTGTTTGCGCTGGCAGCAACGGTCGCTGTTGCGCTTCCTGCACGCGCAAATACCTGGCCTCTTCCCCCTGCTGGCAGCAAGGTCGTGGGCGAAAACCGTTTTCATGTGGTTGAAAATAATGGGGGATCGCTCGAAGCGATTGCCAAAAAATATAACGTAGGCTTTCTGGCTCTGCTGCAGGCTAACCCTGGCGTCGACCCCTATGTGCCACGCGCTGGCAGCGTCCTGACCATCCCGTTGCAGACCCTTCTCCCGGATGTAGCGCGCGAAGGGATCGTGATAAACCTTGCCGAGCTGCGTCTTTACTATTACCCGCCGGGTAAAAATGAAGTCACCGTTTATCCAATCGGTATTGGCCAGCTGGGCGGCGACACGCTGACCCCAACAATGGTCACCACCGTATCGGATAAACGTGCCAACCCAACCTGGACGCCAACGGCTAATATTCGTGCTCGCTATAAAGCACAGGGAATTGATTTACCGGCTGTGGTGCCAGCGGGTCCGGAGAATCCGATGGGTCACCACGCGATCCGTCTTGCGGCCTATGGTGGCGTTTACCTTCTGCATGGAACAAATGCGGATTTCGGTATCGGGATGCGCGTCAGTTCCGGCTGTATTCGTCTGCGCGATGATGATATCAAGACGCTCTATAGCGTGATCACGCCTGGTACCCGAGTGAATATTATTAATACGCCCATTAAGGTTTCTGAGGAGCCGGGTGGCGTAAGACTGGTTGAAATTCACCAGCCGTTATCGAAAAACATTGGCGACGATCCGCAGACACTGCCAATAAATCTGAATGCCGCGATGGTGAGCTTTAAAACGAATGCCCGCACGGATGGCATCGTGATGGAGCGTGCGATGGAGGCGCGTTCCGGGATGCCCACCGATGTCACCCGGCATCAGGATGTCACTCAGCAGTCGATGTGATCCCCAATAAAAAAAGCCCTGCTGAGCAGGGCTTTTTTACAGTGGCATCGCAGTGGCATAAATGAGGGTTTAGCCAGGCTTATTTGTAGATAACAGCGGTGCCGTGCAGGGTGTTAGGACCGGTCACTGAGGTGATGCGGAAAGATTTTGCACCCATCTCGTCAGCTTTCTGCGCCAGCTGATCTTCCAGTGAGCCCAGGTTAGTCCCGGCAGAAGCAGAGATAGTCCCGACTTTATGCTGGTCAGCAGGGGTTGATTGCACTTCAACAGCAGCAAAGCTTGCGAAAGAAAGTGAACTCAGAACAGCAGCAGCGATGAGGGTTTTTACGTTTTTCATGATTTTTACCTTTGGGCAGATGATTTGGAGGTCGTTAGCCATTTAGTTAACGATCGATAGGTAAATCATAAATGTGATCCAGCTCACGCGTCAACATCTTTTTATAACGAACATTAATTAAATTTTAAACTCTTTATTTTTCATACCCATATGATTAATTTATTTTTCTCTCATCAGTGCTGGTGGTCACCCGCGATTATTTTTATAATGATTATTCAACAAACCAACAGAGGACCAACGGCAAATGACAACCGACGTGACGAGTTGCGCGAAGAAAAGCCGTGGCCGACCAAAAGTGTTCGACAGGGATGCAGCGCTTGATAAGGCCATGACTCTCTTCTGGCAACATGGGTATGAAGCGACCTCGCTTTCTGATCTGGTGGAAGCAACCGGTGCCAAAGCACCCACGCTGTATGCTGAATTCACCAATAAAGAGGGGTTGTTCAGGGCTGTGCTGGACAGATACATTTCGCGCTTTGCGGCGAAACACGAAGCCCAGCTGTTTTGTGAAGAGAAAAGCGTCGAACAGGCGCTACGGGACTATTTCACCACCGTCGCGACCTGCTTCACCAGTAAAGATACCCCTGCGGGCTGCTTTATGATTAACACCTCTGCCACCCTTGCGGCCTCCTCAAAAGAGATTGCCAACACGGTGAAATCGCGCCATGCCATGCAGGAAGAGACGCTAAGCGCGTTCCTGTCTCAGCGCCAACAACGAGGTGAAATTCCTGCGCATTGCAATCCACAGATGCTGGCGCAATACCTGAACTGTATTTTGCAGGGTATGTCGATAAGCGCTCGTGAAGGGGCTACGCTGGAAAAACTGCAAACCATTACCGCGACCACGCTGAAACTGTGGCCTGAACTGCTTAAAATCTGACGTAAAAAAAAGCTCCTCAGCCTGAGCGCTTGAGGAGCTAAGTTCAGAGAACATCTTTTTTACACTTTGTTATTCAGTACCAGCTGACCGTTTCCATCCAGCGGAATTTGAGTGCCCGGGTCTTTATCCATACGGATCTTGCCCTGCTGATCGCCAATTTTGTACGTCACGTCGTAACCCAGCATTTTCTCCGACTTGTCATAGACGGTTTTACAGCGCTGTTGAGTCGTCGTGTACGTGTCGTTATCCTGCATAGCGCCCTGCACCTGGTTACCGGCATAGCCGCCGCCCAGCGCGCCGACTACGGTCGCCACATCTTTACCACGACCACCACCAAACTGATGGCCAATCACTCCACCGGCAACCGCACCCAGTACTGAACCGGCGATACGGTTTTCATCCTGTACCGGACGGCGATGGGTTACGGAGACGTTGCGGCACTCCTGACGAGGCGTTTTCACGGTTTCTTTAATCGGGGTAGCAGACACGACCTGTGCGTATTGTGGGCCGCGATCCAGTACGTTGAGACTGGCAACGGCAGCCACACCTAACGCAGCAGCGACGCCAATCCCTATACCCGCCAACATTGATTTATTCACGGGACTTCCTCCTTTGTTGCTATTGGTAACAATTTTGCAATGCAGGTCGCGCTTCGCCAATAAGACAAAGGATCAAAAAGTGGACGTGGAGGAGAGATATATCGTGTTTAGGAGAACTCTTAAGCACTCAATGTACGTTGAGCAGCATGATATGCTAAAAATTCCCTCCGGAGGCCCCGGAGGGAGAGAATATTAGTGCAGCTTCAGGCGTGGTCGAATAACGCGGTTGATTCGTCCCACCAGCATCATCAGCCCGGTTTTGAAGTAACCGTGCAGGGCAATCTGGTGCATACGATAGAGCGAGATATAGACAAAGCGTGCAATACGCCCTTCCACCATCATAGAGCCGCGCATCAGGTTACCCATCAGGCTGCCGACAGTAGAGAAGTTCGAGAGCGATACCAGAGAACCATGGTCTTTATAGACATAGGCTTTCATCGGCTTACCTTTGTACTGCGCCAGAATATTGTGCAGTACCAGGCTTGCCATCTGGTGCGCTGCCTGAGCACGCGGAGGCACAAAACCGCCCTCCGGACGCGCGCAGGAAGCACAGTCGCCGATGGCGAAAATGTCCGGATCGCGTGTGGTTTGCAGGGTCGGCTCGGTCACCAGCTGGTTAATACGGTTCGTTTCCAGCCCGCCAATCTCTTTCATAAAATCAGGCGCTTTGATGCCAGCAGCCCAGACCATCAGGTCTGCTTTGATGTACTCGCCATCTTTGGTGTGCAGGCCGCCGTCGTCCGCGCTGGTCACCATGGTTTGGGTCAGAACCCGCACGCCCAGCTTGGTCAGTTCATTATGCGCCGCACCGGAAATGCGTGGAGGCAGCGCCGGCAGGATACGTTCACCCGCTTCAACCAGCGTCACGTTCAGCGCGTCATTGGTTAAGCCTTTATAACCGTAGCTGTGCAGCTGTTTCACCGCGTTGTGCAGTTCAGCAGAAAGCTCGACGCCCGTCGCCCCCCCACCAACAATCGCGATATTAACTTTCCCGTTCGCACCCATATTGCTGGTGTACTTCAGGAACAGGTTCAGCATTTCCTGGTGGAAACGACGTGCCTGATGTGGGTTATCGAGGAAGATACAGTGCTCTTTTACACCTGGTGTGTTGAAGTCATTGGAGGTACTGCCCAGCGCCATGACCAGCGTGTCATACGGCAGTTTGCGCTCAGGAACCAGCAGTTCCCCTTTTTCATCGCGCAGCTCTGCCAGGGTAATGGTTTTGCTCTCACGATTGATATCCACCACGGAGCCCAGCTGGAACTGGAAATGGTGATTGCGCGCATGTGCCAGATAGCTCAGCGCGTCCACGCCCTCATCCAGTGAACCGGTCGCCACTTCGTGCAACAGCGGTTTCCACAGATGGCTATGGTTGCGATCCACCAGCGTAATTTTGGCTTTTTTGCCGCGACCGAGCTTCTTGCCTAACTGTGTAGCCAGCTCCAGCCCGCCAGCACCACCGCCGACAATCACTATCTTTTTCAATGGCGTAGTCAACGTGACCCCCTCAAATTATTAACCAATTGTTAATTAAAAGTTATAAAAATAACCCTTAATTAACAACAGGTTACAGCACTGAAACCATTCAGGTGCATTGAGAATACCACGTCAGGCGCATTGGTCATACCAAAATTGATATGCATCAAGTTTTGATGGCTTAAAAGTAGACAATTCTGGACAAAAAGAAAGCCCGGCGCGCTTTCGCGGCCGGGCCTGGCAGGTCGTACGCAGTGGATTAGCCCAGGGTTTTGAAGGCTTTGATCCGCTGCAAATGCGGGGAGATGTTCTTGAATTTGTGGGTCTGTTCTTCATCCCAGACAATTTCATAGTAATGATGCAGCAGCTCAGCCGCCCGGTGGCTGTTAAGGGCTTCATCATTACGCGACAGGATCACCAGACAACGGTCGCGGTTTTTCTCCCGAAAATTACTGACGCACTTGGTGGCAATATCGACATACTCTTCAGGGCGGTCAATTTTACCTTCCATGTTCTCATTCGGGAAAAGATTAGGATTGAACACCACCTGGCGGATATCGCACAGGAATCCAATCCGCTCTGCCCAGTAGCCACCTAATCCCACGCCACAAATCAGCGGACGGTCATCGATGTTGAGCTGCAACATCTTGTCCACCTCTTTGAGCAGGTGCTGCATGTCATGCTTTGGATGGCGTGTGCTGTAACTGATCAGCCGGACATCCGGATCGATAAACTGCAGCTGCAGGACCTTCTCATGATTACCAGGACTGTTTGAGTCAAAACCGTGTAAATAGATGATCATTGTCTTCTCACCACGCTACGCCTTCCGGGAGGATTTACAGGCTGGCTTTATGTGCCTGCCAGCGTTCATTCAGGGCTTCAAGCTGCGCGTTGACCGTCTTCCAGCGCGCCGAGTCCATCAGCTCCTGACGGCTAAATGAACCTTTATGATACAATTGTGTAACACGCTGTGCATTGATCGGCGACAGGTTATCCAGCACGCTGACGGCACCTTTACGATTATTGCAGACGAGGATCATATCGCAACCTGCGTCCAGCGACGCCTGACCGCGCTCCGCGTAGCTGCCCATAATCGCCGCCCCTTCCATCGACAAATCGTCAGAGAAAATCACGCCATTAAACCCCAGTTCCTGACGCAAAACGGTTTTCAGCCAGTGCGCGGACCCGCTTGCAGGACGCGGGTCGACGTCGCTGTAAATCACGTGCGCTGGCATGATAGCGTCCAGCTTGTTATCGGTAATCAGGGAGCGGAACACCGACATATCTTTGGCACGAATGTCAGCTTCCGGACGCGGATCGCGCGGCGTCTCTTTGTGCGAGTCGGCGGTCACCGCACCGTGTCCCGGGAAATGTTTCCCGGTGGTTTTCATTCCCGCGTCGTGCATACCGTCAATGAAACAGCTCGCTATCGCCAGCGCAATACGCGGATCTTCATGGTATGAGCGTTCGCCAATGGCGGCGCTGATATGCCCCACGTCCAGAACCGGCGCAAAACTGATGTCGATATCCATGGCAATCATCTCGCTGGCCATCAGCCAGCCGGCCTCTTGCGCCAGTTTGCCACCCTCTTCCGTGCCCAGTAATGCCGCAAAAGATTGGGCGGCAGGCAGGCGAGTAAAGCCTTCGCGGAAACGCTGTACGCGTCCGCCTTCCTGATCGACGGCCACCACCAGATGATTTCGCGATGCAGCACGGATCTGGCGCACCAGTTCTCGCAGCTGCGCCGGATCGTGATAGTTGCGGGTGAACAGGATCAAGCCTCCCACCAGCGGGTGCGCCAGTATTTCACGCTCCTCCGCATCCAGTTCAAACCCTTCTACATCCAACATGACTGGACCCACACCAACCTCTCTTATCCTTTAGTTTGTAACTGACGCCAGGCATCATCTGCCAGCGCAATAAATTGTTTGTCTCGGGATTGCTGAAAGCGCATTTCAAACCAGCCAGCCATCAGCATGATGACCCACGGTCGCCAGCGCCTCACCTGACGCCCCAGGATACCGACATTCATGTGCGCTACCCGGGCGTAGTTGGTGATGAGCCGCTGCCGCGCAGCATCATCTTCCGACCAGACTGCCGCCAGCTCCAGCGCCACGTCTCCGTCACCGGCATACTCCCAGTCGATAAGCCTCGCACCGAGGGACGTATGAACAATATTTCCGGCATGAACATCCATATGCAGCGGCGAGAGCCGAAGCGGCTGCGGTTCGCCCGTTTTACGCAGCCGTTTTAGCTGTGCCAGCCAGAATGGGGTTCGCCTGTCGGCTGAAGCCTGCTGCCAGTATTGTTCAAGCAACGGCAGCAGCGTCACCCGCCACCCCAGACGCGGTTGCCGGTGCAGATGACAGAGCATAGCCGCAAGCACTGCCGTTTCCGGTAGCGTGTTGCCGATCTCCCCTGCCAGATACTCCACGGCCATCCAGCCCTGGCGGTAAAAACAGGGCTTTGGCACCAGATCCGCAGGAAGGCGTTTCAGTGCCCGAAACTGACGGCGGAAATGGGATGCAGACGCTAAGGGATCGTGATTCTGCCGCAATACCAGACGTTGCTCGCCCTGCTCTATAATGCAACTCGCGCCGCCAAGCCCGGAAGGGGCCTGCGGCGCGATAAGGCGATACTGTGGAAAATAACGCGTCAGGATCTCTTCACGCGTCCTGTCAGAGTTGCGTAACGGCACCTTTACCTGACCAGATAATCTCGCCTGTCTGAACCAGCATCAGCTGCATCTGCAGGGCTGGCGTGTTCACGTTACCGGTGGCACTGGAGTAAAGCACATACTGCGCACCGACGTTACGGGCAATCCCAATCGCCTTGCTGCGTGAACCGAGGCTGTCCTGCGGTGACAGGCCCAACTGCTGCTTGGCTACCGCGAGCTGCTGTGCCGAGACCAGCGTAAACTTACCGTTATTGGCCAGGGCATTGCGCAGGGTTTCTGTCGCTTCGCCCGCGTTCAGCGAACCGTTGGTACGGTTATTCACGCTATCAACCAGCAATACGCTGCCCGCGGTCACACCCTGAGCCTGCAACATTTTGCCGACCATCGGTTGCATCGCACCGTTCCAGTCATAATGACGTACGCGCGGCGCAGGCTGCGATGTCTGATCCGGATGTTCAATTGGACCAGGCTGCGACGGAATAGACGGCACAGTCGGTACGGTTGGCGGCGGCTGCGTTGGCTGTGTCGGCTGCTCGGTACCCGGTTTGGCCTCTTCCACAGGCGCAGGTTCTTCAGTTCGGGTCACACACCCTGCGAGGAACAGAGCGAAAGCAGTCACGAGCGCATAACGGCTCAAATTTTTAATCAAGGTTCACCCCTTACAAATAAAGATAAAGTCTCACCTTATGTGCACCCAGATAGTTGGCGCTGCCATAGAGCGTTACCGACGATCTTGCCGGAATAGTGACGCTGCGCGGCGCTTCCAGCGGATGCATTTCAAGACCTCGTACGTCATACCAGAAAAAACGGTAGTGCACCGTCACTGGTTCTTGTCTTTCATTAAAGAGCGTAGAGGAAGCAGAAGAGTTGATTTCACTGATAGACAACGCAGGTTGTTGCGCCGTGATGCCCGCAGCAAGTACGGAGGATTCCATCACCAGCGTCTGTTCATCGCTGACGGGGATCGCCGGACGCGTGCTGCACCCTACGATCAACATCATCATTACCAGCGCTGCAATACGCCCTTTAAGCATGTCAAAGACCTTTATGTGCCAGCATCGGCCCCAGAGGACGTCCACCCAGCAGATGCATGTGAATATGATAAACTTCCTGACCACCGTGGTGATTACAGTTCATGATGAGACGGTAACCGTCATCAGCAATCCCTTCCTGCTCAGCAATTTTTGCGGCCACTGTCAGCATACGACCTAACGCTACTTCATGCTCGGTTTTTACGTCGTTTACGGTCGGAATCAGAATATTAGGAATAATAAGGATATGTGTCGGAGCCTGAGGAGAAATGTCCCGGAAAGCCGTCACCAGCTCATCCTGATAAACGATATCCGAAGGGATTTCGCGGCGGATAATTTTACTAAAAATCGTTTCTTCAGCCATGACCTTTTCCTTTTTTGTTTAATCTGGCGTAGTGCGCCGCCATTAACACATTCTCAGTATTACTGTGTGACACAACACAAGAGTATGAGCGAGATTCTCCTGTCCTTTCAACCTTCTCCACCGATTTCTTTCCTGAATGTCCTCCAGTTGCCTGGAGAGTGAGCGCTGACGTGTCGCGATCGCCTGAAACATTATTTCAGTTCCTTTTGACACATCTGTTTACACCGTTAATCTCAATGCGTATATTTCGCATTTGCATTTTCATGCGCATTTTCAACATAGAAAACGACATTAGCCCGTACACGCGGGACTGATGCAGACCACCTTCACCATTCATTAAGGGTTTGATGATGTCTTTCATTACTCATACCAGGGATGGGCAACGCCAGCCTGTCGCAACACCTTCGTTGCTGGCAGCCTGTATTGCTATGGCATTGATGCCAACCGTCAGTTTTGCCGCCTCCACGACCGAAGATACGGTAGTTGTGGAGGGTGGCTTTGATAACGCACAGGATCCCTCCAGCGGACAGGATCAGGACTACAGCGTAAAAACCACCACCACCGGGACCAAACTGTTACTTGTTCCCCGCGATATCCCCCAGTCCGTCAGCGTGATTAGCCAGCAGCGCATGGCAGATCAGAACCTGCAGTCAGTCGGCCAGGTGTTAACCAACACCACCGGCGTAACGGCCCAGGTACAGGACAGCGACCGCACCGTATTTTACTCGCGCGGATTCTTCGTCAGTAACTATGCGTTCGATGACCTGCCGACCTCCATCAGCGAAGTATGGAACTTCGGCGACACCGCCGCCGACACCGCCATTTATGACCGTATAGAGGTGGTTCGCGGCGCTACCGGGCTGATGTCCGGCACCGGTAACCCATCCGCCTACGTCAATATGGTACGCAAGCACGCAGACAGTAACGTATTCAAAGGGAACGTCTCCGCCAGCTACGGCAGCTGGGACAAGCAGCGCTATGTGCTGGATTTACAGGCCCCGCTGTTAGAATCCGGCAAGGTTCGCGGTCGTCTGATCACCGGTTACCAGGACAACGACAGCGCTGTGGATAACTACCACTACCGTAAAAAATTCCTCTATGGCGTGGTGGATGCCGACGTCACCGATAGCACGACCCTCTCCGTAGGCTATGAATACCAGGAAAGTCACACCGCCGATCCCACCTGGGGCGGTCTGCCAACCTGGTATAGCGACGGAAGCAAAACCCATTACGACCGCAGCCAGACCGTTGCGCCTGACTGGGCTTACTCGGATAAAGACAACACCCGTATCTTTGCCAACCTGACCCAACGTTTTGACAACGGCTGGGAAGCGCACATCAACGGCATGCATGCGGAAACCCATTTCGACAGCAAACTGATGTATATGTCAGGCTATCCGGATAAAGAGACCGGGGCGGGCATGGTCGGCTACGGCGGCTGGAACCGTGGTGAACGTAAGCAGGATGCCATCGACGCCTTCCTGCGTGGCGATTTCAGCCTTTTTGGTCGTCAGCATGAGATGATGTTTGGCGGGAGCTTCAGCCGCCAGCGTAACCATTACGATAACAGCATGCCGGATGCGTTATACGGTATGGTGGATGTGGGTAATTTTAAAAACTGGAATGGCACTATCGCCGACCCGCAGTGGACACCGTGGAAGCTCTATAGCCAGGACGACATTCGCCAGTCATCGGCGTATACCTCGGCCCGATTCTCGCTGGCCGACCCGCTGCACCTGATCCTTGGCGCGCGTTACACCAACTATAACATTCGCTACAACCCTGCAGGTTCCCCGGATACCCGTCTGGAAAGTTCCAAAGATGACGTAACGCCTTATGCAGGACTGGTTTATGACATCAATGAAGACTGGTCGACCTATGTCAGCTACACCTCTATTTTCCAGCCACAGGACAAGCGTGACGCGAGCGGCCGTTACCTCGACCCTACGACCGGGAAAAGCTACGAAGCGGGGGTAAAAGCGGACTGGTTCAACACCCGCCTGACCACCTCACTGGCCGTTTTCCGTATTGAACAGGATAACGTGGCAAGCAATACCTACACCTATATGCCAAGCGGCGAATCTATTTATGAATCACTGGATGGCGTGGTCAGCAAAGGGATTGAATTTGAGCTAAACGGTGCACTGACCGACAACTGGCAGTTAACCTTCGGGGCGACACGGTTTATTGCAGAAGATAAGCGCGGGAATGCCATCAGTTCCGATCAGCCACGCACGACCATGAAGCTGTTTACCCGTTATCAATTGCCTATGCTGCCGGAACTGGCGGTGGGCGGCGGGGTGAACTGGCAGAATAAAGTGTGGACGGATGTAGAGGGTGGCCCGGCAGGCCAGTCCCGTGCAGAACAGGGCAGCTATGCGCTGGTGAATCTCTTCAGCCGTTATCAGGCCACCAGGGATCTGGCCTTGCAGGCCAACGTTAACAACCTGTTTGATAAAAAATACTACGACTACGTCGGGTCATACGTTGTCTATGGCGCGCCGCTGAACGTCTCCGTCAGCGCGAATTACTCTTTTTAAGTTTCTACCCATAAAAAAGGCAGCCAATCGGCTGCCTTAGTCTCCCCAGATCACAGCTTAGCTGTTGCGGATGTACTCATCCATTTCGGTTTTCAGGTTATCGGATTTAGTCCCGAAGATTGCCTGAACGCCCGAACCAGCAACAACAACCCCTGCTGCACCCAGTTTTTTCAGACCCGGCTGGTCTACTTTCGCGACGTCGGCAACGCTAACACGCAGACGAGTGATGCACGCGTCCAGGTTAGTGATGTTCTCTTTCCCGCCGAATGCGGCAACCAGAGCCGGAGCCATTTCGCTTGTCGCGGTGGCTTTGCTGTCTTCTGACGCATCTTCACGACCTGGTGTTTTCAGGTCCAGTGCTTTGATCAGCACGCGGAAGATGGTGTAGTAAACAACGGCATAGCACGCACCAACGATTGGGAACAGCCACAGTTTGCTGCTATTACCGGACAGAACGATGAAGTCGATCAGGCCGTGAGAGAAGGACGTACCGTCACGCATACCCAGCAGGATACAGATTGGGAACGCCAGACCCGCCAGAACCGCGTGAATGATGTACAGGATCGGCGCAACGAACATGAAGGAGAACTCGATCGGCTCGGTGATACCGGTCAGGAACGAGGTCAACGCTGCGGAGATCATGATACCGCCCACTTTTGCACGGTTCTCTGGTTTAGCAGAGTGCCAGATAGCAATTGCCGCTGCCGGCAGACCGTACATTTTGAACAGGAAGCCACCAGACAGTTTACCTGCAGTTGGGTCACCCGCCATGTAACGTGGGATATCACCGTGGAATACCTGACCTGCTGCGTTGGTGAATTCACCAATCTGCATCTGGAATGGAACGTTCCAGATGTGGTGCAGACCAAATGGTACCAGGCAACGCTCGATGAAGCCGTAGATACCAAACGCTACAACCGGGTTCTGATAAGCAGCCCACTGAGAGAAGGTCTGGATAGCGGAACCGATTGGTGGCCAGATGAAGGACAGGATCACGCCAGTGAAAATCGCTGCCAGGCCAGAAATAATCGGAACAAAACGCTTGCCCGCGAAGAAGCCCAGATACTCAGGCAGCTTGATACGATAGAAGCGGTTGAACATGTACGCTGCAATCGCACCGGAGATGATACCGCCCAGAACACCGGTGTCTGCCAGGTGTTTCGCAGCGATCTCTTCTGCCGGTAAATGCAGAACCAGTGGCGCAACCACTGCCATGGTTTTCACCATGATGCCGTAGGCAACAACTGCAGCCAGCGCAGAAACGCCGTCGTTATTGGTGAAGCCCAGCGCCACACCGATAGCGAAGATCAGAGGCATGTTAGCAAAGACGGAACCGCCTGCTTCGGCCATCACGTGGGAAACTACGGCTGGCAGCCAGCTGAAGTTAGCAGAACCGACACCCAGCAGGATACCTGCGATAGGCAGTACGGATACTGGCAGCATCAGCGATTTACCGACCTTTTGCAGGTTAGCAAATGCATTCTTAAACATAATTGAGAGTGCTCCTGAGTATTTGTGCTTTTTTTACGCTTTCACGCATTGGCCCGGGGGGAGTACCGTGCCGTGGACAGGACATCTAAGCGCCCTTTATTTATTACACAGAGTAAAATAATTCCCTCTGAGTTTGTTTGACGGCTATCACGTTTCAGCTTAAGACGGTCGAAAAACTTTCAGTTATTTACAAAAAGCGTTTCTGGATGTGTCTAAATACACCTTCACCGCCCCAAATGAGGCGGTGAACTTTACTCGTTTTATGTATTAATTACGAGCCTAAAAAAAACAGGCGTATCAAACAGATTGCAGGCGGGCGGGGTCGATATGGAACAGCGTAGAGAAGTTGTCCGTTGTGACGCGGGCCAGCTCTTCAATGCTGACGCCTTTAAGCACGGCCATGTACTCGGCTACGTCTCTCGTCATGGCTGGCTGATTTTCTTTACCGCGATGCGGCACCGGTGCCAGATACGGAGAGTCTGTTTCCACGAGGATGCGATCGAGCGGAACATAGCGCGCAGCTTCGCGGAGTTGCTCAGCGTTACGGAACGTCACGATCCCCGAAAACGAGATATAAAACCCTAAATCAAGCAGTTTACCCGCTGTTTCTCTGTCTTCTGTGAAACAGTGTAGTACGCCACCGCAATCCGTCACCTTTTCTTCCTTCAGGATCGCCAGCGTATCGGCGCGCGCATCACGGGTATGGACAATCACCGGCTTGTTGAGCTCGCGACCAATGCGAATATGATGGCGGAAGGACGCTTGCTGGCGCGGTTTCGTTTCCGGCGTGTAGTAGTAATCCAGCCCGGTTTCCCCCATCGCCACGACGCCCTCTTCTGCGGCCAGCCGGCGCAGTTCCTCAACGTCGTACTCTTCATCCTGATTGAGCGGATGTACGCCACAGGAGAAAACAACGTTCTCGCGCTCGCCCACCAGCTCACGCATGGCGCGATACCCCGGTAGCGTTGTTGCCACGGCAAGGCAAAACTTCACATCACGGGCAGCGGCTTTGGCCAGCACGTCGTCCACGTTTTTATGCAGGGATTGATAATCCAGGCCATCAAGATGGCAGTGTGAGTCGACTAAAAACATAATGTCTCTCTCAGAGATGGGAAACAGGCGGAGTCACGCCTGGTTGCAGGTAATGTTCGATACGCAGCAACTGGTCGGTCAGTAAAAGCTCGCGATTAAGACCGGTCACTGTTAAAAGTTGTTCACGACTTTGACAGATATCGTGAAGGATAGCGTGTAATGATGCGCCTGGCAGGCTGTTCGCCAGCGTGTTAACCAGCGGCCAGAGGTCCGGGTTGGTCAGTAGCGTTGCCCCTTGCTGGAGTTTGAGCGCATCCAGAAGTAAGGAGGCCAGCCAGTGCAGACGTTCCGCGGCCTGCTCACCGTTAAGCGCAGGCAATAAACTTAGCCAGTCGCGGCTGGTGATGGAAGACTCAACGGCCCGGCAGAGCGCGTCTCGCTGTGACCAGACCTCTGGCTGCAGTAATGCCAGCGCCGCCGCGGGCGCACCGCTGCTCAGGCGCAACGCAGAGAGCGCCCCTTCCTGTGACGTTGTCACTTCTCGCTCAAGCCAGCTCAGCGCCCATGATTCCTGAGGCACCGCGAGGTGATGAAGACGACAACGGCTGCGCAGCGTTGCCAGCAAACGCCCAGGGTCACGACAGGAGAGAAGGAACCACGTTTTCTCCGGCGGTTCTTCCAGCGTTTTAAGCAGCGCATTCGCCGCCGCCTCGGTAAGCTGTGCTGCGTCTTTGAGCCAGACGACTTTTGCGCCGCTGAGCCGCGCATGTTCGTACAATTTTTCACTGACTTCACGCACGGCATCAATACCGAGCGCGCTTTTGCCCTTCTCGGGCTCGAGCGTGTAATAGTCAGGGTGCGTGCCCGCCTGCATTAACTGGCAACCACGACATTTACCACAGCTTTTATGGCCTTCCGGCTGCTGACACATCAGGAAGCGGGTGATGGCGTAAATCAATGCATCATCCCCCATTCCCGGCAGTGCCTGAATCAGTAACGCATGATGCCCCCGACCAGCCTGATAGCTTTCGATCAGCTTTTCAAAATGCGGGCGCAGCCATGGGTACCATTTCATGCCTGTTGCTCCTGTAGCCACTGCGTAACCGTCTTCTGAATAGCGCGGGTGACCTCTTCCAGGGATTGCGTCGCATCAATGGTGCGAATACTGCCATCCTGATCCGCCAGTTCCAGATAGCGCGCGCGGGTACGGTTAAAGAAATCAAGGGACTCCTGCTCAATGCGGTCCAGCTCACCGCGAGCACGGGCGCGCTTGAGACCCACTTCCGGCGTCACATCCAGATAGAGCGTCAGGTCAGGGCGAAAATCACCCAGCACCGCATCGCGCAGCGTGGCCAGCATCGTCTGGTCAATACCACGCCCACCGCCCTGATAAGCCTGGGTCGACAGGTCATGACGATCGCCAATTACCCACTTGCCATTAGCCAGGGCCGGTTTAATGACCGTCTCCACCAGCTGCACGCGCGCCGCGTAGAACATCAATACTTCGGCTTTATCTGTGATGACCTCGTCACCAACGGATTTGATATCCAGCACCAGGCTCCGCAGCTTTTCAGCCAGTTGCGTACCGCCGGGCTCGCGGGTAAATACCATGTCCGCAACGCCAAGCGATTTGAGCGTATCCACCACCACGTTGCGGGCCGTGGTTTTACCCGCCCCTTCGAGTCCCTCAATGACAATGTATTTACTGCGCATTTTTTTCCTTAAGTGCCTTCAGATAGTCCTGAACGGAGCGATTATGGCTGGCAAGGTTGGTGTTAAAGGTATGCCCCCCTTTTCCATCAGCCACAAAATAGAGATACGGTGTTTTAGCAGGATGCGCAGCCGCACGCAGGGAAGCCTCGCTCGGCGTGGCAATCGGGCCCGGCGGCAGACCGCTAATCACGTAGGTATTATACGCCGTTGGCGTCTCCAGATCTTTTCTTGAAATCTTACCGGTATAACTCTCGCCCATTCCGTAGATGACGGTGGGGTCCGTTTGCAGACGCATGCCGATACGCAGACGGTTAATGAAGACCGATGCCACCTGATCGCGTTCGGCGGCGACGGCCGTCTCTTTCTCAATAATTGAGGCCATCGTGACAAACTGGTTTTGATCTTTGTATGGCAGGCCGTCCATGCGCCCTTCCCAGGCGGAATCGACGGCTGCCACCATCTTTTTATGCGCCCGCTTAAGGATAGCCACATCGGTCGTGCCTGCGGTGTACATCCAGGTGTCTGGCCAGAACCAGCCTTCCACCCACTCAGGGTGTTCAAATTTCAGTACCTCGGCCACCGTCTGATAGCGGTCATCTTTCAGGGTATGCTTAATGTACGGAGCATCGCGCAGCTGCTCGAGATAATCGCTCAGGCGCATCCCCTCAACAAAACGCAGCGGGAACTGCGCTTCTTTACCGCTTTCCAGCAGCTGAAGCATCTCTTTGACGGTCATCCCCGGCGTAAAGCGATAGGTACCGGCTTTGAAATGAGACAGTTCAGGCTCGATACGTAACAGCCACTGAAACACGCGCGGACGGTTAATGATCTTGTCGCCATAAAGCTGTTCGCCAAGCGCCAGGCGGCCCGTCCCCGCTTTCAGGGTAAAAATCGTCTCGTCTTTAATCAGGATCTTACTGTTCGCCAGCTGACGAACTTTCCACACTCCCGCTCCGCCGGCAAGACCCAGCGCAACGATAAGGAGGAGGACAAAGCGCAACATTTTCTTCATGACTATCGGGTTTGCTCACATATCGGGGCTAAAAACTGAAACAGCTCGCGCGAGGACAAGCTGTATTGACCATACGCGCGGACGGGTACAACCGGCATCAGCGCATTACAAATGATAATTTCATCAGCCTGGTGCAGCGCCTCTTCTCTCGCGCTCACTTCGACAACGCGAAAGCCAGAGTGTGCCAGCTGCTGCAAACAAAACTGACGCATAATCCCGTTGACGCCGGCCTGCTCGAGCGACGGCGTATAAACATCGTTCCCCTGCCGCCAGAGTAAATTAGCCGCACAGCATTCCGTAATAAACCCTTCGCTGTCAAGAACCAGCGCCTCATCAGCGTCCGTCTGTTCAAGATGAGTGCGAATCAGTACCTGTTCAAGGCGGTTGAGGTGTTTTATACCGGCAAGCATAGGGTTTCGCCCCAGACGTACCGGGCTGAGCGTTAGCGTAACGCCCTCTTCACGCCAGCGCAGATAATGAGCAGGACAGGCAGACACCGAAAGGATCCGCGTTGGGTGCTGGCAAGCTGTACCGCTGTATCCCCGGCCACCGCTGCCGCGGCTGATAATCACCTTCAAAACACCGCTTTGCTTCCCGGCCGCCAGCTGGCACATCTCCTGACGCAATGTGTCCCAGTGCGTGAAGGGGATCATCAAGGCTTCACAACCCTGCTGAAGACGACGAAGGTGCGCCTCGAGCAGGCAGACATTGCCGTCGAGAATGCGCGCTGTCGTAAAGCAGCCATCACCAAACTGAGTTGCCCTGTCACCAGCAGGCAGCGTGTTTTGCTCAAGGCCATTGATTAAAAACATGGTGGCTCCTTATGCGTGGGCATTTAGTCTGGCAGGATGCCATGCAGCCGACAAGAAGATTAGGCTTAATAAAAAAGGCCCGACAAGCGGACCTTTTTTAATCGCCATGATGCAGTCAGGCTCAGATCTTTTTGAAGATCAGTGAACCGTTAGTACCACCAAAGCCGAAGGAGTTACACAGGGTGTACTCCATACCACTTACCTGACGCGCTTCGTGAGGAACGAAGTCCAGGTCACAACCTTCATCCGGATTATCCAGGTTGATGGTTGGCGGAACAGCCTGATCGCGCAGCGCAAGGATAGAGTAGATAGACTCTACTGCACCCGCCGCACCCAACAGGTGACCGGTCATGGATTTCGTGGAGCTCACCAGCACGCGGCTGGCGTATTCGCCGAAGATAGACTTAACAGCCTGAGCTTCTGCTTTATCGCCTGCAGGCGTAGAAGTACCGTGCGCGTTAACGTAACCAATGTGCTCCGGGGTAAGACCCGCGTCGCGAATCGCGTTGGCCATTGCCTGCGCGGCGCCCGCACCATTTTCTGGTGGTGACGTCATGTGGTATGCATCGCTGCTCATCCCGAAGCCGACAACTTCAGCATAAATCTTCGCGCCACGTTTTTTAGCATGTTCGTACTCTTCAAGTACGATCATACCCGCACCGTCACCCAGCACGAAACCATCACGGTCTTTGTCCCACGGACGACTTGCCGCCTGCGGGTTATCGTTGCGGGTAGACAGCGCACGCGCTGCACCAAAGCCACCCACTCCCAGCGGAGTACTGGCTTTTTCCGCACCGCCCGCAACCATAGCATCTGCATCGCCGTACGCAATCATGCGCGCGGCCTGGCCGATGTTATGCACGCCAGAGGTACATGCGGTAGCGATAGAAATGCTTGGCCCACGCAGGCCGAACATGATGGTCAGATGGCCTGCCACCATATTAACAATCGTGGACGGAACGAAGAACGGGCTGATTTTACGCGGGCCGCCATTCATCAGAGATGTATGGTTTTCCTCGATCAGACCCAGACCGCCAATCCCGGAACCGATAGCGGCACCGATACGGGTTGCGTTCTCTTCCGTAATTTCAAGGCCAGAATCCTGCATGGCCTGAACGCCAGCGACAATTCCATATTGAATGAAGGCATCCATCTTGCGCTGTTCTTTGCGCGAGATGATCTCTTCACAGTTAAAATCCTTTACTAAGCCAGCAAATTTCGTTGCATAGGCGCTAGTAT